>Ga0272446_1005206_pt1 | contig 14554 bp, 13 predicted proteins | sample YNPCB0061_FD_194587 | JGI IMG/M metagenome (GOLD analysis project Ga0272446, IMG submission 194587) | Hot spring microbial mat communities from Yellowstone National Park, WY, United States - YNP-CB-006-1 | ecosystem: Environmental > Aquatic > Thermal springs > Hot (42-90C) > Sediment | place...
TTTCGGGATCCATCCCGACGCCTGTATCGCAGACCGTCATGCGAACGGCCGTCTTACCGATGAGGGCATCTGCAGGCAGAAAATCCGTTTCCGTGAGATCGGCCGGGTGTGTTCGGAGGATGAGGGCACCGCCCTGCGGCATGGCGTCCTGGGCATTGACGGCCAGATTCATGATGACCTGCTCCACCTGGCCGGGATCGGCCAGAATTCGGGCGACGGATTCGTCGAGATCCGTGATGATGCGAATGTCCTCCCGGAGGGAGCGGTGGATGAGGTCGATGAAATTTCGGATGATCCGGTTCAGGTTGACAGGATGGATGTCGAGATGCTGATTCATCCCGAAATCCATCAGACGTCGGACGAGGTCCTTGGCCTTTTCGGAAGTTTCCATGAATTTTCGGACATAGCGCCTCGTTCGATCCCCCAGGGAAGGGTCGAGCAGCAGCAGCTCGCAATAGCCCATCATCGGCTGCAGAAGGTTGTTGAGGTCGTGGGCGATCCCTCCGGCCAGAAGCCCAACGGATTCCAGCTTCTGCGACCGATGCAACTGTTCCTTGTAGGCTTCCCGCTCTTGCTCGATCCGCTTCCGTTCGGTAATGTCGACGACGGCTATGAGCCCGGCCGGTTCGCCTTGATAGTGAATGGTCACCCCGGTCAAAAGCACCCATTTCAGCATGCCGTTCTTGTCGATGATGCGGAATTCATAGGTGTTCTGTGGATTTTCGCCTCGCTGTCTGGCCTTGCCCCTTTCGATGACGAGACCTTTGTCTTCCGGGTGAACGATATCCCAGAACGCATTGCCAACGAGCTCTTCCAACCGAAACCCGCTGATGCGCTCGGCCGCCGGATTGGCATAGACCCAGCAGTCGTTCTGGTAAATGAGAATGCCGAAGGGGCAGGCTTCGGCAAGAGTCCGGAACTTGAGCTCACTTTCTTTGAGGCGCTGTTCCGTCGCAAGGATTTTGGTGATGTCCCGAATCATGCCCGAAACCCCATCGGGTTCTCCTTGTTCGTCGGAAATGAGCCTGGCGTTGATGGAAACGGGGACGATCGTTCCGTCCTTTCGTCTCAATCGAGTCACGAAATTGTCGGTAAAGCCGTCCCGCTGCAAGATGCTCAGGATTCGATCCCTTTCCTTCGGATCGGCATAAACGTACCGGACGGGCATTCCGATCAGTTCCTCCGGTTTCCATCCGGTGAGCCGATAACAGGATGGGGAGAGAATACGAATCCGCTCTTCCGGATCGATCTCGTAGTATAGGTCTTCGAGAGATTCGAAAATCCGGCGGTAACGGTAATCGGAAAATCCCGAGGGAGCGTCTTCCGGATGACCGGAATCCCGGTGTGGATGTGGGGGGGGAGTGCCTGGGTTCATCAGCCTCTCCGGGGCGCAAGGATGGAAGTTTTCGACATTCCGGGTAGGGCTTGCCTTCCGTTCGATGGCAAGTGGATCTTCGAATGGAGGAAGCCCATGATTTTTCGTGCAATGGTCGCAGAATCGTCGTATGGTATGGCGATGGAAACAGACGTATCGCCCAAAGCGACTGAAAAACGCATCAAGCGCCATGTCCTCGGGAAAGCGCATGAATTTTTCGCCGTGTGTGCGCCAGGGCTGGCAAGGGTCTGCGATTCGGAGCTGGCCGCAATCGATGCGCTCAAGGATGTGCGCCGGAAGGTGTCCGACGAGGGCGTTGCCTTTCCGGGAAGGCTCGTGAGCTGTTATGCCGCCAATCTCTGGTCTCGGACGTCCACCCGCGTGCTGATGCGGCTGCACACCTTCAGCAGCACCACTTTTCCGCATTTTTTCACGCAATGCAAGCATTTTCCTTGGGAACTCTTCCTTGCGCCCGATATTCCCGTGGATGTTCAGGTTGCCACCCATCATTGTCGGCTCTACCATACAGAGGCCATCGCCCGGCGCGTTTTCGAGGGGGCCTCTGAACGGGTTTCAGGGCTGAAGCAAGCGGAGCATCGTCCGAATGCCCCGATGCTGCAGCGGATCTTCGTTCGGGGGGTGGAAGACCGCTTCAGGCTATCGATCGATTCGAGCGGAATCCCCCTCTACAAGCGCGGCATCAAGACGGCCGTCGGCAAGGCTCCCCTTCGGGAAACGCTTGCTGCCGGCCTGCTGCGGCTTGCCGGATACGACGGCAGTGCATTTTTGCTCGATCCCATGTGCGGATCAGGGACGTTTTCACTGGAAGCGGCCTTGATGGCTCGAAACGTACCTCCGGGCTGGGTAAGGACGTTTGCCTTTGAACGATGGCCGGGATTCCGAGCGGCGCAATGGGCGCATTTACGGAAAGAAGCATTGTCCCATATCGATTTCGATCGACCGTTGGCCATCCTGGCGACGGACAAACGTTCGGAGGCATGTGAACGGTTGGAAGACGGTTGCCGAAAGCACGGGTTTTTGAAGGACATTCAGGTGGCCTGCATGGATCTTTTCGACATCCGGCCCAGGACCCTGAGTTCCCGTCCGGGCATCGTCGTCCTGAATCCGCCTTACGGCATTCGGATCGGCGATCAACATGGCATTTACTCGTTGTATCGTGAAATCGCCTCCAAACTGGCTCTGGATTTCAGCGGATGGCAGGTTGTTTGGATTTCTCCGGTTCTGCCCGTTTTGAAGCTTGCCGAAAACCGGGTGTATCGATTTTCGCACGGAGGGCTTTTGCTGAAGGCCGTCATCGGCAGAATCGGATAACTGCCCGGCTCCTGTTCCATTCGAAGATCATTGACTTTACATGATAAATGTGAAATTTTACTCCCTTCGCCTCATGGCGATAAGCATCACGAACTTCATGACCATTTGACCTCGGGAGCTTTCTATGGATTCCACGCAAACCGTTTCATCCTTTCAACACCCCGACGTCACCCCCGAAATGCTCCAGTCCATCGACCGAATCATCGCCGAGAATCGAGACAAATCGGGTTCCGTGATCGCCGTCTTGCGGGAATGTCAGAATGTCGTCGGCTATCTTCCCGTCGAGCTGATCGATTACATCAGCGCCGGGCTCAACCTGCCCAAAAGCCACGTGTATGGGGTGGCCTCCTTCTATGCGCTCTTTTCCATGAAACCCAAAGGCAGGCACATGATCAAAATCTGTCTGGGAACCGCCTGCTACGTGAAGGGCATCAAAGAAGTCCTCGCCCGAATCAAAAACACCTATCACCTTGCAGAAGGCGGCACCTCGGAAGACCGTCGGTTTTCCCTCGAAGCCGTTCGTTGTCTCGGGGCTTGCGGTCTTGCACCGGTCATGGTGGTCAACAAGGATACCCACGGGGCCATCAGCGCCGACAAGGTGATCGATATCCTCGAAACGTATGCATAACGGATGATATACCTCATTTATGAAAATTTCCGAAATTCGTGACATTCTCAAAGCCGAAGTCCTTGCGGGAGACAGCCATCTGGATCAGGTTGTTGCAGGAGGCGGCGGGGCCGATCTCATGGAAGATGTCTTGGCCGCAGTCGCCAAGGGATCGGCTATTCTCACCGGGTTGACCACCGAGCAGGTCATTCGCACCGCGCGAATCGCCGGGGTTGCCGTCGTTGTCTTCGTGCGCGGCAAGCGCCCCGATTCGCGGGTCATCGAAATGGCCAAGTCCTTCGATCTGCCGGTTCTCTTGACGCGCTATTCCCTCTTTGTGGCGTGCGGACGACTGTATATGAACGGACTCCGGGGCCTTGACGGGTCCTGGTAATCAGGAGCTTTCAACATGCCGAATCTCACCATGATCGATTTGATGACGATCAAAGAAAAAGCCGTTCGGGAACTTGAATCGGATCAATTCATTCGGTTGATGATCTGCGGAGGCACCGGATGCCATGCCACCGGAAGCATCCACCTGAAAGCGGCCCTCGAGGCGGAAATCGAAAAGCGGGGGCTTCAACAGAAGGTCAGGGTCATCGAAACCGGGTGTAACGGGTTCTGCGCCATGGGACCTATCCTCGTGGTGCAGCCGAGCGGGATCTTTTACCAGAAGGTGCATGCTCCGGACGTTCCGGAGCTGATCGAACAGCAAATCCTTGCCGGAAAGCCCCTCGAACGACTCCTCTACAAAGATCCCGCTACCAAGAAACCCATCCCCTTCATGCACGACATCCCCTTTTTCGCTCATCAGACAACCATTGCCCTGCGCAACAAGGGGATGATCGATCCGGAAAATATCGAGCATTATATCGCTCGTGACGGCTATTTCGGGACGGCCAAGGCCCTTCTTCAGATGGAGCCTGCTGACATCATCGCCGAGGTCAAGGCGTCCGGGTTGCGCGGCCGCGGCGGCGCCGGATTTCCGACAGGCGTCAAATGGGAGTTTGCGTCCAAAAGCGAAGGGACCGTCAAGTATGTACTCTGCAACGCCGATGAAGGAGATCCCGGGGCCTTCATGGATCGAAGCATTTTGGAGGCGGATCCCCATGCCGTTCTGGAAGGGATGATCATCGCATCCAAGGCCATCGGGTCCCATCAAGGATACATTTACGCACGCACCGAATATCCGCTGGCCATCCGACGTCTGGAGATCGCCATCCGCGAGGCCCGAGAACTGGGATTGCTCGGAAAGGATATTCTCGGGTCTGGGCATGACTTCGATATCGAGATTTATCAGGGAGCGGGCGCTTTCGTGTGTGGGGAAGAAACGGCCCTCATGCGCTCCATCGAAGGCAAGCGGGGCATGCCCCGCCCCCGTCCGCCGTTTCCGGCGCACAAGGGGCTGTGGGAGAAGCCGACCATCCTGAACAACGTCGAGACCTTCGCCAATATCGCCCAGATCATCATCAACGGCGGTGCGTGGTATGGCTCCATGGGTACTGCCACAAGCAAGGGAACGAAGGTCTTTGCCTTGTCCGGCGATATCTACAACATCGGTTTGGTCGAGATTCCGATGGGGACCACTCTCCGGAAGCTCATCTACGATATCGGCGGCGGCATTCCGAACAAGAAAAAATTCAAGGCTGTGCAGTTGGGCGGCCCATCGGGCGGGTGCGTTCCGGAAGCCTACCTCGACACCCCCATCGACTACGAAGAGATCGCCAAAGTCGGCGCCATCATGGGCTCCGGCGGGGTCATCGTGATGAACCAGAACACCTGCATGGTCGACATGGCCCGGTTCTTCATGGACTTCATCCAGGACGAATCCTGTGGAAAGTGCACCCCCTGTCGGGAAGGGACCCGGAGGCTTCTCGAAATTCTCAAGAAAATCTGCGCCGGAGAAGGGGAACCCGAAGACATCGAGAAGCTGGAAGCTCTTTCGGCCACCATCAAGGAGACGTCTCTCTGCGGCTTGGGTCAGACTGCGCCCAATCCGGTGCTCTCCACCCTGCGCTACTTCAAGGAAGAGTATTACGCGCACATTGACGAAAGACGCTGCCCTGCCAAACGGTGCGTGGCCCTGCTGAAATTCGAAGTCGATCCGAACGTCTGCACGCAGTGCGGCAGCTGTTTCCGAAGCTGCCCGGCCCAGGCCATCACGTGGGAAAAGAAGCAGCCGGCACACATCGACAAGAGCAAATGCATTCAGTGCATGACGTGTTTCGAAAAGTGCAAGTTTGATGCCATCTTTTAGGCGATGGGGGAGTGATCTTCCTTCGCGCAACACATGCATAGCTTGGGGAGAATCCAATGATCGAAGCCGTTCTCATGATGGGTGGACTGGGTGTGATCGTCGGAGCCGGGTTGGCTGCGGCATCCAAAATCTTCTATGTGTATGTCGATCCCCTGATCGAAGCCATTGAAGGAGAGCTTCCCGGTGCCAATTGCGGCGGATGCGGGTTTGCCGGATGCAGCGCCAACGCGGCAGCCATTGCCGCCGGAAAATCCTCTCCGGATTCCTGCGTGGCCGCAAGCCCCGAAGTGGCGGAAGCCATCGCCAAGCTGCTCGGGGTGTCCGTCGGTGCGAAAGACAAGGAAATTTCCCGCCTCGGGTGCAGTTACAGTGTGGATCGGGCCGATACGAAATTCCGCTATGACGGGGTGATGGACTGCCGTGCGGCCATGATGATGAACGGCGGAACGAAGGTGTGTGAAATCGGATGCCTCGGTTTGGGAAGCTGTGTGAAGGCCTGCATGTTCGGCGCACTGGCCATCGGCCCCGAAGGGCTTCCGGTCGTCGATGAAACCAAATGTACCGGGTGCGGGGCCTGCGAGCGGGCCTGTCCCAAACACATCATCGGGTTGAGCTCGATCACCCGGCGAATTCTCCATGAATACACCACGGAAGATTGCACCACGCCTTGCCAGAGAACCTGTCCTGCGGGCATCGATATCGCCGAATACATCCGCCTCATCGGGCTCGGGCAATTCCACGAAAGCGTTCAGGTGATCAAGGAGCGAAATCCCTTCCCCACGGTCATCGGCCGTATCTGCCCAAGGCCTTGTGAAACCCAGTGCAGAAGGCAGCTTGCGGACGATCCGGTGGCGATCAACGGCTTGAAGCGGTTTGCAGCCGATTTCGAGCGTTCGAGCGGAAAACGGATTCTTCCCCGCAAGGCTCCTGCAAGCGGTAGAAAGATCGCCGTTGTCGGCGGCGGGGTCGAAGGGCTGTCCGCTGCCTATTTCAGCGCCCGCCTCGGTCATGCGGTGACGGTGTTCGAGGCCACGGATCGGTTGGGAGGTCTATTGCGAAGCGCCATCGCCCGCAACCGGCTGCCGTCGGACGTTCTCGACTGGGACATCGACGGGGTTCTCGAAATGGGTGTGGAAGCCCGGCTGAACACCCTTGTCGGAAAGGATGTCGGCTTTCTCGACTTGTTCGCCCAGGAGGGGTATGACGCAGTGCTTCTGGCATCGGGCGGATGGGATTCTCGATTGGCTAGAGGTGCTGCAGGCCGGTTGGAGCAACCCGTTCCCGATCTCTATCTGCTCATCGATGCCCTACGACAGGGGGATGGAAAGGGAATTTCCTGGAAAGGCCATGTCGTCATCGCAGGCGGCGAGGCGGCCGGTCTCGCTGCTGCGGATCGGATCCGAAAGGCTGGAGCCGATCGGGTGACCATTTTGTACCGGGAAGGCAAAGAGCTTTTGCCGCCATCGGTTTCGCAGGCCGAACTCCCTGAAGGGGTATCCATCGTGTATCGCGCCGGTGTGCAGAAACTCAAGGGCGAAGGGAACCGTCTGAAGGCCATCGACTATGTCGATACGGGCCGAGGCATCACCCGGACGATGGCGGCCGACGCCCTCGTACTGGGATCGGGTCGGTTCCCGGAATTGATCATCACACCGGTTGTTTCGGCAGAGGAACTGGAAGCTCAGGCGAAATCCGAGGGATGGAAATGGGAAGCCATCGCCCCGTATCGTCATCCGGATCATGCCGATGAAAAGGGGTGGCTGGGCGAAGGGGATGTCTTGACGGATTTCAGTGGCGCCATCCGGGCCATTGCAGCCGGAAGAAGAGAGGCGGCTTCGGTGCATCAGCGCATGAACGGCATTCCGCTGAGCTATCCCGAAACCGTTCTGACCCCTCATAGCGTCTATCAGAATGTCGATCGCGTCACTTCCGTGGAGCCGGCACCCCGCCAAATCATGCCGGTGTCGGATCCGGACACGCGCTCTCCGGATACGGAGATCGAGATCGGGTTTACCGAGGAAATGGCGAAAGCCGAGGCTGCCAGATGCCTTCAGTGCGGGCTGATCTGCTATCGCAAGTCGACGATGGCTGCAGCCAATTGATCGCTTCGAAGGAAAGGATGTGTTGTGCCTGTCGAAGAAGGGGTCGTACTCAAACGAATCGATGCGAAAGGACTTGCGCTCGTCAAGACGGTGCGTAGCTCCGCCTGTGAATCCTGCTCGGCGAGGCATTCGTGCTCCGGGCAGGATGCAGGAGGCTCCGAAATGGAGGTGGAGGCGATCAATGTCGCAGATGCCGCAGTCGGGGACAGGGTGCAGATTGCCATCGAATCGAAGACCTTGTTGAGCGCCGCGTTCTTGCTTTACGTGCTGCCGATCGTCGCGATGGCGATCGGCGCCGCCCTTGGAGACGATTGGGGCCCGAAAATGGGATACGATGCCACCCTCACCAGCATCGTGCTTGGCATGGGAGCCTTCGTCGCCGCCTTCTGTATCGTCCGGTGGTACGCCAACCGCAAGGCTTCCGGAAACGCTTACCGCCCCCGCATTACCCGCATTGTCGAACACGCCGCCCGCGCGGCCGATACGCCCTCCTCCCCCAAGTGCCCGTACCCTGCCTGATCCGACACTCATCTCGATCGGCCATCGGTAGGATACGGGGGTAGCCTCCGGTCCTCTTCCCCTCACCCGCTGTCGCGCTATCCGAGATAGGCGGCCTTCAGTTTCGGATCCTGCATCAAGACTTCTGCCTTTCCGGAAAACACGCAGGTTCCGGTTTCCAGCACATAGGCCCTGTGGGAGATGGCCAAGGATGCCATGGCGTTCTGCTCGACCAGAAGGATCGTCAGGCCCTGGTCCCGGTTGAGGTGCAGAAGGACGTCGAAGACTTGATCGACGAGCTTGGGCATGAGTCCCATAGACACTTCGTCCACGAGCAGCAGCGTCGGCTCGGAAATCAGCGCCCTGGCGATCGCCACCTGTTGCTGCTCTCCCCCGGAAAGGGTGGCTGCGGCTTGGGAGCTTCTCTCCTTCAGGATCGGAAAGAGCTCGTAGAGTTCGGAGAGTCTTTTTGAAACGTCGAGCTTGGAACGGATGCCGTAGACACCGGTCATGAGGTTTTCGAAAACCGAAAGCCGCGGAAACACCCGGGCTCGTTCCGGAACGATCCGCATGCCTCTTCGTGCCCGCTCGAACGGAGCCAGATGCGAGATGTCGGATCCATCGAAACGAACCTTCCCCCGAGTTCCGGCAACGAGCCCCATGATGCCGTTCAAGATGCTCGTTTTTCCGGCCCCGTTTGCTCCGATGATCGATACGAGTTCGCCATGGTCCACCGAAACGTCCACCTGACGCACGGCCTCGATGTCGCCGTAGCGAATGGAAAGGTCGCTCACCTCAAGCAGCATGCGATTCTCCCTGTTTGCCGAGATAGGCCTCGATGACCGCCGGATTCGAGCGGATTTCCTCCGGTTTTCCCTGGGCCAGCACCCTGCCGTGATCGAGAACGACGATGCGATCGCACAGCCCCATGGCGACCTTCATGTTGTGCTCGATCAAGAGAATGGTTCTTCCGGCGTCCCGGATCTGCCGGACGAGGGCCTCGAGCTGGAGGATTTCCTCGTGCCGCAGGCCGGAAAAGGACTCGTCGAGGAGGATGAGTTTCGTTCCGACGGCGAGTGCCCGGGCGATTTCGAGCCGACGAAGGTTGCCGAGCGGCAGCAATCCCGCCTTGCGGTGAGCGATGTCGCAAAGACCCACCTGCTCGAGCAGTTCCATGGCCTTGGTCCGGATGCTCCACTCTTTTCGGTTCGACCAGATGGCCGTCAGACGATCGTAGCGTTGGATGCCGAGGGCTGCGACGACATTTTCCAGAACGCTCACGTTCGAGAAGGGTTTGACGATTTGAAAGGTGCGGCCAAGCCCCAGTTTGGCCATTCGATGCGACGGCAGACCGTCGGTTCGCATCCCGTCGAAGAAGATCCGACCTTCGTTCGGTGGAAAGACGCCGGAAATCAGGTTGAAGCAAACCGTCTTTCCGGCGCCGTTCGGACCGAGAAGCCCGAAGATTTCACGGGGCTCGATCCGGAAGCCGACGCTGTCGACAGCCTTGAGCCCTCCGAAGGATTTCGAAACGCGGTCGAGTTCGAGCATGGGATTCATGGTGCAGGTACCGGTATCCAGCGGTTGAAGAGTCTTCGGACAGCGCTCGTTTCTCCCAGAAGCCCGCCGGGCTGGAAACGAATCATGATCAGCAGCAGAATCGTGTAGAAGAGGATGCGGTAATCGATGAGCGGCCGAAAGAGTTCGGGGAGGATGCCCAGAATCACGGCGCCCAGAACCGGACCCCATAGGGTCCCGATGCCGCCCAAAACGATCATGCTGAGCATTGAGACGCTGATGGGAAAGGAAAAATCGGATGCGGAAATGAATCGCATGAAATGGGCGTAGAAGGCGCCGGCCAGTCCGGCCATGGCGGTTCCGATGACGAAGGCGAGCAGCTTGAAGCGAACGGGACTGATGCCGATGGATGCGGCGGCCGTTTCCTCTTCGCGCAAAGCGAAACAGGCCAGCCCTGCCCAAGAGCGGGTCAACCACCAGCAGAAGAGCATCACGAGGATGAGCGCCGCCAGCACCAGCACAAAGAAGGCTTCGTTTCGCAGCTTGATGCCGAAAAGGACGATTCGGGGAATGCCACCGATGCCGAGTGCACCGCCGAACCATTCGAAATTGTTGAACACGGCCTCGACGATGAAGTTGATGCCGATCGTCGTGATCGCCAAAAAATCTTCTCGGACCCGCAAGCTGGGAAGCCCAAGGAGCAAGCCGATGATGCCGGAGAGGAGCACGACCAGGGGAAGGGCGGCCCAGAAGGATAGTCCGGCCTTTGTGGCGAGCAGGGCCGCAGCATAGGCCCCGATGCCGAAGAAAGCCGCATGTCCGAGAGAAATCTGGCCGGCGAATCCCACAATGACATTGAGGCCGCATGCGGCAATGGCGTTGATGGCCATGATGGTTGCAAGGGTCAGTATATAGCCGCTCATAAAGGTTTCCTTGTTGGATGCCTGAATGAACACCTCGATATGCAAGGGGGTGTCGTCTGCGGGCATGCCATATGGTGATTCGGTGTGAACACTCGAGCCGCCCGATTACGCCATTGGTGTGACTTCAGACAAAGTCCCGCTTCATCAAAAAAACCGTTCTTCGGCTCGGGTCGGGGAAAACGCCTACTGTTCGTTCAGGCACTATTTCGAGCCGAAGAGCCCTTCCGATCGCCACATCAGCACGGCAATCATGGCGATGAAGGCCAGGGCGTCTCGTGGCAGTGGGATGGCGGCATATCCGATCAGGAGCGTTTCGGCAAGCCCCAGCAGCAGGGATGCGATGACGGCCCCAGGAATGGATCCCATGCCTCCGACAACGATGAGGGCCAGCGTCTTGTAGGCCGGGATGGCCCCCATTGTCGGATAGACTTGGTTGTAGTAGATGCCGACCAGCATTCCGGCCAGGGCGGCGATGGCCGACCCGATGACGAAGGTGATCGAGATGATCCGGTGCGTGTCGATGCCCATCGCGTCCGCAACGGCCATATCCTGGGCCGTGGCCCGCATGGCGAGCCCCAGTTCGGTCCGGGTGGTCAGAAACCACAAACCCACCAGAACAAGGGCCGTGATGCAATAGATGGCGCTCAGGGTTTCGCTGACCTGCACCCCTGCGATCCGGAATCCCGGAAACGGCAGGTGGGCAGGAAAGGTGAGGATTTGCGGGCCAGCTATGAGTCGGCAAAATTCCTCCATGGACAAAAAGACGGCGATGCTTGCGATCAGGGGGACGAAGGGAGGATGCCGGAGCAGGGGAAAATACACGAACCGTTCGATCGCAACCCCCAGGACTGCAGCCGCTCCCATGCTGATCAGAAAAGAAAGCATGAGGCTTCCGGTCAGCTGAAACGCCCATACCCCGACATAGGCTCCGATGGTGTATACGGCGGCATGGGCGATGTGCAGAATCCGGAGGATCCCATAGACGAGGGTCAGCCCGAGGGTGACCAGGGCATAGATGGAACCGGTGGCGATCCCGTTGAGCAGTTGTTCGATGAGCATCTGCATGGGGTGGATCGCCTTACGGGATCGGGATGGCAGGGGTGATGGCCGCTTCGAGCCTGTGGACTTCGGCCTCCAGCCGTGCGGCTGCATCCCGCATCTGCGAACACCACTCGGCATCCTCGACGGACGGCAGGTTGATTCGGACGTTGTAAAGAGCCGTCAGGGCCGCCATGCGGGCGGCAAGCATTCCGGCGGCCCCGTCGGAGGCTGCGTTCGAATTGCCGTTTCGGATGACTTCTCCTGCAAGCTGCATGATCCGGACGGCTTTTTCGGCGACATCTCGGGGAACCGAAGCGGCCGTTCGAAAGGCTTTCTGAATGGCCGCTTTTCGGGCGTGTCGTTCTTCCTCCGTGCCCTTGGGGAGTCGATAGGCGGCCAACACCTGGCCGTAGGCATCGCTGTCTCGATCGATGTCGAGCAGCAGGGTGTCACGCAAATTCCTGCAGGCTTCGGCGATTTCGAGCATGCGGGGTTGGGCGGCTTCGAAGCCTTTTTTCCCGATGGTCAGTCGGGCGACCATTTCGACAAGAGCGGCGGCCAGAGCCGCATTCAGGGCTGCAGCACTGCCGCCTCCGGGAACCGGGTCGCCGGAGGCGGTCTTTTCCAGAAACGCCTGGATCGTTTGGTTGGCAAGCATCATGAACCTTTCGATTTGAATTTTCCTTTAGACGGCCATTCTGGCCAGAAATCCGCCGATGGCATCGAGCGGCAGGATGTAGTCCACCGATACCGTGTGGAGGACGCTTCGGGGCAGAAAGGAGACGTCTGCCGTTTTCGGGTCCTGAACGATGGTCAAGCCCCCATGCTCTTTTACGGCCTTCATGCCGATACAGCCGTCGGTTCCCGCACCCGTCAGGATGATGCCGATCAATCGATCCCGATAGACGGGAGCCGCGCTTTCGAAGAGCACATCGATCGATGGCCTGGCAAAGTGCACCGGTTCATCGACGGAAAGAGACAGGGTTTTGTCTCGTTCCACCAGGAGGTGGTATCCCGGTGGAGCGAGGTAAACGGTTCCGGTATCGATGACTTCTTTGTCTTCGGCCTGTTTGACCCGTATCGCGCAGATGTTGTCGAGATGACGGGCCAGAAAATCGCCGGCATCGGCCTTGATATGCTGAACGATCAGCACGGCGATACGGCAGTGTTTCGGAAGTTTCGGCAGAAGGGCGGACAACGCCCTGAAGCCTCCGGAGGACACACCGATCACGATGCATTCATGCGGCAGCCGACTTCTTGCGGTAGATCCGCTCATGGGCATCCCATTCTTCGAATTGCGATGCGCACGGACTGAAGCGAGGCGTCTCCTTGGATCCCAGGCACAAAAACCCCTCTTCTATAAGGCTTTCCGCGAACAGTTGCAAGACCCGATCCTGAAGCGCTCCGCTGAAATAGATGAGGACGTTTCGACAGATGATGAGATGCATTTCGGCAAAAGATCCGTCTGTCACCAGGTTGTGATGCGAAAAGAGGATATGGTTTCGAAGCGATGCGTCCATGACCGCCCGATCGTATCGGGCTGTATAGTAATCTCCGAACGATCGTTTGCCGCCTGCTTTGTGATAGTTGCCGGTATAGGCCTGGATGTTCTCCAGGGGATAGATGCCCTGTCTGGCAGTATGCAGCGCGGATTCGTTGATGTCTGTGGCATAGATTTGGACCTTCTCGCAGACGGCTTCCTCCCGCAGCAGGATGGCGATGGAATAGACCTCCTCGCCCGTGGCGCACCCCGCTAGCCAGATGCGAAGGAAGGGCAAGGATTTCAGGTGCGGAAGGACCTGGGCTCTCAGGCTGCGGTAAAAGGAGGGGTCCCGAAACATTTCCGTCACACTGATCGACAGATCGTGCATCAGGCGAAGAAAGGCCGTTCGGTCCGTCAGGACGGCATGCTGGATTTCGGAAATCGTTCGGTAGCCGTTCAGTGCCTGGTGGCGTTGAATGCGCCGGGTGATGGAGGCTTCCGCGTAGCTGCGGAAGTCGTACCCATATTTGCGGTAAACGGCTTCGAGCAGCAGTTGAATCTCGATTCGTTCGGCATCGGCTGTCGGTTCCATGACTGTTTCCCCCGAAATTCCATCGCTCATATTCCAACTTTATCATTGCCCGATGAAATGATAAAAGAGAAATTCAACCGGAGTCAGCCGCCTTGCTTCAGACTTCTGACTCCTGACTTCTGACCCCTTCTTTCACGGTGCCTATGGATGCTTCCGAAACGATGCGGATCCGGTTTCGAGCGGTTCTGACCGGGTTCGTTCTGGCGCTCTGGATCTGTGCCTGGACGCCGGTCAACAACATCTATCATCAGGGAACGCCGTTGGCAGGGGGGCATTTCCCGCTGGCTCCCTTCGGGGTGCTGATTCTGCTGCTTGCCGTAAGCGCCATTCTCCGGAAGGCGGTCGGTGGGTATGAGCTGTTCACCGGCCATGAGCTTCTGATCGTTTGGGCGCTGACGACCTTGGCTTCGGGAATTGCCTATACCGGCCTTGCCCGGACCCTGTTCATCAACCTGACGGCGCCCTTCCAATTTGCAACGGTCGAAAACCGCTGGGAGGAAACGCTTCAGCCGCTCTTGCCCTCGATCATGTTTCCGAAGGATCGGCAGGCGATCCGGCTCTTCTACGACGGGCTGCAGCAGGGAAGACAAATGGGATGGATCGAGGTGGTGCGGCAAGTTCCCTGGCAGGCGTGGATGGGGCCGCTCACCTTCTGGGGCGTGTTCGTTCTGGCCGCCTATGTCGTGATGATCTGTCTGATCAGCCTCACCAGTCGGCAGTGGCTTGTGTATGAGCGAATGAACCTGCCACTCTTGCAGGTGCCGCTCGCCATCGAAGAAGCCTATCGCGAAAGACGGATGGTGTCGTTCTGGACGAATCCGTTTTT
>Ga0272446_1005207_pt1 | contig 14553 bp, 11 predicted proteins | sample YNPCB0061_FD_194587 | JGI IMG/M metagenome (GOLD analysis project Ga0272446, IMG submission 194587) | Hot spring microbial mat communities from Yellowstone National Park, WY, United States - YNP-CB-006-1 | ecosystem: Environmental > Aquatic > Thermal springs > Hot (42-90C) > Sediment | place...
AAATCTAATTCTTCATTCATCTTTAAGCCTCGTGTTGGTAACTCTGACTGCAAAACTGATAGGTTATTATGATTAAAGCCCAGGAGATTTCCATGGTTTGATCATGTTTAAAAAAATTGATAAGTCCCCTCTAAAAACAATTGGTTTTTAGAGGGGACTCAACCCTCATTTCGGGATTTTCGCGAATTTGCATAGAAATTCGGCCTTTCCCCCGAAGTACAACTGTTTTTCCGACCCGAACAGGTATTACAACCTAAATTTTTCGGCAACGCCGACAGAGCGAATCATAATTCTTGTATATTTCCGCTGTCAAGCGTTGCTTTCATTTCGTCCCCTATTTGGCCGTAAGGTTAAAGACCCCGTCCCAGGTATCCGGCGGGGGCGTTTTTAGGTAGGTTTCGCACCGCTTAACAAAGGTCTGGGCGGGACCATCCTCGGGATTTATCTTTAAAATTTCCTCAAAGCTCTTTTTTGCCCTGACCCAATCTTTGGCCTCAAAGTAGTTTAGGGCATCGTTAAACCGGTCCACCACCTCTTTTGCGCTTTCGCTGACCTGGGACTTTTCGTCCACCACCTCGAAAAGCCGCACGGGGGTAGTGATTCCCACGACCCTCACGCGGTCCAGCTTTCGGTAGATAAAATCACCGCCCGTCTGGTCGGCGGTGTATTCGCTCGTGAGGATCCAGGTCCCGTACTGTTTATTAACCCCCTCCAGCCGGGCGGCCAGGTTTACCGAGTTCCCCATGATGGTGTAGTCCATTTTTTGCAGGGTCCCCATGTTCCCCACCACCATATCCCCTGTGTTAATGCCAATGCGGGTAAACAGGGGGGCGGGGCTCGTGTTCTGCTCCTGGAAACGGCGGTTCAACTCGGCTTCCAGCTTTTTCATCCGAATCGCCGCGAGACAGCCCCGTTGGGCGTGGTCAGCCATTTCCAAGGGGGCCCCAAAGAACGAGATGATGGCGTCCCCTTCGTATTTGTCGATGGTGCCTTGCAGGTCCAGGATGATATCGCTCATGGCGGACAGGTACTCGTTGAGCAAGCGGACCAGGTCCGTGGGGTCCAGGGACTCGGAAATGGTGCTGAACCCCCGGATGTCGGTGAACATGGCGGTCATATTCTTTTTTTCGCCCCCCAGCCGCAGTTTATCCGGGTCGGTAATCAGCTGGTTGATGACCTCCGTGGACAGGTAGTGCCCAAAGGCCTTGCGGATATAGCTCTTTTCCTGGGCGGTTTTTAAAAATTTAATGAACGCCAGGGCCACGAAGGTGGATAAAACGGTGAGGGTCGGGGTTAAAAGGCGAACATAGGTCCCGGTGGCCACAAAGAAGGCGGTTCCCGCCCCAAAAACCACCACCGCGAAGGCAAGGCCCACGAGGATGGAGGGCAGGGCCTCCAAATTTTGCAGAAGGACGTAGAGGAGGATCGCGAGGACCAGGGCTATCAAAAACGAGTAGCCCCAGGGAAGCTCGTCTAAAAATGAGGCCTGGAGCAGGGTGTTGGCGATGGACGCGTGGGTCCCCGTGTTTTCGTATTTTTTTACGAAGGGATTTACCCCCAGGTCGGTGGTGGACGTGGCGGTATTTCCGATGATACAGAACGCGCCGGTCAAGTTGGCGGCCAGAGTCTCCCGGGTTTTTAGCAAATTTCCCATCAGGTCCTTGAGGTTGGCAAAGTTATCGGTCGTGTCTTGGCGAACCTGCTGGAATTCCTCCCGCTGGGCGGGGGAAATATCCCGTTGCGCCAAGGCCTGGTCCACATCGGCCAGGATCGCCGCTTCCGCGGGGCCCGAAAGAAAGTCCGCCGCCTCCTGGAAAAATTGGGAGCGCAGGGTTCGGTACGAGGCGATTTGGTTCAGGTCTCCGCCGGCCAGCATGGATTCCCGCAAAGCCTGGGCCTGTTTATAGAGGTCCAAAAAGTGGCCCTTGGGGTTGTAGGCCAGGTAATTAGCCTCGTCCATCACCTGGAGCCCCTTGATTAGGGCGGCTTCCTGCCGACGGACCAGTTCCAGATTCCAATAGGAAAGGTGCCGAAAACTGTTCCAGTAGGTCTTTTTGGGCCAGTTAATCAGCACCGTACCGTTTTCCGCCAGGGGAATGGAGATATCCCGCTTTCCCTTGGTGGGGAGCACCGCCCCCTTTAGGAGGATCCGGTTTTTATCGATGCTAATATCCGGTTCCCCGATTTTTTTGTAGAGGGCCGAAAAGGCCAGTTGGGGGTAGTAGGACCCCTGGTACTCTAAAATCAGGTAGAGCCGCCGCCGAACCCCATCGCTGTCTACTTCCACGTTCGGAAAGCCCGCCCCCGCCGCACCCTTTAAAATGGGCTCTATGGCGGGTCGGATATCCGAGGTGGTGTAGGGAATTGGCGCGTTTGCCTGGACCCGGGGGAGGGCCAGCTTGCTTTTAGCCAGGTTCCGCAGTTCCGGGGGAATATTTTCCTTGCCGCTGGGGAGCATGTTGATCGTAAAGTAGGCGTTTCCAAAAATCCTGGCCGCCTGTCCCAAAAAGGCGTCGTTATCCCGAACGACCCCTTGAATTTCCGATACCAGCTGTTTTTTTGATTTTTCCGTCAATGTGGCCAACTGTTTCGCGTAATCCTCCGCGTCCTTTAGGGAAATTTGACGGTTCCTTAGGGCGGTAAACAGGTCCTGCACGTTTTGGTTAAAGGAGTTAAATTCGGTGGAAATAGAGCGGGGAATGGTTTCCTGCAACAGGGTCGAATTGATGCCCCGGGGGCTCTGTTCGGTGTATTCGATATCGAACACCGCGTAGTCGGCCCCGAATTCCTTCATGGTGATAAGCCCTTCGGCCATGATTTCCCGGCTCCAGGGCCAGACCCCCACGTTGGCTATGGCCGTATCGTCCACGTCCAAAAGCAAAATGGAAGGATCTTCGGCTATGGCGGGTTTAAAATGGAGGAGCGTATCGTAAACCCGTTTTTCCAGGGTGGAGTAAAAGTCCGTTAGGTTAAGAAGGCCAAAAATAGCCGCGGCGGCCACGGGTATCCAGATCCATCGGCTGGGAATCCAGGACCGTTTACTGCCGATCTTACTATTTTTTAACATTTTTATCCCCCCGATTTGTAAAGTAAAACGTGCTATACTATACTATACTTCAAGAAGAAATTTCCCGCCATGCGGGATATGGTCTATTGGTAGATATAAAGTAGGAGAAACAGATGATGCGACGCTTCTTTCTTCTAAGTGTAACCTTGTTCGTCGGGTCGGTGGCGCTTTTTGCCCAGTCCAACGAATTCATCGACCAGGTGCTGACAAAAAAACAGCTGGACGCCGGTTCCGCCGCCTACCTGGTCTTGGCCGCTTCGGCTCTGGTGGACCCCAGCGTATCCCCGGACCAGGCTCTGGAAACCCTGGGCCAGCGGGGCTGGAACGTAAAACTATCCTCCCCCACGACGCCGGTCACCCTGGGCCAGTACTCGTACCTGCTTATGCGGGCCTTCAATATCAGCGGCGGCCTCTTGTACCGGGCCTTTCCGGGGCCCCGGTACGCCGAACGGGAACTGGTCTACCGGGGCTTTATCACCGATAAGGCTAACCCCTACCGAACCCTCTCGGGGGAAGAGGCCCTGAGGATTCTGAACGCGGTTCTTGCGTCGAAGGAGGAATAGGTATGAAACGGCTCTATGCAACCCTCATCGCTTTGACCGCGGTTTCGGCCCTTTCCTTTGCCCTGGATTTTGGGGGCACCTTGGAAAACGATTCCTCCTACTCTTCCAAAAAGGACGTCGGCTTTGTTCAGAAGGATACGGCCCACCTGTGGTTTACTTCCGAACTGGGAAAAGCCTGGGACTTTAACGCCACCGTGGAGGGGACCTTCAATTCGGCGACCCCGCTGTTTTACGGGGATCTGGAACAGCTGTCCCTGACGGGGACCTTCCAAAAAGTCCCCCTGGGCCCGTCGGTATTTACCGTCGAATTGGGCCGTTTCTTCTACAGCGAAACCACCCAACGGGTATTCGCCAACCGGATGGACGGCTTCCGTATGGACTTTGCCTATCCGTCCTTTACGCTCCAAACCGCCCTGGGGTACACGGGCCTCCTTAACAAGTACTACGCCTCCATCGTCATGAGCAAGATGGACGCCGTGGACAGCAACGATACGACCCTCGTCTTTTCTACTCCCCGGATGATCGGCTCCGTCTCCCTCACCTTCCCCGAGCTGGTGGCCCAGCAATCCCTGACCCTGACCTTCTTGGCTCAGGAGGATCTGCGAAACCAGGTTCGGAATAACGTGATCGCCGAGGGTACCGAGGTGTATAAACCCTCCGGCGGTGGACTGGTGGACACCCAGTATTGGGGACTGGCCCTGGACGGGCCAATCACCCGGAGTTTGTACTACAACGGGTTTGGGTACCTGAACACCGGACGGACGCTGACCTTTGGGGCCGACACCCAGAGCAGTACGGGCCAGTCGTATCAATATCAAAACATCCTGGCGTTTATAGCCGGCCTATCCCTGCGCTACTATATCCCCCAGTTCTTCCAAGCCCTGGCTAGCGCTACGGTCCTCTACGCCAGCGGAGACGGGGATACCACGACGTATGTGGAGGGGAACGGGTCGGGCAATCTGACCCAATTTGTGCCCATATCGGGAAACACCCTGGGAACGGCCTTTTCGCCCAGTTCCAGCAATGTTTTGGCCACCGAACTGGCTTTTTCGCTCAAGCCCCTGGGACGCCGAGGGGGACCGATTTTCCAGACCCTCCAGACCGCCCTGGCTATCACCCCCTTCTTTAAGCCCAGCGCGGGGGCCTTCTCCGACGGCACGGTGGATACCGCCGCCACGGGGTACCTGGGGACCGATGTGGCCCTTAAAACGAACCTCCGGCCCTTTTCGGACCTGGGGGCGGGGTTGACCCTGGGCTACTTTATTCCCAATAGTTCGGCCTTTGTTCCGGGAAATGGAGATGGTATCCTGTACGGACAGCTCTTTTTCTCGGTTAGTTTTTAGTGGATATACTTTTCACCGCAGGAGGGTGATATGAAACGATACGCACTGGTTATCTTATGTTTGTCGATGGGAGCCTTCGTTTTTGGCGAAGAGCTGGCCCTGTTAAAGGATTTTACCGGCAAGGTAGAAGTTAAAATGGCGGGCCAGGATTGGGTCCCCGCGGAGGCGAATATGAAGCTCCCCCTGGGGGCGGAAATATCCACGGGCTTTAAGTCCTACGCCACGGTCCAGGCGGGTTCGTCGAGCCTGCAGATAAAGCCCCTGACCCGGGTCAGCGTTTCGGAGCTTACGGTGAACGGGGGGAAGCAAAAGACCACGGTGGATCTTAAGGTCGGCCGGGTCCGGGCCAAGGTCGAAAAGGTCCAGGGGTTGGAACAGGATTTTACCCTTAAAAGCCCCGTCTCCACCGCCGCGGTCCGGGGGACCGAATTCGAGTTCGATTCGGTACGGCTGAAGGTTTTTGAGGGTATAGTTCGGTTCGCCAACGCCTTTAACCAGGGCAGGTCGATCCACCAGGGCGAAAGCAGTGAAATTCGGGGCAATTCGGCCCCCGCGGGCGCCGAAGCGGGTCTTTTGGCCCAATCCCAGACCGAGATCAGCACCCGTCCCCTGGGCTCCGCCGAAACAGGCCCCCAGACCCTGGCGCCCACCACGGGAACCCTGCGGGTTTCCATCGGCGCGTTGCAATAAAAGGGAGGTATAAGTATGAAAAAATTATTTTTGGGTAATCGGGTTTTTCCCCTTCCCCTTACGGTAATCGCCGCCCTCGCTCTGGGGGCGGCCCTGAACCTGGGCTCCTGCGCCATCGGCGCCGTAAGCCCCGCGGGCAGTACGGTCAAGTTAGCCTACTCCGCCGCCGCGCGAGCTTCTGCCCCTGTTAGCGGAAGTTCCTCCACGGAAGCCCGGGTGTGGGTGTACTCCAACAATATCCCCGTGGCCAACCCCAACGGGCAAGCCTACTTTAGCGGCACCGTGGACAGCAACGGCGGAACCGTAACCATCAGCGCCCTCTACCCCGGGGACAACTACCTCTTCGTCGCCGCCGCGGGCACCAACAACGGCACCACCTTTACCACCACCGCCTTCGGCACCTCCGGCCAATTCTCCATCAAAGCGGGTGTGGAGACCACCGTGTCCATAACCCTAAGCCCCATTACCATCGCGAACCCCATAACCGGGGTCGACGTGGTCAGCGTGGCCAGCGTTGGCAGTACGGTCTACGCGGCAAGTACGAATAAATTGTATTCTGGGTCCTTATCGTCTTTTACTGGTACTGACTGGTCAAATGGTACCATCAACAACCTCAACGCTACCGCCAATGGGAGTACCCTTTTGGTGAGTACCTCGAAAGGGGTTTATTATAATATTGATGGTTTTATACCTATTGGATCTTTACCTGTTAACGTACTCCAGGCTGCCGGTTCCAGTATTTCGAACATCTTCTTCTACCAGGCGGACAAAGAATTTGGGGGGTATACTGGAAACACCTGGACCCAAATCTCCCTGGACCTTCCTGTGGCGGGGAAGCCTATCCTGGATATGCTCGTGGTTCAGGATAGCGCCAACAATGTCTACGCCATCGCGGCCACCCGGGTGGTGGGGGCGTTCATGATGAGTTCAGCTTTTATCAATTCATCGGACCATCTGCAGAAAATCTTTTCCGGCAACTCGACGAACCTTACGTTCTTTGGTTCCGATTTACCGTTCATCCAGGCCTTTGGAAAGGCACCGAACGGTGTCTACGTGGGAACCAAAAATGGGGCGTACCAAATTACCCTGAACTCCGCGGACCTTCCGGGCTCCCTTAAGACTGCGGTGCCGGCCCTGATACCGGGGACCAAGGGCCTGGATATCACGAAGGTGTTGGTGGATAGCAGTGGAGACGCGGTGTTCTTGGCTTCGTCTGAGGTGGTGCTCTTTAACAATACCTCGAAGCGGATATACAAGATGCCCTTCCTCACGGGGACAGTGGGGACCCTGAGGGACGTGGCGGTAAATACCGTCAATGGGTATTATTACCTCTATGTTGCGGGTTCAGGCGGCCTAGCGAGTTTCCAGATTCCTGGGATATGAACATTGCCGCAATAATTTCAATTTAAAACAGGAGACAATTCTAAAAACTGATATTTTTAGAATTGTCTCATACATAAAAGCAAAGAGCCGTCCGGGCTACCGGGCGGCTCTTTTGTTTAGTAGGCGGGGGGCTTAGAAGCCGAAACGGGCGCTGAGTTCGGCGCCCCAGGAGCCGGTGTTAAAGTTGTAGGTGCCGGTGGTGCATAGCTGGAACAGGGCCAGGTTAAAGTCCACACCACCGGAGGTCAAGATGGCCCAGTCGTCCACGGTAACCTCCGCCTGGGGTTTTAACGTCTGGGGTGTACCGGTCCCAAGGACCGCGGTAAGGTTCCCAGAATTTTTGTAGGAGGCCGATTCATGCCAAAGGGAGCCCCGGAGGAAGGGGGTAAAAATGAGCAGGGTTTTGGAGATGCCCAGGTCAAAGCCGTAGGAGACCACCTGGGTGTCCAGGCCAAGGCTCCCGTTGATGACTAAATTTTGTCCCGAATAGTTCTGGGTAAAATTCTGCAGGTTGTAATCGAAGTGGAGGCCCGAATAGACTACCCCAAGGCCCCCAGATATGGTGGGGAAGGCCCCCGATTCCTCGATTAGATCCCTGCGGACCCGGAGTCCCAGGTTGAGCAGGTTAGCTTTGACCGTGTCGGTGGCGATGAGCCCCGTGGGGACGCCGATGCCCGTAAGGATAAAATCAAAGTTAAAGAGCCGGGCCCCCAGGGCCAACTTTACCGTGGGGTAGGGGAAGAGGGTTTTGGATTGATCGTACAGATCCCGAGCTATCCCGGAGGATGGAACCATATCGTTGACCAGCTTGTACACGTTCAACGCGGTAAAGTTGCTGTTACTGCTGTCCACAAATTTTAAAATTCCCTTGGACAGTACCGCCCCGGTGGTCAGGGCAACGTAAAAATGCTTCCCCTTTAAGGACGCGGCGCCGATACCCGTTCCTGCCAAATCGTTTTGCTGAAGTTCCGGCGTCACTTCCCGGCCTAAAAGGAGCATCAATTTTGAAAAATCGCCTTCAATCTGGGTGAATTGGGCGAAACTAGCGACGGCGGATACCGTCGAAAATAACACTATAAGGCCAATAAACTTTTTCATGGACACCTCCGGAGGATTAACTATAATTGTATACCATTGTATCCAAAATTCCAGAGGGACTTTGTTTTTTTTGGGCCCTATTTACCCGTGATCCGATTTTCCTTGTTTTCCTAAATCGACTTAAGTATCCCCCGGGGGGTCCTGAGCCCAGGGTGCGTCTGGCTTTTGACAGGAGGCGCTCCTTCCTGTATGCTGGGTCCATGAACGCCAACCTGCACCTCCACTCCCGGTTTTCCGACGGCACGGATTGGCCGGTGGATATCGTCCGCCGGGCCCTGGGCCATGGCTTGCATTCTTTGGCGCTGACGGACCACGATACCCTGGGCGGGCAGGGGGAGTTTTTGGCGGCCTGCCAACGTTTTGGCGTGGGAGCCACCGAGGGGGTGGAGATCGATTGCGTTTGTCCAGACCTGGGGTACCGGAGCGAGCTTTTGGCCTACTTTCCCCAGCATTGGTACGATGGGACGGCAAAGCTTCTATCGGATGTGCGGGATAAGCGGTTGGCCTACCTAAGGATGGCGATTGGGGGGGCAAAACGGCAGTTTCCCCAGGCGGACTTATCCTTTGAGGGCCTTCTAAAACGGAAAACCTCCGGTCGACCGGAGGTTTCGGTGGAACAGCTATCCTTCAACAAGGTGGATCTTTTTTCTTACCTTTTGGACCTCCACCTCATTCCCTCCGATACTTCCTATAGGGCCTTTAAAAAGGCCTATTTGGATTCCAAGCTGTTGGTTGAAAGTACCTACGGCAAGCCCTCGTGCGAGGAGGTACTCCGGGTGGTCCACGCCGACGGGGGGCTGGTGGTGCTTCCTCACGGGGGCCACGAGTTCAACGACGATGCGAAACAGCTTGTAAAGGAAGCTAAACGGCTTAAGACCCTGCTGGATTATTTTCAGAACCTGGGCCTGGATGGACTAGAGTTGTACTGGTACCGGAATTCCCAAACCAAGGGTATAAACAAAATTTTCCGCTCCGAAGCCAAAGCGCGAGGGCTTTTTATCACCTACGGTTCGGACTGCCACGGACCCGGTTCGGGAAAGGAAACCCTAGGCCTTTTTTCGGGTAATTTTAAGGGCTGGCCGGAGGGCCTCTCTGTACCGGGAGCTGCTGTACCGAAGGGCCCCAGCTAACCGGTTGATGAAAAAGCCGTGGATGGGGGGCCTTTAGGGTTTCCTCTGGTCCAGCAGGGCCGCCGCTTCGGCGGTGGCGACGACCTTATCCACCAAACACACGAGGAGGCTCTCGAAGAACCGGGGCGGCACGGGGGTAAGGGGAAACATGTGCCGTTCGATGCAATCCCGTTCCCGCAGAGTCAGGGGGCCAAAATCATGTTCGGCGTTTTGCAACGCCTCCGTGGGATGGGTGAACCCGTGCAGACCCCGGCCCTTGGGGCGGGTGGCCCGCCAATCGTAAAAAAAGTAGTCATGGAGCAGGGCGCCCCGCACCAGTTCACGGATATGCTTCCGGAACCCCAGAGCCCGGGCGATACGAAAGGCGTGGAAGGCCACGGAAACCGCATGGTCGGCGATACTCCCATCGTGGTGGGGGATATCGGCCAGTTTTTGAAAACCCCGGGACGCGTAAATGGGCTCTCCCAGGGCAAAAAAAAGGGGATCCTTTGCCATAAGCCGATCGGCCTTGTTCCGCCGGATGTAGATACCTCGCCGATGGGTGATCAATTTAAAAAGAATCCCCTTGGTCGATTACGCTTGGGTAGTTGTTTCGCCGCTTGTTTGGGTGTTCTTTTTCAAATCATCGTAGAACAGGGCGAGGGCCGTGCTCATATACGGAGCGAGCCATATCAAAATGATACCCAGCGTTAGGGGTATTAAAAGATACCAGCCGAAAAAGCTTAGGTATAGTACGAATAGCCTTCCCTTGTGCCCCTTCATCATAGCTTTACTTTGCTTTATCGCTTCCAGCCCATCAAGGGCTGGATTATCCGCCATGATGTAGTAGGTCATGGCGTATCGAAGCCCCGCGATGATGCCCGGTACGATGAGCAACAGGCTCCAAAGAACTATGAAAATCCCCTGCAAGATGTACGCCACCAGGGCTGGTACGAAGTTATTGAAGCCCTTGAAGATATCCCCGATCTTTACCTCCTCCTTGCGTACAAAGGAGAGGAAAAATATCGTTATTCCGAGGGAGAGGGGCCCCCCAAGGATCAACAATCCTACGCCGAAAATTGATCCGGCGACACCGCTTAGTATCCCAAAGACCAGAAGGGCCAAAAATGTGATCCCTACTTTGCCTTTGAGCATAGCTTTGGCTTGGATTTTAAGGTCCGAGCGTTCGATAAACGAATTTGCCATACCGTTCCTCCATGTACAAAAATTATTGGTTGTTTTAATAAAATTGTCAAATATTTTAACGGTTCACGTAATACCGTTCCTTAATTGACCCCCAGGTACTAGTTGGACGAGCAGGGGGGAATTCAGATCAATCGGGGTTTCCGGGTTCGATGCAACAGTGCCCAGGGCTGGTGTAACTCCCACCCGGCGGTCTTGAGCGGGAACGAAAAAACGGGTATGGTTGATCCCTGTACAGGAGATATCAACCATGAAACTTTGTCCCTGCGGCTCTGGCCGCCCCTACAGCGATTGTTGCGAACCCTATATTACCGGCGCTCTCCGGGCTCCCACCGCGGAGGCTTTGATGCGGGCCCGGTACTCCGCCTACGCGGAGCACGCCATCCAATTTTTGGTGGATTCCTGCGTCAAAGAGGGGCAGGCGGATATCGATATGGAGCAAACCCGGTCTTGGAGTGAAAAATCCCAGTGGTTGGGTCTGCAGGTTCTTTCTACCGATAAGGGACAGCCGGGGGATACGGAGGGAGTGGTGGAATTCGAGGCCTCCTACGTTTTGGACGGCCTAAAGGACCGGCACCACGAAAGGGCCTTCTTTAAAAAGGTCGACGACGCGTGGCTTTACGAAAAGGGTGAAATCGTCCCCACCACCATCGTTCGTTCCGCTCCCAAGGTGGGTCGGAACGATCCCTGCCCCTGCGGGAGCGGGAAAAAGTATAAGTACTGTCACGGCAAGGGTGTGTAAACGGTGGGAAATACAGCTATATCCTTTGCCGAATTGGGGATCAATCCAGAATTGGTCCGTAAGCTGGATTCCCGGTCCATTACGGAAGCCACGGATATCCAGCGGAAGGTCGTGCCCCCCATTCTTCGGGGGGAGGATGTGCTGTTCCGTTCCGCCACGGGGACCGGGAAGACCTTCGCGTACCTGCTTCCCCTGTTACAAAATCTGCTGATCTCTCCCCGTTCTCCCCTGGGGCCCGAACTGCTTATCTGCGCCCCCACCTACGAATTGTGCGCCCAAATTAAAAAAGAGGCGGATTTTCTGTTGGAAGGGACGGGGGTAAAGGCCGCCCTGCTTATGGGATCGGCCAATATTTCCCGACAGATCGATACCCTTAAAAAAGAAAAACCCCGTCTTGTGGTGGGTAATCCGGGGCGCTTGAACCAGCTGATCCGGATGGGGAAGCTCCGTTTTATGGATCTGCGTTTCCTCGTGCTGGACGAGGCGGATCGATTAATTGCCCAGGAACTTTTTTCCGAAACCGCGGGGCTCATAGAAAGGCTCCCTAAAAATCGATGTACCATAGCCTGTTCGGCCACCTTGAACGAACGGCAAAAGGATGCCCTTTCCCGGTTTATGAAGGGGACGGCTCAGCGGCAGGAGTCGGAGGACAATTATATTTTACGGGAACGGATTGAACACTGGGCCTTCTTTGCCGAGGACCGCCGGAAGATATCCACCCTTCGCTCCTTTATCCACGCCGTGAATCCGGATAAAACCCTGGTATTTACCGAGCAGACCGGGCAGATTGGGAACATCATGGCCCATTTGCAGTACCACAAAATAGCTGCGGCGGGACTGTTCGGGGACCTGGCTAAACAGGAAAGAAAGAAGGCCCTGGACGATTTTCGTACGGGTCGGGTTCGGGTTCTGGTAACCAGCGACCTGGGCGCCCGGGGCTTGGACGTGCCGGATATCACCCATGTCGTGGAGTTGGACGTCCCCGCCCTTCCCGATAGTTACGCCCACCGGGCGGGGCGAACCGCCCGGGCGGGGCGGCACGGGGTCATGGCGACCATCGGGAACGAGAAGGACCTGCCCCGGCTTGCGCAATTAGAAAAAAAATTGGGTATCGTGGTGTACCCCAAGGCCCTGTTCCGGGGCCACGTGGTGGTCCCCGATGTGGAAACGACGGAGTAGGTCGGAAATCCCGGATAATCCATGGTCAAGTTTTTAAAAACCGAACCCCTCCACGGTCCAGCTCAGGCGTTGGGGTTAGAAAATCCTCCCTGGGATCAGTCTGGGTTCCGGTTCCTCGTGGTCCGGCTTTCCCCCTTTCGGGACGCGGTGCGTTCTTCCCCCCACCTGTTTCTCCGTTCCCTTATCCGTTCCGCTACCCCTTCGGTGGGGGGAGCGCCGGTGTACGTGGACTTTGCCTTTTTCCCCTCCCGTCCCGACCGGAGTCTGCTGGATTCCCAGGGGCTTCCCTACCTGCGGGGCATCCGGTCCCTCCGGGGCGGCCGGGACTTTGACGTGATCCTTATATCCTGTTCCTACGCCCTGGAACTGGTCAACGTCCCCATCCTTCTAGAAAAATCGTTTTTCCCCCTTCGAAGCAGTCAACGGATGAGCGGAGGCCCCTGGCCCCTGATCCTTTTGGGGGGCTCCAACGCGCTGGCCAGCCAGGCCCTTATTTTTTCGGATGGGGATTCCTTCGTGGACGGTCTTTTCTTTGGGGAAGCGGAGAATGGAGGTCGGGAGCTGATCCAAACCCTGGTGGAAGGCCGGGATCTGCCCCCGCGGGATCGGTTAAAGATCCTGGAAGAACGGGTTGAGTCGTTCTGGTCTCCCACCCTGGGGGCGCCGGAAAAGAACCGAAGCGACGGTACCCTACGGACCGTCCCGGTGGCCCGCTGTCGAACGGCCCCCCTGGCGGACGGTCAGGAGCCCGCCCCCTTTATCCCCACCGATTTGGGAATTCTCAATTCCAGCGAGGCTTCCACCGTACGGCTGCAAATATCCTGGGGCTGTCCCTCCTTCTGCACCTTCTGTTTTGAGGGCTGGGAGCGTAAACCCTACCGGGAGCTGGGCCGGGACCGGATTCTAGCCACCGCCCGACAGTTGATCCAGGCCACCGGGGCGACCACAGTGGAGTTATTCTCCTTTAACTTCAACACCCACACGGATATTTTGGAATTGATCTACGATCTCAACGGGATCTTTGACCGGGTTAACATGATGAGCCAACGCTTGGACCTGCTCCAGAGGACTCCGGGGATGCTGGATTGTGAGCTAGCGGGGGAAAAGCGTTCCTTTACCCTGGGGATAGAGGGGATTTCCGCTTCCATGCGGGCCTACTATTCCAAGGGCCTTTCGGATCGGGATATCTGGGACCTCCTGCAACGGCTGTTCCGCGAAAAGGTCCGGGAGCTTAAGCTCTTTTATATCATCGCGGGGATCGAGGGCGACCAGGACATCCAGGAATTTGAGGCCTTTTGTTCCCGTCTGCGGGAACTTTCGGAGGGTCAACGGGGTGGGCCCCGGGTTGTGTTTTCCGCCGGGTATCTGGTCCGTATGCCCTTTACACCCCTCCGCGCCGCCCCGTTGAGTCTGGATCGCCAGGGCCTGGAATCCCTGGCGAAACGGATCCAAAGCGCCGCCGTGGACCGGGGTTTCGAGTTCCGGCTGGCCATGGATTGGGACGAGTACGTGGCCGATCAGCTGTTGGTCGCCGGTTCCTACGCCCTGGCGGAGGGCCTAGAGGCCGCGGCCCGGGGCGGGGCGGTATACGACGGGGGCATCGAAGGTCCCCTGGTGTCCCACCTGGTGGACGCCCTTAAGCGGAGCGGCGAGTTGACGGAAAGCTCCGGGGGTACGGCTACCCAGAAGGACTCCCTGAAAGGTCCCCTGGTTCAGGAAAAGAAGAAGGGCCATCCCTATCCCCTCTCTTTCCTCGAGCCCTCGGTTCCCTCCGCTTTTTTGGACGCCGCCTACGAATCTGCCCTCCTCCGGCGGGACCGGGGTACCTGTTTGGCCGGCGACATCCAGGGGGGGCACTGCCTGGGGTGTTCGGCCTGCCAGGACGCGGAGGAGCGGAACACCCTGACCCACCATCGGATAGAACCGGGGACCCGCTGGTCTGCCCGCATCGCCGAGCGGATTTCCCAAAAACGTCGGAGCAGGCCCGTGTACCTCCGCGTAAAGCTGGGGGAAGTCTTTTCGGGCTCGGAGCCGGAATACCTGGCCGCCCTGCTACTCCGATCGATCCTGCGGGGAAACGCTACCCTGATTGGACGCCTGTTCAAGGTGGAAGAGGTTCTGTGGACCACCGGCGAAGGGCAGAAAAGGATTGGTAACGGGGTATACGGCGATACGG
>Ga0272446_1005208_pt1 | contig 14553 bp, 30 predicted proteins | sample YNPCB0061_FD_194587 | JGI IMG/M metagenome (GOLD analysis project Ga0272446, IMG submission 194587) | Hot spring microbial mat communities from Yellowstone National Park, WY, United States - YNP-CB-006-1 | ecosystem: Environmental > Aquatic > Thermal springs > Hot (42-90C) > Sediment | place...
TTTTCTGAATAAAAGAAGAAAGATTAAAGGACTTGCTAAATACCTTATATATTTTCTGAGGGATATCTGTTTCCGTTTTTTCCCAAACCCAAAAGGTATCCCCGCCCGTATCTGTCTTAAAATGTATATTATGCGACACTTGCAAAACTTAATTTTAATCTTATTTTTTAAGAGTTTTTTAAAATTAAAAAGCAAAAGCCCTTGCCAGGAGCAAAAGCCAGGCGCAAAAGCCAAGCGCAAAAGCCAAATTTTAAAATAAATTTTAAAATAAAAAAGCGGAGGAACCACTTATAGCCCTCCGCTTCTCTTTTTTAATTCTTTTTTTATTTTTTAATCTTCAAATACAGCATCATAAAATTTTTGACTACTAAACCTAAAATTTTCATTCCTTAAAAAATCATCAAATTTATTATATATTATCAATTTTTCATATTCTTTTAACTTTAACTCCTTAAAAATTGATTTTAAAATATATGCTATACTTTTGAAGTGTTTTTTTGTCATATTTTTATTTCTTTATTTTTTGACCTTTTTTAATCTTTTTTAATTTTATTTATTAAATATATTATGATACTTATCAACACTGCCAAAACTACAACCGCCCCGTTTTTTATTTTATCAATTATATTATTATCTTGCATATTTTTATTTTAAATATATAAGCCACGCGAAAATCCACAACTCAATAAAAAACAACAACAACGCAAGAAACTCAACAATGTTTATTATTATTTTTTTTATTTTTTTACTCATTTTTTTATGTTTTCAACGACCTTTTTAGAATTGCAAAAGACCTTATACAAAGACCTTCTACTATATATAATAATTTTTAAAAATTTTTTTCAGGCACTTTCAGGATAGAATATAAGCAAGATATAACAAGCCATAAAAAAGCGGGAATGACACACGAAATTCCCGCTTTTTTTTTAATCTTTTATTTATTTTTTGTTTTTACTTTTTATTTTTTCAATAAAATATATCATTAAACTTATTAACACCGCAAGAACTAAAACCACTCCATCCTTTATTTTTTGAATTATACTATCATTATTCATTTTTTATTTTATTTTTGACCTTTATGACAACCAATTTTTTTCTTCATCTTCATCTATCCTATATTTATAAGGAATATAAGTTTCAAAACCTAAACTTTTATTATAATATTTCTTATAATAATCATAATAGCCATAAGCCCAAGTTATATTGCTGTATTCAATACCATCTTCCTCAATAAAATTGCCAAATTTTTTAATTTGATAATCGGGATAAGTAAGAATTATTTTTGACCCGCCCATAACTTTATTTAAAAAATCATCAATTTTATTTTCAGGAAGCAACGATAAAGACCTCGCTAAAACATAACTGTCATTTACATTAGCATCGAACTTAATACCTAATTCAGTTAAATAATGATATAGAATTTCATAATTACCTATATGACCGTTATGAGCAAACAATAGCTTACTTTTACCTTGTATTTTATTTGTTTCATAAACAGGGAATGGATGCGTCAATTCAGGAACAACTTTACCTATGGAAGCCAAGCGAAAATGGACTACGTGAGGCAATTCAATCTTTTCATAAATTTCAAGAAACTTTTTTAAATTCATTATTCCTTTCAGGAATTTCAATTGACCATTCTTATAGTAAATAATTCCAGCACCGTCAGGATTGCTATTCCAAATTTTTTTTATATCTTCCTTATTTAATTTTTTATTTTGATTTATTGTAATTACACACATTTTATTTTATCTTATATTGACCTTTTAATGTTTTAAAATAAATATCTTCAAAATTAAAAACATAATAATTTACAATTTCAGTTAGTGGGACAGAATTAAAAACCAAATTTTTACTAAAAACCTTGCTATTTAATTGTTTTTTAATCAACTTATTTACAACCATAATAAACCAATCCAACATATTTTCGTATTCATCATAATCTTCAACATAAGGGAATATCCTAAATTCAATAGTTTTTTGACTTTCGGACAATGACAGAAAATTTATAGGAGCATATCTAAACGAATAACCATCTTTTTGAATTTGTTTTATTATTTTATTCGTTAAATTATACGCGGGACAATATCTATTAGATAATCTATTCAGATATTTATAATCATAATAAAATTCTTTTTTATATTCTTTGATAAAAGAATAATAAAAAGAAGGCAACTGCAACAATGGTATCAATTCTTCATCTATTCTTATATGAATATGATTTCCGCAACTATCATTTTGAACCAAGCCGTTTTCAAAACAGAACTTCGCAATTTTTTTTACCTCACTTATTTTTTTATTCCAAAACTTAATTTCAAAACCGCTATTTTGAAAATCATCTACATAAACAGAACCGTCTTCACTTTCAGCATAAAAATCATTCAAACCTCTTTTATTTACATAGTTTCTTATTTTTTTCAAATCAGCGTTTTCAATCCCACCCTCCAATTCTATGCCTAAAGATTTAATATATTTATTTCTAATCATTTTTATTAGGAAGTATATTAATTTCGGCGACCACAATAGTAGATAATAATCTTTCTATAGCAAATGCTATTTTTTTTGCTATTTCATTAACTTCAATTATATTCAAGTATTTCGGAAGCGGAACTTTCGTTTCGTTATTTTCAGGAATTATACGCAAAACCCCTAAATTTACACCATTATAACTTATAATTTCTTCATTCACATCATTTATAACGTCTCCTAAATCTGATAAATAATTTCGCAATTCTCCATCAGTCAATCTATAGATTTTACCGCTTATATTTTTACCGTATAATTTTTTTGCGTCAGCAATTTCTAAACCTAATTTTTGATATGTATCCTCTAATTTTTGCCACTCATCATTTTCGTATTCTATGACCATATAAGGCTTTTTGTTTTCTGTTTTAATTTTTAATTTCATATTTTTACTAAATTTAATGACCTTTTTTTATTTTTGTGATAAGGGAACAACCCCGACCTTTCACTATTTATAAAAAATTATTTTTATTTTTTTATTTTCTATTCAAATCCCAAAACAAGATTAGGCAAGTTATAACAAGTCCAAGAAACAAGCCCCAATCCTGCGGATGTTTCAAGTTCCATTCTATTATCAATGCTATTTTATAAACAGCATTTATAATACCTACTATAAAAAGACCTATAAATAACTTTTCAAGCATTATTTTAATTCAATATATTTTAACGCCTCTTTTAATAATTCTTTTAACATTTTTTTAGAGCATCGCAAGCAATAATATCGGCTTGTGATATTATTATTATAATTACCAAACTCAATTCCCCTCGCTTCTCCTTTTAAGATTTGTTTTTTACAATTTACGCAATGCGAATTTGAATTATTAGCAATTTCAAAAGTTTCAATCATAGTTTTATTTTAATTATTGACCTTTAAAAAATTTCTTTTAACATTTTTTTAGGAATATCCAATACTCCATCGCACTCTGGACAAGACCAATCATCTGCATCTCCTGTTTCTACATTTCTCATTTCCCATTTTTCACTTTTAAAATCATACTCAAATGGCACTGGACAAATTTCCCATCTGATTATACTTTCTTGTTTTTTCCCGCAATGCGGACAAATAAACCAAGTTTTTCCAAATTTTTTTATTTTTTTTACTAACATAATTTTTTTAATTTATTGACCTTTATGAATATAAAAATTCTCCGCAATCTTCACAAAACGCTTCAGTTCCTTCGCTTTCAATTAAAAAATCAATTAATTCTAATTTATCCTGCTCTTCCCACCAATTCCAACCATTCGGAATATAATATCTATCTTTCGTTGTGATAATTATATTCTTATGTTTGCACTTTTTCATTGTTTTTTTAAATTAACGACCCTTATAAACTTCTTCATAAAATTTTGCACTTTTGAAATTCGGATTTTCGTCTCTTAACATCGCTTCAAAATACTCATAAATAATACATTTTTCAGTTTCAGTTAAATTCACTTCCCTAAAAATTCTATTCAATATAAAAGCAATTTGCTTAAAATGTTTTCTTGTCATATTTATTTATTTTAATTCCGACCTTTTATAATTTAAATTACTATTATTCTCCAAATCTTGTTTTATAAGCATCTTCCCCCCAATAAACCAAAAAAAGTTCTTTGTATTCTGCTAATTCCTCATCTGTCATCCATTCAGTTAAATCTATATCTGATTTTTCTAAAAATCTGTTAATTGCTTCATCTTCTATTTCATTCATTCTTTTTATTACAAGTTTATCTATTTTTTTCATATTTTTGTATTTTTCAACGACCTTTTACACTATATATAAAAAAATAAACAAAAAATCCCCCGCAAAAGGGGGATTTCCAACAAGATTAATCAAGATTAAGCAAGTCTAACTTTTCCACGGCGTGGAATCTTAACTAAATATTGCTTCTAAAAACCTTAAAATAATATACACCACAAACAAAATCGCATAAAACCTCCAAATCATAGCCCAGAATAAACCGAGCACGGTGAAATCTTTCTCTGAAATTTTGATATTAAATTTTTTCCAAAATTCTTTCATAGTTTTTTATTTTCCCGACCTTTTTCTTTTAATAATTCTTCATATTTCTTTTTATAAATCTTTGCTATCTCGTCCAATTCCACTTTCGTGAATTGTTTTGTTTCCCGTGCTTTTTTCCAAAGTTCTTCTTCTGCTTTTTTACCATATTTTTTAATAATGACTTCCCTCAAAACCTCTGGTCTTCCCCCGCCCCAAAGATTACAATTCACACACTCAGCCCACACATTTCTTTCATCGAAGAAAACAGCATTATGCCCAAAAGCTTGAATGAAGTGTCCTGCGTTCATAAATTGTCCTTTGCCTTTCCTTCCACAAACTTGGCAAGTCCAATTATCTCTTTCTTTTATGTATAGAGCAAACCATTTCCAAGCTGTTGTTTTTTTAAGAGATTTCATTGTTTTTTTATGTTTCTTCTTTTTTCCACAAATCTTTATTAAATTTAACTCCATCTATCCAATAAGTTTCTTTATCAAGCCATTTTAAGGCGTAACCACTTAAATTATGTAGTCGTTTTCTTTCGTTCAAATGGACTTCGGGAAACGGTAAAATGTATAGTTTTTCCCTCGATATCCAAATATAAGCATTACCAGCTTCTACGATTTTTCTAATTGCCTCTACCTTTCTTTTATTTTTTTGTAAAACTTTTAAGTTTGGATAAAATTCATTAATAAATATAATCCAATTATTTTCATAATATTCAAAAAATTCAGAACTCAATTCAGACCCCAATTCAGAACTTAATTCAGACCACAATTCAGAACTTAATTCAGACCACAATTCAGAACTCAATTCAGACCAAAATTCAGACTTCAATTCAGACAAAAATTCAGACCACAATTCAGACTTCAATTCAAACCAAAATTCAGACCACAATTCAGACTTCAATTCAAACCACAATTCAGACCACAATTCAGACCTCAATTCAAACCACAATTCAGACCACAATTCAGACTTCAATTCAGAACTCAATTCAGACTTCAATTCAGACCATTTTTCAATAATAACCACTTGTCGCTTTCTCGATAAAACCTTATTTAATTCGTTCACAGCAGATTCTAAATTCTCCTTGTTTTTACCAAGCATTTTGAATTGTTTTCTCAAAAATTCAATTCTTTGTTGTTTGGTATTCATATTTTTTTATTTAATTTTATAAATCTTCATATTTCTTCTTATAAATCTTATTTGAGAGATTTCATATTATTTAAATCTCACACAATTAACAAATAAACACCTCAAATCAAAATCATATCCCCAAAGATAAATAAACACCACCAACCCGATAAAAAACAAAACCAATAGTGTTTGTAATAATATTTTCATTGTTTTATTTTCTGTTCATCGATGACCTTTCCACAATCTACACACCTTGTACGAGTTATTTCTATTGTCTCATTTTCTGTATTTAAATGTTTACAGCCGCTCGGAGAGGGTAATTCTTTTCTGACATCCGCCCAGCGGATAACTTGTTTTTCAGGTTTAAATCTGCTTACAAATTCTTTTAAGTCTGGATATTTTTCATAAAACTTTATACTCTCGTAAATCCAAGATTTTCCTTTTTGTAAATCTTTCCCAACTCTTTCCAAAATGGAACTAGTTCCTTTGCCATATTTTTTATAAAGAGGAGATGTTAAAATCAACCGCCCGATTTCGTGTCTTTTTTCAATCTCGTCCATTGCTTGGCTAAAAGATTTGATGTAAATTACATTTTTACATTCCTCTATAAGTTCGGTGTATTCCTTTAAATCTTCTTGTCTAATTACTAATTTCATCTTTTTTCAACCAAATCTCCGACGCAATTTGCATTGGTTTTTTGCATAAGCAGTGAAGTTCTGGAATAGGAAATCCGCCTGGAACCAAAACTTCGCAACCGCACTCACCACAGGCGTAAATTAAAAAATATTGTTTATCTTTTTCTAATTTTTCTTCTATTTTTAACATTTTTTGAATGAGCCGGGGCGTCGTTGTGGTAGTTCCTAAACCCGAAAAATATTATAACTCGGGACTTTTTATTTTCCACGCTCGCGGAAACAATAGAACTACCTCCGAACCCCGAACGCCCCCGCCCAAATTTTTAACGACCTATAATTGATAATTTAAATAATTTACTTCCCAAAAGAATGGGTTTTCTATTGCTTCTCTTTGTTTTTTCTCGGGTAAAAGAGAAAAATACATTCCCAAAAGTTTCATCGGCTTATCAGGGTAAAGAAAAACTGCTTCCGTTTTCTTTCCACATTTCAATATTTTTTTAGCTTCAATCGGCTCTGTAAATCCTTCTGGTAATTCTAAAACAATTAAATCATTTCGCTTCGCATATCTTTGAACTAAATCTGCTCGTAAATTCACCCAAGCTCTATTCTCCGTCCAATGTGTCGGTTTATTGAATTTTATTATTTTTATCATTTTCCAAATGAAATAAAATTGCGTCAACGCCCTCTTTTATGTCTTTCAAAAGATTTAAAATTTCTGTTTCTTTTGAGTTAATATTTTTGTTAACTATTTTATAATCTACATATTTTTTCCCGTTGTATTCTCTTTCCGATGCCTCGTATTCAATCTCAACTTTTTTGCCAATCATTTCTAAATATTTACCGCTAAAAGTTGTATATTTATTTCCGCTCTCGTCTATCACCGCGTATAAAGTCCAGTTCCTGCCGTTTGAAACTCCCGATTTTAAAGTTTTTACATCATTTATTATTATTGTTTTTTTCATTTTTTTGTTTTAATTCTTTTATAAAGTCCCTTTTTTGTCTTAGAAGCGGTATCAGGCAATCATCACACACCCAACCATCTACTTCGCTTCTGTATGCGACCTTTTTATCTTTGGGATAAATTGTAATTCCTCCGCAATTTTCACATCTTTTTTTTATCATCGCATTTCATACAAAAACCTTGTAAATTTTTCTAATTTTTCTTCTATATCTTTATCATCTTTTATTTTTCCATTTTGAATTAATGCTGAAACTATTTGAACGGCATTATTCTGGGCTACTGAAAATTTAATTGATTCTTGTTTTTCATTGAAGTATTTATCTATCCTTTTTTGTTTGTCGAAATACATTTGTTGTATATTGTTCATATTTTTAATTTTCATTATAGCACGACTCACAAAGACCATTTGGTAGAATATCATCTTTTAAAACCCACATTCCACATTTAGCACATCTAACCCATTCCCAATCCTCCGAATCACATACAGGGCAAGCGTCCTCTGGACCGCGATGACAATCGTGTTCTGGAATACTTACTTGTTGCAACGCATTCAAAAACGGCTGGAAATTCTTTTGAAAGTTATTATTAAATATATTTTTCTCGTTCATATTTTTATTTTATTTATTTGACCTTTTTAAGTTTCTTTTATAATATCAGTTATTTTCACATATTTCACCAATAAATCTATCAATTTATCTAAATTTAATTGTCTAATTTTACAAGGCGACAACCCAACAATAACATAAGAACCACAAGGATTATATTTTCCAGTATATTCAGCTGAAAAATTAAAATTATTGGTAGCAGTATATTGTGGTTCTAAAACCTCAACTTCTTCTATAAGATATTTTTCTAATAATTCCTTTTTTGTCATAATTTTAATTATTTCTTTTTTATTTTTTAACCTTTTTATTTACAAATTTTATTTTCTATATCATAACCATAACGCAAGCATTGCTCCTTTTGCCAGTCAGTAAAATAATAATTCGGATAAATGCTACTTTCTTTTATCCATTTTACGCACTCATTTTTTTCTTGAAGCGGTAAAGCGTAAAACCAATACCCACAGAACAACAACACCATCATTGCTACTACTCCTAAAAGATATAATTTTTCTTTTTCCATTTTTTTATTTTCTTCTTTTTTTATCGACCTTTTTTATCGACCTTTTTATTTTATTATACTCCTTTATCTAATTTTGTCAAATTTCTTTTCTCTCTTACAACCAAAGAAACCCATTGTCTACTTCTACCGACCAAAGTTCCAACCTCTCTTGTAGTTAAACCTTCTTGATATAATTTCCAAGCCCTTTCTTTTAATTGTTCAACTTTTTTCTTTTTAAATTCACTATACATATTTTTATTATAGTCGATATTATAATTTTGTCAAGTAGATAACTCAAAATCCCTCAACCGCTCTCAAATCATAATCCACCTCTTGTTTTTCTACGCTTATTGCACGGGCTAAAACTACAAGCCCAGCCTCTTGAAGTCTATTCATTTTAATTTGTTGCGGTTCTAAACTCGTTGCTTTAAGCCACACATTTAAATCTGCTAAATTCCTTTCAGGATTTTCTTGGAAAAACCTCAAAGCCAATTCTTTTGCTTTGTCTTTTGTGCTTTCAAAGTCCGCACCAACACACCAAGCGTATAATTTATATTGTCCATTTACAGAACTTTCTGCTTTTTCTTCCGGGCTTCTTTTAGATTTTTCACGCCTTTCTCGGTTATATTGCTCATATTTTTCTTTCCACTCATTTTCTTCTTTAACCTCTTGAATATATTTTATATCAGAAACCTTACCGTTCCAATTTCCTATCTGAATTGATTTATTCTTTTTAAACTGCATATAATTATTAAATTCCTCTTGAACGAAACTATCTTCTGTGATAAGTGGTTCTTTTTGACCACGAATGAATATTTTATATTTCATTGTTTTTATTTTCTAACGACCTTTTTAATGTTTCCACGAGCGTGGAATCTCGGGGAACCCAATTTACTCTATCTATAAATTTATGCACAGTCTCCAATGTCCATTTTTCCAGCCAGCCCTCGTTTTTCTCTATAAAGTCTAAATAATCAAAAATACTAATAATTTGTTCTAATGGATAGCCTATAAGATTCTTGGCTGGGCGGAGTTCTCGGCGGAGGCCTGCTTGGAACGCATCTTTACTTGGAAAAGCAATATCCGTGAATTTCCAGTAAAGACCTATGATTTGTAATTTCTTATCCTTAGAAGAAATAAGTTGATTTAATTTAGATTCAAAAGAAAAAGGCTCTGTCGCGTTAGCGACTATTTCTATATTATTTATCTTTTCTTCTTTAATACTTTTCTTTTTCTGTTCATTAATTGATGATACCCAGGTATCATTATTTGATGATACGGTATCATTATTTAATGATACCCCAATAAACCTTACAAGCGGTATAATTTCTTTCCTTTGTCTTTTCTTATCGTCAAAAAACCTTCTTAAAATATATCCACGCCTTTCTAATCTAACTAATGAATTAGCAATAGTTAAACTATTTTTCGCTCCGCATAATTCTTTTAGTGTTGGATTAGAAGCCGTGCATTTTTCTCCTTTTAAATGAACAAGCCAATAAATCACACCGTAAAGAATTCTATCTAACGGTTGTAGGTTTTCATCTAAAATCAATTGATGCGGAATAATTATAAAGTCTGGATTTTTTTTCATATTTTTATAAATTTACCGACCTTTATAAACAAAAACCCTTAGGAGCAGATGCGACCCGCCTTTCGGCGGAACCACACCCACTCCTAAGGGTTTTTTTTCAAAATTTTATTGGATGTGGTTATCTGCTCCGTCATCTTACGATGACACTCCTATTATAATCTACTAAAAAATTTTTGTCAAATATAAACAAAAAAGGAGCGTCCAGATAGGGCATCGGATTTCTCCGATTGTCGGAACGCCCCTTTTTTGTGCCCTATCTGTTTTGTTGATTTGTCCAACCATCGATGATGAAGATAATTATATGCCTTTTGGTTCCCAACCTAAATAATATTATACTCCACTAATTTTTTTTGTCAAATCCATAAAAGTGCGGGCACCCAGGTCTGGGACACGCACTTTTTGAAAAAGCGGGAGGGAAAAAGGTCAATTTTTTGGTATGTTTTAAAGGTCAAAATTTTTTAGGAGGTGTTGTTGTTTTTTAAAAATGGAAAAAGAATAATAGAAAAACCCTCCCGCACCTTCATTGTAATACTTAAATTCAAAAAGTCAAGGAAAGTGCAAATTTTGAACTTTCCACGAGAGTGGAAAATTTAAAATAAAGTTTTTGGAATTGAGTTTATTCTTTTTTCAGCAATAGTAATATAATCAGGTTCTTTCTCTATTCCGATATAATCTCTACCCGTTTTTTTAGCCGCCATACAAGTTGTGCCACTTCCCGCAAATGGGTCTAAAACTATTCCGCTAATTGGCGTTTTAGTTAAGATACAAAGATATTCCATAAGTTTCAAAGGTTTGACGGTGGGGTGATTATTGATAATTCCACCAATATTACGCTCACTTTTTGATGCTTTGGCTACATAAAAGAAACGAGAAGCACCACCTATATCATTAAAACCCGGATTTCCTTTTTGATGTTTTGTTCCACACATATTTAATAGAGAACCCTTATTTCCTATTCTACCACCTTGACTTTTTGAAATACCGCTCTGTTTATCTAACATTTCTGCAGCTTCTTCATCTAAAATGATATTAGAGGGGAAGCGACCTTTCTCTGGATTATAATTTTCTGGTGGTCTAAAATCTCCGTGATAAATACCCTTTGTTGGAACTCTTATTCCATTATTAGAATTAAAATCAGCGTGCTGATTTTTTGTTACACTTTCTTTATAATCCGCTTCATTTTGAAATTCTATTCTGCCTCCATCTATATTCAAACCAGCAACTCCCCATTTTAAGGCATTCTCTACATAACTTCCTTCATTTGGTTTCATTGCCATTATGATGGGTTCATAAGCTGGTTTTAGTCCGTGAGATTTCCAGCCGTTCCAAAGTTTAGATTCAGGAGTTGCGGGAGCATAAATATTTCTATCAGCATATTCAAATGGTAACCCCTTTTCATACGGTCTAAATCCATCCATCTTATTTTTTATTTGTTGACTTGAAAAACCTTTTCCTCCACTCTTACCTATAATTTCTCCCTTTCTTCCCTCTCTTTTATCTATTTGTTTACTAATATCTGTCGCTTTTGGGAAGCCTGAACCATATAGCCACATCAAAGTATCTTTTATAATCCAACCAGCATCTTCTAATCCACAAGCTAATCTATGCCAAGTTCTTGTCCCTCCAAAACACAATAAAGTTGCTCCCGGTTTAGCTATTCTTAATGCTTCTTTTGCCCATTGTCTTGTCCATTCTTGATAACATATCATTTCTTCACTATTGTGTTTCATTCCAGAACCAAGCCAATTAACAATCTGTGATTTGGTGTTTTTTGTAGCACGAAAACTATCCCATTCTTTCCCCATAAAAGATAATCCATAAGGAGGGTCTGTAATAATAGTATCAATAGAATTATCTGGAATTTCTTTCATTACTTCCAAGCTATCTCCTTGTATAATTTTATTTTTTATTTCTTCTATATTATACATTTCGGTATTTCCAAATTATTATATGCGTTTTTGCCGCCTAATTGCCCATTAGCCCAGAGTTTATAGCTAAACTTGATGTTAATATGTTTTAATCTCGGGTTTCCTTTAAAACGCAAATATTAAAATCTCGGCTTTCTCCCAGTTTCTTTGATTACCTTCTCTTCCGGCGTTTCTTTTAAATAACAATCTTCGCAAATCCATTTGCGAGTGAATTTATCCCAATAAACAGTATTAGTCTTTTTTAGACAATTCTGACATTGGTAGCGTGGGTTTTCCAATTTTTCTGACACAGTTTTTCCAACGCCAATCTTCTCCATTTTCTATAAGAATACGAGCGACCTTTTTTGTAAATTCATAATCATAAACAAAATTTAAAATCTCTTTATCCTCTGCTTGCGGGAGAAGATTTAATTTTTTCACCGCTGGAATAAAAGTATTATCCTGGAACATAAATGGACCCCTTGAAAACTGTTTATTGCTATCGATTATATCAATAGTAGTAGAACCTCCAGATTCACAAAAAGCTAACTTATCCAACCATAAATCTAAACTATCTTTCTGAATTTCTACCTTTTCAACCCCATTTTCTACGGGAACCGTAGATTGTTTTGACTGAATTCTATGAATCCAGCCGAAAATCATAGATAAAACTATGATAAGCGTTATATAAATTGTTAATTTTTTTTTCATAAGTAATGAGGGTTTCGCCTGACTTTCTGATAATCCTTGCTTGATTTGTCCCCTCATTTCTAATTTTCAAGCATAAATTTAGAAAAGTCAATACTTTTAGACAAAGAAAAAGCCCCGTAAAATCTATATCTACGGGGCTTGTGGATAACTCACGAGAGTGTCCTCCTGAGTTTGAAAATGTGAATCCACTGCTTTGCGTACTGCAAAGCCTCTGTCATGCTGGAAAAAACATCAGGAACTTGCCACACCCAGTTGTATCCGTTCCCTTTGAAAACTTTGATTTGAAGGTAAGTCCCTTCGTCGGAACGGTAAACATTCTGGAAGGCGTAAACCGCAATCTTGCCATCGTTCAGGTTTTCGGGTGGGAAAAGCATCTCGCACCTCCTTTTGGCGGTGTCCACCACTGCTCTTTTAGGATTTTACAGCATTCCTCGTAAGAAGCTGCGTTCCCGAAAAGCAGATGGTAAGCTTCGTGTTCTTTGCGTGTCTTGTAGAGGATAAATTGAGCCCCTACGCTTTTCGGTGGAACGTGATGTTTAGTCTTTTTTGGGGTCATCGTCGTCCCCCTTGATGCCAAGGTCTTTCAGGAAGTCCAAGTCTTCTTTTTGAAGCTTTTTAGACTTCGGAAGAAGTGGCGGTTTCCAGAATGGCTTGTTTTGCGGATTAGGGGTCATCAGAATCAACTGCTCCAAAGGAACAATAGACCTGACCTTCGCTTCGCACTCCATACAAACACCCTCCACCCAGAACTCAAATCCTTCTACGAGGTAAATGAATTCTATCTGAACCCTGCCCTTGCAGTTTTCAGAGTTATGGAAAGTGTCAAGTCTTCTTGCTTGCTTTTCCTCTTTTTTCATTTTTCACCCCCAAGAAGGTGATTTTCTTTACCCATCTTTTTGGAATGAAGATAATATCCATCTCTTCACCCTGCTTGTTCTGAATGAGCCCGATTTCATTTTTGAGGGTAAAAAGATACCCAACCGAAATGGACTCTACGAGATAGGTCTCTTCCGGGTCGATTTCGCCGTGAAAGTTCTGGTAGAAAGCGGCATCCTGCCACTCCACAACAGCCAGTTTTGCTGTCATCGCTCACCTCCAAAGTTTGATTTTCCTTGTGAAGGTTATTCCTTGTCTCGGGTGAACAGACATCAGGACTTGGACGCAAGAACCGGTTAGCCCCATATTCTTGCGAACCCAGTCATCGTCCGTTACCCAAGTGCCGTTCACGATGAACTCTTTGTCGTTCCAGTCCTCCCACACGAAGTTATGGAAATGACCAAGAGTCATTACATCGAACTGCCCGATGCTTCCTTGCCACCGCATCAGTCGTTGAGTGATGCCATAGGTAGGGATGTTCATCCACATACGGATATTGTCACCGTGAACAAGGAGGAAGCGAGTGTTCATCACTTTGGCGATTTGAAAGAAATTCTCCGTAAGGTGGAAGCGAACATTCCTTTGTCCTTTGAACTCACTGCGGAGAAACTCATAAATCACATCGTCAAAGTTCGTTGAGGTCGCAGCGAACTTACCCATATCTCCGTGGTTTCCCCTTACTGCCCAGATATTCACCTGCTTGAAATTCTGAGCACAGAAAGAGATTATGCGGGAAAGAACGGGGATTGCACCTTCGAAGACCTGTTTTCTAACCACGACATCAAATTCGTCGAGTCCTAGAAAGCGTCCAATGGTCTCGTTATGAATGTTGTCTCCGAGAAGGAAAAGATTGATATTGTTGACCGGGTGCGAAGCTCTGTGAATCGCAGTAATCTTCGCCAACCGCTCAATCAAAATCTCTCCCCTCTTTTTTGCGACATCGATGTTGAAAGTCTTTGTTTTGTGTCCGATTTGAATGTCCGAGATAAGAAGCACGAACTCCTCTTCGTCGAACTTTCCACGCTGTGGAATCTTCGGGACTGGAAGCGAAATGGTTTTCACGACCGAAGGAATTTCCTTTCGGATTTTCTCGGCAATAGCAGTTACAAGCTCCTGTTTTGTCATTACA
>Ga0272446_1005209_pt1 | contig 14550 bp, 9 predicted proteins | sample YNPCB0061_FD_194587 | JGI IMG/M metagenome (GOLD analysis project Ga0272446, IMG submission 194587) | Hot spring microbial mat communities from Yellowstone National Park, WY, United States - YNP-CB-006-1 | ecosystem: Environmental > Aquatic > Thermal springs > Hot (42-90C) > Sediment | place...
CCAGTTGATGTACTCCAGGTCCGGACCGCCCTGATTGTTATGGTCGCTGACGCCCAAAAAATCCAGTTCCGCGGCGTCCATGGCGTAGCGATACGTGTCAATCAGCGACCCGTCGTTTTTTCCATCGCGGGAAATCTCCGTATGACGATGGATGTCGCCGCGGTAGACGCGGTAGGTTTTGCTCTGAGAGACTAGCGTGAAGTCGCGCATGCGCCGCACGTCTGCCTGCTCTCGAGGATGGACGGGGAAGGAACGCAGCTCCGGTTCCAGGCGCGGCTTGGCCGCCAGCGGGCGCGGCGTTCCAGGCAACGCCGGCGCTATGCCGGCGTAAACCTGCGCTTTCCGATAAATCATCGCGTCGTAATCCCGGCTATCGGTGGCCCACGCCACATGGAGCCTCCCTCGGGCGTCCACCGCCGCCGCCGTAGGCATATCCGAGCGCCCCTGGCTGAAGGGCACGGCGATGGGCGCGCTCCAGCGGTCGCCCTCATAGGCGATGCCGTACAACTCGAACGCCGCCCCGTGCAGCGCCGCTGAAACCGGCACATCTGGGATGCGGTCGAAGCGGCGCCGGAAGAACAGCCACATTCTTCCCGCCTGGTCGGCTTTCAAGAGCAGAGATTCGTTACGGTCACGCAGATTTTCCGGCAGCGCCGACTCCACATCCACCGCCGGCTGCCGCCACCCTTGACTGGTTTGGATGGCGACGGCCATGAGCCGGTTCTTGTACAGCGGCGTGGCTTGCCGCCGCACCAGCAATCCGGTGTCTTTGCCCCACTGCAACCCGCTCTCGTTCCAGGCCACCCATAGCTGGTCCTGCTTGTCGCAAGCCGCCGTGGCGTGCGCCTCGAACTTGAGCGACCGGGCGACGGGCGTTTCCGCGCCCCAGGATGCGCCGTCAAAGGTTCGCAACATCACGTCGTAGTCGCCCTTATGATATGTATCCCAGACCACGTGCACACGTCCCTTGGAATCGGCGGCGACGGCCGGCTGCCAGTCGTTGGCGGGCGATGAAGAAAGACGCTCGGCCTCGCTCCACCGGACACCGTTCCAACTCCGCACGAAGATGTCGGATTTCCCGTCCCGGAAACCCTGCCAGGCCAGCCAGACGTGTCCGTTCGAGGCTGTAGCCAGGGCAGGGAAGACGTCCGGCTGCGGGTGCTCGGTGAGCCGTTGCCGCAGTCCCCAAGCCTTGCCGTCGTACCTGCGGGCGTACAAATCCCAGTTTCCGTTTACTTGTTCGGACCAGACAGCCCAAATGCCGTCCGATCCGTCCCGGGCGAGCTTGACCTGGAACACGTCGCCTCCCTCTTTGGAAAGCGTCTCAGACGGCATCCACCGCGCGCCGTCAAACCGCCGCACGAAGACGGCGTTGCCCCCCTTGCGATACCCGGTCCAGGCGGCCCACATGTCGTCGCCCGTTCCGGCGATGAGGTCGACGAACTCGCTCTCGTAATCTTCGCGGGACAGCTCCGTCGCCGTGGGAACCAGTTCCGCCGTCACCTTTCCGTCGAGGTAGCGGCGAACCTGGCCCGCGCTTAGCTCAGCGGTTTTGATCTGGAAACTGCCTTGCGCCGTCCGGAAGGAGAGTGCCGGCGCGCTGCCGCTCACACGCACCACCAGCGAGGCCGGCCAAATCGCCTGGCGATAGGGCTGCATGGGCTCATCCTCCCAGGAACGGTTCTGGAAGGCAGGCGTCCTGCGGCTGGACAACGTCCAGGCGGAAACGCCCGTGATCTTGTCTTCCGGGTGCGGGCGGCGGCTGCTGAGGGCCGTCACTTCGCCACCCGTCACCGCCAGCGTCCCGGACCAATCCGTGGGTTGCGTGTCCTGAACGCCCATGGAGACCAGAATCGAAACGCCGGCCGGCGTGATGACGCCGGCGGCTTTTTGCTCGGCCTGGCGCTGAGCGCCCACCAACAGCCACGCCAGAGCGGCCGCCACAGGAGCAAACCAGATGAACTTCTTCATCTTGCGCCTCCTACTTAGCACAAGCATACAACGGCTCTCCACGGTGGGGTGGAGGCCGTTGGTTGCGGAATTCGTTCAGGCAGAACCAGCCGCTTCCAAGGCTGATCTATGCGTAAGTCTGCGCTGTGCATGTTCCGCCTCTCTGGCCCGCCACCCGCGAGTCGCCCGGCAACAGAAACGGGGTCGGCGCCCGCCTCGTTGGTGGGGGTTTGGCAACCGGCGTCTGTTTGCAGATTGTGTGTTTCCGTTGTGAGGCGCTCTACCAGGACAGGCGCAGCCCAAATTGCAGCCGTCTGGCCGGTCCCGCGGTGGTGATCCTTCCAAAACTCGGATTTGTGCTCACGCCCTGCCGGTTGGGAGAAAAGGACAAATTCGGATTATTCAGATTCACATGGTTCAGCGCGTTGAAGGCTTCCGCCCGCACTTCGGTCCGCACCCGCTCCCGCCAGCGGAACGTCTTGAACAGCGACAGGTTCATGGTGAACATTCCCGGACCGCGCGTGTTCGGAAGGCTGCGCGCCACGTTGCCGATGGTCCAGTCCGCCGGGTTGCGGAAAGCATCCGTGTTGAACCAGCGCAGCACGCCGCGCTCTTCCCCATAAAGCGTCGGGTCGAAGAGCACGTCCGGCCAGTTGATGCCCGTGAGGTTGCTCGCGCCCCGCACCTCCAGGGGATCGCCGGTCTGCATGGTGGTAATCGAATTCAACTGCCAGCCCCGGATGATGCGAGCCTGCCAGCTTCTGGACCGCGACTTTTTCAGAAACGGCAGCTCGTAAACGCTGCTGATGACCAACCGTTGCGAGATGTCGTTCGGATCCAGCCCCCGCTCCAGCCGCCGGTTATACGCCCCGATGCGGAAATCCCCCAGCGAATTCGAACCGCCGCCGGCGTTGGACGTGCAATCGTTGATCAGCTTGGAGTTGGTGTAGGAAACCAGGGCGCTCAGCCCGTTTGAGTAGCGCCGCTGCACGGTAAGTTGCAAGGAATGGTACACGCTCGACGCGCCGTGGTTGGCGAACGTCGTTACCGACAAGTAGTCGGGCAGGGGTCTCAAGCTCTGCGAACGCGAAATGGTGCTCGTGTTCAACGTCGTCCCAGGGATCTTCCCGGCGAAGGGATTGGGAACGGAATTCTGAAGCGCGTTGCCGAGCGTGAAGTAGTCCGGATCCAACTGATTGAGGTCGTAGTTGCCGCCGAAAAGCTTGATGCCGCGGTTTCCGGCGTAGCCCGCCGACACCGACCACTTTCCGGCCAGCGCCCGGTCGATGGTGAAGTTCCACTGCAACTGGTAGGGCGCGCGGTTGTAAGGATCCTGGAAGCGCACGCTCAGGCCCCGGTATGCGGTCGGGCCCCCGGACGCCCCAGCCGGCTGGACAATGCGCGGCGGACCTTCGCTGAACAGAAAGGCGCGGAACGGACCCCCTCCGGGCGCCGTAAACGGAGTCGAGGCCGAAAAGCCCAGCGAATTGGATGCGTCCCCCGACGTGTTGCCCGAAAGATCGTTCAGATACAAGACCCCGAACGCGCTCCTCACCGCCGTCTTATTGTCCCTGGTAAGCGCATAGGCGAAGCCGAACCGCGGCCCCCAATTGTTATAGTCTTGCCGCACGAAGTGCCGCGGGCGGTCGAGTCCGGCGTATTGCATCACCCCCCGCAGGCCCGTCTCCGGATTGATCAGGAACGGATCGAAATTCGAATAACGGTTGTGCCGCTCCACCGGTTCGGAAGAGAAGTCATACCGCAAGCCCAGGTTCAGCGTCAGCCGCGGCGTGATTTTCCAGTCGTCCTGCACATAGCTGCCGTTCATCCAGGCGTGAAACGAGAAGGCGGGACGGATGTCCAATGTGCCCCCGCCGACCTCGCCCAACAGAAACGACGCCAGCCCGAAACCCGTCCCCGCCGATTGCTGCGGGTTCGAGGTCAGGGTCGCCGTGAAGCTGAACTGCCCCGACGCATAGCCGCGCGTGAGGTAGTTCAGCCGCACCCAGCGCTGGTCGGTCCCGATTTTAATCTGATGCGTTCCGCGAATGATGGTGAGGCTGTTGGTGAACTGTACAGTGTGCTGCGCCCGCTTGCCATAGGAAGTCGACCCCGCGCCCAGGGAAAGATATCCGGCGATGTCCACCCGGGGGAACAGGTCCTGCGGAATGATGGGCGGATAGCCCAGCTTCTGCGGCCAGTTGCCGCCCGCGCTGATTTGGCGGAAGTCCAGATGTTGCCGCGTCAAATTGCCGCGGAATTCGTTGACCATGCGCGGCGTGAACACCCGCGTGTAGCTCACGATGAAATTGTGGTTGTCCCGCTTGTCGTTGCGCGCAAAAAGCGCCGGATCCGCCGGTCCCATTCCATAACCGCCGCCGCCGCGGTCGTTGCGGTTGCGCGAATAGCGCGCGAACATGCTGTCCTTCGGTCCAAACCGGTGGTCGATCTTGACGTTTAAGGCGCCCTGCACCACCGGCGCCGCCGCCAGCGACAGAAAATTGTTCGTGTTCGTGTAAATATTAATGGGCGGCACATTGGGCTGGGGCATGAATTCCAGCACCCGCATGGCGAGCGGATCCCACCGGTTCGGTGGAATGATGTTACCCGGAATCGGATCGCGCACCCACCCGGAGCCGCTCGGGTTCGCCCGCGTCGTCGCCGGATCGTAAATCGGGATGAACTGGCCCAAGCCGTTCCGTGTCTGGGAAAAGTCGCCCTGCCGCTCCCTCGGCGGAGGGACGGTTCCCCGGTTCAAGCTGCCCGTCTTGTGCCGCCATTGCTCATATCCCACATAAAAAAACGTCCTGCCCGAACCGCGGTACAACTTGGGCAAAATCACCGGCCCGCCCAGCGTAAATCCGTACTGGTTGTACCGCAGCATCGGATTGTAGCGCCCCGTTACGGGATCCTTATCCACGGCGAAGAAGTTCCGGGCGTCGAAAAAGTCATTTCGCACGAACTCATACAAGGAGCCGTTGATCCGGTTCGAGCCGGACTTGGTCACCACGTTGATGACGCCGCCGCTCGATTGCCCGTACTCGGCCTTCAACCCGTTGGTCTCCACCTTGAACTCGCGCACCGCGTCCGCCTGAGGCACCACGGATATCTCCCCGTGCACGGGCACCGTATTCACGCCCCCGTCGAGCATGATCTGATTCCCGTACACGGGTCCGCCGTTGATCCTCATCTGCGAGAAGCCTTGGTTGGTGATCTCGGCGAAGCCGTCGGCGTCGCGGTCGATCGGCTGCACGCCCGCCACAAGCTGCACCAGGCTGAAAACATGCCGCCCGTTCAAGGGCAGTTGCTCGATGCGCTCCTGCTCCACAACCGCCCCCAGAGCCGAGTCTTCAATGTCGATCCGCGGCGCCTCCGCAGTGACCGTCACCGTTTCGGTCACCGTCCCGAGCTCCAGGACGATGTCGAGCCGCATGCGTTGATTCACTTCGAGCAAAATGTTCTTGCGCACGAACTGCTTGAAGCCCTGCGCCGTCGCCGTCAACTCGGCCGCGCCGATCGGAATCGCCGGGATGGCGTACGTGCCGTCCTCGGAGCTTTTCGCCCGGAACGTCAAACCCGTGTCCACCTTCCGGACTACGATGTCCACGTTGGGCACGCGCGCGCCGCCGGCGTCCGTCACCGTCCCGGTAATTCCTGCATTCGGCGTCTGCGCGGCAACCCGCAACCCCGCGACAACCAGAATTCCGCAAATCGCAAAACCAGTCCTAAACATATCCGTCGGCCCTCCTTTCTGCTTCCGGCGTCTGGGCGATCTCGGCCCACGTGCTAGCATTCTATACCCGCCGGAGGCTGGCGTCCTGCCCCTTCTACCGCCCCGGAAATAAGGGAAAACCCTCGTCTTTAGTACTCAGCACACCTAGGGTTCTAGCTCTGATTACCTATGCAGGGCTCAATTTGCGCCGACCGCTGGTACACTTGGGTTAGCAGTAATGGAGTCCAAGATGCGGTGTTTATGGTGTCGCCGAAAAATCGGGGCGTTCCGGCGGCTGGTCGACCGGGAATACTGTTCGGCGCTGCACCGCAAGCTTGCCAAGGCAGCCTCGGCGCGGGAACTCAGGGATGCTGGGTATACGCCCGGCGATGCCGATGAGTTTGACGTGCTCTGGGATGAGGAACGCAATGGGAAGCCGGCGGGGCGCCCGTCGTTCGCCGGTTTTGCGCTCTTGCTCCTGCTGGCGGCGTTCACCTTGTTGCTGTTGCACAAATCCGACGGAGGTTCGGCGGGCGTGCGCAGCGATAACCTCTACGCCGCGCCGGCGCGCGGCGGCGGTTTCTGGGACAGAATGCAGGATAGGTTGCCCTCCATTGCCCGGACTTCGGTGCGCCGTGTGGAAACCTTCGAGCAAGGATTGAAAGACTGGGACCTCGGACGGACGGCGGTTTCCAGTTCCTCGTGGACGGTGAGCCACGGCTGGGTCCAGCCCCGGGAATTGCGCTTGTGGAAGCCCTCGCTGAAACTCTCCGATTACGATCTGCATTTCCAGGCGCAGATCGAGCAGCGCGCCATCGGCTGGGCGGTCCGAGCGAGCGACCTGAATAATTATTACGCCGCCAAGATCGTAGTGTCGCGCCCTGCTCCGTACCAAGTCTCTCAAATTGTGCGCTACGCGGTGATCGGAGGGCGGCAAACCGACCGGACCGAATTGCCGCTGCCCATGCAAATCCAACAGGGTTCCACCTACCGGGTGCGCGTGCGCGTCAAAGGCTCGCTCATGACCACCTTCGTCAATGGCGAAGTTGTGGATCGCTGGGCCGACTCTCGGCTCAAGTCGGGCGGCGTCGGTTTCTTCACCGACCCCGGCGAGAGCGCCGCAGTCATGGGGGTGGAGCTCGCCGAGCAGCGGGGTCTGCTGGACCGCCTCTTCCTGCCCGCTTGGTTCATGCCTTCGCTGCCGGACCTTCCCTGACTGAGCCGTCCCTGGCGCGGCGGGACCGGGGGGCTCCTGCTACCATGAATACATTCCGGGAACAAAGCCCGGTGTGTCTTCGTCGCTAGATTGTTGCACGCAAAAGGATTGAGCCGAATGAGACCAGCATCCCCCTTGATCAGCGCGCTTTGTGCGTTTCTGTTATGCATGCCTGCCGGGGCGCAGCAGCCCGCCCCGGCCAAAACGGGCGCCATCCTGGAGCAGCCCCGGCAATGGCATGACCGCTGGACGCATCCCTACCGGGCCAAGGAGGTGGCCCCGGTCAATCTGGCCAACTCTCCGCGCCTGGAGAGCCTGATCCGCGCCGGACAACTATATTTGTCGCTGAGCGACGCCATCGCGCTGGCCATCGAGAACAACCTGGATGTGGAAATCGCCCGCTACCAGCCCCGGATCGCCCAATTCGATCTGATGCGCGCCAAGGCGGGCGGCGTGGTGACTTCGCGCGGCACGGCGGCCTCGACCTCCACGGCGGCGGGCGCCGGCGTCACCGGCGCGGCTTCCGCCGGGGGCGCCGTGCAAAGCGTCGCCGTCGCCGTTCCGGCCGGCGGCAGCCCGGTGCCGAGTTTCGACCCCGTGCTCACCGGCGCCATCAACTGGGGGCATTTTTCCGCCCCGCAGATCAACTCCTTTATTGTCGGCACCAGCGTCGTCACCAGCAACACGACCAACGGCAACTTCACGCTGGCGCGAGGCTTCAGCACGGGCGCGCGCGCCCAGCTCGGCTGGAATAACCGCCGCAGCCTTTCCAGCTCGGCGCGCGCCGATCTGAACCCCTCCATCACCTCGGATTTGAACCTTTCCATCACCCAGCCGCTACTACAGGGCTTCGGCACGGCGATTAATAACCGCTATATCCGCATCGCCAAGAACAACGTCAAGCTGGGCGACCTCCAGTTCAAGAGCCAGTTGATCACCACCGTATCCACCATCGTGAATCTGTATTGGGACTTGGTGAGCTACCGGGAAGACGTGGTGGTGAAGCGAAAAGCGCTCGATTTGGCGCAAAAACTGTACGAAGATAACCAAAAACAGGTCGAAATCGGCACTTTGGCGCCCATTGAGGTGGTTCGCGCCGAGGCCGAAGTCGCCGCCCGGCAGCAGGACCTGACCATTGCGGAAACCAACGTCCTTCAACAAGAAACCATCATTAAGAACTTCCTCAGCCGGAACGGTGTGGCCAGCCCCACCATCGCCCAGGCGCGGGTGGTTCCCACCGACCGCATCCGCGTGCCGGAAACCGAGGTGATTCCGGCCTACGCCGAACTCATCGACAAAGCCATCGCCGCCCGGCCGGAGCTGGCGCTTACCCAGGTGCAGTTGGACAGCGCCCAAATCGCTCTGAAGGGCGCCAAAAACGGCCTGCTGCCCTCGCTGGACGCGATTGCTTACTTCCGCAACAACGGCTTGGCAGGGGACGTGAATACGCTGCCGCCCATCGGGGGCGGTCCGGGGGTGCGGGTGGTGGACCCGTTCATAACCGGCGGATGGGGGACCGCGACGGCGCAGGTGCTGAGGCGCAATTTTCCGGATTACCAAGTGGGCGCCCAGCTTAACATTCCCATACGGAACCGTTCCGCCCAAGCGGATGTGGTCACCGCCCAGCTGCAATTGCGCCAGAGCGAACTGCGCCGCCAGCAGCAGATTAACGCCGTCCGCGTCGAGGTGCAGAATGCCCTGATTGCCTTGCAGCAGGCCCGCGCCCGTTACCAGGCGGCCACCAAGGCCCGGGTGCTGGCCGAGCAGACCCTGGATGCCGAGCAAAAGAAATACGCCCTGGGCGCGTCGACCATTTTTATGGTCATTCAGGCTCAACGGGATCTGGCTCAGGCGCAGTACTCCGAGGTTGTCGCCCAGGGCGTTTACGCCCGGGCCAAGAACGAGTTGGACCGCGCGACCGGCAACACTCTGGAGGCCAACCGGGTGGTTTTGGAGGAGGCTTTGGCCGGAACGGTGAGCACGCGCCCCTAAGCGGAAACGGGAAGCTGTTCCGTTTTGGCACTGTGGCGCCGATTTGGCACAGCGGCGGAGCATCGCCCTGTCTATCACTTTGATTTTCAATGACTTATTAGTTGGCACCGCTCTTGCTGACTGTAAGGGCGTGAAGAGACGGCAACAGGCTCGGCGCTCCAAGGTTCTCCTCAACCAACCCCGATTCAGCAGTTCCTTATCGGATCCTCTCTCAACGTCTCTTTCCTCTGACTCCCTGCCAACCCGGGCGCCGAGCCTAGGGACGAGGGGACAGCGGTCTAAAGCTTTTCGCTTACTCGACCGATTAGAGGGAAGGATGGCGACTTTTCAGGAGGACTGGCAGGATACTCTGGATTTCCAGCTTAGCCTGCTGCGTTTAACGCAAAAGATGCAGGACTCTAAAGACGGACGCGATGCCACGCGCCGGGCGGGGAATCTGCTCGCCGGTCTGATCACAAAATCCACCACGCACCGACAATAGATGAAACCGTCCGTTCGGGGGTGGACTCTGATATACTGAAGGCAGAACGGCTTAGCCGTTTTCGCGCCTCGGAAATTCCACATGAGCAGCAGGCTTCGTTACCTGTTTATGACTGTTTCGGCATGCATGGTCGGCATGCTGGTTTGGGGCGCGGTGGCCGGCCGCGGCGCCTCTCCGGATGAGACGTACCGCCATTTGGCCGTTTACACGGAAGTTCTGTCTAAGATCAAGACGGACTACGTGGAAGAGCCCGACATGAAGAGCGTCACGCTCGGGGCGGTGAACGGGTTGCTTGAATCGCTGGATCCATTTGCCAGTTATTTGAACGCGGACCAGTACAAGCAATGGCAGAAGAGCCGGGAGGAGAAGAAAGCCGACGTCGGCTTGATCCTCTCCAAGAAGTTCGGCTACCTCGGCGTGGTGGATAGTTGGCCGGATTCTTCGGCTGCCAAGGCGGGTTTAAACACGGGCGATTTCATTGAGACCATCAACGGCGTGTCCACACGGGACATGCCGCTGGCGTATGCCGAAGTCCTGCTGCGGGGCGAACCGGGCACCACGGTCGAGCTGTCGGTGATGAAGGTTCGCGGGGCGGAAGCGCAGAAGATCACGCTCGAACGGACGGTCTTGAAAGCGCCTAGGGTAGCGGCCAAGATGTTGCCGGATCAGATCGGCTACGTCCAAGTGCCGAGCACCGAATCAGGGAAAGCCAAAGAGGTGGCGGCGGCAGTTAGCCAATTGGCCGCGCAAGGGGCCAAGCAGCTTGTGCTGGACTTTCGGAATGCCGCCTACGGCGTTCCGGAAGAGGGTGTGGCCATCGCTAACTTGTTCTTGGATAAAGGTGTTATCACCTACTTGCAAGGCCAGCGCATCGCCAAGCAGAACTTTGAAGCCGACCCCACGAAGGCGATTTGGCGCGCTCCGCTGGTGGTATTGACCAACCGGGGCACGGCGACGGGTGCGGAGGTGGCGGCAGCAGCGCTGCTGGACCACAAGCGGGCCGAGGTTGTCGGGGAGCGCAGCTACGGCGACGCCGCGCAGCGCCGGGCGATCACCATGGAAGATGGCAGTGCGGTGATCCTTTCGGTGGCCAAGTATTATTCGCCTTTGTCCGGCAAGGCTTTGCAGGACAACGGCGTTACGCCGTCGGTGCCGGTGATGGATTCGGGCGCCGCTACCGAGGACGAAGAGGTGGAGCCGGAAAGCCCGGAGCAGCCCAAGAAACCGGGCGAGGATGTAATCTTGAAGCGCGCCATTGAGGTCTTGAGCAAAGGCGCCGTGGCGGTGAGGACTGAGCCGGCGTCGGCTTCCCAGGTTCAGCCGCCGGCGGGCGATTCCGCGCTCAAGCCGCTGAACGATCCTAAACCCAGACCGTAGATTGCCTATGCCACTATACGAATATAAGTGCAAGAGATGCGGTGAGATCTTTGAGGTAATGCAAAAGTTTTCCGATGCGCCGCTGACACTTCACGACGGTTCGTGCGGGGGAAGCGTCGAGCGGCTTCTGGGGGTTCCCGCCCTTCAATTCAAGGGAACCGGCTGGTATGTCACGGATTACGCCCGCGGCAAGACCGGCGGCAACGGGGACGGAAAGCCTAAGTCTTCGGCATCGGAGGCTAGTTCCGGGGCGGCCGCCAAACCGGAGGCGGGCGCCAGCGGCGAGAAGAAATAGCGGCCGGCTGGGAACGGCGGTACAATCGTCGGTTACAATGCTTATGCGATTCCTGTACCTGCCGTTGCTAGCGTTCGCGCTTTACGGAGCCGAGCCGCTTCCCATCCTGGGCATCGCCCATGGCGCCTTTAAGGTCAGCAACCTGGACAAAGCGCGCGCTTTCTACACGGGCGTGCTGGGCTACCAGGAAGCCTTCGCCATTAAGGACGAATCGGGCGCCGTGACGATGGCGTTTTTTAAGATCAACGACGATCAGTACATTGAGATCTCGCCTGGTTTGAAGCCGGACGAAAACGACCGGATGACCCATCTGGCGTTGTTGACCTCGGACATTGAGAAGCTGCACCGGGCGCTGAATGATTTGGGCCTAAGTCCCACCGCCATAAAACCCGGCCGCGACGGCAATCGAAACTTTTCCGTGCGGGACCCGGACGGGCACCGGCTGGAGTTCGTGCAGTATATGCCCGGGTCCTGGCACACGAACGCCCGGGGCAAATTCATGGACTCGCGGCGCATTTCGACCGAGTTGCGCCATATTGGCATCAGCGTGAAGAACCTCGATGCGGCCATGGCGTTCTACCGGGACAAGCTGGGGTTCCAGGAAACCTGGCGCGGCGGCCCTACCGATGCGGAGCTGCGCTGGGTGAACATGCGGATGCCGGGACCGCGCGGCGATTACATCGAGTTTATGTTGCACGACAAGCCGCCGACGCGGGCGCAACTCGGTTCCATGCATCACTTGTGCTTGGAGGTTCCGGAGATTCAGGCGCCGTATCGGACGCTGCTTGAACGAGGCATCCCGGCCGAAGAAAGGTACAAGCCGCGTATCGGCCGCAATCGCAAGTGGTTGCTGAACCTGTTCGATCCGGACGGCTCGCGTACGGAATTGATGGAACCCAAGACGGTGGACTGAGGAGGATTGCGGCGTCTCCATGACTCGAAGACACTTTCTGATGACGCCCCCGGCTGCGGGGGCCGCCGCTGCGGCGGTTTCGGCCAACGATCGCATTCAGATCGCCTTGATCGGCGCCGGGGGCATGGGACAGGGCGACGCCGCGTATGCTTTGCGCGTGCCTGGCGTGAGGATTGTAGCCGCCTGCGACGTGTACGACGGACGTTTGCAGCGCGCCAAAGAGATTTGGGGCCGGGAGCTGTTCACCACTCGGGATTACCGCGAGGTCTTGCAGCGCAAGGACGTGGATGCGGTGATCATTGCCACGCCGGACCACTGGCACGCGCAAATCTCCATCGAGGCCATGAACGCCGGCAAGGACGTGTACTGCGAGAAGCCGATGGTGCACACCATCGACGAGGCGCCGCGCGTAATCGCGGCGGCGAAGCGCACGGGACGGATTTTTCAAGTCGGCAGCCAATATGCCAGTTCTCTGGTATTCCATAAAGCCAAGGAGTTGCTGGCGCAGGGCGCCATCGGCGAGTTGAACATGGTGGAAGCCTGGCTGGACCGCAATTCAGCGTTAGGCGCCTGGCAATACTCGATTCCGCCCGACGCCTCACCGCAAAACATCGACTGGGACCGTTTTCTGGGCAAGGCTCCGAAACGTCCGTTCGAGCCGATCCGGCTGTTCCGGTGGCGGAACTACAACGATTACGGCACTGGGCTGGCGGGGGACCTCTATGTGCACCTGCTGACCGGGTTGCACGTGGTGACCGATTCGCTCGGGCCGACCCGCATTTTCGGAACCGGAGGGCTGCGCTTCTGGAAGGATGGGCGTGACGCGCCTGACGTGATGCTGGCGCTGCTCGATTACCCGAAGACGGAGCGGCATCCGGAGTTCACATTCGCCCTGCGCGTCAACTTTGCTTCCGGCGGCAGCGAAGAGCAGTTCGGCCTGCGTTTTGTGGGTAGCGAGGGCACCATGCAGGTGACCATGAACCAGTTGACGCTGTCGCGCGTGCCGCGGGAAACCGAGCCGGGATACACGATTTCAACTTTTGCGCGGGCGACGCAAGAGGCTTTCCTGAAGGAATATCGGAAGAAGTATCCGGAAACCAGGGCCACGCTGGCCAGCTTGCGGGCGCAGCGCCAGGAGACGTTTGCGGCGCCGCGGAATCACTCGGCGCACTTCGAACATCACCTGAATTTTTACAACGCCGTGCGATCGCGGCAGCCGTTTTTCGAGGACGCAGTGTTCGGATTCCGGACCGGCGGTCCGGCGCTGTTGTGCAACACGAGTATGTACGAGCGCCGCATCTGCACTTGGGATCCGGTGAAGCTGACCGCCGGCTAGTTGTCTCGCTGGAGCACCTCGTTCATGGCGCCCTGCCGGTAGCCCTCAACATCGATGGTGACGTAGTGAAAGCCGAGCGGCTTGAAGATGGCGGCCAGGGCGTCGAACATCTGCATCGTCAGAGCTTTTTCGAGTTCATCGCGGGCGATTTCCAACCTTACCAGTTCACCGTGGAAGCGCACGCGGAACTGCCGGAAACCTAGCTTCCGCATGGCCTCTTCGCCCTCTTCCACGGTGCGGATGGTCTCCTTGGTCACAGGGGTTCCGTAAGGGATGCGGGAACTCAGGCAAGCCGATGCCGGGCGGTCCCAGGTTTCCAGGCCGGCCAGGCGCGAGAGTTCGCGGATTTCAGCCTTGGACAGGTCGGCTTCCACCAGCGGCGCGCGCACTTGGTGCAGCTTGGCGGCGTTTTGTCCGGGGCGGTAGTCGCCCAGGTCGTCTTTGTTGACGCCGTAAATGATGTGCTCGAAGCCCCGCTCGCGGGCGACCTCTTCCAGGCGGGTGAACAGTTCGTCCTTGCAATGGAAGCAGCGGTCCGGGTCGTTTTTCACGTAGTCCGGGTTTTCGAACTCATAGGTGCGGATGTATTCGTGGCGGATATTCCAGGTTTTGGCGAAGCGTTCGGCGTCGCGCTTATGCGACTGGGGAATGGAGGCCGAATCGGCGGTGATGGCGATGGCGTTTTTGCCGAGCACGCGGGCCGCAGCCCAGGCCAGATAGGCCGAATCGGCGCCGCCCGAATAAGCCACCAAGACGCGGCGGAGATCCTCCAGAATGGCAAACAACCGCCGCTGTTTCTGTTTGAGGACCGCCGGATCCAGTTTCGCGCCGCCCAGAGTCACCAAAGACGCCATGCTTCAATTATAGCGTCCATGCTATACTCGAATTCTCCGCCGAGGGCCCGTAGCTCAGTTGGTTAGAGCGCTACCTTGACACGGTAGAGGTCTGGCGTTCGAGTCGCCACGGGCCCACCACGGTTTTTAAACACTAGCGGGACGTCGCCCCGTTGTCTGCCCCCTCTGGAGTCCAGATCTGGACTCCACCGCGCCTGTGGCTAGCAGGTGGCCGTGGAGGCCATGATTTGCATTTCTTGTGATTCGTCTCGCCGCTGGGTTTCGTTGAGCGCAGCCGGAACGCATCCGTGAGGAAGCCGGTCCACCAAGCGCTCATTGCCGAGCTAGTCGCATGAAGAGCGTCACCGTGCGGGCTGGAGATGGGAAGCGCTGTGGATGCCCCTCGCGTTGGCCATATTGCCGTGTTGCCGAAGCCTCAACCGCT
>Ga0272446_1005210_pt1 | contig 14550 bp, 12 predicted proteins | sample YNPCB0061_FD_194587 | JGI IMG/M metagenome (GOLD analysis project Ga0272446, IMG submission 194587) | Hot spring microbial mat communities from Yellowstone National Park, WY, United States - YNP-CB-006-1 | ecosystem: Environmental > Aquatic > Thermal springs > Hot (42-90C) > Sediment | place...
ATCGGAACTTCGTTCTTCGTACATTTATATTATCGTAGTCAGCGCCCTCGATTCCAAGCCGGATATTCTCAAAGGACTTCGGGCCGGTATCGACGACTACCTCATAAAACCCATCGATTTCGATCATTTACAGGCCCGAATCGCCATCGGCAAGCGCATTCTCGAGGTCGAAAAAACCTTGATCGAACAGTACGAGACGATCCAACACAATTACCTCCAAACCATTCGGATGTTCACCCAGCTCATGGAAGCCTTCGACGAGGCCTTGGGGGGACACTGTCGCAGGGTCGGAAAGCTTGCCAAAACGCTGGGGATGATGCACCCCAAGGTGAAACCGGAGGATTGGGATGTCCTCGAGACGGCGGGATTTCTTCACGATATCGGCATGATCGGTCTTCCAAAGGAAATTGTACACAAACGAGAAACCGAAATGACCGGTGATGAAAAACAGCTCTATCGCGGCCATCCCATCCAAGGAGAACTCATTCTGGCCGAAATCGAAACCCTGAAGCCCATCTCCCGATTGGTGCGCTGCCATCACGAACAGATCAACGGGAAAGGGTTTCCGGATGGACTCAAGGGAGAGGATATCCCGCTTCTGGCGAGGATCCTTTCGGCCGCTTCCATTTATGACAGTTTTCGCTTCAAACGTAAGATTCCCCTCGAAGAAATTCCAGAACAACTCATGCTCCTCAAGGGATACCGCATCGAACCCCAATTGGTGGAGATGCTTCTGGAAGTCAACCGGCAGCAGATCATTCAAGAGCAAAACGCTTTTTCGATCGAGCTTTCCATCGAAGAACTCAAGGAAGGGATGGTGTTGGCCGATCATATCCGTAGACCCAACGGCGCGCTCGTCCTCTCCAAGGACACGCGCCTCAGCGCATTCACCATTGCCACACTCAAGCGATTTGCGGATATGGCTGCGATTGAAAACAGTGTTTCCGTCTATCGAACACTGCCGTAAGGAATTACGGTTTCCTATAGAAGGGTTTTAACGGATGGATATTGCAACCGTCATTGGACTGGTCAGCGGCACGATACTGGTCCTGGTCGCCATCATGGTGGGAGGAAGCCTCACCCTGTTTATCGATATCCCCAGCATCCTGATCGTCGGAGGGGGGACCATCGCCACCACCTTCATCCGGTTTTCGATGCAGGACGTGTTCAATTCCGTCAAGGTCGCCATGAAGGCTTTCATCTACAAGCTCGACCCGGCCGATCAGGTCGTCAAGCAAATGGTCGGATACGCCCAGATCGCCAAAAAAGAAGGGTTGATCGCCCTGGAAAACGAAAAACCGGCCGACGATTTCACGGCCAAGGCTTTACGCTATCTGGCGGACGGTTACGATGAGGGATTGATCGAGGACATGCTCGACAAGGATATCCGACTCACCATCGAGCGCCACATGACGGGTCAGAGCGTGTTCAAGGGCATGGCCTCTTCGGCTCCCGCTTTCGGTATGATCGGAACCTTGATCGGGCTGGTGCAGATGCTCTCCTCAATGTCGGATCCAAGTTCCATCGGCCCCTCGATGGCCGTGGCCCTGCTGACCACCCTCTACGGGGCCTTGATCGCCAACCTCGTCTGCATCCCCATTGCCGACAAACTGGCCATGAGAAGCGCCCAGGAACAGTATACGAAAAAGATCGTCCGGGAAGCGGCGATATACATGTGTCAAGGAATCGCTCCTTCGGTTCTGGAGGAATCCCTCAAGATTTATCTCTCCCCGAAAGACCGCAAGAAGGCCGAGGAAAACCTGGCCAAGGCATGATGCGCTCGAAAGGCGAGTGGTAATCCGATTTCAGCCGCGATGAAAGGCCTCCGACATGAGTGATGACGAACCGATCCAAAAACAGGAAGAAGGCGGTGCCCCGGAATGGGTCGTGACCTTCGGGGACTTGATGAGTCTTCTGCTGTGCTTTTTTGTTCTGCTGCTTTCCTTCTCCGAAACCTCGAAGGCCAAATACAAGCAGGTTGCAGGTTCTATGAAAGAGGCCTTCGGTATCCAGAAGAAGATTAAATCCTATGATTCCCCAAAAGGCGATAGCCTCATCGCCAAGGACTTCGACAAGGAATTCAACCTGCAACCCACCCTGGAAGAAGAAGTTACCACCAAGAAATTCAGCGAAACCGAGATCGTCCGTAAAGCGAAGGAACTGGAAAATTATGTCGAAACGGAAATTCGAGAAAACAAATTCATCATCCGGCTTCAGGGAGAGACTACCTTCGACTCCGGGAAAGCCAACATCCGCTCAGACATGATTCCCATCCTTCGCATGGTTGGGGACCTCTTGAAATATGCCAAGGGAGACATCGTCGTTGCCGGACACACCGACAACGTACCCATTCATAGCAGTCTCTATCCGTCGAATTTGGAGCTTTCCATCGCACGGGCGGTATCTGTGACTCAATTTCTCATTTCCAACGGGTTTGTTCAGCCGGAGCGGATTTCGACCATGGGATTCGGAGAATACCGGCCTCTTGCCCCCAATGACACGAACATCGGAAGGGCCAAGAACCGGCGGGTAGAAATCATTTTGACGGATCTGTTTTCCTGACCGTTATGGGTCGTAGGCGATGGACGATGGGCTATAGGTGATAGGCTGGAGGCTTTGGGTGATCGGTTTCCGGCCTTTTGCCCAATCCCCTTTGCCGCCTTTGCCACAAGGAGGAAGCCGCTCAGTCGTCAGTCAACATTTGCAGGATTTCTTCCCTGCGGAAACAATCCACTGTGTGATCCAATACCATTCCGGTTGCCTGCATGTGGGCGTAGCAGATGATCGGGCCGAAAAAGACGAACCCTCGCTGGCGCATGTCCCTGCTCATGGCCTTCGCTTCGGGGCTGGTCACCGGATAGTCCGCCATCGCGTGCAAGGCGTTCACGATGGTCCTTCCGCCCACAAATCGCCAGGCATAGGCGTCGAAGGAGCCGAACGCCTCCTGAACGCCGAGAAAGGCTTGGGCGTTCCGAACGGCGGCCTCGATTTTTTTCCGGTTTCGAATGATCCCTGAATCGTTCATCAACCGTGCGATATCCGCATCCGTGAATCGGGCGACCCGCTGGGGATTCCAATCCGCAAAGGCTTCCCGGTAAAGCCTTCGCCTTCGCAGAATGGTGTACCAGGAAAGACCCGCCTGTGCGGATTCAAGGATGAGAAACTCGAAGAGCTTCCGGTCATCATGGACCGGAACCCCCCATTCGGTGTCGTGATAGTGGATATACTCCGGTTTGGTGAGATCGACCCAAGGGCAGCGGATCACTGAAGACGATGTTTTCATGAGAAGTCAGGAGCCGGAATTCAGAAGTTAGGAGTCAGGAGTCAGAGGAACACAGGTTGTCATCCATGTTGTCGGGCCTGGGCATCAGGGCTGACCATCTTTATAAAAAGGGGGGCATGGCGAAAGCGCCTTCCTACGGAAACAAAATAGGCAAAAAACACTGCCGACTGCCGACTGCCCACTGCCGACTGCCGACTGCCCACTATTTTCCCGAGAAGGTCGAACCATGAAACGAATCCGCATCGCCAATCTGCTTGCATCCGACCATCCCATGGACGATATCGATGTCATGGGCTGGATCAGGACCCGCCGGGACGCCAAAGGCTTTTCCTTCATCGAGCTCAATGACGGCAGCTCTCTGAAGAATATCCAGATCATCGCAGCAGACAGCCTTCCCGAATACGAGAGAATTCGATCCTGCGGAACCGGAAGCGCCCTTGCGGTGCATGGCAATCTCGTGCCCTCGCCCGCCAAAGGACAGAAATGGGAAATTCAGGCCACAGCCGTTCGCATACTGGGGCAGGCGCCGGAGACCTATCCGCTTCAGAAAAAGCGCCACACCGATGAATACTTGCGCACCATCGCCCACCTACGACCCAGAACGAACAAGTATGGAGCCATGTTTCGCATCCGATCCGAAACGGCGCTGGCCATCCACCGGTTTTTTCAGGACAGGGGCTTCCGCTATGTCCACACACCCATCATCACGGGGTCGGACTGCGAAGGAGCCGGCGAAATGTTCCGCATCACCACACGCGCCCCGGAACCAACCGGAGCCGAAGCTAGCGAACAGCCCTTCTTCGGCAAGGAAGCCTACCTGACGGTTTCCGGCCAGTTGTCCGCCGAAATGTTGGCCCTGGCCCTCGGGGACGTCTATACCTTCGGGCCGACCTTTCGAGCGGAGAATTCCAACACCCGACGCCATGCTTCCGAATTCTGGATGATCGAGCCGGAAATGGCATTCGCCGATCTTTCCGACAACATGGAACTTGGCGAATCCCTCGTGGTTCACCTGATCCGGCATGTCCTCGACGCTTGCGCAGACGACATCGCCCTCTTCGCCAATTTTGTCGACAAGGAGCTGATGCAGCGGCTCGACCGGATCGTGGCAGCTCCTTTCACCCGCATCCCGTATACGGAGGCCATCGATCTGCTGCAACGATCCGGTCGGTCCTTCGACTATCCGCCGGCCTGGGGAATCGATCTACAGACGGAACACGAGCGTTACCTCACCGAAATGTATGTTCAGGGCCCCGTCATCGTGACCGATTACCCCAAAACGATCAAGCCCTTTTACATGCGCGTCAACGATGACGGTCAAACCGTTGCAGCGATGGATATTCTCGTGCCCGGAATCGGAGAGATCGTGGGCGGAAGCCAGCGTGAGGAACGGCTCGAGATCCTTGAAAACCGTATGCGTGAGCTTGGCATGAACATCGACGCCTACTGGTGGTATCTCGATTCCCGACGCTTTGGAACGGTCCCCCACTGCGGCTTCGGCATGGGCTTCGAGCGGGTCCTCATGCTCCTGACAGGTGTCACGAACATTCGCGATGTCATTCCCTTTCCCCGGACGCCTGGAAGCATCGAGTTCTAAAAAATAGTGGGTAGTAGGCAGTAGGCAGTGGGCAGATAGAAAGGAATCATCGCTTGTGAAAGCGGTCCCGGCCGGCTTTCTCCAAGGGACGTTGTAGGACCGGGGCTACACCCTGCCACATGCCGGGTCAACCGGCCGCATGCTCCTATGGACGTGGCGACAAGAACCGTTCGATATGAACCGGCCGGGAAATGATCTTCTGCTGGAGAAGGATTTCCTCCGTTTGCCGCCAGGAAGATACGTCGATCGCGCCGATGGTCGTTCCAGGCGGGTGAACGAGCCTGCGCGTGGCATCGAGTTGCTCGGCCATGATATCAGGCGCTGTATCCCGATCGAAACGGGAAAGCATCCGAAGCGCCTCGGTGGCATGGTCTGGATCCATGGCCTGTTGCCAGCCATCCAGCAGAGCGGCGAGAAACCTCTCGATGAGATCGGGACGATCGGCAACCAATTTCCGAGAAGTAATCACCGAATTGGCAACGAAACGAATGCCCATGGCTGCCGGATTGAACAGGGCGGTCTTCTCTCCTGCCGCTTCGAGCTTTTTCCGAATGATCGGCGCCTGAGCATTGACATAGACGGGCCACAAATCGACCTTGGCCTGGTAAAACGGCGTATAATCGTATCGAACGCTAAAGAGCCGCACATCGCTCTCCCGAATCCCCGCTTGCAACAGAATGGTCCGCATTACCGTCTCGTCGTTTCCCCCATAGGTGATGCCGATCGTTTTTCCTTGGAGATCGGAAGGCTTATCCATGCGAATCCGCCCGGGTCGATAAATCCACTGCAGCGGATTTTCCTGAAAGAGCTGGGCGATCACCACGATGGGAGCCCCCTTCGACAGCGCCCGAATGATCTGATCCGCAGACGCCACGCCGAACTGCGCATAGCCCATTTCCACTTCCTTGATTGCGTCCCGCTCCGGTCCTCCTTCCTTCACCTCGACCTTCAACCCCCGCCGATCGAAGCATCCCCCGACTTCGGCATAGATGTCCCCGATCACGCTGACGTTGTAGAGCCATTTGAGACGGTACTGGATTTCTTCGGCTTGAAGGAATAGCGGAGAACACCAGAGGAGAAGCAGGACCGTCGAAACAGCAAACAAGATCCGTTGACGATGCATGGTTGCGGCCTTCCGTTTTAACCCATTTTGTGCGTGGTTGAGCCGTCTTGGAATCGTTTCGCCCCCCCCTGCGGATCGATGCTCGTGGCAGCCTGCCGATCCTACGCCCCAAGCGAATTATGCAGCCATCCGTCGATGGATCAGATTGCCGATCCATTCGACCAGGATCAGATACAACGATGTCGCAATACCGATCCAGAGCAAGGCGATGATGATCTTGGCCATATCGCTCTGGTAGAGGGCTACCCGGATGCTATAGCCGATCCCGGCGTTGGATGCAATGAACTCGGAGACGATGGTGCCGACCATCGCCATGGTCGCGCTGCCCACGGCAACGGTGGTCAGGTTACCGATGTTTTCGAACATGCGGACCCGAACCTGAAGCCCCCAGGAGATGTGCCCGGTCATTCGATAAAAATGTTCGATATCCTCGATAGGCTCGGACAACACCCCCATCACGGTGAGCAACAGCGGGAAATAGCAGATCAGCACCGATATGATGAGTCGACTCAGCAGCCCGTCTCCAAGCAGGATGAAGATGATCGGCGCTACGGCAACGATCGGATAGGACTGGACATGGTATGCCGCTGTCTTGACAAGAGCGGCAATGGCGCTTTTCCCGGCTGCCAGCATGCCCATGGCGAAAGCGAGCACCAGCGATATGGCATGACCGAGGATGGCGATCGACAGGGTGTTCAGCACATGCGCCACATAGCGGGGCGTAACATCGAGCCCTGTACGATAGATTTCCAAAAAGGGCGGAATGATGTAATCCGATAATCCAAGGCCGTATTTCAGTCCAAGCAGCCCTGTCAGCGCCACCCCATAGAGAAGCAGAAACTGCGCCATCCGATTATGTAACATGGACGATCTCCAGCAGGACGCGCTCCAGACCGGCGCTCGGCCCCACAATGTCCGTTGAGCTCGCATCCAGGCCTGTCAGACAGACGGCCTGCGGTTGCTTCTTAGGAGAACGGATGACGACGATTTCCCTACAGTATCGACTGACCTCGATCATGTTGTGGGAAATATACAGAAAGCACCGATCCGGAAAGATCGATTTGATCTCTGTGACGATGCTGCTGCGGGTGGTTTCATCGACGTTGGCCAGGCTTTCGTCCATGATCAGCATGTCGAAGGGCTGCACAAGATAGCGGGCGAGATTGACGCGGTTTTTCTGCCCCAAGGAAAGACGGGCAAAACGGGAGCGAAGACACCCCTGAAGGCCGAAGGTTTCGATGAGTCGGTCGAGCTGCTTTCGGGCAATGGCGGGCGTAACGACTTGAAGGAGTTCACCCACATCCGCCCATCCGGGAAGTCGCTCCATGTTGTGGGTATAGAGAACCCTTTTCGCCCCTTCGATGACGAGGTCCCCCTCGAAACCGCCCAGTTCTCCAGCAATCATCCGAGCCAGTGTGGTCTTTCCTGTCCCCGAATGACCGAAAATGGCATGAAAACCCGGTTCCCGAATCTCAAACGCTAGGTTCTCGAAGAGAAGGTTGTCTCCCTCCGGATAGCGATAGTGCAGATGGTGGCATCGAATGATCGGCATGGTTCCCGGCACGGTCGCCCGTCAGGGGCGGGCGGTAAGCCCCCTTTCCGGCAGACATTGTTTGCAAGGGAAATAGCCTTCCCAATAGGCATCCCACATTCGGTGGAAGTCTTTTCGATTTCGGACAGACGTTTTACGGCCGAAGGGGCAATCGGCCGTGTGAAACCGAAGGGATCTGCGGTTTCCGATATAGAGGCCCGGCTTTTCACTCCAGTTGCGCCAGAGGCCCGCACCGGACTTCATGGCGCCACGCTGGGCATCGATCAGCATTCCGGCGTGCTTCATGTTGAGGGTGTAGGGGAAATACTGCGCAAGACCTGCCGCCAGAATGGCCTGGTTGACGAAGGTGCCGTCCGGCAGATACACGTATGCGAGTGTTCGGCCGTATTCGTCCCGCTCCTCGACATCCATTTCCAGTCGGACCGTTTTCCCAAGGACCATGTTTCGATTCCAAGCAGCGGCAGCCTCAGCGAAGGGCTGAGCGGGCCGAAGCTCCGATGCCGCCTCGGGTGCGTTGACTCCGAGATACCGGATGGTTCTGCCATCTTCAAGCAAGATGGTGTCTCCATCGAAGACTTCCTGAACCCGGGTTCCCGAAAAGGCAACCGTAGACTGGAGCAGCAGCGCCAGCACCCCCCAAACGATCCACCTGAGCGAATTCCTTGAAGCCATAGACCTCCTTTGGCAAAAACAAGGCTTAGTCGACCTTGTCACTATAGGACATTTCGAAGGATTCCATCAAGATTCGATTGATGCCTTCCTTCCGGTATGTCCAGCATGAAGAACATCGGAAGAAAATGCCGGCGGTTGCGCCACGGCCTCAGGAATCGACCCGAGCTGCTTGAGGTAGTTTAGAAAAGCGTCACTGTCTAGGAATGGCGCTGCCAGAGCTCGTTGTCCCCCGATGGTGACGACTTTTGATGACTTCTTCAAGCCTTTTCTCCGAACGCCGCCTACAATTCCCGGGGGGATTCTCCTTGCGTCATCAACAGGTCCCTGAGTACCCGAACGAAGACCATGAGTTCATTTCGTATGAATTGATTGTCCTGTGACGTCGCATGTGGATCGATACTGGCCCATATGTGTCATTAAGCCCGAAATCCAATTGCGAATTCAGTCGGTTGCTGGAGATGGTACCTCATCCCCCATATTCTTTAGGAGAGCATGTCAACGACCATGCGTTTGTCGATTGTCCCTGCCTCCTGTTTGAATGGCCTTGAAACCCCCTGAAAGACCGAACGGATTTCTTTTCTCTTGTGAAATCTGTGGTGATATTCTATACACCCTTCAACAATTCTGTAAGGATAAAGGATATCGGAAGCTCTGTCATTCCATTTTTCTATTCAGCACAGTGATCCAGTTGAGGTGCTTCATGATTCTAACCGGTAAGCTGCATGCCCAGACGCCCATCTATCGGGGGAATGCCCGAAAAACATTGTTCACCAGAGACGGAGACGGCACACAACGTCTTGTTTCTCTTGCCGGCGAAATTGAGGGGACAGCCCAGTCACTGATGGACGCCTTTATCGGCTCCTCCCGAGACGGCCGTAACGTGGGACTCATCAACCAGCTCTGGCAAAGGTTTTACGGCTCTCCCCTGCCCAACGGACTGATTACACGGGTGCTGTGCACCCTTCAACCCGACAGGTATCCGCGGGATCATTTTTTCGATCTCCGCATGGGAATCAAACTGAACGAGGACCGTGCAGCCGCAGAGGCCAACGCCAATTACAAGTTCGAAACCTTGTTTCGCAATTCCGTTTTTGACTTTTCTATGGAAGTCAACGACAAACTCCTAAAAGAAGAAAAGAACAGCGACAAGTTGTACTGTGTGCTGCAGGAATTGCGTGAAGGCCGTTTCTGGTTCGGCGCAGGAAAAAGCAAGGGACTGGGCCGGTGCAAGCTTGAGATGCAGATTCCCTTCTCCCCCCCATCGGTCGCTCCGGCCGTCCAACAAGACGCCAATCACCTTTGTATCGTCCTGAAATTCGATTCCACCAACCCGGTGCTGGTGGGCTGGAACTGGGGGAAGGTGAATCCCGATATACCGGCATTTGCCGCAATCGAAGGACGGATGCTGGTTTCCGCCATGAAAAACCTTCCGGCATCCCTACGAACAAGGCTGGAGCGTGTGCTTGCAGGGCCGATTCTCAATCCGGAGGACTGGAAGCGCAAGATGGCCGGATATCTTCCGAAAGTGATCGCCCTTTGGCTTCAAGAAAGATCTCTGAGGGAAATCGAAACCTGGACGATTCCTTCTGCCGCACTGACCAAACTCTCCAAGGGAAAGCACCCTTTGAGCAAGAAAGTGTTGAAAAATTTGCAGTCGGTCGTCGATCAACCGTTTGAAAGCAAGGGAACCCTCCAGAATCGACTTACATCCGCTCTCGGCGAAAACGCCAACATGATGGATCGGCTGATCAAAGTCGCAGAATGCAAGACACAATCGTCTGCACAACTCGATCCCTTGGCTTGGAAGGAGTTGGCCGAAGGCCTTGGGTTGGAGGAAGCTCCCCCGGAGAATCTCGCTGCAGCCATTCAGGATGAAGCGGCTCTTGTCGCAGCCTTTTCCGTTGTGATCGAACCTGTTCTGGTACGCCTGTACGATCTGGTCGATCGGCAAATCCGGCTGGTTCAAAGCGATTCTTGGGTAGACATGGAATTGGTAAACCGAGAGGAGCACCTTCGCATCAAACAAATGCTTCTCGACGGAACCATCACTGAGAGCCAGTGGAAAAACCCCGATCAGGCGCCTTCGGGTGTCAGCGGTTCCGCATGGCGGGAATTCCTCGATGCGCACAGCAAGGTGCAGTTTCGCCATTTGCTCCATGAACGCAACCTCCGAAAAAGCATTGCCAACGACCAAAATGTCATCGCCTTTCTCAAATCCTATCGCCAAAAAACCCGCCAGGAACTCGCACAGGCGGAACACATCGATTTTCGGCCCGGCGGTTTCAGAAACCGCGAAATTTCCCAGAAATACGGCAAGCCCTACGATACCGTTTTCATGCGTATGCTTTCCTGGGAGCCGGGTGACCGAAGCGAAGGAACCTGGACCGTGTACATTCCCGGCAGCACCATCAAGGGCGCATTCCGTAAACGCGCCTCTCAGGTGTTGAAAACCTTGTGGGGGGAAACGGGCAAGACGGAGAGGATGCTCGACAGACTCTTCGGCCGTCAAGGGCAGCGCGGATTGGTGTTTTTCTCCGACGCATACCTGACGGATCCCCATACGGACAAACCCTACTGGTGCGCCATGGACGGCGTGAAGATGGATCCCAAAACCGGCAGGCCCATCGAGGAGGCCAAAGCCGATTACCTGTTTGCTTACGGCCCTCAGCTTCAATTCCAGATGCAGCTCGATCTTCAGGATATCGGCCCAAGGGATCAGGAAGCGATGCTGGTATTCAAACATCTGATCAACGATTATCAAAACGGAGACATTTCCCTGGGGGGCGAGAAAACCGTCGGTTTCGGTTGGGTTCAGGCGGATATCGTCCAGTGTACCTGGCTTACCGGTGGATCGGAAGAGCAGGAAGTCCATCGAATGCTCTTCGATCGGCTGCCCTTGTCTCAGGCCGGACACTGGAAGAAACTGGAGTTGAGCGGTGCAGACACCGCCAAGATCTGGTCTCGACCCGGTTTTCTGAAACCCGAAAAACCGCTTTCCACCGAGCCACCGCTGGCAGATGCCGGTTTCATTTCGCATCGGTCTTTCGGTGGGTATTGCGGCACGCTGGTAGTGGAAGCCGAAGTGCTCACACCTACCAGTGTTCGGGAAAGTGGAGAGCCTTCTTTTTGTGCCACTCTTCCAGATGGGTTGGTGAACGGCTGGGACTTTTTTTCGATGTCCCATCCGGAAAAAGCCCATCGAGACAATCCGAAAATCTATGCACTCCCCAGTAAAAGCCTCAAGGGAATGATCAGGCATTTGTACACCATCGCCAGCAATTCGATTGACCCCAGCCCCGATCTGTCCCGGCTCAATCCGACAGACAGCCTATTCGGCTGGGTGGGAAACGGACCGAATCAGGCGATTATGGGAAGAATCTCGGTGGGTTTCGGTATCTTCGCATCCTCTTCTTTGGCCTGGTTCAAGGTCCCCTATCCTTACGGAAACTGGAAATTTCAGGATGGGCGGTGGAAGCAAGAAGAAGCGGGCATGGCAGACAAGCGGCTGATCCAAAAGATCTGGCGCATTTTTCCGCATCTCCCTCTGGCGCCGCTTGTGCAGCGCCTGGACGATTTCACCCCAGACACCGCATCGGCTGCGTATTTCCGCGCCATGTTACCGGGTGCGAAGGCCCGATTTTCGGTACGTTTCTGGAACCTCACCGCGGAAGAGCTGCAGCGGTTGATCTGGTGCATCACCTTGGAGCCCAATCTGGCGCACAAGATCGGACGGGGGCGGTATCTGGGATTTGGCAGCCTGCAGTTACGGGTGCTTCCGGAAAGCTATTTGGTGGACTGGAGTACCCGATATGCCGGAGAACCCGAAACCACTTGGCAAAAGCCCTTCGTGGCCGATCAATGGTTGAACCGAGATGTCATTGCGCATTATCACATGTTGAAACAGGTCTTACATGTTCAGTGATTTGGATTGGATTCTTCGCTGTCGAACCGGCCATGAATTGTTCGCCACCCTAAAGTGTTTCGATGAAGTCGTAGGCTCTCTGCGACACCAGACTGAATTGGGTCCTCCGCCCGGTGCAGTGAGTGAATTGTGCCATCGCTGTTGGATTCTTCCCCTTTCCCCGAGCCCGAATACATCCCCTTATTGTCCTTTCTGCAAAAGGGTGTTGGAACGCTGCAGACCTGCAAGTCAACCCTCCATGGGATCCATTGTCCTTTGGTGCACGTTGAACCGACTTCCCAGACATCTGCGGTCTCGTTCCGGCTTTTATCATCATCCGAACAGGGCCATCTATGTCCATGACGAATGGCATTTTTTGATGATGATTCCCATCCGATCCCTCAAGCCATGGATCGAGGAGATGCTGCTCTATGAAGTAGACATCAACGGCTTGGTCGTGATCTTTCCACCCGTTTCCAGGCAACCTTTCGTTCTGGGGGATTTGCTGGCAAGGATGATGTGCGAATCTCCCGAGATCGGCATGGATCACTTGTGGATCCGATTTTATGCATCCCCCTTTCAGGTGTTCGCTTCCGATATGCAGCATCGCAAAGAATGTTTTCAAACCGAAATTTCGGATTTTCTCGCTCTTCTGGAAACGGCCACCGTATTTCGATCGCTTCTTCCGCCGGACGCGCAGCAAATGCTTTACGAACTGCTGCATCTTCAAGACGCCAATGAGGCGCAGTTTTATTGGGGACGGCTGATGAACCGGCTTTCCCCACAGGCGATCGATATGCTCGGCGCATGGGGAATCCGGATGTGGCCCAAACAGCGCTTACAAATGCTCTATGACTTGTTGAACTATGTGGAATTTTATCCAACAAATCCCCCTGATCCGCTACCTGTTGGTGCTGCGCGTCAATAGACCCTTTGTCACAATACCGAGACATCTGCCCGGCGAGTTGTCCCAGGTATTGGGAGCGATGATTGCCGCCTGCCAATCCTCCCAGAAGGTGCGTCTATGGCGCAAATGCCTCGAGGCATGGGAAACGATCAATGGATGCCAGGGATTGAAACGAAAACGGGTATCGGCCTCCCCCCCCGAACAGGCTGCATGGCCGATCGAATCGGTCTGGTTCCCCTACCCTGGAAAACGGGTCTACCGATCAGGCGAAAAAATTCTCTGTGAACTGAAACTGTTGGGCGATCATGCCGAACACGGAATTTTTCTCGAAACAATCCTTCCCGCCCTTGAAGCCGCAGGCTATCGGACAGACCTCGACTGGGGAAGAACCTCGTTCCTATGGGGGCATTATGAAATTCACGCCGTCTATGCAGCCAGAGGAGCGAAATGGGAACCGATTGCAGAAGATGGACGCTTGAATCTGCGCTATCGTGCCACATCCCTGCAATGGGCCGAAGGCATCGAATCCATCATGCAATGGAAAAAAACCTTCTACCGGGTAAACTGGATCACCCCTTGCGATTTGCAGCCGATTTCCATAAAAGCAACCGGATCCACAATGACCGATCCTCCCCATCAAGATGATAACCCGCCTGGGCTAAAAGAAATCCTTGAAGCGCTGATCGAGCGCGTCACCAATGTCATGCCCGGGAAAATCCATACGCAGGAAGAACTATGGAAACGGATCGGTACGGAAGAGCGGGCCTATTTTCTCGACGCGCTGGATCAGGCCGCTCGTGTCGGCGTCCGACGACATCAATCGGTCGGCGTACCAAAGGGATGTCCCGGAAAATGGATCGGCAAACAATGGCTCGATCAGGTGGTTCCCCCCGCAGCCCTTCCCTATCTTCACTTGGCATCCATTGTTCATGTGGGGCGTTACACCCATTTTGGATGCGGCACATTTCTGTTGTCATGACCGACATCATGCGCCGTAGGTTCAGAGAGAAAAAACGGTGTTTGTCAAGACAATTGTCACACGAAGTCATGCCGCCTGAGCTGATGGTTGCTGTTTATAGGCATCAGCCGGTGGGTTGAGCCAAACTTCAGCAACGGGCTCCCAGTTGCGGATATTGCCACTCCAGCGTTCCGGATGGCAGGCCTTGGCCGCTTCATACACGAGCCGCCGAGCGGCTAGAATTTCTAGTTTTTGTCCGCCGTGCCTCTGGCAAGGAGTGACAAAACGGATGGCACTGTGCTGGTGATCCTGGTTGTACCAGCGCACAAACTGATGCACCCAATCGCGGGCATCGTTGAGGCTCTCAAACCCACGATACGGATCGTCCGGCCGGTACTTGACGGTTCTAAACAACGCCTCCGAGTAGGGATTGTCATCACTGACGTGCGGGCGGCTGTAAGAGGTGGTCACCCCCAATGCTTCCAGTTTCGCCCGTAAGGTGAAGCCTTTCTGTGGTGCCCCGTTGTCCTGGTGAAGAACCGGCGGAGACAACATGC
>Ga0272446_1005211_pt1 | contig 14549 bp, 12 predicted proteins | sample YNPCB0061_FD_194587 | JGI IMG/M metagenome (GOLD analysis project Ga0272446, IMG submission 194587) | Hot spring microbial mat communities from Yellowstone National Park, WY, United States - YNP-CB-006-1 | ecosystem: Environmental > Aquatic > Thermal springs > Hot (42-90C) > Sediment | place...
TATGGACGATGTTCAGCAAATTCAACACTGAATCCATGGTATGGACTTTTATGCAAACCAACCATGAAACCTTCCACAATCATTCTTGCACGAAGTTCAAGTGTTTTCAATCCTGCGATAACTTCAGGATTTAAATATTTTTTGTAATCAATAGTTTTTACTGCCACTATTTTTTCGAAAGTTTATTTTGCAATATTTCTTCCGGATCTTTACCAAGATTTTCTAATTCACTTTTTACTGCAGAAACTAATTCATGATTTGGATATTCTTTTAGGAAAGTTTGATAAGCTAATTTTGCTTCATCAAGTTTTTGCAAATTGTTACTCAAAATAAATCCTGATAAGAAAAGTGCTTTTGGTGCATCTTCTGATTTTGGATATTCTTTGTACAATTTTCTAAAATATTCAACAGCTTTTTGGTTGCTTTCAGTTTGATTAATATTTGGAATCAAATACATATGATACATCGTACCAATTGTCATTAAACTTTTTTCTCTAAATTCTCCAGAAGAATATTCATCAATTACTTTTTGATATTCCTTTAATGCTTCTACATATTTTTTTTCACCATAAAATTTTACAGCTTGATCATAAATTTTTTTGCCATTATCGGAAGAACAAGCAAAAGCAATAAAAATGATAAATAGCAATGCAATCTTTTTCATAATTGTTCCTTTAATTTTTACGGTCAAATATACAATCAAATTGTAAAGCAGAAAAATTTAAGATTGGTTTATAGTATGTTTTAGTGAATCACCACGCTTGTAGGAAATCATTCGACCAATTGATTGGAGTAAGTTTTCTAATCTCTCTTTAGCTACAATAGAATCATCATGAATTCCAATTTTATTTGGATAGATTTGATAATTTTCACGATAAGGTATTGGAGTGAAATCCGGCATCACAACATTCGCACCGACTTGCAAACCTCTTTTTCTTCCATCTTTATCTAAAGTTGCAAGTGCGGTTGTCGATGGGATGTGAACATTTTTCAATACTAATCTTGCTACTGCAATTGTTTTTAATGTTAATAAAACGTCGCCACTTTTCTGTTTGTAATAAGGAGTATGAGGAGAAGGAATGAATGGACCAAAAGCAGCCATGTCCAAATCAAATTTGTTGCAAAGCAAAATATCATCTGCGATATCATCAATTGTTTGCATTGGCAATCCAATTAAATTGCCTGAACCAATTTGATATCCAATAGATTTTAAGAATTCGAGATGTTCCAATCTTTCAGAAAGCTTTTGCTTAAAATGATATGCTTCATATAATCTTGGATTAGCTGTTTCATGTTTTAAAAGATAACGATCTGCACCAGCAATTTTCCAAGTTTTATATTCATCAAATGATCTTTCTCCAAGACTTAATGTAATTGCAACATCAACATTCTGTTTGATTTGATAAATAATGTAAGAAATTAATTCAGTGTCAAAATAACTATCTTCTCCAGATTGAAGAACAACTGTATAAATTCCTTCATTAGTAATTGTTCGTGCGGTTTTGACAATTTCTTCTGGAGACATTCGATATCTTTTCAAATAATGATTATCATATCTCAAACCACAGTAAATGCAATTCTGCTCACAATAATTAGAAATTTCAATAATTCCACGAAGATGAACTTCATCCCCACAATATCTTTGACGCACTTCATCTGCTCTTTGAAAAAGTAAATTAATTTCATCTTCCTTTTTCAAACTGAGAAGAAATATAATTTCTTCTTTAGATAAGTTTTCCTTATGTAAAATTTCATGAAGATTCATATCTTAAAAGAAAACGTCTCTTTCCCCTTTGTTAACTCTTTCTAACATTTTTTCTGTTTTAGTTTTTGTCGATCCATCCAATTTTTCAAGTTCTTTTTGAATTGCAAGCTCAGCAGTTTTTTTTGTTTCATCAGATGCAAAATCAATTTTATATTCATTAAATGTTGAAATTGCATTTGGAACACATATTTTCCCAATGTTGCCAGTTTTTGCCAATTCCATAAATCTATCGCCAGTTCTGTTAGATCGATAACAAGCTGTACAAAAACTTGGCATGTAACCTAAATCGCAACAATCTTTAACAACTTCATCTAAAGTTCTGTGATCACCAAGCTGGAATTGTTCCATTTCATATTCTTCTATACTTTCTTGAGATTCTTTATAAGCTCCTGGTGATGTTCTACTTCCTGCACTAATTTGCGAAACACCAACACTAAACAATTCTCTTCTTAATTCTGCTCTTTCTCTTGTTGATAATATTATTCCTGTATAAGGAACAGCCAAACGTATAACAGCAATCAATTTTTTAAATGAAAGATCATCAACAGCAAATGGTGGTTTATGAGAAATTGGAGCATTGAATGCTGGTTCTAATCTTGGGACAGAAATTGTGTGTGGACCAATTCCAAATCTTTGATCCAAATTGAAAGCATGACTTAATAAAGCAAGTGTTTCAAATCTCCAATCTGTTAATCCAAATAAAGCACCAATTCCAACATCATCAATTCCAGCTTGAAGTGCTCTATCCATTGCAAATAATCGCCACGAATAATCTCTCTTTGGTCCTTCTGGATGCATTACCAAATAAGTATCATAATGATAAGTTTCTTGAAAGCATTGGTAAGTTCCAATTCCAAAACTTTTTAGTGTTCTAAAATCTTCAATTGAAAGTGGAGCTGTGTTTACATTTAAACGACGAATATTCCCATTTTTAATTTTAACATCATAAACAGTTTTGATTGCTTCCCCAATAAATTCCATACTTGCTTTTTTAGGATGCTCGCCACAAACAAGCAGCACTCTTTTATGTCCTTGAGAAACAAGAAATTCAGTTTCTTCTCTCACTTCTTCAATTGTCAAAGTTTTTCTTTTCAGTTCTTTATTATCTTTTCTGAATGCACAATACAAACAATTATTTACACAAAGATTCGTTAAATAAAGTGGAGCGAATAAAACTAATCGGTTGCCATAAATTTTTTCTTTTACCTCTTTTGCTGTTGCAAACATTTCTTCCAGAATTTCTAGAGATGAAATATTTAACAAAGCTGCACTTTCTCGTAAAGTTAATCCTTTAGCTTCTTTAGATTTTTCAATAATTTCTTTTTGAAGTGCGGGATCATTTAATTTTTTATCATCTATTAATGAAAATATTTCAGATTCGTTTATAAATTCCATTTGTAACCTCAAAAATTCATTAAATGAAGTTCAAGTTTTATACCACTTAAAAAAGCTGTAAATTCTGAAGAAAATAAAAGATAGATAGGATTATTTCTTAAAAAAGAGAATGAAAAATTAATCTTTTCAAGAAATAGTAAAGAAGAAACCTTTATGAGAGAAAATTTATTTCCTTACTGCACTTTCAGGAATTTCAATGAATCCTTTGGTTGCATTTAAATTGCATGTCAAACCAATTGGCATTGTAATATTATCTTTTATATGACCATGTTTTACATTATATACCACTGGCAATTTACACTGTTTCTGGAAATAATCTAAAATAACTTCATTTAATGTAAATGAGCGACTCTCAGGATCGTTTGGAACGCAATTCATAAAATTGCCAAGAATAACTCCTTTAACTTGCTTGAACACTTTACCCAACCTTAATTGATTTAGCATTCTATCAATGCGATAAGGTTCTTCATTAATATCTTCAAGAAGAAGAATTGAATCTTTGAGTTTTGGTAAAAATTCTGTCCCAAATAATGAAACTAACAAAGAAAGATTACTGCCAATAATTTTTCCTGATGCTTTACCTTTATTCAATGTATAAAATTTTTCATGCTTTGGATTTGTAATTTTTCCAATTTTTTTATCAGAAGTAATCACACGCCAAAACATTTCTTCAGTAAAAGGACTTACTTCATCGTAAAAATCAACGGCAAGCATTGGTCCAGCAAAAGTTATTAATCCAACTTTCGCAAGGAATGCCAATTGTAATGCATTTATGTCACTATATCCAACAAAAATTTTGGGATTGTTTTTAATGAGATTGTAATTAATTTTGTCTAATAATCGCCCAGAACCATAACCACCACGAACAGAAAAAATAGCTTTAACATTTTTGTTTTGAAACATATGATGTAAATCCTCAAGTCGCTCTTCATCTGTTCCAGCAAGATAACCTGAATATTTGCCAACATGTTTGCCAACTTCAACTTTGTAACCAAGTCTTTCTAAATAATTAACCCCTTTTTCAATTCTTGATAAATCATCTGGAGAAGAAGCAGGAGAAATTATACCGATTAAATCACCTTTGTTAAGTTTTTTTGGTTTGATTATAGCCATTTTGAGCTCTAATAATGATTATTGATTTCAAAATAATAAACGAAGTGGATTGTTGCAATAAAATTTTGCAAGAATTGAATGTTTTTTAGCCCCAAAAGTGAAAAAATTGCTAATCTTTTAAATTCTGCAACTTTCTATAATGAGAAACAAGATTTCCATCAATGAAGAAAATAATATTTTCAGCAATATTTGTTGCGTGATCAGCTAATCTTTCAATGTGGCGGGACAAAATTAAAAGGTGTGCCCCAGTTTCTATTAAGGCAGAATCGCTTTTCATGTGTTCAACTAAATATTTAAATGAATGTTTATTTAACTGATCAACTTCTTCGTCACTTTTTAATACTTCTTGTGCAAGTTCTTTATTCTTTAATACGAAGGCATCAATAGCTTTCCTAAGCATCTCTTTTGCCTTTTTTGCCATTTCAGTGATTTGCGATTCATCAATTAAAGTTTTATTACTATATGTCTTTTTAATTCTTTGAGAAATGTTAACTGCAATATCACCGCATCTTTCCAATTGATTGTTAATCATTAATGAAGAAAGAACAAACCGAAGATCAGTTGCAAAAGGCTGGAATAGTGCTAAAATATTTTCGCATTGAGTTTGAATAAGATTATCATAAGCATCAACTTCTAAATCTTTGGCTTTAATTCCTTTGCAAAGCTCAACATCTCCTGTTTCAATTGCTTGAATAGATCTTTCGACCATATCATCAACAACAGAAGCCATTTTAATTAAATTTGTTTTTAAGTTTTCAACTTCTTGAGTGAAATGTTCTTGCATAATTACCTCTTTGATTAACCAAATCTTCCACGAATGTAATCTTCAGTTTGTTGTTTATCTGGAGTAGTAAACATTTTTTTAGTATCGCTAAATTCAATAAGATTTCCCATGTAAAAGAAAGCCGTAAAATCACTAACGCGAGCAGCTTGTTGCATGTTATGAGTAACAATCACAATTGTGTAATTACTTTTTAGTTCAAAAATAAGGTCTTCAATTTTTGTTGTAGAGGTTGGATCAAGTGCACTTGCTGGTTCATCCATCAACAAAATTTCTGGATCAACGGCTAATGCTCTTGCGATACAAAGTCTTTGTTGTTGACCTCCACTTAATGAAAGTCCACTCTTATTAAGATCATCTTTTACCTCGTTCCACAAAGCAGCACGAGTTAAACTTTTTTCCACAATTTCATCAAGCTGAGATTTATTTTTAACTCCATTTATTTTGGGACCAAATGCAACATTCTCATAAATAGATTTTGGAAATGGATTAGATTTTTGGAAAATCATTCCAACTTTTTTTCTTAATTCAACCACATCAATATTCGTGTCATAAATATCTATTTCATCTATCAAAACTTTGCCATTAATTTTAACGTCATCAATTAAATCATTCATTCTGTTTAATGATCTTAAGAAAGTTGATTTTCCACATCCAGAAGGACCAATCAAAGCTGTTACTTGATTTTCAGGAATTAATAGTGAAATATCATCAAGAGCTTTTTTACTTCCATAATAAAGGTTAAGATTTTCAACAACTATTTTCGGTTTTTCAATCATAAAATTTTATGCTGTTAATTTTTTTCTAAATCTATAACGAATAATTATAGCTACCAAAGTTAAACTAAAAGTTAGCATTAAAAGAACAAAAGCTGTTGCATATTGAATTCCTTTTGTAGCTTCCACATCAGTGGATTGAGTCGACATTACATAAATATGATAACCTAAATTCATAAATTGATCTGTAAATTTACTTGGAAGATGCGGGAGAAAATAAGCAACTCCTGTAAATAAAATTGGCGCAACTTCACCTGCACCACGACCAATTGCAAGAATGGTTCCCGTTAAAATTCCAGATAATGAATTTGGTATTATAACTTTTCTTATCGTTTGCCATTTTGTTGCACCGAGAGCTAAACCTGCAGCACGATAATCATTTGGAACATTTTTCAAAGCTTCTTCAACTGAAACAATAACAACTGGTACAGTTAAAAATGCCATCGTTGCACTTGCCCAAAGTAAATTTGGCTGTGCCCATTGCATTTGTCCATCTTGACTAAAAAGTTTATCCATTCCGCCACCAACAAATTGAACAAAAAATCCTAATCCAAATAATCCAAACACAATTGATGGAACTCCGGAAAGTGTATTAACAGCAAATCTAATTGTTTTTGTAAAGATTGATTTTTTATTTGCATATTCATTCAAATAAATTGCAGTAATAGTACCAATTGGAACACAAAGCACCGACATAATGAGAACTAAAAATACTGTTCCTACAATCGCTGGAAAAATTCCACCTGCAGTCATTCCTTCTTTTGGTGCACTTGTTAAAAATTCCAATGTCAAATAATTTCTTCCACCTAAATAAATTTCCAACAACATATAAACAATTGTAAAAATTATTATTGATGTTGCCAGTATCGAAGTAATGATAATTGATTTACCAAGAATTTTATTATTCATCACTCACCTCTAAACCGTTTCATTAATTTGGCACGAACATAAAACTCTGCAACAGCATTAAGAATAAATGTTATAATGAATAACAATGAACCAATAAAAAATAGCACTGAGTAATGAACATCTCCAAAAACAACTTCAGCCATTTCTGCACCGATTGTTGCAGATAAAGTTCTTACAGGATCAAAAATATTGATTGTACTTAAAGGTGCATTTCCGGTTGCAATTAAAACTATCATTGTCTCTCCAAAAGCACGACCGAATCCAAGAATTAAAGCTGCAAAAATTCCTGGTGTTGCAGCGGGCATTATCACAAATAAAGCTGTTTGCCATTTATTAGCACCAAGAGCAAGACTTGCTTCTGAAAAATATTTTGGAACAGCTGTTAACGCATCTTCAGTAAATGTATAAATAATTGGGATAACAGAAATTGCCATTGCTAAACCACCTACAAAGGAATTTAACCGAAAAGTATATCCAAAAATATTTTGTAAAAATGTAGCTAAAGTTACCAACGCAAAAAATCCTATTACAACCGATGGAAAACTTGAAAGTAATTCAATTGCAGGTTTAATTATTTCACGAAGTTTTTTGGGTGCAAACAATGAAGAAAAAATTGCTGCTAATATTGCAATTGGCGAAGCAATTATTAATGATATAATAGTTACTTTCAAACTTCCAACGAACAAAGGAAGTAATCCATACTTTGGAACTTCACCAACAGGTTGCCATTCTTTTCCTAACAAATTTGAAGCGGTAGCTTTATCATTCAATGCATTATTATTTTCTAATTTGTTTGTAGATTGTTGAAGTTGAACAGTTGGTTCTTCACCGTAACTTTCAGCTTGCAATTGTTCTTTGACTTCAACTTTTTCTTTTGGTGAAAAAATTGGTAAAGCTTCTCTGAATACAAATAAAAAAATTAAAATTATAACCGCGAATGAAATAAAAGAAACTGATTTTATGAATTGCTCGATTAGAAATTCAACTGGTCTAAACTTTTTCTGTAATGATTTTTCGTCTTTTCTCATCAACTTTCGAATTCTAATTTGAATAAAAAAGCATTGCAAAAATTCATTTGGGATTTTGTAACTGTAATTGACATTTCAGTAAATGAAAATTTTCAAGTGCTTCTCAAATATCATAAAAATATTTATAACATAATGTTAAGAAATTGTTAAGTTTTTAATTTGTGAGTTACTCATCTTTAAATCTATAACCTATTCCTTTAACAGTTTCAATTAGATAAGCATATTCACCTAATTTTTTTCTAATTTTAAGAAGATGAACATCAACTGTACGTTCGGTTACATAAACGTTGTCTCCCCAAACTTGATCAAGAATATTACTCCGCTTAAAAACTCTTCCTCTTTTGGAAGCTAATAAAAGCAAAATCAAAAATTCAGTTTTAGAAAATTCCACTGGTTGTGAATTAATTGTAACAATATATTTTTCAGGATCAATTTTTAAACCTTCGATCTCAATTATTGAAGTTGATGATATACTTTCTTTTTCAGTATATCTGCGAAGGTGAGCTTTTATTCTTGCTAATAATTTATTTATTGAAACTGGCTTAAGAAGAAAATCACTTGCCCCTGAATTTAATCCAGCTATTTCACTTGATTCACTTGTTTTGGCTGTTAGGAAAATAACTGGAATATCTTTGTATTCATCCTTCTCTTTAATTTTTTTTAATGTTTCTAAGCCATCGATTATAGGCATCATCAAGTCGAGGATTATAAGGTTTGGTTTTAATTCAATTTTTTGAAGAGCTTCAAAACCATTTTTTGCTGTGATGACAGAATAATTTTCTTTTTCAAGATTGTATTTCAATAGTTCAAGAATATCATCTTCATCATCAACAATTAATATTTTTGTTTTCATAGAAACTAATTTCTTTTTAATGAGACCTCAATCCTTTTGTGCTTTTTCCTTTACTTCTTTTTCTTCTTTAGCAATCCAAACAATCGAATTTCTATTTAAGAAAATTTCATGTTCATTAGTTGAATCAACTAATTTAGCTGTTAAAAATTTTTTCTCAGCTTTGAATAAATCTTTTTTCTTTGCTTTAATTATAATTGATTCTGATGTTGTTAAATGAATTTTCCAAAGTTCCATTATGAACTCCTTTTTTTAGTTTATTTTTTTAATTGGGAAATAACCTACATCAGCAACAATTTTTTGTCCTTCTTTGCTTAAAGTCCAGTCAATAAATTTTTTAATGTTGCCTTCTGGTTTTTTTGTTGTGTACATATATAAATATCTTGAAATTGGATATTCACCCGATTCAATGAACTTTTTCAAAGGAAGATAAGCTTTTGAATTTGCATCTTTTTTTATTGCAACATCCTTCACACCTTTTGCATAGGCGGCACCACCAAATCCAATTGCATTTTTATCTTTTGAAACTGCATTAATTACGGCAGCTGTTCCGGGCATACTTTGCATGCTGGAGCTAAAATCTTTGTTATCTAAAACATGTTCTTTGAAATAAACATAAGTTCCAGAATTATTTTCTCTTCCATATAAAATTATCTTTGCGTTATCTCCACCAACTTCTTTCCAATTTGTAATTTCTCCCATGTAGATTTTTCTAACTTGTTCAACAGTTAGTTCTTTAACTTTTTTATTTGCAGTATTGACATAAACACTCAAACCATCAATTGCAACTTTTATTTCAATAGGGTTGGAATTGTATTTACTTTTTAGCTTTTCAATTTCAGATTGTTTTATTGGACGAGATGAATTACAAATATCAGTCGTACCATTAATTAATGCTGCGATACCAGTACCAGAACCGCCACCAGTTACTTGCACAGTTATTCCGGGATTTTCTTTCATAAATATTTCTGCCCAACGTTGAGAAAGAATTACCATTGTATCAGAACCTTTAATAGTAATTGTTTTTTCCTCGTAATAAAATCCAAGTGAGAGAGCTATTGCTGTAATTAATAAAAATATTTTATTCATTTCTTATTCCTATAGTTTTTTACAATCGAAATATAATTTTTGAAATGTTATGAAATTGTTAAGGAATTGTTAAATAATTGTTAAGGGCAATTTTGATTCAAAGGACGCTCAATTATGAGCGCCCAATGAAATCAGAGAGAGAGACAAGTATTATTTCAATAATGTCATTTTTTTCGTTAAAGAAATGTTTTCGCTTTCTAAACGATAGATATAAACACCACTTGTTAGATTTTTTGCATTCCATTGATAGTTATAAATTCCAGCACTAAGATTTTCGTTAACTAATTCAGCTACCTTTTCACCTAATAAATTATAAACACTTAAATTAACGAAACCTGATTTTGGTAAAGAGAATTTAATTTCTGTAGATGGATTAAATGGATTTGGATAATTTTGACTAAGTTCAAACTGAACAGGAATTTCATTTTGTTGTTTTTCAATGTTAGTTGGAGCATTATAATTTACATTTTGAGGATCATAATTTGTCCATCCTTCATCCCAACGTGAACCTGAAGGGTCAAAAGCTCCAATGTATGTTGTTGGAACGAAGAAAGTATTTGGCAATTTTGGATTTGAAAATGAAGCAGCACCAACCGCTGGTGAATTTGTTTTTGGACGAGGATCTGGTTTTGTTAAATTGAACGGATCAACAAGACCAACTTCAGCAGAAGTTGTAAATGTTTTATTACCAAAACCTGTGGTGTTAAACCATGCAGCTACATCAAAACCTTGCACATCTGTAGTTAGTAAATCGCTTGCTTTTGCACTTCCTGCTATGATTGAATTTCTAATTTGTAAATCGCCTGCTGTTGCACCATTAGCTGAATTTGCAGATTGTACAAATAATCCAACTGGATAAGCCATTGCAATTGAATTATACATAGAACACAAACTTGATCTTCTTATATGTAAAGCTCTTTTGAAATTTGGATTAAATGCAGTAAATGATGGAGTTACTAAAGGACCAACCATTGTTACATTTGAAAAAATTGGTTGTGATCTTGGTGTATTTGCTGTACCCGAACCATCATTATCAGATTCAAAACCATTGCTTCCACTTATGTCAGCAATATTTGGATCTCTCAAACCAAATAAGAATTGCAAGTTACCTCTAAAACCAAAATCAGTATCAAATTCATCATCAATTCCTTTAAATGCAATAAGATGTTTTGCATTAACCGTACCACCAAACCATTCAAAAGAATCATCTCCACTATAACTAACTTGTATATAATCGATTGTTGTTCCTCTTCCAACACCACCAAATGTTAAACCATTGATTTCATTATCTGGCAAGAATGCAATTCCAGGGAATTCAATTCTAACATATTTCATAATTCCACTGTTATCATCGTCATTTGGATTTGCACCTCCACCATAAACGGTTCCTGTTCCACCTTCAATTTCAGCTGTTCCACCAGGAACATTTATGGTTGCTTTTCCTGCTAAAATAACTCCACCCCAGTCTCCAGCAGCTCTTTGTCCAACTGGTTGTTGACTTGTAAAAATAATCGGCTTTGTCGCGGTACCTACTGCATTAATTTTTGCCCCACGATTTATAATTAATGTTCCTTTAGAAGATTTTTCTCCATAAATGATTGTTCCTGCAGGGATTGTAAGAGTTGCAGGTTCATTAACATTTACAAATCCTCTTAATAAATATTTTTTATTTGCATTTAATGTTTTGTCAGTATTAATGTTTCCTTCAAGCACCTCATCGTAAGATGATAATTGTGCGAAGTTAGATACTGCTGCAAATATTAAGATGGTAAAAATGTAAATCATTTTGCGTAACATATTTTCTCCTTTTTTTGTGATTGGTTTAAAGTTTATATGAAATTCCAAATGAAACTGATCTATCTCTACTGTTCAAGCGAGCAAGATTATCTCCTTGCATAAATTTCTGATCAGTTGCAAGCAAATCTTTAATAGCAAGTTTTAATTCAAAATTTTGAAAAACTGTTTGTGTAATAGTAAAGTCAATTAAATCTCTTGGCATTTCGATTACATCTTCTTCATAAGCAGTTGCAACTTCGACTATCCTTTTGCCAATTCTATTATAGCTCAATGAAAGTTCTGTTCCACTGTTGATATCTGAATATGATAAACTAAAATTTATTACATAAGGTGATTGTCCTTGAAGTGGTCTATCTTTTCTCGCAACAGTAGTTTCTGAACCTTCAACATTTACATTTGATTTGATCAAAGAATAGTTTCCTGTAAGTGCAAAACCATTAAGTAAATTGAAATAATTTCCAAGTGATAATCTTCCTTCAAATTCTAATCCATAAACTTGAGCTGATTTTGAATTAAGGAATGTTCTTTCCGATCCAAGAGCACTTGCGGTAATAACAACTTGTTCAATAGCATCTTTTATATCTTTATAAAAAACGCTTGCTGAAATCATTTCTCCAACATTTGGATAAGTTTCAAATCTGAAATCATAATTTTTAATTATTGCTCTTTTCAAATTTTCATTACCACGAAGTGATGTTTGAGTATAAAAATCAAAGTATGCAAATGGAGCTAATTCTCTTAATTCAGGGCGATTTATTGTTTGAGAGAAAGCAGTTCGAATATTTATTGTTTCATTAATCTTGTAAATCAAATTGAGTGATGGAAGAATATCTGTATTCTTCAGATTAATATTCAAATCATAGCGATCTGATAAATCTCTTGAATTAATTGTTTGATTTGAAGTTTCGACTCTTGCACCAGTTATTATTCTAAGTTCATTTCCTAAAAGTGAAATTGGGAAATCAGTCATCAAATAACCCGAATTTATTTTTTGATCAGCACGATAATTGTTCGTTCCATTCAAATATTCTTGAATTGAAAATCCATTCTTCCTAAAATTTTCTGGGGCAAATATTTCTTCTTTAGGTAGATAAAGAAGGCTGTAATCAGTGTATCCATTTCCTGCTGCATTTGTTATTATACCAAACAACCGTGAATTAAAATCACGATGCTTTGAATCAAACAAACCACCAAATTTTACTTTGAAGTTTTCAATTGGAAGAGTAAAATCTACACCAACACCTTTAGCATTTTCGGATAAATCTGAGAAAAATCTTCCACCATTTTTTTGATTAACTTGAAATCCTAAAAGAGCTGAATAAGGGACATCTTCTCCAAGTGATTTTGAGTAAATAATTCTACGATAATCAGGTTCACTTCTTTTGCTCGTTGAATTATTTACTCTCCACTCAAAACGTAAGTTATTAAGTGAAGCAAAATTATGTTCACCAATTAATTGAGAAGTTAAAACGTATCTTTCTGTAAAACGAAAAGCTGTTTGAATTTGATCTGTACCGGTATCTGAATAATTAGAACCTTTTAATTCAGCAACTTCATCATCAGAAGTTCTGCTGTAAGTGTTCTTAAAACTAATTTTATTTGAGCCTGCAAATTTGTAACTAACGTTTAATAAGCCACCCCACAAAGTTGAATATTTTGATTGCCCACCACTAAAACTAAATCTTTTAGAATTATCAGATTCATATTCATTTCTTACAATATTAGTATTTGAATAATTATTTCTAAAAGAAATCGATGCAACAAATCCAATATTTTCACCAATCAAAGTCGTTCCATCTCCAATTGAAAAAGAAAACCCAGAACTAACCGGAGCTTTTGAAGAATGGATTGACCAATTGTTCTTAAATGATTTTGCAAAGTCGAGTAATTGAGAAGATGAATAATTTCCTTTACTTAAATCAGATGGAATTGCATCTGGAATTTTTCTTGAACCATCATCAATTCCAAGAAAATCTAATTTGCCTCCACTATATGAAGAGAAATTATTGAATGTTGTATTTTCTGTATATGATGAGGATACAGAAAGATTCATTTTTAATCTATCAGGAAAATCAATTGTATTTAATTCAACTAATCCGCCGGAAAAATCACCTGGCTTATCAGGTGTATAAGATTTTATAATAATTGTATTATCTAAAAGGTTTGAAGGTAAAAGATCGAATGCAAAAGATTTTTTATCAGGTTCGGTACTTGCCAAACTGGAATTATTCAATAATGCGTTGCTGTAACGTTCGGTAGTTCCTCTAACAAAAATAAATTTGTTATCAACAATTGAAACACCACTAATTCTCTTAAGTGCATCACTTGAAGTAACATCTGGAGAACGTTTAATTTGTTCAGCACTTAAACCATCACCAATCGATTCTGATCTTTTCATTTTGTTGATTAGTGCTGCTTCATAAGAATTATCTACTTTTGATTGAACAACAACTTCATTAACTGAAATTGTTTCTGGGGTGAGAGCAACATCGTATTTTGAAACATTATTTGCTTTTACAATCACATTAGGAACTACCAACTTCGAATAAGAAATCATACTAATAACTAATGTGTAAGTACCCGGTTCTACTGAGTTGATTCGGAATTTTCCTTCAATGTCAGTTGAAGCACCTTGTTTTGTGCCTTGTAAAATTACATTAGCCCCAATTAGTGTCTCCCCAGTTGATTTGTCAATTACAGTTCCTGTAATTGTTCCTTTTGATTGTGCTGATAAATTTTGGGATAAAATTAGCGTAATAATGATTACGATAATTTTGAAAAATTTGTTAAACATTTTTCTCTCTCTCTTTTTTTTTAATGCAATACAAACATATCTTTCACTTATTAAGAGCACGTTATTCTTATGTTAAACTTATGTTAAGTATGTGTTAAAGTTTTGTTAAACAGATTATTTTCTTTATAAATTGATTTACCAACCATATTAAACAGCTATTACTTCAATATTTTTTTCTATTAGTACGTCGTTAGAATCAATCTGACATAATTCACCGGAAATATCAAAAGGAAATGCATTTACAATATACAT
>Ga0272446_1005212_pt1 | contig 14547 bp, 10 predicted proteins | sample YNPCB0061_FD_194587 | JGI IMG/M metagenome (GOLD analysis project Ga0272446, IMG submission 194587) | Hot spring microbial mat communities from Yellowstone National Park, WY, United States - YNP-CB-006-1 | ecosystem: Environmental > Aquatic > Thermal springs > Hot (42-90C) > Sediment | place...
AAGCCGGGACTGGATATACGGTCCCGGCCCTCTATGAGAACTTACAGGTGAAGTGCTTCTACCATATAGCGGATATCATTGCCTGAAACGGCTTTTTTTGTCATCTCAATGACGAAAATCATGGAACCGTCCTTTGGAGCAATCATGACACGGCAGATCCGGTAGGATGTAATCAGGGGCCGTTTTACCTGAGGTGTACCTACCACATATTTCTTTTTGCTTCCATCAGCCTTGGTTCGTTCCAGATTGATAAAGAATGACGATTTCAGGTTTTCCCCTGTTCCCTCTGCAAGGCTTACCATACTGGCTGTAAATGAATCCCCGGCTTCAAAGTCCCTGAATTCGATGGGAGTGCCGCCATCGCTAGAACCAGCCTTTGGGTCCATAGAAAGATACAGGGGGCGGCTTTGCCTGAGGAAATCTATTGCATATTTTTTAAACAGGGGGCCATTGCCTGCAAGCAGGGTATACAGGGCGCCGCTTCCATCCTGGCCTTGGATAATCGGGGCATTATGTATATAGGACAGGCGGCCGCCGCTTACAAAATTGTTTTTGGGCACATCAACTAAAAAGAGCTCTGCCCAGGGTTTTAAACTTCCCGATTCAACACCGTACTGACCAAAGGTATAATAGCGACCATCTGGAGAAAAGCCTAAATCGACAAAGGTTGCCCCATCCCCTGCCCAGAGATGGCCAGCAAGACTAAGCCCTATGCTTATAAAAACTATGGTACATATCCGTTTATACATGTGATGCTCCTTCACCTTCTTATCGGCATTTTATTCCTGGTCTTGAGTATAGCCCCAATGTAGGCTATGGTTATTGTATGACCCTATCCGGTAGAAATCGCCTTGTTATTTTAGGAATCCTGTGGAGTTCCCTCATCCTTATCACCCTGGGCTTTTTTGCCTTTCGAGCCTTTTCTGTCTTTCCGGAGCTCCAGAAACAAGCTATCAGCCGTCCATCCGGTTTTGTTCATCCTCTACTGGCTCCGCTGGTGAAAGGCAATAGTTATGCCCCCCTCTTTTCTATGCTCTGTTCTGTACTGTACAGCCTTGCGGGGATCATCACCATTTATATACTTTTTGAAAAAACCCAGGCCCCGGAAATCCTTTTTTTTGCCAACTTTATATTATCCCTGAGCCTTGAAATAAGCCGAATGGCCATTCCGCTCATCACCTATTACAATACATCCCTAACCTATGCGGTCTTTACCGGTAAGATTTTACTATTTAGCCGCTTATTTGGTTTATTCTCCCTCTTTTTAGCCAGCGTCTATGCCGCGGGTATGGACATGCAGCGCTATGGGATGTTGCTCATTTTGAACGCCGCCATTTGTTTAGCCCTGGCGTCAGGGGTCCCTATAGACAGCATGAACTGGGACACAGCCCTGACCCCCCGCTATGGGTTCACTGACATGTTCCTCCTTATCGAAACAACTATTGTAGGTATTACCGTGCTGAGTTTTTTCATCGCTATAAAAAATAAGAGCAGTAAAGATTATATCTATGTCAGCATGGGGATTCTTTTAGTATTATTGGGCAGAGATATACTGCTTCACGCAGATACCTATGTAGAACTGGCACTTGCGGTACCAGTTCTCGGTTTTGGAACCTGGATGTACTGTAAAAACCTGCACCAGTATTATCTATGGCTGTAGAAACTGTACCGCAAAGCCCACGCCCATGGGCATGAGGATATTGTCAAAATCTTTAAGCGGGAAAACCTCAATCAGTGTCGCGGTCATCGCAGCCAGGGCGGCCACAGCAAAGGATCTGGAAGTCCTATAAGCCATAAAAAAGACCGCCAGGAAGCATGCAAGGGATCCTTCTACACTCTTTCCCATCAAAATTGCGGGTCTGATTTTGCCAAAAATTTTGCCTACCAGGCTTGCAAGCCCGTCACCAAAGGCGAGGGCATAAATAGCAATGGATGCCGCCGGGGCAGGATAGAGAAGCAATGCGAGCATAGCCCCCAGGCCCAGCGTAACAGGACCCAGCACAAAACGCCCCTGGTCGCGTTTTCGGGCTGCCAGGGAAGTTACCTGAGAAATAAGGGGAACCACAACGCCGGAAAGGCGCAGCGTTTCTGCATAGGAATATATAAGTACACCCGATGCCAGTAATGCAAGGGTTCCTACTTTGCTCACCATAGCCAAGCTCGGTACCATGGCAATTAAAAAATGGATAGATTTTCTAAATGCTTCTGTTCTTATTTCATCGACCGTACTTGTATATGTCATATATGCTTTAATCCTATTTATACGTTATTAGTATAAATAATATAGCAAATTTCATGCCAAGCAGAAAAGCTCACAGTTTTAAATATGTATTTCCATACATTATAAATACATAACAAATAGTAATTTTTATTTATCATTAGATTGATGAGCTGAAAGTATACATTTGTAGACATAACCCATTCAAAATTAACTAATGGAGGCTGTCCCGTAACTTAGAAAGTTATGGGACAGCTTCTTTAATGTCGTATTTTCGTAGGATTTTAGCGATTTTACCTGGTTGTAATACGTCGAAAGGGTTAAAAACGCTAAAATCCGAGAAAATACAAGGGCTGTCTGATAACTAACAGAGTTATCAGACAGCCTCAATGAGTACTTTTGCCTTGACAGATGAGCCCTTCTGATGCTAGTATCTGCCTCAACAAACATTGGCTTTCTGTTGGACGATTAACTCAGCGGGAGAGTGCTACCTTCACACGGTAGAAGTCACTGGTTCAAATCCAGTATCGTCCAACAGAAGGCCTTTATTTTCCCCTGGCCTCATTCCTGCAGTATTTCTTCCCATAATGAAGGCTCAAGCACATCCCTGTCGATGTTGGTATAAATCTGCGGTTCATAGTTCTTAATGGGATAGAGGGTGTTTCTCGTATTTAGATAGGCCAGGTTCTTTGAATCTGAGCGGACCATACTCTTTGGATCCCGGGTTATAAGGTCCCAGGCTCTGGAGGATTCGGCATATAACGCAAAAGCCTGGGACCGGAGCTTACTGTTCCCCATCTCATCCGCAAGATTTTCCAGGGTAGCGGCCAGATTATTCCTGGCCATCATTAATCGTTCCACCAGTTCCATATGTTCAGGCCGATCATTGGGAACCAGCAGGGGGAATCGGGACCGTTCTGTTTCGAGGATATCGAGCAGGCGATTGTAATAGCCTTGGGCGGCATGATAGTCCCCCCGCATGTAGGTCGTATTGCCAAGGGCAAATAGAAGCCGACGGTTCAGGGGAAAATCCAGGGAAGTTGCAAAGAACTTTTCCAGAGCCTCTGCCCAGTCTTTTTGGCTATAATAAATAACACCCATCCGGTACTGGATCTCCGCAGGGGCCCATCCGTTTGCAAGGGCCGTTGCATAGTGTTTAAGGGCGGCTTCGTAATTGCCGGCGCTGAAATATTCAATATCCGCCAGATCAGCATACAGTCTGCCGAATTCGGGGGAACGGGCTAGAACGCGCCGCTGTACCGCATCTTCGTAGACCTTAAGCCCTTCATTCAGCTGAGCCTGGGCTGTGATAAATTCCTTATTGTTCCGAAGCAGCAGGGCATAGCGGCGATAGGTATCGATGTGGTAGCCAATCCTGCGGCTCGAAAGTTCAGGGGCAGTTTCAAAAACTGATAGAGCCTTTTCCAGCATGGTCCGTTCATCAACCTGTTTGCCGAATTTAGAAAAATATCGGGCTAGATGGTAATACCCTTCCGGCAATTTCTTGTCCGTTTTAATGGCCCGTTCCAGAATTTCCCGCAGACCTTCAATCTTGCTGATATTTTTATCCGGGACGCCCTTCACATCCTGCAGTTTTTTATCGAGCAGATATCCGCCCATTTCGGCCAGAGCGGCACCGCTTATTTTTCGCTTGGAAGATTCCATAAAGTAGGCCTGCAGGGGCAGAACTTCGGCCAGGTTATCGGTACGTATAAAGTATTTGAGCATCCGTTCAAGAACTGCATCTTCCTGGCCATATTTTTCCATATAACGGGCATAGGCCTTTCTTGCTTCTTCATAACGGCTCGGTTCCAGGTCACCCCAGGCTAGATTTACATCCCCCAGGGCAAGAAGCCCTTCCTTATCGTCTACAGAATAATCCAGGATTTCATTCCGTAGAATTTTGTCAGCCTTGGCATAATTATTAAGATAGGTGGTTTCAAAGTCGGCGAATTCTAGGGCGCCCTGTTTATCCCTTGGATAAAATCGTAGGAGTTCTTCATACTTTTGTTCCGCATAGATGTATTGTCGTTTATCCCTAAATTTCTGGGCATACTTAAAGAACCAGGACTTTTTACGCCACAGATTGAATGCTTCATAAAACCGTTCGTTGGCCCGCTGATAATCCCCTGCTTCTATTCGTTCATAACCTTTTTTATATATCGATTCAGCCTTTAATGGCGTATAGATAAACTCAAAACTTAAATAGAACAGGGACGCTGAGATGAGAAGCACAAAGGTAAACAGTTCCAGGATGGGAAGCACCCTATGGCGGAATATGTAGGTAAAGCTGGCCTGTTCTGCCTCAAGTTCTTCGCCGGTCTTTTTTTCAAAGCCCTTGGGGATAGAAATTGTGCGCCCCAAGAGTCGGCTTGCCAGGGTTGCAGTTTCCTTTGCGGGGGCACCACGGACCAGCATCTTTACGAGGGTGGCCATCTGATCGGGCAGAACAGCCTGTTCAGCAATTAATTCCTCGCAGGCAATTCTGAGATTGAGCGGATATGAGGCGAGGGTCCGTTCCAGCTTTTTATAATCTTCCTCGGAAAGACTTATTTCTTCGACCGAAGGGATTTGGGCTTCTGTTGTTTTGCTAGGCCGTCCAGAGGTGGTTTCCGCTGCGACGGGCTCCTTATTCTGAACAAATAGATCATCAATGCCTGAAAGGGAAAAATCTTCGATCCCTGGCAGGCCCCCCAGACCAGGCTCCTTTTTTTCCGTGGCAGATGGACCTGTAGCGGTTTCTAAAGCTTCAGATCCCAGAGAGAACTCATCAAATTCGCCAAATTCTGACCCGCCGAGAGATGAAAGATCCCCTAAGCTGCCAGTCGCAGCCGGTGCAGATGTGCCGGGGCTTGTTTCAGGAAAGGAGCCTTCAAACTCGGGTATAGAAAAATCAAAATCCTCCGGTTCTGAGGGTTCTGACAATTCAGAGCTCTGTGTTTTTGGGACCTCTTGCTGTTTTGGAGGAGCTTCTTCGAAACCAAGTTCTTCACCGCCCAGGCTTTCCAGATCGAGGATGGCGGACTCTGGCCCTGCTTCAGCTTCCGGTGTTTCCAGAGCTGCTTCGGTCTCTGCAGGTTCTGCGCTTGGGGCTACTTCCGTATTGGCAAAGAAATTCTCTGGTAGTGGAGCTTCTTCGATGGGGGCTTCTTCGGCGGGCAGTTCCTCTATGGGGGCTTCTTCGGCGGGAGTTTCACCGAAGGTTGTATCAAATGTTTCAAAGCTAGCTTTTTCTGTGCGGCTCGATTCTATTTCATCGGAAAAGCCCTGCAGGAGGTCATCAGGAACTGCAAAATTCATATCCTCAGACAATTCGAAGGACTCTTGTTGGGCAGGTCCGCTTTGCTCCAGGTTGGATGCTGCCTCCTCAGGCCCTAAGATCGATTCAGCTTCTGCTTCTGCTGTTTCCGAAACTGTTGGCTCTGGGGCTGTTGGTTCTGGCGCAGAAAAGGCTTCTTCGGTAATAGAATCTAAAAAACTGCCAAAATCAAAATCTTCTTCTCCGGAAGCTTTTGGGGTTGGATTTTCCTCTAATGAATCGAGTGAGAGGGCAAAATCCTCTCTCTGGGCAGACTCACTGCCCCTATCTTCTGAAAAAGCTTTTGAATCAGGGCCGCCGCTTTCACCTATATCGAGGGGTACCGGCTCGGTCTCTGGCAATGGCAAATCATCATAGGCTTCACCTGATTCTGAAAGGATAAAGGGCTCCCGACCAATTTCCTTTAATGAGTCTTTAAATTCCTGTAAATCCTGCAAAGAGGGCATAGTAAAGATATTGAAGCATTGTCCGATAATTGTAAAGAACATATGAAACGCTTTGTGCTATTCTTTTTACTCATCCTGTTCCATACTACTCTTTTCGGCCTTGATGCGGAATCTTTTCGCTTTATTGACCATCTTTTGTCAATAAAAAAAGCCGCTGCTCCTGAAATTTTCGAAGATGCGGTCATATTCACCTTTCCATCAAGCTCCCATAGGGTAGGAGTTGCCTTTGCTCATGAAGGTTTCGGCACCGTTCATTGGTTTAAAAAATTGATGATAACGAAGAACGCCCCTGACACAGATAGTTCAGGCCAAAATACAAAAAATAAAGCTAAAAATGCTGGTCCTGAGTATGTTGATTCCGGGCTCCTCTTTTTTGTGTATGAGTTTCCCGAAGGGATGAAAGAACTTGAATATCGGCTCATTATTGATGGGCTCTGGATTACCGATCCAAATAATCCCAAGTATCGTATGGACCCTTCCACCGGTATTGTCCGCTCTCTGGTCGCCCTGCCCGATGTATACCCTGTTGATATTGAAAAAAGACCTGTAGTGTATAATGCGCCAAAGGGAAATCTCCGGTTTATGTTTGATGGAGATCCTGGACAGCGGGTGACCGTGGCGGGCACCTTTAATAACTGGGACCCTTTTATGTATGAACTTCAGGAAATACGTCCCGGCCATTACGAGCTGATATTACCTCTGGCCCCAGGAACCTATCGGTATGTGTTTTATTACCGGGGAGAGCGAGTGCTGGATCCCAATAATCCGCAAAAGGTGTATACGAAAGAGGGGCATACCGCTTCTGAAGCAGTGGTGCGATAGCCCTTCCTGGGCCTTCCTTCCAGGCCGCCTGCGCCGCTACTTCGGCATCCTGCCGAAGTGCGCTCCCCTCCGGTCGCGCCGCGGCTCCGTTTCGAGTCCTGCGTTCTATAAAGAAAAAGCCCCACAAAGGGGCTTTTTTGTTACTTTGTTTAGCAGGGGCAGGACTCGCCTTCCAGTCAGGCCCTTCCTGGGCCTTCCTTTCAGGCCGCCTGCGCCGCTACTTCGGCATCCTGCCGAAGTGCGCTCCCTTCCGGTCGCGCCGCGGCTCCGGTTCGAGTCCTGCGTTAAATTTAAAAAGGCTCCGCGTTGCGGAGCCTTTGTTATTTTTTTTAGCAGGGGCAGGACTCGAACCTGCGACCTCCGGGTTATGAGCCCGACGAGCTGCCAACTGCTCTACCCTGCGTCGTGTGTTTAAAGAAGTTACCAAATTACGATACTTTAGTCAAGTGGCGGCTGGTTTAATTATTTCTTAGCTAAAGCTAAGGCGGAACCAAGGGCTACATAGGCAAGGATGACGGGCAGGACTGCAAGGGCGGAAGGGAAAAGTAAAAGCAGATTATAGATTCCATGAATCAAAACAGCACTTACCCCATAAAAAAGGGCCCTGGCGAAGCCCCCAGAAGTTGTAAGGGATGCTGAAAGGGCAATTCTGGCCCCACAGGCAGCATGGAGGGGCGCAGAGGTCAGCGTGCGGACAATAATTAACTGGACATTCAGTAAGCCATAGGATAGGGTCTCCAGCATGGCAAAGGAAAAACCTGCCAATATACCGAAAAAAATTACCAGATCCCTCGGTAGTGGGCTAAATGGTTCTGGCCCGGTTTCTTGAGTATAATAAAGTTTCGGCAGAACAAAAAACAGAAACAGGAACAGGACATAGCGCCCCAATTCTTCTGTAAAGGCATTACGAAAGAACACCGTGTAGATAAGTGAAAAACGATCGGCAGACCTGGCCAGGGGAAGCAGGAACTGCAATACACTTCCTGCGAGCATGGAAAGGGCCCCAACAGCCAGGGCCGTGATAAACAACCAGATACTAAACCGGGAAGATATCTGCTTAAGATACAGATAGGTAATGAGAATTGGCAGTGAAGCGAGCGTTATAATGATGATAAGATATACGGGCCCCTCCAATTTATACTACCCCCCTTGCCTATTGTAGCAAATCGAATACTCTAGGGTCTATGGAAGGAAACCTCATACCATCACTTTTAATACTGGTTGGGCCGAAACATTCCGGAAAAACCAGCACCGGAAAAGCCCTGGCAAGCCTAATCTCAGGAATATTTATCGATCTGGATGATGAAATTGCCCGAAGATCCGGCACAGCTCCCCGGGAACTGTTTCGTCAGGGAGAATCGGTGTTCAGAAACGCAGAACTGGAGGCTGCAAAGGGGCTCCTTGAGTTCATCAATATGAATCATGAAGCTGATGATACGAAACCTTACATTATTGCTACCGGCGGCGGTATTGTGGATAACGGCGAAGCCATGAGCCTCTTAAAGCAGGGGGGGCTCATTATCTATCTTGAAATAACTTCACAAACCGCATGGAAACGGATTCTGCATAGTGCGGAACGGACCGGCGAACTGCCTCCATTTTTAAAAACCGAGGACCCGGAAAAGACCCACCGGAGTTTGCATGAACGGCGGGCTCTGTTATATAAAGATATGGCAGACCTTATTATTGATGCAGAGCAAGAACCCCCAGAGGCTCGGGCTCGGGAAATTCTGCATCAACTTACTCATAAAATGCCTTGACCTACGTAATTTTTCAGCTATACTTGGTACTAATATGGCTAACGAACGGGTTCTGATCGTTGAAGATGAGAAAATTATCGCACTTGACCTCCAGCGTCGCCTTGAACGTTTTGGCTATACAATTTGCGAAACCTGCTCTGAAGGTGTAGATGCGATAGAAAAGGCCAAACTGCATAACCCGGATATCATTTTAATGGATATCATGCTCAATGGCCCCATGGATGGCATCGAAGCGGCCAAGGTTATCAAGCAGGAACTGAAAATCCCCGTTGTTTTTTTAACCGCCTATGTGGATGACCGCACCCTGGAACGGGCAAAAACCGCAGAGCCCTACGGCTACATTTTAAAACCCTTTAAGGAGCGGGAACTCTATACAGCCATTGATATTGCACTTTATAAATTCCATTCTGAGCAGCATATTAAAAAGCAGGAACGGCTCTTTTCCGCCATTTTACATAGTGTAAACGATGGACTTATTGCCGTAGATAACGATATGACGGTCCTTTTTATTAACCCGGTAGCATCCCACATGAGCGGATGGACCGAAGAAGAGTGCCGCGGAAAGCCGATCCAGCAGATCCTTTCGATGATCGACTCAAAAAGCCTGAATCCGATACTGCCAGCCATGCTTCCTGAAGGGGAAAGCTCCAATAGATTCCGGGATGTCATTCTGAAAGGCCGGCTGGGACAATCCTTTATTCTAGATGGGGCAATCACAAAAATACACCAGGCAGGAAATGAAGTAGAAGGCTATGTGATTGCCTTTCGGGATGTGACGGAACTTAGAAAACTCTCAGCCACGGTGGACTATCAGACCAGCCATGACAAACTGACGGGCCTCGGGAACCGGGAAGATTTTGCCCTGAAATTGCAGACCGTGCTGGAAGAATTGGCTCGCTATGGCGGTTCCCACACGCTCCTGCAACTTGATGTGGACCGTTTTAAAATTGTGAACGATACCTGCGGTACCATGGCGGGGGATGAGCTCCTCCGGCAGGTAGCTACCTATATCCAGACCCTTACCCAACGGAATGATGTGGCAGCCCGGCTTGGGGGGGATGAATTTGCGGTGCTTTTAAAGGATTGTGTCCTCGAAAATGCGATGCAGGTAGCCCAGCGGTTGCAGGAGGCGGTACAGAATCACAAATTCATCTGGCAAAACAATCTATTCCCCATTACCCTGAGCATAGGACTCGTGCCGTTATGCGGAGAAGATACGGATATTCATATAGTGATGGCTGCCGCAGACGATGCTTGTTATATTGCCAAGGAAGAAGGGGGCAACCGGATTCGGGTCTTCCAGCGGAATGAAGAAAAATATATACTGCGCCGGGGCCAGATGGAATGGGTAAGCAAAATAAACCAGGCCCTGGAGACGGATAAATTCAGACTGTGGTACCAGCTGATTGAACCTATCCGGTCGCTTCCGGGAATACATCCCAAATTGGAGATCCTTATCCGCATGGAAGGGGACGATGACAGCATCATCAGTCCCGGAGCCTTTATTCCTTCCGCTGAGCGCTACGGTCTTATCTCTGCAATTGACCGCTGGGTATTTGAAACTGCCATTAAAACCTGGGTTCAGCTTAAAGCTCAGAGCCACAACCTGGTTGAGCGGCTTTTTTCTATAAATCTTTCCGGTGCAACCCTGCTGGATGAAACCTTTATCGATTTTGCCCTTAATATTACAAGCCAGTATGGGGTCAGCCCCGGGAACTTCTGCTTGGAAATAACCGAAACCTCTGCAATTCAGAATCTATCCTATGCCATTCGGTTTATCGAAAAATTAAAGAGCTATGGCTTCACCTTCTCCCTGGATGACTTTGGCTCAGGCTTTTCATCCTTTAATTATCTTAAAAACCTCCCCGTAGATTACCTGAAGATTGACGGTTCCATTGTTCAGAACATCGATAAAAGCCTGATAAACTTTACCATGGTAGAGTCTATTAATTCGATGGGCCATGTGATCGGCTTAAAAACCATCGCCGAATTTGCCCGAACACCCTCTATCATTGAACGGTTGCATCGGATTGGCGTTGACTATGCCCAGGGCTATGCCATTGCAGAACCTAAACCATTCCCTCCCATTCGGTAATCGATGTTCGAAGAGCTCCATATACTTTCCGTAGAACGGCAACTCTATGCAGAATTGTATGGCTGTGCCAACCCTGCCGAAATATTTTCCTGCCTGGAACGGTCTATTAAGCACTTAATTTCTTTCGAAGGCCTCTATATTCGGTATGAAAACCGATTACAGGAGAAGCACGAGAAACTGTCCGGCCCCCAAGCGGAAGCAGTGAAAGCCGCCTGTTCTTCCGCATCGAATGGGAACCGCCCAGGGCTGCCTTGGTTTCAGTTCTCCTTTGGCGAAGACCATGGAGTCCAGGGGACCCTTTGTTTTGTATCAGGGCGGGAACCGAGTCCAAGTACCCTCTGCGGTGTGGAGCGGATGCTGCATTTCTGTTCCCGGAGCCTATATCAGTATGAATTAAAGCAAAGGGTTGAGCAGTATGCGAAGGAACAGGAACTCCTTTTACGGGAATTGAGGCATCGTACCCACAATAATTTACAGTTCATGTTGGGAATCCTGCCCTATTTGCTACAGGATTCAGATGGATTGCCTCTTCATATTAAGGAAAGTTTGGAACAAAGGTTCCAGGGACTCATCGTACTGAGTTCAATCTGGGATTCCCAATCGATAGATGAAGCCGTTTCTGCCCCTTCCTATTTTGTTTCCGTAGTCCGAACGTTGAGGAAGCTTTGGCTGGAAGGCAGAGGAAGGCTCGAACTCTCTTTACAGATTGATGAATCCCTGGTGCTTTCCAAGGAAATGGCCACCACGATTGCGCTGATTTTGAATGAGCTTGTTACCAATACCTTAAAGCATTCCAGTCATGCATTTCCTCTTATCAAATTGGAAATTCAGCAAACTGGAGCTGGGTTACTCTTTTGGTATCAGGAAGCAGCCGATGCTGGAGGGGCTAACCATGAGGCGGTTCAAGAAAAGCCCCCTGCATACCCCTCCACGACTATGACTGGCGGGCAGGGTCGGAATATTATACAGGATCTTGCAGCAAGGGTCGGAGGGACAGTTTTGTCAGAATCAGTTGGGGACGAGGCTGCGGCATATCAATTCACCGCAGTCTTTCCCCTGAAACTGGACTAAAGCCTGGACTAAAGCCAGGACTAAAGCCAGGACTAAAGCCAGGACTAAAGCCAGGACTAAAGCACTGAAGACTTGTTATTCGTTACCTAAACAGGTTCCGACAGATCGGGCGGTGTCGATCATGTAGTGGTCTTCGGGAACCGTTTTAACCCGCCCTGCGGGCTCGCTCAGGTCTACCGAACCTACTTCGTTACCCTTAAGGCTGACCATTTTGCCGTATTCACCCCGGGCAAGGAGTTCCGCAGCGGCGGTTCCAAAGGTGGTGGCCAGAACACGGTCCCAGGCGCTGGGTATACCGCCCCGCTGGAGGTAACCTAAAACGGTAACCCGGGTTTCCATTCCCGTTTCTGCTTCAATTTCCCGGGCTACCCGGTAGCCGATGGAAGGCTTTGCGGTCTTTTCACGGTACTTTTTCCGTTCCTTCTTATCCATTTTTGCTTCTTCTACCGACTGGGCCCCTTCGGCTACAACCACTATGGAGAAGCTCTTGCCGTCCCGAGCCCGTTTTAAGAGGTGCCGGCCTATGGCATCGATATCATAGGGGATCTCAGGGATAAGGATAATGTCCCCTCCGCCAGCGACCCCTGCATACAGGGAGAGCCAGCCCGCCTTATGCCCCATAAGTTCAATCACCATGACCCGGTTATGGCTATGGGCGGTGGAATGCAGGCGGTCGATGGCTTCGGTGGCAATTGATACGGCAGAATGGAAGCCAAAGGTCATATCGGTGCCGACAATATCGTTATCTATCGTTTTGGGGAGACCGATCACATTCAGTCCTTCCTGGGAAAGCAGATACCCCGTAGTATTGGTTCCATTTCCGCCCAGGACCACAAGACAGTCCAGATTTAACTTTTTATAATTTTCTTTAATTACTTCTACCTTATCTTGTCCCACATCGGCATCATACTCGCCATTTCTGGACTTAAAGGGCTTTTCCCGGCTGGTGCCCAGAATAGTGCCACCCCGGGTAAGAATACCAGAAAAGTCTTCGGGCTTAAGAAGTCGGGCATCACCATCGATCAGCCCCCGATACCCGTTAGCAATTCCAATAATGCTCATGTTGTACCGGTCATAGGCGGCTCGGCACACGCCCCGGATGGCGGCGTTAAGGCCGGGGCAATCCCCGCCGGAGGTAAGAATTCCTATGGTCTTCGTGACACTTTTCTTGCGATCTCCCATCAAAGGCCTCCTCTCTGGTATTCAGTATAAAATGGGCGCATGGCTTTGTACAGGCGCCGAGCTACACAAAAGGCTTCTTTTAGGATATGGTACGGATATGCGGAAGTTTCTCATCCTATTTGGTTTTATTTCAGTGCTGTCCTTAGAGGCCCAAACCGGTCTAAAGGGGACCATCATCCGGGAAGCCGGACCCTATCAGAGTCTCCTGATTGGTACTACAGGGGGGCTGTATCGGCTTTCAGAAAATGACGCTCCACTTCAACTGTGGTCCGGCGGCTTGATAAAAAAAATACTTTCAGCTCCCCAGGGATATTATCTGCTTACGGACCGGGGAATATGGTTTTCCCGGGACCTTACCAATTGGGAGGAGCGGAACCAGGGGCTCCCGATAAAGGTGCTGAAAGAGATTGTTCAGGGGAAAAAACAATTTATTCAACAGGTTCAGGATCTTAAGGACCTGGAATATAATCCTTCTGACCCGACAATGCTGGTTACGGCTACCAAAGATGGGGTATTTCTTTCCCGGGATGGGGGAACATCCTGGAAGAATCTGGGGATGCCTCCGGCAAAAACCAATGGACTCAAGGCGGTGGCGGTGGCTGATTTGAATGGGCCCGTGGTTTTTGCAACCCATGGAATTTATGGTGTCTATGCCCTTCCGTTAACGTCCACCGAACCGGCAGGGGGAAATTCGGTTTCAGCGAAAACCCCTGTGACACAAAAATGGATACCCTTGAACCAGGGCCTGGAATTGCATGAGACTACAGAAAACCCCGATGAGGTGGCGGATATCCTGGCAGATACCAGTTCCGGAAAAACTCGCATCTTTGCCCTTCAGACGTTTCGGGAACGGCTGTATGAACTTAATTGGGAAACCAAATCTTTTACCCTGCTGTATAAGGGTGGGGATGATTTTAAAGCCCAGGATGGGCTTTTACGGCTGAATAACAGTCTTTTATATGTTCAGCAGGGGAATCTGGCCCGTTTTTCTTTACCAGATACGGCTAACGCCGATTCAGAATCAGCAAAGGCCATACCGACCACGGACCAGATGATGGCGGCACTGCGAAAGGCGGAAGCGCTCATCCCGGAAAGGCTCATGACCGCCGCCTTTATCCCATCATCAATATGGAAGAGCTCCAATACAGTACCGGTTAGTCTTTCCGAGTTATGGCTCCTGCAGGAACCCTTTGGACAGAACAATGGGAAGCCCTTTTTAAAGACCGCCTTGAACCGGGAAGGTCTGTACCTGCCGGTGAACCACGCGCTGGATCAGAAGGCCCTGAACCGCTATGTGCAGATTCTTGATAGCAAAAAACTTAACATGGTGGTCATTGATATGAAGGATGATTACGGCCGGCTTCGGTTTGCTCCACAGAATCCTGAAATTACCGCTAAGGGCAGAGTTTTTAATCCGATTAATCTAGAGCAGTTTGTTTCTACCATGAAGGCCCATGGGGCATATCTGGTGGCCCGGGTGGTGGTGTTCAAGGATCCGGAACTGTATAAAAAGGAAGGGGGTAAGTACGCGGTCTGGGATTCGGTTCTGAACAGTCCCTGGCAGGGCTATTACGAAAATGCCGATGGGACCCGTACGGACTATGATGAAAAATGGGTGGACCCCTACTCGGAAG
>Ga0272446_1005214_pt1 | contig 14538 bp, 12 predicted proteins | sample YNPCB0061_FD_194587 | JGI IMG/M metagenome (GOLD analysis project Ga0272446, IMG submission 194587) | Hot spring microbial mat communities from Yellowstone National Park, WY, United States - YNP-CB-006-1 | ecosystem: Environmental > Aquatic > Thermal springs > Hot (42-90C) > Sediment | place...
TGATGTCTTATTTAGTGAATTTATTGAACATTGTGCGCAGCACCCTACTCGGTATGTTGTTCTGATTTTGAAAAAACGTACTTCAAAAAAAGAACTTAACATTACTGGGGTGGGTGGGTAAACCCAACAACCCCACAAAAAACACTTCTTTTGCGTTAGGCATGCGGAGGGCATGCGTGCTTGCATGCATGGTGCAACGCACCGAAGCGATAGCGTAGCCCGTAGCACGCCGACTGCGCAGCAGGAACGCCCAAAATAATGTATCTGCTCACTCAAGTAAACAGTTACAAATTTTTGTTTATTTTTTTCTTGACAAATAAAAATAAAGTATTTAAGTAAATGGAAAAATTATAGGTTATCTGTATTTAAGCGCGGATATCGCTTAGGAAAGAAAAAGTAAACTTTACCACTGAAAAACTTTTATACTTTACCTAACACGTACAGCATTTTATATTCTTTTTATACCATCAGAGTGATGTATATTTGTATCTGTTTATTATGAATTTCTTTCAGTTTTGTTGGGAAAGTATCTCTTTTGCCATAAAAGCCATCAGGGGACACAAATTGCGTACTTTTCTTACTACATTGGGGGTAGCCATAGGTATATTTGCTATTACTGCGGTATATACAATGGTGTATTCTCTGCAATACAATGTAAATAAAAGTGTTTCTTCCTTAGGTAATGAAGTAATGTATATTCACAAATGGCCTTGGGCAGACAACTCCAACAGTTGGTGGAAGTATATCAATCGTCCCAAAGTATCACTCAAAGACTATCACGCCCTTAAACAAAATTTACAACGCACTGACGGCATAGCATTAGAATATTCCGTCAATAATGAATTGGTTAAACGGGAAGGATATAGTGTGGAAAACATTACAATAATAGGTGTTACCGAAGATTATTACAAAATAAAAGATTTCAAATTTGCGTCAGGACGTTATTTTTCTGAATTTGAACAAAAAACAGGAAAACCTGTGTGTGTTATTGGTTATGATGTAGCATTGGGTTTATTCCCAACCGGAAATGCAGTCTACAACCAGATTGTATATAAAGGTAAAAAACTGACGGTTGTAGGAATTATTAAAAAAGAAGGGGCGGGTTTATTTGGCAACAGCAATGATAATGTTGTGATTATTCCGCAAACTATATTCAATACTATATGGAACGCTTCTTCCAACAAAGTTGACCCTATTATCACCGTAAGAGCGGATAAATATGACAATCTGGAACGTGTTTTTTATGAAGCCACAGGTATCATGCGTGCTACAAGGGGGCTAAAACCCTACATGGAAGATAATTTTACCATAAACAAACAAGAAGCATTAACCAAAAGTCTGAATGATTTGTTTTCAGGAATAGCCGCTATTGGTACTATTATTGGTATGTTTTCCATTATTGTAGGCGGTTTTAGCATTGCCAACATCATGTATGTATCTGTGAAAGAGCGCACGCGTGAGATAGGTATTCAAAAATCTTTAGGGGCAAAAAAATCTTTTATTTTATCTCAATTTTTGATAGAAGCGATATTCCTCTGTGTCATAGGCGCTTTGATAGGGTTGAGTATTTTGTTTCTGCTGATATTGCTGTTTACCTATGCTGTGCCTTTTTCTAACTTCAAAATTGTTATAGATGCTAATGATATAATCAGAGGACTTCTATTAGCTGTTTTTATCGGATTGGTATCAGGATTTTTACCTGCTTTACAGGCTAGTCGTTTAGACCCTGTGGAAGCTATACGAAGCAATGGTTAATAGTTTGATTGTTAATTGTTAATTCTTTTGTAATTTTGTCCGCATGAAAACCTTATATGTATCAAAAATAATCTTAACCTTGCTTTGTGTGTTTCTTTTTATTCAGAATGGTTTTGCTCAGCAAAAGAATGAGAAAACTGCACTTTCTACCATCATCAAAATAGGTAAGACTAAAATAGGCAAATACAACGATAATTTACCACCTATCATTACTGTGCAGAATGTAGATAAAATTGTTACGCTCACCATCAAAGGAAAAAATATTCCCGCCAATCTGTTTTCGGGTACTGCGGATATTTATATGATTATTACCAAAGGAAAAAGCAGTCCTGAAAAAATATATCAGGCTTCTTTTCAAAACAATCAAATTTCTTTTACTACAAAAATGCTCATAGAAAAAGTACAGCAGGAAAAAGGTTTTGACCTTGCCAAAGCAGATGAACTTTTGATTGAATTTCCTAAAATCAGCAATCCAAGTTTTGATTTTCCTGAAAAACAGCGTTCCGTTACTATATACTTGAACCTCACAGATAAATAAAAACGCCTTTCTGATGTTACGCAAAATGTTTTTTTGAGCCTTCCTGCTTGCTGCGCGGCAAAAGAACTTAACATTACTGGACACGCCCAGTATATTGTAATGCATATTTGCCTGTTAAAAAAAATTACATATATTTGCATTGTAATTAGTGCGGGTTGCATCAATTAGAGAGTTATCGCTTATTAAAAATAAAGTTGCAACTTAACAAGTCTGATTATATTTGAGAAATGAATAACTTTCCAGCAACGAAAAATATAAAAGAAATAAAAAAAGAAGTAAGTCCGAATAAATTGCCATTTCTGCAAGCACAAATTTTGCAACAAATTTTTATTGACTTCCACGAAAACAAACAAACAACGCTTGAAAAACTATCTGAACTGACAGATTACCCCAAAGATAGTAAAATCTTAAAAGATGCAATAAATGCTTTGATTAAAAAAGGATTTCTGGAAGGAGAATTTGGAAATATCACAATTCCAAATCACTCTAAAAATTTAATGGAAAATTTTATTAAAATAAATGATTATAAAAATAAATTGTTTTCTGAAAAACTCATAGAGTTTTGTCAAAATGGTTCGTCAAATAATTCATTATTTGAATTTAGTCAAACAATTAGCGAATTAAATAAATATGGAGTAGTTCATAAATGGTATGATTATTTAGAAGATTTCCCATACCAACTTATTGAAGAAAAAATTAAAGAATACGGCTTACAACGAAATTCCTTAATTGTAGAGCCATTTGCAGGTAGCGGAACAACTTTAATCTCTGCAAATTTATTTCAGTGTAATGCTATTGGTTTTGACGCGAATCCTTTAATGACTTTTATTTCCAAAGTTAAAACTACTTGGGATATTGACTTAAATTTGTTTAAACATATAGTAATCAACATTTCCGAACAATTTATTAGTAAAATTAAAAAATATGACGAATTAGAATTGAATACAGGTTTTTTGGAACGAATGCCCAAAAAAGAACTAAATCAATGGTTAAGCATCAGTTTGCAAAAAGAAGTCAATTTACTAAAAAACTTGATTGACGAGATAGATAATCTAAAAATAAAAAATCTTTTATTGCTTGCTATGGCAAAGTCTTGTTTTGAGGCTTCTTATGTTTCGCTTTGCCCAGGAACTACTTTTTATCCGTTTCGTGAAAAAGAAGAATTTTGGGATATTTTCACTAAAAAAATCATTCAGATTTACAAAGATTTACAAGAAATTCAAAAACACGATAATTACGGAACTTCAAAATTAATAAACGATACTTGCTTAAATGCAAGTAAATACATTGAAAAAGAAACAATTGATTTTATTATAACTTCACCGCCTTATCCAAACGATTTGGAATATACACGACAAACACGTTTAGAGTTGTATTTGCTTGACTTCGTCAAAGAAATGAATGATGTTCAGCAAATTAAACGAAAAATGGTAAAAGGTAGCACAAAATTAATTTTCAAAGAAAGTAATTCAGAAAAATTCATTACTAAATTCAAAGATGTGCAAATAGTTTCGGATAAAATTTACGAACAAACCAAAGATAAAAATTGGGGTTTTGATTATCCGAGAATGGTTCGTGAATATTTCGGCGATATGTACTTATGTATGAAAGAATTTTACGAATTGCTAAAACCAAATGCAAATTTTTTGCAAGTTGTTGGCGACCAAACAATCAAAGGAGTTTATATTCCTGTATGCGATATTCTAATACAAATGGCACAAGAAATTGGTTATAAAAATTGTAGAAAAGAACTTTTTAGAATACGACGCAGCACAGGACACAATATTGCATTACCCGAAGAAATTGTAATAATACAAAAATGAGCAAAACAAAAGCAAATCCAAATGAAATTTTTAGTTTTCCTGTTGAAAAATACACAAAACAAGCAGTACAAGATAATAAAAAGCATTTTTGTAGATTTTTGAACGCACAATGTGATAAACAGAGTAGAATAATTCCGTATCCAATGGGTGTTTGTTCTGTAAATCACGGCAATCATAAGCCAATTATTTGCCCGCATAGATTTTTAGAAGATAATTTAGTATTTCACGATGTTGCCCAAAATGCTTTTGGTTCAGTAAATGATGTTTTGTTATTTTCAGAAGTGAAACTAAACAATGTAGGTAGTTTTGATTTTGTTTTAGTTAAACACAAACCCATTAGCAGTAAAATTGATGATTTCTGTATAGTTGAATTTCAATCAGATAGCACAACAGGAACAGGAAAACTTGTTGATGCCTTAAAAGACTTTGTAAGTGGGGACAATGTTCTTGAAAAATCCTATGCTTTTGGACTAAATACATATAACACCATAAAATTGTCCTATATTCAAATGCTAATCAAAGGTCAAGTGATGGAAAAATGGAATAAGCAAATTTATTGGATTTTACAAAAATATGTTTTTGACAATATGGTTAATCGTTTCAAATTAAAAGAAATGGATTTTGATGAAACCGATAAAACAAAGTTTTTAATTTATGATATTTTTGAGAATAACGACTTTTACAATTTAAGGTTGATAGAAAGAAAATCCTCAACTGTATCTAATTTGTTAAAAGCATTTACCGATCAACCAACACCTTCATTAGATGATTTTATGAAAATTTTAGAAAGTAAAATAAAATTAAAACTCGGATTAACGATTGAATAAAAAACCGCGATAACATATAGTAGAAAACATTAGTAATAAATTTGATACATTGGTGCATTTAAAGACATTTTACGGTATAAATAAAAGTGCTGATACCCTTTGCGTCTGTTATTTTTCATTAGCAGCAATAATAGTGTAACACAATAACACGACTAAAAATGGTAAACTTCACTTGAAAACCCACATCAGTTCTGTTTGACAGTTTTGTACTCCGAAACCCACCTGAACGCAAAGCCCGAAACCTTCAATCCGTGTGCTTAACGCATATATGTACTATGTATGTATCCGCGTGAGGGATAGCAGCGGAAAGCCCGCAATGAGCGAAGCGAATGAAGTACAGGCGTGTCATGCCACGTCTCTACCAGCGGATAGCCCGACCTGAACGCAGTGAAGGACACGCCCACAAAATTTTTGATACAGAACATCAGTTAAAAATTTCTCCCTAAAACTCAATAAGAGGGTTTTTCTTATACTGCGTAATATCAGCACTAACCTATCACTGAATTATTGCAAATTGTAACTATTATAGCTATCAAAACGGGTAACAGAAAGGACTCCCTCTATTTTCTCTAACTTTTCTATCAAGTATTCTAATTGTTGTGTGTCCTGAATATATAACATGAGCGTACCTTCAAAAATGCCGCCATTGCTTTCAATATTCACACTCCGCATATTGATTTGTTCTTCGGCAGAGATGACGTTCGTTATATCTTTCACAATTCCAATCCTGTCTGCTCCGTTTATTTTTACACCCGCCAGAAACGCTAATTCATGTTGTTCATTCCATTTCACATTTACGATTCTGTTACCATGATGACTCATTAGTCTGATAGCATTTTCACACTTTATCTGATGTACTTCTATACCTTTTTCAGGAAAATAAAACCCTACAATAGCATCACCGGGAATGGGATTACAACAGTCAGCATATTCAAAACGGATATTTTTGGTGGTACTGCTAATGGTTTGCAAGTCTTTATTCAAGCGTTTGACCACATCAGATATACTTTTATTGTCGGAATTGTCTATAATTTTCTTTTTTTTAAGGTCGGGGTTCTGAGCATATTCATCTAAAAGATGTAACGGAAACCTACCTGAACCAATCTTATAATTCCAGGTAGCAAGGTCGTTTATTTTGAAATAGAGTTGCATACGAGAAAGATTTTTTTGAGAGGGTTCTATGTTTAGAATTTTCAGTTTTTGCATCAGCATATCATAGCCCTTTTCTGCCACTTGTTTTTTTTGGGCTTTTAAGGTATCTTTGATTGTAGAAATAGCTTTGGCAGTTTTCACAAAATTTATCCACTCTTCTTCGGGTTGTTGTTTATCAGAAGTTAAAATTTCCACCTGATCTCCATTAGAAAGCGGATAATCTCTTGACACTAATTTATTATTCACTTTTGCACCTATGCAGTGATTACCTATATTACCATGTATCTCATAAGCAAAATCTAAAACGGTAGCATTTTTAGGCAAAATAAGCATTTTGCCTTTGGGTGTAAAGGTATAAATTTCATCAGTAAAAAAATTGAGCTTAAAATCGCTGATAAAGTCTTCTGCATTATTATTCTGTTGAAAAGCGACCATATTGCGTATGTCGCTGATCATTTTGTCAAAGGTATTTGCCTGACTTTTTTCTTTGTACTTCCAATGTGCGGCTAATCCTCTTTCCGCAATCTCGTCCATGCGGCGGGTACGTATCTGCACCTCTACCCATCTTCCTGTTTTGGACATAACGGTTGTATGTAGTGCTTCATACCCATTAGCTTTGGGGGTGTTTATCCAGTCCCTTAAACGGTTGGGATTAGAATGATATAAAGTAGTAATAACATTATAAATTTTGAAACAAGCATCTTTTTCTCTTTGCCTCTGCGCGCTGATAACTTCCTCCAATTGATGGTCATTCAATACTTCCCGCATATAAGGTTCAGGAATATCAATAATAATACGAATGGCAAACAAATCAAATACCTGTTCAAAAGGGATATTCTGGGTTTGCATTTTTCGGTAAATAGAGTAAATAGATTTAGTACGACCTTTAACTTCAAAATTCAGACCCGTTTTCATCAGTTCCAATTTAAGAGGGGCAATAAATTCATTGATAAATTTTTCCCGCTCAAAACGTGTGGCACGTATTTGAGAAAGGATTTTATTATATTCATCAGGTTCTGTAAACTTAAAAGAAAGGTCTTCTAATTCTGTTTTGATGCTGTACAATCCTAATCTGCCTGCCAAAGGTGCATACAGATACAAGGTTTCAGATGCAATTTTCAAGCGTTTGTCGGGTTGCATGTGTTCCAAGGTGCGCATGTTATGTAACCTGTCTGCGAACTTTATCAAAATCACTCTTATATCATCAGACATAGTGAGCAACATGCGCCTGAAGTTTTCTGCTTGTTCGCTTTCGTATTCAAAAACCCCTGATATTTTTGTCAATCCTGATATAATTTTTAAGGCGGTTTCACCAAAATCCCTGCGAATATCGTCTTCTTCGGCTACGGTATCTTCAATAACATCATGTAATAATGCACAGGCTACCGAAATAGCATCTAATCCAATTTCTGTGGCTACAATCTGTGCTACGGCAATAGGGTGAAAAATATACGGTTCTCCTGACTTTCTGCGTATATCTTTATGGGCTTCATTGGCAAAATCAAAGGCTTTTCGGATAAGTTTCAATTCCTGTTTCGTAAAATGCTTGCAACTACGATACAAAGCCTTATAACGGTTGAGTATTGCTTTTTTTTCTAATTCTGTTGCGTCCATATCTGCATACAAATATACGCACAAAATGAGCATTTTTCAAGTTATGGGGCTTTATGCAGTGTATCTGTAGTGGTTTTGAGTGTATCTTTCTGAGGTTTTTTAGGAGGAGTTTGTATGCGCACCCCGTAAGGTAATTTATCTTTGGAAACCAAATAGCATTGCTCATCAATAGAGCAGTTGAAGGCTTTGGCAGTTACCTTTAAACTTGCAGGTGCGTGTTTTATGCTTAATTTTTCTTCTGTATAAGGGTTTTCCAATTCTATTACCCTGCACCTTCCCATAAGACCTTTGGTAGTATACACGTCCATAGTATCCCCAATAATAACCTCTCCATACTGCAGGGTGGTTACGCACACAAATTCCCTGTTATCTAACGTAAAATAATCATTAACTTTGATTTGTGTGAATGGGCGAGGTTTTTCTTTGGGCTTGTTTTGTGCCTTTACAGATAATACAAATCCAGTTATCAGAATAAGCAAACTTATAATGCGATACGTCATATACCTTCTTTTCTATGCAAATATAATTTTTTTGATTTATTATGCCTCTGACATTAAGCAAAATAATTTTTGGGCGTTCCTGCTTGCTGCGCGGCGCAGTCGGCGTGCTACGGGCTACGCTTCGCTTCGGTGCGTTGCACCATGCGTGCAAGCACGCATGCCCTCCGCATGCCTAACGCGAAAGAAGTGTTTTTTATGGGATTGATGGGTTTACCCACCCACCCGCCCACGGGTAAAAATGAGGTAAAAACACTTCTTTGTATTGAAAAAATGGTCGTAGTTCATGCTTTATTTCTTTGAAAAAGAACGTATTACAAGGTGAAACAATGTTTTTTGCCTTGTTTTCGCGTGAGGGGCATGGAGCAAACCCGTTAGGGTTGTGCGAAGCACCAAAGCGGTAGCGTAGTGCGGAATGCACCGACCCGAAGCGTTAGCGAAGGGACACGCCCTAAATTTTTTAAATTTTGCAAGATAAGATGCATGTTCTTTATTACTTTTGCCAAAAAGCAATGATTAGAAAAGAAATCAGGTTGTTGTTGCAAAAAGAATGGCGTACCGAATGGCGCAGAAAAACCGCATTCTATGGATTGCTATTGTATGTGTTTTGTACTTCTTTTGTGTTGTACTTGGTTGTCAAACAAATACACCCCGTATTATGGAATGCTTTGTTTTGGATACTTATGCTGTTTAATGCCCTTCAAGCTATGAGTAAGTCCTTTGTGCAGGAAGAAAGCGGAGTAAATATCTTTTTATACACACAGGTTTCTGCTGTATCTGTTATTGTGAGTAAAACCATCTATAATGCGGTTATGATGACGGTTTTATCCCTTCTGAACTATGGTTTTTATGCTGTCATTATGGGAAATCCTGTACAGGATACCGTTATTTTTGTGGCTAATATTATTCTTGGCAGTATAGCTTTTGCCGTAGTGTTAACGTTTATTGCGGCATTGAGCATTGCTTCTGCCCAACAAAACTCAGGTTTGACTGCTATTTTGGGTATGCCTGTATTTGTACCTTTATTGACTGTACTGATTAAAGTTTCCAAAAATGCTATGGACGGTTTGGACAGAAGCCTCTCTTATCCGCATTTTTTAAGTCTTTTCGCTATGATAATCGCCTTTTTAGGAACCATTCTGTTGCTTTTTCCTCAAATCTGGAAAGAATAGAAAAAACAATTTTTAGAATTCTTTTGCTCAATTGGCATAATGTATGCAAACGCTTATATAAATTCTTAATTTTGTAACTGCTATGAAAAATTTTATCACCTTAACTTGTTTTATTATATGCTTGTATAGTTTTTCTGTGGGACAATACAGCATCAACCAAGTTTTCTTAAATGAAACTGCAAACAAAACCTTCTCTGTTAAATACAACGCCGCAGAAACCAATAGCCCTACGAATGTTATTTTTAACCGTTTGAAAAACTTTCAGAATAAGCCCTTGAATATGTTAGAATGGATAGTTAACCTCAAACTCCAAAAAAGACTTACCGTAAGGGCTTCTAACCAGTTTGAAATATATTTAGCACAAACAGAATTTTCTTTTACAGGAGATAACATGTATCATGGATTTAAGGTAGAAGACAAAATACAGCCTGTTATCCAAAGTGTAAAAATTGAGCTTCGTCATAAAACGAATACTGCTCTTGCGCCTTACTATCAAAAAACGATTAACAAAACAGAATTTAATTTACCTGTTTTTATTCAGGAGAATTATACCTACACCAAAGACTCCATTACGCTTAACAATTATGCTTTTAACATTGTAGAAGTTGTATTAGGAAACACTCCTGAACAAACCACTGCATTTTTAGCGTACGCGGATAAAATTGACCAATACTATACAGACAGTCAGGTTTTACCTGCCATGCTTGCTCAGGCTATGAGCGTACAGTCTACTAACATTGATTTACTTCCTATGGAAGAGCAAAAACTTATTCTCGTAGAACAAAAAGTAAACGCTATTGTGATGCAAAAATATGTAGAAGAACTACAACTAACCAAACAAGACCCCGCCAATTTCGGACCGCAAATGAATCAAGTAATCGCATTAGTTACGCAAAAACGTAATGAAATCAATCAAACCAAAGCGAATGCACACCTTATTTTTTATCAACGTGGAATAGCTCTTTTACAGCAAAATCAAAGACCAGCCGCTAAAAAAATGTTTGAAAATTCACTTTCTGTAAATCCGCAGTTTGCTCCTGCTATGCTTCCTTTAGCACAATTGGAACTACAGGAAAATAACCCTGAAAAAGCAGCACAATTAGCACAAAGTGCCAAACAATTCAGCATGGGAGATAACAACATCATCAAAGATGCACAGGCGATTTTCAGTGATATTGTCAATTTTTACCTCAACCGTGCAGACAAAGCCATGCAAAACAAAAATCCCAATCAGGCATTGGACGCTGTACAAGCCGCAAAAATGATTTGCCAAAATGAACAGTTAAACTGCGAACCTACCCTGTCCAACAAGGTAAAAAGCATAAAAACTACCGTTTTTGACAACATGATGCGCGAAGCTATGCTTCAAAATGACTTGGAAAGCCAACGTAGAGGATTAGAAAACGCTTTACAATATGCTAGAAATAACCCCGAAGTAGATGCAAACAGCGTAGACAAAGCTCATTTTGAACTTAAAAACACTATCAACAAAATATTTGATAAAAAACTGCGGGAAGCTACCAATGCCCAAATGCCTTTGGATATGCAACGTACAAAAATAGAAGACGCTTTACAATATGCAAAATCCAACCCTGAAGTAGAAAGCGGAAGTGTTGCCAATGCTCAAAATCAGCTTAAAAACGTTGTACAACAGCTCTTTACCCAAAAAATCAATCAAATGGACAGCTACACACAATCCAATAATTTTACACAGGCAGAAAACACCTACGCCGATGCCGTTAAATTTCAACAGCAATACAATCAGTATATTGTGGATTTAAGCACTTTGCAAAACAAATATCAGCAACTGAAACAAAAAGAATACAATACCGCAATACAAGAAGCACAAAACTTCATCAATCAAAAAAATGGAACTGCCGCCCTGGATAAATTAAAACAGGCAAGTACCATTCAAAGTCAGTATCCTGTAACTATGAACAACCAAATTCCTGCACTGCAACAGCAAGCGGCAAAAATTGCCATTCAGAACAAATATGATTATGGATTACTTATGGTTAAACAAAACAACCTCAATGAAGCCAAAACCGCGCTCAATTTTATGCGCAATGTTCAGTCAGAATATTCCCTACAGCAAGATAATACTGCCAATACTCAAATCAAAGAATTAGAAAGTAAATTATTTTCACAGATTTGTTTGAATGGTCAGAATGAAGTAGATGCACTCGTAAATTTAGGTAAAATTCAGGAACAAAATAAAAACTACATTCAGGCTGATGCAGAATATCAAAAAGCTATTCAAAAAACTTCACAATACTCAGAATGTATGCTTAATTTAAGTGCCGCGCAAGAAAGAAAAAGCAAAATACAACCGGCAGTAACCTACCAAAACAGTATGAACGAAATAGAAAATCTCTATAAAAATGCGAGATTTTCCGAATTGATAAACAAATATATTTCTGCCACTTCTCAATGGCAGGCGGATAACATCAAAATCACGTTTGGCTTAAACCACTTGACATTATTGGAATATACTCAGCAAAAAAACAACCCTGATATGATGATTACCGTAGCCAACCACCTTTTAGACCAAAACAACCCTGATTTTACAAACAGTATGCAATTGCTTAAAACAGCTTTAAACAATCAGGTAGATGTACGTTCTACTACGGCGTTACAGGAAAGATTAGGTGTGTTTTATGCCAAAAATGACTACAAAAACAACAATGCCGTAAATGGAAAAACGCAGATTGTACAACACACAGGTAACGACAAACGTTTGAAAGCCTTTTCTAAAAGTTACACAAATACACTTAAAGGACTGCAAAAAAAATAAAATATGCGTGTATTGGCAATTGATTATGGGTTAAAGCGAACAGGTTTAGCGATTTCGGACACTTTAAAGATTTCCATCAGCGGACTGCCTACCATTGCGTCCAAAGATATTTGGACAACTTTAACGGATTTATTTCAAAAATACAAAATAGAAACCATTGTAATAGGTCTGCCAAAGACGCTTCAAAATACAGACACACACACTACGCAACCCGTGCAAAAACTGTTTGAACAGATGAAAGAAAAGTATCCTGATATAAAAATTCTACTTTGGGACGAGAGGTTGACTTCTGTGATGGCACAAAAAACCATATTGGAAGCAGGTTTATCCAAAAGGAAAAGGCAAAATAAAAGCCTTGTAGACCAAGTCAGTGCAACCTTGATACTACAAAGCTATCTACAAAGTTTATAGGCGTTGATAAGTAAGTATTGAAGTGCTTTTTTGGGCGTGTCCCTTCGCAGGTAAAGCTAATGCCTTTCTGCTTCGGGTCGGTGCTTTCCGCACTACGCTATCGCTTCGGTGCGTTGCACAAGCCTGACGGCTTTGCTCCAAGCACCTCACGCAAATCACACACCTTGCACAAATAAGCACTATTTTTTCTTTTTGAACAAGTAACGAGTAAGATAAATACCTTGTTTTCCTCCATCAGTCGGACTTTGTACACCTGTGGATATTTTGTCCAATTCCCAACCCTTGCCACACAACTCATTTATTTTTGCTACTATTTTCTTGTTGTTTTCTGTGATGTTACCAAAGTTTATACCCACCATACTGTAAAAGTTTTCAAGGTTAGTTTCGGTAGTACCACCATTTTCATCTGTGATAAGCATTTTGGAACGTCCCAAACCACCGGGAATGATAGATTCCACCGTAGTTATCTGCATGTACACATCTGTACCTGTGTCATTCTTGGATTTGAAACTGAACAACAGTAATGTTGTGGTCAAAAGACAAGCCAATGTAAGGCTGATGATGATGTAATTTTTCATAGTTTATGAACAATAAATGTTCAACAAAATTAAGAATTTTTGATATACAATTGTTGATTAAATCTTTAAAAATTACCAATAGATAACATCACCAAAGTACAAGCCTCCTCTACCTGTATGGATTGTTTCTCTGCAAGATGTGCTAATTCGTCATTTTCTGTGCCTGGGTTCATGATAATACGTTTTGGGTTAAGGGCAAAAATTAAATCGTAGTATTCTTTTTGCCGTTCAGGGTTAAGATACAGAGTGATTGTATCTATTTGCGGATAAGGTACAGGCAGTTCTGTAAGAATAGGCATATCCAATATTTTACCTCGTTTATTACCCAGCAAAATAGGTTTATGACCATTTCTTTGCAGGTTTACAGCCGCTTTGTAGCTGTAACGGTCGGGTTTATCGCTAGCGCCAAGCACCAGTACTGTTTCAGATTTCATATACTTTGATTACAAATATGCAATAAAATGAGTTCTGAATAAATTAAATTTCAGGATAACATGATTATTTTTTTTGAGGTAATGGGTTCGCCCACCTACCCGCCCCCGGGTAAAAAAGAGTAAAAAACACTTCTTTAAACTTGTTGTAAGATTTAGAGAAATGTATAACAAGCATCTTTGCTTGTTAAATTATATTTGACATAAGCAGGAATGCTTGTGTTACCATTTTGGGTTTTGTTTTATTGCCGTACCAATTTCTGCACATTATACCCAGGAACCTGCACAAAGTACATACCTTGCGGCACGTCTTGAATATCTAAACGCAGTGCTTCTTTATTCAGTTCAAAGGTTTTGACTACCTGACCCTGCATATTGATAATACGCCCCTGCGTGCTACCCTGTACATGCGTACCTGTTACCCATACATAATTTTCCGCAGGATTAGGATACACAGAAAGCGTCTTTAAAGGCAGTTCCTGCATGTTGATATGTACATAAGGGTCTTCCGCTTCACCCAAAGCGTTGCTTTCGTATACATGCCCACACGCATACGCTTTGAGGTTGGGTTGCAAAAATATACCATGGCTGGGGTATGTATGAGTAAATACCGTATCTCTATATACCGTGTCTATCATACTAAACTTTTGCTTAACCCCGTCACCCCATTCTATAATAAGGCTGTCTGTGTTCCATATCTTGGTGTGCAAGGTATGTACATTAGATACCACACTTTGGTTATAGATTTGTGCCTTAGGCAAGCCCGTAAACCCCGCACAGTTTACCCGTATATAGTGCGGTTCTGAAATGATAAAGTTCATGAGAGTGTTAAGTAAAGATAGATAAAAATTGATTTTGAAAAAAGTTGTAATAGCCATATTCATTTAAACAGCAAGTTATTCGCAATGAAATATCTATCATTTCTATTGATTTTGAAACTACTTTC
>Ga0272446_1005216_pt1 | contig 14538 bp, 10 predicted proteins | sample YNPCB0061_FD_194587 | JGI IMG/M metagenome (GOLD analysis project Ga0272446, IMG submission 194587) | Hot spring microbial mat communities from Yellowstone National Park, WY, United States - YNP-CB-006-1 | ecosystem: Environmental > Aquatic > Thermal springs > Hot (42-90C) > Sediment | place...
ACGATGGCCACTTCTAGCAGTCCCGAACTGCTGACCAGAGCGACCAGTTCGCCCGGTGAGGCATCAGCATAGGTGCGTACTAGGCGAGCGGGCTTCGGCTTTGCAGTCGGCGATCCGATGCCCACCCACGAGCCGGCAGACACCAGAGAACCGGCGATGTTGCTGATGAGGTTGCCGAAATGATCGACGAAGACAATCTCGCCGTGAACGCCATCGGGTGCATGAACCGGCGTGGGCCAGTCGAGTTTGCGCCAGGTGTGCGTAGGCGGGCCAACCTCACTGGAGGGGATACCCAGGCTGAGATAGGCTGCCACTGGGGCTAGGATGTCTCGGCCGTGGAACGTGGAGCTGATCTGAGGGCGAAACAATCGCTGCTGCTCGACGCGCAGTACCGTCAGCGAATCGGGATAGCGTTCCGCCAGTAGCGTCCAGCAGCCGTTGTCCGGCACCAGCACGCGTTGGCCGGCCACGCTGACCAGCAACAGGGCACGGCTGCTGCCGACTTCTGGATCGACAACCACCACATGCAGCGTGTCCGGAGGGAAGTAGGGCAGTGCCTCGGCCAGAAAGAAGGCGGCATGGCGCAGGTCAAAAGGCGGAATCTCATGGCTCAGATCGAGGATGCGAGCCGCTGGATTGATGTTGAGGATGACTCCCTTCATGGCCGCCACAAAGGGCGACCGGGTGCCGAAATCGGTGGTCAGGGTGAGCAGATGTTCTGCCATGATGCTGCCTGCGGACTAGAGGATGCCGTGTTCGGCGAAGACCTCGCGCAGCGATCGGCCGCGAATCAGTTCGTCGCGGACGCGGTTTTCGCCCTGCGCCTTGGCCAGGGCGCGCTGAAACGCTTGCGGTGCCAGTTCCACCGGCACGACGACCACGCCATCGACATCGCCAAACACCCAGTCGCCCGGTCGGATGTGGCAGTCGCCGATGCGGATGGGCTGATTGTGGAACAGACAATCGAGCCGACCGCGGGAATCCAGCGGGCTGAAGCCGGTGGCGAACACGGGAAAATCCATATCGACGATGCGGGTCGTGTCGCGTGTCAGACCGTCGATGACTGCCCCGACGGCTCCTCTGGCCCGGCACGCCGTGGACAGCAGTTCGCCCCATAGGGCACTGCCTCGATCCCCGTTGGTAGTGGCCACGAGAACCTCTCCAGCCTTGAGATTGTCGATGCACTCCATCTCGATGGCGTAGGGCTGCGGCGGATCGAAGGCCACCCGGACAGCACTGAGCGTGGCCGCCCGGCCGCAGATCTTCCACTTCGGAGCCAACGGCCGAACGTCGGCCGGCAGCGCACTGGTGCGATAGCCCAGGCCGTCCAGCACATCCGCGAGCAGGGCACTGCTCAGAAGAGGAATGTGTTCGGGTGCTACAGGTGTGGTCATGCGAGGTCGTCCTTGTCGATAAAGGGGCTGGTCACAACGGCCAGCGGTCGCCCAAGGTCTGGTGTTGCAGTTGCGTGATCCGTTCGATGCCCAGCAGGCCGACATCGACTAAGCGATCCAGTTGCTGCCGCGAAAAGGTCGCCTCCTCGCCACCGGCCTGTACCTCGATGAGTTGGCCTCTGCCGGTCACGACCAGATTCAGATCGACATCGGCATCGCGATCCTCGAGGTAGCATAGATCGAGCAGGATCTGCTCCTGTAGCAGACCGACACTGACCGCTGCGACGCTATCGCGGATCACAGCGGCAGGGGCCGGGAAGGGGATCGGTTCAGGTTGGTCGGGCCGAGCCGGTCGGGGCGGTCGAGCATGACAAACGGCCAGGGCATCGCACAGAGCCACGAATGCGCCGTTGATGGCAGCCGTTCGAGTGCCGCCGTCTGCCTCTAGTACGTCGCAGTCGATCCATAGAGTTCGCTCGCCCAAGGCTTCGAGGTGAACCACAGTGCGGAGGGCGCGGCCGATCAGCCGCTGAATTTCCACACTTCGGCCATCGACTTTGCCGCTGCGGTCGCGGGCTTTGCGGGTTTGCGTCGAGCCAGGCAACATACTGTATTCAGCCGTCAGCCAGCCCTTGCCGGTGCCGACCAGAAACGGTGGTACGCTATCCTCGACGGTGCAGGTACACAGCACCTTGGTACGCCCCATCTGCACCAGGACGCTGCCGGCCGCTTGTCCGGTGAATCCCCGCTGGAAGCTCAAGGGCCGCAGTTCGTCGAGCGATCGGCCATCGCCGCGCCGGGTCACTTCAGAGACAGCCTGTTGGTTTTCCATCTCATCTCGATCGGATAAAGCCAGAGCGACGATTGGTTGGATCGGAATTGGGCTGAGCCGGCACGTTGAAGCGAGCGACTTCGGACTTCCAGGCCAGGCGATCGTTGCCGATCACGCCTACTAGATGGACGCGATACTGAACGCCCGGCTCTAGTTTGCCCAAATCGGCTTGAAGGAGCAACGGTACGTCGGCCTTCCAGCCGGCCGACCAGCCGCCCGGCAGGTTCAGCGCGACGGGGACAACTCGCCGCGTCTCGGACACGAAGCCCAACGTGCCGAGTCGTTCGAGGACCAACTGGGGAGCTTCGTGCAAGCTAGCTCCTCCCAGCCGGGCATCGACCCAGAAGGTCAACCGAGAATCCGCACGCTCCACGTCGCGGAGAACCGCTACCACGCCCGGCGGATTGCCGCTCACAGCCTTCCACTGGGCCGCCGAGGCCAGTTGCGCCAGAGCCAGGGCCAGTTCTCCACGCAACAACTCCTTTCGCGAGTCCTTGTAGTGACGCATGAGGGCGGGCACGGCTCTGGGATCGGCCAGCCCCTCGACTTGGCTCAACGTCACGAGGGCACGCACCACCTGGACGCGAAACTCCTCGCTGCCCACCTCTAGCAAGGTCGTCAGTCGATCCAGTCCTTGAATCTGTTCTTCCTTGGTGATCGGCTCGGTTGCGCCGGACAGCACATCGGAGCGGCTGAGCAACTGCAAGGCCCGCAATCGTTCGCCTTGCAAGCGTTTGCTGTCGCTGACGATCTGAAACAGCAGGTCGCGACCGGCGCGACTGGTGAAGGCCGGCCCGACGTTACGCGGCAGTTCGGCATTGTTCAGTTCGGCGAACAGGTTCACGGCCTGCCAGGCTTGAGACGGGGTGGCGGAAGCGAAGATCCAGTCGAAGATGTCGAACTGCAAACGTCCCCAGCCGGTCGGTGCCACATCACTGCCGGTCGAGACAGCCCGAAAATCGTCGCGATGAGAAGCGATCCATGCTAGCAGAGCCTCAACCCGCCGCTCGGGCCGGGGCAGTCGCCGGGCCGCCTCGAGCCGATCCAGGGCGAGCAGGTCGGCGCGAACCTGGCTGATGAGAACCGGCCAGCGAACCTCTGCCGCTGGTGTCATTCCTTTAACCCGATCCGACCATTGCAACGTGATGCCTTGGTCGGTGCAGAATCGCAAGCCCTCGGTCAGCACCTTCCAGCCCTCGCCATCGCGTTCGAGGAACAGCAGAGCGGACTCGATGTGATGCGGTTGCGGTTTGCCTCCTGCGGGGCCGAGCGGCTTGAAGGAGCGAACTTTGTCGGCATCCAGATTGGTGGGAACGAGTTGCGCCGTCGCCGGCAGGGAGCCGCGCAACAGAGCGGTGGGACGGAATCGCAGTGGCGTGACTGGGTCAGTCGGACTCGCCAGGACGATCAATGGCGCGGAGCGGCACAGATCGCGCAAAGTGGGTGCTGCACCGGCGGCAGGGCAGAAACCGACGAGCAGGACAATCAGAACGACGGATCGCATGCCGAACACCTCGGAAAGTTGGCCACTCCGATCGCGCACGCGGGGCGGTACGTTCCAGCGAGCCACCTTGCGTCAGCGGGTGGAGGCGCGCTGCTGCCCCAGTTGGCTTCAATCATCATAGCCATGCGGGTGGTGAACGTGCCAGTGCCAAGCCGTCTCAATTATCGAGCGCAAGTCGGTGTAGCGTGGTTGCCACTGCAAAATCTGCATGGCCCGCTGCGGAGTGGCCACCAGTTCCGGCGGATCGCCGGGACGACGCGGCGCGATTCGCACCGGCACGGGCCGGCCCGTCACTTCCTCGACAGCGCGCACCACCTCGCGAACACTGTGGCCGCGTCCGGTGCCGAGATTGCACACGATCGGCTCGCCGGGCTTCAGTCGCTCCAGAGCTGCTAAGTGTGCCGTGGCCAAATCTTCGATGTGGATGTAGTCGCGCAGGCAGGTGCCGTCCGGCGTGGGGTAGTCGTCGCCGAACAACTCGACCGCCGGACGCAAGTTCAGCACCGCGCGGAGCAGATTGGGGATCAGATGAGATTCCGGCTCGTGATCCTCGCCCAAGGAGCCGTCGGCCAGGGCACCCGCCGCGTTGAAGTAGCGCAGCAGAGCCACGCCCCAGCCGTGAGCCGCCGCGTAGTCTAGCAAGGCCCGCTCGATGGCCAGCTTGGTGTTGCCATAGGGATTGATCGGCCGTTGCGGGTGATCCTCGTCTAGGGGCAATCGCTGAGGAATGCCGTAGGTCGCACAGGTGCTGGAGAAGACGAACTGGCTCACGCCGTGCGCCTGCATGCGCTCGAGCAGCATCAGCGAGCCGACGACGTTGTTGCGCCAGTAGCGGCCGGGCTGACGAACCGATTCGCCGACTAGAGCCAGGGCGGCGAAGTGCAGGACGGCCTCGAAGCGACACTGTCCCAGTACGCGATCCAGACAGGCGGCATCCAGCAGGTCGCCGACGACTAGCCGGCCCTCGGGCACGGCAGCGCGATGGCCGGCCGACAGGTTATCGAACACCCAAACATCATGGCCGGCCTGCTGCAACAACCGAACCGTCGCGCTGCCAATGTAGCCTGCTCCTCCGGTGACGAGGACACGCATAGCGAATGGCTCCTCAGTTGGTGATGCCCTTGGTGATGGCTAGGAAGACATCTTCCAGATTGACCTCTTCCTCCTTGAAGGTCTTCAGTCGCAGGCCGTTGCGCAATAGCACATCGACCAAGAAGCTGCCATCCTCGACTCCGTTGGCTAGTGTGACACGCAGGCAATCGTGGTTGGTATCGTGTTCAACGGACAGGACGTTCATCTGGCCTTGGAGACACTCGCGGGCTCGTTCGTTGAGTCCGTTGGTGACGGCGACTTGATAAACGAGGTTCTTGCGGACGGCCTTGATGGCCGAGGCCACATCGCCATCAAAGAGCAACTGCCCGCGTTCGATGATGCCGATCTTGTTGCAGATGTCGGCCAGTTCGGGCAGGATGTGGCTGGAGACGAGGATGGTCTTGCCCATCTTGCGGAGTTCCTTGAGCAAAGCGCGCATCTCGATGCGAGCGCGGGGATCCAGACCGCTGGCCGGCTCGTCGAGCAGCAGCACCTGGGGATCGTGCAGCAACACGCGAGCCAGTCCCAGACGCTGCGTCATGCCGCGCGACAGGCTGGTGACTAACGCATCGCGTTTGTAGCCCAGATCGACCAGTTCGAGAACCTGCTCACACTTCCGCTTGCGTGCCGGGCCGTCAATCCGGTAGGTGGCGGCGAAGAATTGCAGGTACTCGATGACCTTCATGTCGTCGTAAACGCCGAAGAAGTCGGGCATGTAGCCTATGATGCGACGAATCTCCTTGGCGTTGTTGTAGATGGAGTAGCCGCACACGGTCGCTTCGCCCCAAGTGGGGTTGAGCAGAGTGGCAAGAATGCGCATGGTCGTGGTCTTGCCGGCACCGTTGGGGCCGATGAAGCCGTAGACATCGCCGCGTTCCAACTTCAGCGTCAGCCGGTTGAGAGCGTATAGCTCGCCATACATCTTGGTCAGTTCGCGTGTCTCGATCATCGGCAGTTCTCGGGAGCTAACGATCCATTCATCGAATCGGGAAGAAAATACGCAGATACGTTTCTTGGCAGACGATGCCCGGCAACACAGGCCGACTGGTGCCGCTATCGGGCAGGCTGCCCAGCCACAGTTGTGTGGCCGTGGCGGGGTGGTCGGCCAGTAACTGGCCTTGGTCGGCCAATAGCAGCGTGCGAGCGACGACGATAGCTTCGTTGCGGTAACGCGGTCGGTCAGGCAAGGGAGCTTCGGGCAAAGCCCGCAATCGCCAAGAGGCATCCAGCCGTCGCAGTCCCGCGTTGCTCGACGGCGACTCAGCCAGGCGATAGAAGAGAATCGGCTTGATTAGAGCATAGGCCGATTGCGCCGCCTGATGGACGTTGATTGGTCGCCCCGAGGGAGCCACCGGCGTGCCCGGCGCGAGCGAGCTACTGCTGTGCATCCACTGGCTGATCTCGCGATTCTGGCCTTGAGCATCGGGCACAAAGACCGATTCAATCCGGCGTTGCTCTCCTGGTTCGAGCCGACCGATCGTCCACCAGCGATCGCGATAAAACAGGGAGACATCGAGCAGGGGCGTTTGCAGATTGTTGGTGAGTCGCCCGACCAGTCCATTGCCATCGCGAGCGCGGCGAAGGAAGCCCAACTCGTCGCGGAAGTCGAGAGGCGGCACCTCGGCCAACGGGGCACGCCAGTTCGCGGTGAAAGAGCGGGTGGCCCACACTGGGATAGGAACCTGGCGTAGGCCCGTTTGCTCCTCGGCGTACTGATAAGGACGACGGAACAGACTCTGCGAGCCGGCCCGCAAGGTTCGCTCGCCGGCATCGAGTACTGTCACGACTGGGCCGGGCGTGTCGGCAGATGCCGGCCTCGCCCACACAGCAGACGGTTCTGCGCCCAGCGTGTAGCTCGCCACTCGCGGGCTGAACAGCGTGAACCACGAGGTGCCGTAGGTCTGCGGCTTCGCCTCGTGCATGTCCACATCGACCAGATCGACCTTGTTGATCCGCAACTGCTCGCCTTTGAGCGAATAGGCGGTCAGGTACGCCAGCACACTCACTCCGATAACCGTGAGCGGGAAGGACAGCCACGTCCATTCGAGGCGTTTGAACAGTCGTTTGAGAACGAAGTAGTCGATTGGCCCGACCAGAGCCATGTAGACAAGCAGAAACAGAGCGACCCAGCCGAAGGACACCGGAGTGACCTCGGCGAAGGATTCCAGGCCGCGTTGCAGGTTGGTTTGTAGAGCGTATTGAGCAGCGGTCTCGAAAGCACGCGGCGAACCTGTACCTTCGGCCTTGCGACTGCGGCGCGGCACAATCGAGCCAGCGATCTCAGCCTGCAGGCGTGTCCAGAAGTCCTCTAGCCCCTCCCAGGCGGTGAAGGGCGGCGCGTCCAGATCGAAGGCTACCAGCAACACCCGACCCAGTCCCAGAGCGGCTTGCACCATCAGTGGCCGATCGCCCTCACGGATCAACACGTCCACTCCTGGGCCGGGAACCAGTGTCGCCACTTCCGCCTGCAACAGATGAGGCTTGTGGCCAGGCCGCTCGCTCCATTGCGAGAGAGTCGGCAAGGCTCGCACGGTCTGGCTGCCGGTGATACCGCAGTCCAGAACGGGCCATCGACGCAGCAACTCGGCGACCTGCTGGTAGTTGCGACCAACGGACAGAATCATCCGCCCGCCGCGCCGCAGCCATTCGAGCAGAGCTTCGCGACGAGTGGCTTGTTCGGGAGCAGCCAGTTGCTGCACCACCTCCTGCTTGCTAGTGGTCAGCACAACGACATCGACACCTTCGTAGCCGATCCAGCGATCGGGCAACTGATCGATCTGCTCGATGACGGCCAGATGTCGCTTACCTCGTTCCAGATTGGCGATTGCTTCCTTTTCGTCCGGCCTGTCGAGACGGTCGAGGAAGCGGCGAAGCGGCGACTGACCGCCGCCGACGGCCAGATAGACCATGTCCTGAAGGCCGACAACGGTATCGCGGTTTGCTTCTCGAGTGATGCGATTCAACGAGTCCAGGATACGACCATCCGCAGCCCGTTCGAGGTGGACGTGAAAGCTGACTCCATCGCCACCGGGCACGATGTAGCCCAACACAGTGACGAGCCGATCGGGAGGCAATTCGGGCAGGTTCACGCTGGTTTGATAGCTGATCTGCTCGACATCGGTCGTCTCGATGCGGAGTCGGTAGGCACCTGCGGGACTGCCCTCTTGACCGCCGCGCAGGGTGACTGCGACGGGAGTCCACACGCCATTGCGACTGAGGCTGGCCGTTTGATCCAGGGGTAGCCCAATGCGAACGCTCTGGAGGCTGGGCGGTGTCTGGGCTGATGCCACAGCGGCGAGCAGGAACAGGGCGACGAGTGACGCTCTCAGGGTGCGCCGCTGCCCCACCCTAAACCTCCTCTGCGGAGGTTGCGACGGCGTGGCTTGCTGATCGTTCATTCTAGCCATGCGTTTGCGCTCCCAGAACTGGCATCATCAGCGATGGCCCCTGCCCATCCGCCGCCCATTTCATTCTTTTCTCCTCTGTGACCTCTGTGACCTCTGTGGCTCCACTTTCCCTTCTCTTCAGGGTTTGGCCTCGTTGCAGATGCAGGGTGTGGTAACGCATTTGGGACAGCCCTGACCATACTTGCTCGCGACGGCGGCATCGAGATCGACTCCGGCGATGTTGGCCAGCGTGGCCAGCCAAGCTAGGACATCGGCGAACTCGGCGGCGAGTTCGTCCTTCGGGCCGGAACGTAGAGCCGCTGACAACTCGCCCACCTCCTCCATGAACCACATGAAGGTGCCCTCGACCCCCCGGCGGCTATCCTTCGCTCCGTACAACTGACGTATCCGCTCTTGCAACTGGCCGAGTGTCACGCGCCTCGTCTCCGCTAGTCGGTTAGTTGTCGGCAAGCAACTCTTGCACACGTTTCAACTCGGCATTCTTGTTTTGCCCACGCAGCGAGCGGTAGAGAATCTCGCGAACTTCCTGGTTGGTCACGTCGATCTCTAGAGCCTGTCGGGCCGCCTTCTCGGCAGCGGCGTGGTTGTTCTGCTCAGAGAGCAAGCGTGCTAATCGTGCCCGGCGGTCGAAGTCATCGGCATCCAGCGGCACGAGAGCTTCCAGCACACTGATTTGCTTATCGGGAGCTTCCATTCGGGCGTAGACGCGGGCCAACTCTTGCAAGACTTCGCGGTCGTTCGGCTCGTGCTTGCGCAACGATTCCAGCACATCGGCAGCGCGAGTGAACTCGCCATTGTCGTAGTAGAGACGGGCCAGAGATTTGACGACCATCGGCTCGGGATTCTCGCGGTTGAGAGCGCGTTCGAGATATTGCCGGGCCTGTTTGGTGTCGGCGGCTCGTTCGGCCAGGCGAGCCAGCACATACAGTGCTCGGGGCTGATCGGCCTTGACCTCCAAGGCCGCCTCAGCGAGCTTGCGTGCCTCGGCACGCTGCGTGTTCAGCAGACGCAGTGCCAGTTCCCCCGCCACGTCCGCATCGCGAGGGTTCTTCTTATACTCCGCTTGCAACTCCTTGAGGGTTCGCCGTTTTTCGCCCGCTCGCTTGCCACGCAGTTCGGCGACGAGCTTCTCCAGATAGTCGCGATAGCCCTTCTCAAATTCGGCTCGCTCGACTCCGCACACTTCCTTGAGAGCCTGCGTGACGTTCTTGCCTGCCGCGAAGGCAGCGAGCATCTGGCCGATGGCCTTGTCGCCGTGCGTCTTTTCGATGTACTCGACGTACAACTGAGCCTGACAATAGGCCAGTTGCCACTCCATCGGATCGCGCGGGCGAATGAAGCCCAGGTCGATGGTGTCGAGGTTGAGCAAGGTCGGTGCGTCACCCTGCTTGCCCGCTGCGGTGACGCGATCGATGAGCATCTGATTCCACGACGGCGGGCGTGGGAAGCCCTCGTTGCTGACCGCCAGCCCTTCGGTGAACCAGTGCGGCACCAGGAAGTTCGTCTGGGCCAGGTTGAAGATGTGAACGACCTCATGGCGGAGAACCCGACCCCAGTTGAAGGGCTTGCGAACCGGCTCGCCCTTGCTGTTCTTCTCGTTGGGAGAGACCAGCGTGATGACCTTGCCGGTGCAGGCTCCGATGGTGTGTAGGTCGGGCAGAGCTACCGTACGGCCGGAGAACATGTCATGGCTGCGGAACAACTCGACGGGAATAGGGCCTTCGGGACGGTAGGCGAACTTGTTCGCCAGATCCTCGTAGATGTCCTCGAGCGTCTCGGCCATGTAGCGTGCTAGGGCGGCATCACGGCGCGGGTCGTAGCGAACCAGGAAGTGCCGAGTGCGTATCTCCTTGTACTCGCTGAGGTGTTGCAGCACCTTACGCATGTTGGAGACGCGGACGTTGAAGCGGTCGGCCTGGAAGCCCTTTTCGAGCAACTCGGCGGCTTCTTTTTCTCTGCCCAGCCGCATGTACAGCAATCCCAGGGCATTGGCCGGGCCGGGCAATTCGGGCCAGGCTTTGGCGGCCTGCTGAAAGAAGCGTTCGGCCAGGCTGAAGCGTCGGCGTTCTTCCAGGCGTTCGCCCAGGGCGAAGTAGAACACGGCCGGCCTGGGATTGCGTTGCTCGACGGCAGCGACCACTGCATCGAACGCTTTGTTGTCTCCGAGCAGATGATGGCAGGCCGCTACTCGCGCCAGGGTGAGTTCGTCGCGTGGATTGACTTGCAGAGCCTGCTGAAGTTCCTTGAGGGCCGAGGTCACATCGCCGGTCGCCAGATACACGTCGGCTCGCAGGCGGAGTGCCTCGGGCAGTCGCGGATTGACTTTCAAGGCGCGTTCGGCAAAGCGTTCGGCATCCTTCATCTCGAAGCGACCCAGAGCGATCAGCCCGCGAGCGGTCAGTGCCTCAGCGGCACTGGGATTGATGGTCAATGCCTTGTCAATCGCCTCGAGTGCTTCGCCGCGATTGTACTTTTCGAGCAACAGCAATCCCGCTTGCAACTCGGCGGGCCAGTAATTCTTATCGAACTTGATGGCATCGCCGTAGAGATCTTCGAGGATGGCCTGGAACTCGTCCGCGATGCCGTTCCAGCGAGCGTTCTCGGCACTGGCCTGCCCGATCAGCACAAGTTGTTCAGCGTCCTTGATCTCGTTGGGGGTGTTGACTCCCTCGGAATAGAGTCGGACGAGGCGTTTGACCTCGGTGTCCGCTGCCTTGAATTGGCCGCGATCGCGAAAGAGTTGGGCACGCACCCACAAGGCCAGGATGTGCTTGTCGTTGCTCGCCAGGGCGGCGGCAACCGCCTTGTCGGCCTCGTCGAACCGGCCGCGTAGGTGCAACAATTCCGCCTGCCGGGCCAGCAGGTCGGCCTCTTTGGGCTGGCTTTTGAGAGCCGTCACGATGACTTCCAGGGCACGATCGTATTCGCCCTGGCTCTGAAGTACCCGCGACAAGCCGATGGCTGCGGGCACGCTTACCTTGGCATCTTTGAGCAAGTCTTCGTAAAGGCTCTGGGCTTCTTCGTAGTTGCCCTTGAGCCAGCGTAGGCGGGCTTCTTGCAGGGTTGCCCCGGACAGCAGCGGAATCAGCCCGAACAGCATCAGCCACAAGGCAGCAAGTGCGCGCATGGTCGTTTCCAGTTGGTTGCAACGGCAGGACGCATACTCCCCGTTGCTCACTGTAGGAGTCAGGGGGGAAAAACGCAAGTCGCGGGGCGGAACGGACGAATCCCCGTTCAGGGCAGATAGCTCCGCGCCTCGTAGTATGCCTTCCAGGCCTTGCCGCTACGATTCTTCACGGCGTGATTGAAGTAGTGATGCAGCTTGCGCACGTCGTCTGCGGCATCCTTCAGGGCGGTGCCGATCAGGTGCTGCACTAGATGGTGCGGCTTGGCCTGAGTCTGTTCGTAGTACCAGGCGTGCAGGCCGGCGGCATAGCCGGTCGAGATGGCCTCAGCGGTACTCATCGCTGTGGACAACGGCTCTAGAGCCTGCCCGTCGCCGCTCGTGCCGTTCCGCAACTCGTGGAAGGTCGTTACCAACAGCTCGGTCAGATCCGGCGGCAGAGTCACCGGCAGCCCGGCCCGTTCCAGCAGACGATCCGTCTCGCGCTGCACCAGAGCCATCTCCTCGGCCAGATCGGCGATCGGCTGCACGGTCTCGAAGTTGAATCGTCGCTTGAGAGCGGCCGACATCTCGTTGACCCCACGATCGCGGGTGTTGGCAGTGGCGATCACATTGAAGCCGACCTTGGAAAACAGCGTGCGGCCCTCGTCGTGCAGTTCGGGGATGGCCATCACGCGGTCGCTGAGGATCGACAGCAAGATGTCCTGCACCTCCAGAGGGCAACGGGTCAACTCCTCGAAGCGAACCAGTTTGCCCTCCTGCATGCCGCGATAGATCGGTGCCGGAACCAGCGAGCGTTCGCTCGGCCCTTCGGCGAGCAGCAGGGCGTAGTTCCACGAATACTTGATGGAGTCTTCGGTGGTGCCCGCGCTGCCCTGGATGGTCAAGGTCGAGTCGCCGCTGATGGCAGCGGCCAGCAACTCGCTCAGCCAGGTCTTGGCGGTGCCCGGTTCACCGATGAGCATCAAGCCACGGTTGGTCGCCAAGGCTACCACACATCGTTCGATGAAGGCGCGGGAACCGACGAACTTGGCCGACACGCCAGAAGACTCGTCGCCCAGGATAAAATCCACGACGGCACGCGGAGTCAACTTCCAGCCGCGCGGCCGGGGTTGCTCGCTGTCACGCTCGGCAAGCCGGGCCAGTTCGTCAGCAAACTGCACCTCAGCGGCCGGCCTTTGGATGTCGGGCAATACCGTTTCTGCTAGGATCGGGTCAGTTCGCTTCCTGGCCATCACGGCTCTCCTTTATGGCTGTTGCTCGTCAGCTTGCGCCAGGCTTTCATAGGCGATTACCGAACGCGAACGCGGAAAATTTGCCCCTCGGCGCGTTGCTCCCAGAGAACCTTGCCAGTGCGATCGATCTCGCGGACGTTGTTGAGGATGTGGCTGCCCACCAGCAGATTGCCGCCCGGCAGCAGAGCGATGGTGGTGGGGCTGACCACGGGAGTTTCGCGCAGCACCTTGCCGTTGCGATCCATCTCGACGATGCGGTTGCTGCCGGCCAGTGGCAAGAGAATGCGGTTGCCCGGCAAAGTCACGATACTGGCCAGGCCGCGCGGCCGCTCGATGGCGAAGCGGTTGACCTCCTTGCCCGTGCCGTCCAGTTCGAGGATGAAGCCGGAGTATAGGCCTAGCAAAATGTGGCCGTTGGACAACTTCTGTCCTGAGAAGATGTTACCGGTCGCATCTTTGTACTGGAAGACGATGCGGTGATCGTCGCGGGTGACCTCGAGGATCTCGTAGTTGGTGGTGACCAGGGTGTTGCCGTTGGCCAGTCGCTGCACCTCCAGAGGACTATTGGGAGGGCGATACTCCCAGATAATCTTGCCGAGACGATCGCGTTCGCTGACGCGGCGGTCGTTGTACTCGGCGAGGAGGATTCGGCCGCCGGGCAAGATGCGGGCATCGAAGGGGCCGCCGACCTTGCGGAGTTGCCAGCGTTCCTTGCGATCGCTACCGAGTTCCCAGACGGCGCCGCCGCCGCCATAGCCGCCGTTGGCCACGATCAGCCGCAGACCGAGCAGCAGATCGCTACCGATGCGCGCCAGGTCGATGCGGTTGCCGTGTTCCTCGTACCAACGTTGCCAAGCGACGGCAGCGGCGCGGCGTTCGGTGGCCGTGTTGCCCAGCGGTGGGGCCGGCGAGCGGTCGCCGGCCAACAGGAACAGCAGTGACTCGGCCTGGATGGCCACTTCCAGGGGTGTTTTTTCCAGCAGGCCGACCAGCGGTTCGACTCCACGACGGTCGCGGCCCCAGAGCAGCGACTCGGCGATCCGCAGGCGTACTAGTGGCTCTTCGTCGCGGAGCAGTGGGATCGCTAGATCGCGGTCCGTTTCGCGGGCCGACCGGGCTAGCGTCCAGCCGGCGGCCGTGCGCTGTCGCGGTGAGGCCGACTTGAGTGCCCGAAGTAGAGAGGCAGGCGGTTTGGCCTGCGGCTTGATCAGGCTGGCGATGATGCGATAGAGATCCTCTTCGCAGCTATCCTCTTCGAGAAAGGGCAGGTAATCGAGCAGAACGTCCAGTGCGCCGTCCACCTCACGAGCGGCCAGGACGCGAGCGGCGGCCAGTACCTGGGCCGTCTCGGGCTGTGGATCGATGCCGCGCAGACACCAGCGGGCCCGGCGTGCGACTTCCGGGTCGGAATCTTTCAGAGCCGGGGTCAGAAAAGGAATGGCCTGTCGGCCGGCAGCGATCAGAGCTTGGCTGGCCTCGTTGCGTTCTTGGAACTGAGCGGCTCCCAGTTGCTGCACCAAACTCGCTAGCCGAGTTCGTTCAGCCGGCGAGAGGGTTCGGCGACGGAAGAAGTCAAGCAGGCTGGGCGTATCGCTCTTGAGCCCAGCCCGTGTCAGTATCTCGAGCTGATCAGCGATGGCCGTTTCTTGCGACCAAGCTAGAAGAGGAGACAGCAGTACCGCCAGCAGCACGGCGAGCCGGCGCGACAGAATCATGACAGCACACTCCAACGACTCGTTGGCCAGGGCAACAACTCGATTGTACAGCCCGGAGCCAAATAACACCACAGCCCACTGCCAAGGCAGCGGGCTGGATGGAACAACGACTGCCGCAAATTCCTCTCACAGTTTCCACGGGCTGCGATGTTCGCGATCGACGAGTTTGTTGGCCTCAGCATCTCCGACGAACTGTTCCTTGACGGGATCCCAGGTAAGCGGTCGGAGGAGCCAG
>Ga0272446_1005217_pt1 | contig 14536 bp, 12 predicted proteins | sample YNPCB0061_FD_194587 | JGI IMG/M metagenome (GOLD analysis project Ga0272446, IMG submission 194587) | Hot spring microbial mat communities from Yellowstone National Park, WY, United States - YNP-CB-006-1 | ecosystem: Environmental > Aquatic > Thermal springs > Hot (42-90C) > Sediment | place...
GCTGCGACCCCACCTCCGGTCAACCCGCTTTCAAGGCAGCCCGGGTGGAGCTCGACCCGATTACGCCCGCCTGGCAGGCGCTGCTGCTGACGCGCCACCCCGTCGCCCCTCCCGCCGGCTGTCTGTGGCACCGCGTGCCCGTTCCCGGCGGCTACCGTCTGCAGCTCGCCGGGTTGGCGGAGGGGACCGCTGCCCTGCCGCCCCTTGTGGCGGGGAGAGGGGAATGGCTGCGTCTGGAAGACCCCGCCCAGGGCCGGCTGCGCCTCGCCCGGCTGGTGGAAGGCCGGCTGGAAGCCCTGCTCTTCATCGAACCCGGACAGGGCCGCCTGCCCGATCCCAGCTGGCTTGCCAGCCTCCTCGACCGGGAGAAGCTCGACACCGCCGACCGTCTGGCCCTGTTACGGGGTGAGCCGCCGGAAGGGGCGCCGCAGGGGCGGCTCATCTGTGCCTGCCACGGCGTGGCCGAGGGACGCATCCGGGAAGCGATCCGCAACGGGGCCACCACGGTGATCGAGCTTCAAGCGAGGCTCAACGCCGGCACGGGGTGTGGCGCCTGCCTGCCGGAACTCAAGCGGCTCATCAGGGAAATGCCTTGAGGCGGCCCCTAGCCCTGCCTTCTGTCATCCGCAGGGGTGCGATACAATCGATGGTTCTTGATTTTTCCATCGATTGCATGCATGACCCTGCAGGAGCTCCGCTACATCATCGCCCTCGCGGATTGCGGCCACTTCGGCCAGGCCGCGGAAGCCTGCCACGTCACCCAGTCCACCCTCTCCACTCAGGTGAAGAAACTGGAGGATTACCTGGGGCTGACCCTCTTCGACCGTAGTCTCAAGCGCATCGTCCCCACCCCCGTCGGCCGCGCCATCATCGACAGCGCGCGGGTGATCGTCGCCGAGGCCGACCGCATCCGCGAGCTCGCCCGCACGGTGAGGCAGGATGTGATGGCGGCCACGCTGCACCTGGGGGTCATTCCCACCGTCGGTCCCTATTACCTGCCCCAGGCCCTGGTCTCGGTGCACAAGGCCTTTCCGGCGCTGAAACTCGTCTTGCGGGAGGAACTCACCGCGCGCCTGCTGGCAAGCCTCAAGGAAGGCCGGTTCGATGCCGCGCTGCTCGCCCTGCCGGTGGAGGGCGAGGGGCTGGAGGTGTTCCCCCTTTATCGCGAACCCTTCCTCGTCGCCCTGCCCGCCCGTCATCCCCTCGCCGCCCGGGAGACGATCCGCCTTGCCGACCTCGCCGGCCAGTCCCTGCTTTTGCTGGAGGAGGGCCATTGCCTGCGGGAGCAGGCCCTCGAGGTGTGCGGGGAATACAGCCGTCCGTCGGAGGAGGTGGCCGCCACGAGCCTCGAAATGTTGCGCCAGATGGTGGCCATGGACCTGGGGCTGACCCTCCTGCCCCGGCTCGCCGCGCACAGCGGGCCCGCCGGCGGCCAGCGGCTCATCGCCCTGCGTCCCTTCGCCCCGCCGGTGCCCGGCCGCACCATTGCCCTGGTCTGGCGGCGGCGCAGCCCCCGCAGCGAGACCGTGGCGCGTCTCGCCCAGCATCTTGCGCAAACCCTGCCCGCGGGAGTGGAGCGGCCGGCGGGGAAACGCAAACGGAACCGTTGACATGGCCCTGCCCCCGGAAAAACAGCGTGCCCGCGCGGCGCGGGTGCCGCGCATCACCTATGCCGAGGCACTGCCCATCGCCACCCGACGGGAGGAGATCGCCCGCGCCATCGCCCAACATCCGGTGGTGATCGTCGCTGGCGAGACCGGCTCCGGCAAGACCACGCAACTGCCCAAAATCTGTCTGGAGGCGGGGCGCGGCATTGGGGGCCTCATCGGCTGCACCCAGCCGCGGCGCATCGCCGCCCGCTCGGTGGCCGCCCGCATCGCCCGGGAACTGGGCACCCCCCTGGGCGATGTGGTGGGTTACAAGGTGCGCTTCCAGGAACGGGCCTCAGCGGACAATCTCATCCGCGTCATGACCGACGGCATCCTGCTTGCCGAGACGCAATCCGACCGCGAGCTGCGCCAGTATGACACTCTCATCATCGACGAGGCCCACGAGCGCAGCCTCAATATCGATTTCCTCCTCGGCTATCTCAAACGCCTGCTGCCGCGCCGCCCCGATCTCAAACTGGTGATCACCTCGGCCACCATCAACACCGAGCTCTTTTCCCGCCACTTCGACGGTGCGCCGGTGATCGAGGTGTCCGGACGCCTGTATCCGGTGGAAATCCGCTACCGGCCGGTGCAGGCGGAAGACGAGGATACGCGGGAAGACGCCATGGAGCAGGCCATCGTCGATGCGGTGGACGAGGTCTCCCGACTTTCCCGGGAGGGGGACATCCTCATCTTTCTGCCGGGGGAGCGGGAAATCCGGGATACGGCGGAGATGCTGCGCAAGCATCACCCGCCGGGGGTAGAGATCCTGCCCCTTTACGCCCGCCAGTCGCGCGAGGAGCAGGACCGCGTCTTCGAGCCCCACGCGGCGCGGCGCATCGTCCTTTCCACCAATGTGGCGGAGACCTCGCTCACGGTGCCCGGCATCCGCTACGTGATCGATCCGGGGCTGGCGCGGGTGAAGCGCTATTCCTACCGCAACAAGGTGGATCAGCTCCTGATCGAACCCATTTCCCAGGCCTCCGCCAACCAGCGCGCGGGACGTTGCGGGCGCGTGGCGGCAGGGGTGTGCGTGCGCCTTTATTCCGAGGCGGATTTTGCCGCGCGTCCCCGTTTCACCGATCCGGAAATCCTGCGCACCTCGCTGGCGGGCACCATTCTGCGCATGGAGGCTTTGCAACTGGGCGCCGTGGAGGACTTCCCCTTCCTCGACCCACCCAGCGGGCGCATGATCGCCGACGGCTATGGGTTACTCACCGAGCTGGGCGCGGTGGATGCAAACCGCCGGCTCACACCCATCGGCCGCGCCCTGGCCCGCCTGCCGGTGGACCCGAAAATCGGCCGCATGCTGCTGGCCGCGGAACGGGAACAGTGTCTTACGGAAATGCTCATCATCGCCTCGGCGCTGTCCGTGCAGGACCCGCGGCTGCGCCCCTTAAGCCAGGAGCGCGCCGCCGACGACCGCCACCGCCAGTTTGCCGACGAGCAGTCGGATTTCCTGGGCTTCCTCAAAATCTGGAAGTTCTTCGAGGAAGCCCGCGCCCACAGGAAATCCCAGCGCAAACTCGTCGAGGCGTGTCATGCGCATTTCCTTTCCTATCTCCGGCTTCGCGAGTGGCACGACCTCCATGGTCAGCTCGCCGCCGTGGTGGCGGAGATGAATATGCGCCTCAACGCGACACCGGCGAGCTTCGAGCAGATCCACCGTGCGCTCCTTGCCGGATTGATTGGCAACGTGGGCGTGAAGACCGAGGAAGGGCATTACCAGGGCGCGCGGGATGTCCGCTTCCACATCCACCCCGCCTCGGTGCTGCACCGCAAGGGCTGCAAATGGGTGATGGCAGCCGAGCTCACGGAGACCGGCAGACTCTACGCCCGCTGCGTGGCAAGAATCGAACCCGAATGGGTGGAACAGGTGGGCGCCCATCTCATCCGTCGCCATTACTTCGATCCCCACTGGGACAGCCGCACCGCACAGGTGATGGCCTATGAGCGCACCACCCTCTATGGTCTCACCCTCACCCCCCGCCGGCGCGTGCATTACGGCCGCATCGATCCGAAGCAGGCGCGGGAGATCTTCATCCGCGCCGCGCTGGTGGCGGGCGATTACGCGAGCCGCGCCCCCTTCTTCCAGCACAACCGCAAGCTCGTGGAGGAAATCCGCGAGCTGGAGCACAAGTCGCGTCGGCAGGACGTGCTGGTGGACGAGGAGCGCATGTTCGCCTTTTTCGATGCGCGCCTGCCCGCCGACATCGTCAATGGTCAGGGCTTCGAAAAATGGCGGCGGGAAGCGGAAAAAGCCAACCCGAAGCTTCTGTTCATGGCGCGGGAGGACCTCATGCGTCACGGCGCGGAGGCGGTCACCGAGACCCTGTTCCCGGAAACCCTGGAAGTGGCCGGCGTGCCCTGCCGTCTTGGCTACCGCTTCGAACCCGGCCATCCCCTCGACGGGGTGACCCTCACCGTGCCCCTCGCCCTCTTGAACCGCGTTGACGAGGCGCGCTGTGAGTGGCTGGTGCCGGGCATGATCCGGGAAAAAATCACCGCCCTCGTGAAGACTCTGCCCAAGCGGCTGCGCAATGCCTGCGTACCCCTGCCGGAATTCGTCACCGCCTTCCTCATCGCGGTGCCCCAGCCCGACGGCCGGCTCCTCGACCGGCTGGCCGCCTTCATCGGGGAAAAGACGGGGCTTTCCCCCACGGCAGAGGACTGGCGGCTCAAGGAATTGCCGGCGCATCTTTTCATGAATTTCCGCGTCATCGACGACGCCGGCCAGGAGCTCGCCAGTGGCCGCGATCTGCGCGAGTTGCGGGAAAAACTCGGCCAGGCGGCGAGCATGAGCTTCGCCCGCTCCACCACCACCGAATACGAGCGGGAAGGCATCACCCGCTGGGATTTCGGCGACCTGCCCGAGGTCATCCACGTGCGCCGCAGCGGCCAGACGCTGGAAGCCTATCCCGCCGTCGTGGACGAAGGGGAATCGGTGGCCCTGCGCCTCATGGACACCAAGGAGGCGGCGGAAGCGGCCACGCGCAAGGGAATCAGACGCCTGCTTTGGCTTGCGCTGAAGGAGCAGATGCGACAGCTGGAAAAGAATCTGCCCCATTTCAACACGCTGGCCCTGCAGGCCCGCAGTGTGATGAGCCCCGAGGAGCTGCGCACCGACCTCCTCACCGCGATCGCCGACCGCGCCTTCCTTGGCGAAGATCCCCTGCCGCGCAACGAACGGGACTTCGTAAGACAGCGGGAGCGGGCGAAGACACGGCTGCCTGCGGTGAGCCAGGGACTGTTGCGCCTGGCCGCGGAAATCTTTGCCGAATACCATGCCCTCACCCAGCGTCTTGGCGGGCGCCTGCCCGCACCCCTGGTGCAGGACGTGCGCATGCAGCTTGCGCACCTCATCCACAAACACCTCTTCACGGAAACGCCCTGGGAGCAGTTGGGCCATCTGCCGCGTTATCTGAAGGCGATCGGCCAGCGTCTGGACAAATACCCGGGCAATGGGGAACGGGATGGGCGCCACGCCAGCGCCCTGATGAGCTGGTGGCAACGCTACGAGGAACGTTTGGCGGCGCAACGCAAGGCGGGGCGGGTCGATCCCCGGCTCCTTGCTTTCCGCTGGATGCTGGAGGAAATGCGCGTCTCCCTCTGGGCGCAGGGACTGCGCACCCCCTATCCCGTCTCCTGGAAGCGTCTGGAAAAGGCCTGGCAGGAAATCACCGGGCCTACGGACACACCACCGGCACCGGCTCGGTGAGGCGGATGCCGTCGAGGGTCACCTCGGCGCGCCAGGCCATCGCCTCCACCCCGCAGCGCATGGCCTCGCGCAGGACCCGCCCATAGTGGGGATCGATGGCATCGGCGGGACGCACCTCCACCACATCGGCACGCTGGGCGCAGAAGAACAATACTGCCCGCCGGCCTTCCCCTGCGAGATGCATGAGCTCCCGCAGATGCTTCACCGCCCGCCGGCTGACCGCGTCGGGGAAAAGACCGATGCCGTTTTCCACCGCGGCGGTGACACTCTTCACCTCCACGTAACAGGCACTACGGTCGGGGGCGGCAAGGAGCAGATCGATGCGGCTTGCCTCCCGCCCGCAGCGCACCTCCCGGCGGATGTCCGTGTAACCCGCGAGCGCCGCGATCCGGCCGGCGCGGATGGCCTCCTCCACCAGACCGTTGGCGCGTCCTGTGTGGAGGCCCACCAGCACCCCGGGCGCCACTTCGGCAAGCTCCCAGGTATAGGCGAGCTTGCGCCGGGGGTGGGTTGCGCAGGAAAGCCACACCCGCTCGCCCGGTGTATCACAGCCCAGCAGGGAGCCGGTATTGGGACAATGGGCGGTGACGATGCGGCCGTCGGCAAGTCTCACGTCGGCGAGGAACCGGCGATAGCGCGCAACCAGCGTGCCGGGGAGGAGGGGGGTCTCGAACCTCATGCCGCTGCGTGGCAGGCACGCGGTAGCGGCATCAGCGTTTCTGGGGTTTGAGGAAGGTCACCACGTTGGCATTGGGCGCGTTGCGGGAGCCACAACCCGCTTCGCCCCGCTCCCACTCGATCAGCGATTCCGCTTCGTGGAGGAGGTTGATCACCTCGATGTAGTCCTTGTCTTTCACCATCATGAGGGCGGTGCGTCCCCCTTCATTGCGCGCCTTCACGTCGGCACCGGCCTTGATGAGGACGTCCACCACCTCCGCCTCGCCGGCACCGGCGGCCAGCATGAGGGGCCGCACACCGTAGAAGATCTGGTGCTCGATGTCGGAGCCGGCCTCGATGAGCACCTGCACCACGTCGGCGAAGCCACGGTCGAGATCGGGGTTGTAGCAGGCATGCATGAGGGGCGTCAGCCCGCGCTCGTCGGTCGCCTTGACATCGGCGCCGGCGGCGAGCAGGTCGCGCACGATCTGCAAATGCCCCAGCCGCGCCGCCGCCATCAGCGGCGTGAGCCCCCCTTCCCCCGCCGCGTTGACATCGCTGCCCGCCGCGATCAGCGCCTGCACCCGGCTGACATCGCCGGCTTCGATTGCATCAAACAGTTCAGACACGGTCCGCTCCTCTCGCGCCCGCGAAAACCCACGCGGGATCATGGATTTATCGATGTTTCCATTGTATCAGACCGGCGGCTGCCCCACTCGTTTTCCGCCCGGTCCCCGGCCCCTTGTTTTTTTCCGCCCCGCCCCCATTTCCGGCGCCGGTATGGCCTTGCCTGTATAATCCAACCGTTTGTTTTCCAGGAGCGTATCATGCCGATCTACGAGTATCGCTGCAGCGAGTGCGGCTTCCAGCAGGAATACATCCAGAAAATGAGCGATGCGCCGCTCACCACCTGCCCCCAGTGCGGCAAGGAAACCTTCACCAAGCTCCTTTCCGCGGCGGGCTTCCAGCTCAAGGGCAGTGGCTGGTATGCGACCGACTTCAAGGGCGGCAGCCAGGCGCCGAAGAAGGAGGAAACCCCCGCACCCGCCTGCGGCGCCGGCGCCTGTCCCGCCTGCCAGGCCTGACCCTTCCAGGAGACGGGCGGATCGGGTCGCACCCGTTCCGCCTTTTTTGTTGCCATGCGCACCCTGCCCATTAAACGCTACTTCGTCACCGGACTGCTCATCTGGGTTCCCCTGGTCATCACCGTCTGGGTGATCGCCTTTCTCGTCGGCACCCTGGACGGTGTGCTCGACCTGCTGCCCACGCCCTACCGCCCCGACGCCTGGCTCGGCGTGCACATCCCGGGACTGGGTGCGGCGGTGGTGCTCACCATCATCTTCCTCACCGGCGTGGTGACGGCCAATTATTTCGGCCGCCAACTGTTCGCCCTGTGGGAAAGCCTGCTGGCGCGCATTCCGGTGGTGAAATCCATCTACAGCAGCGTCAAGCAGGTGAGCGATACGCTCTTTTCCGGCAAGGGGGAGGCCTTCCGCAAGGTGCTCTTGGTGCGCTATCCCCACACCGAAGCCTGGTCGCTCGCCTTCCAGACCCACGTGCCGGCCGAGGTGCGCCGGGAGTTGGGCGACGATTACGTGGCGGTCTTCATCCCCACCACCCCCAGCCCGGTGAACGGCTTTTATTTCTACGTGAAGAAGAGCGAGACCCGGGAGGTGGACATCAGCGTCGATCTCGCCCTCAAGTACATCGTCTCCATGGGCGTGATGGGTGCCGCAACGCGGCCCTCCGCGCTGGATTATCCCGGCGACTGAACGCCGCCGCGCGTATAATTACCGCTTTTTCGCCGTTTTGCGCGCCCTTCAGGATAGCAGCATGCGTACACACTACTGCGGCCACGTCACCGCCCAACTTCTTGACAAGACCGTCACCCTCTGCGGCTGGGCCCACCGCCGCCGCGACCACGGCGGCGTCATCTTCATCGACCTGCGCGACCGCGAAGGCATCGTGCAGGTGGTGTGCGACCCGGCGGAAACCCGTGCCGAGGCGGGTACCTTCGCCACCGCGGAAAAGGTCCGTAACGAATACGTGCTGCAGGTGGAAGGCCGCGTGCGGCGCCGCCCGGAGGGGACGGTGAATCCGCATCTTGCCACCGGTGAGGTGGAGGTGGTGGCCAGCCGGCTGACCATTCTCAACGCTTCCGCTCCGCTGCCTTTCCAGTTGGACGAGGAACCGGCGGAGAACGTGCGGCTCACCTACCGCTACCTGGACCTGCGCCGGGAGGCGATGCAGAAAAACCTGCGCCTGCGCTACCGGGTGGCGAAGAGCATGCGGGATTATCTCGACCGCCATGGCTTCATCGAAATCGAAACGCCCATGCTCACCCGCTCCACGCCGGAAGGAGCGCGCGACTATCTGGTGCCCTCGCGGCTGCATCCGGGCATGTTCTATGCCCTGCCCCAGTCGCCGCAGCTTTTCAAGCAGCTCCTCATGGTGTCGGGCTTCGACCGCTATTTCCAGATCACCAAGTGCTTCCGCGACGAAGACCTGCGCGCCGACCGGCAACCCGAATTCACCCAGGTGGACCTGGAGATGTCCTTCGTCGAGGAAGAGGACGTCATGCAACTCGTGGAGGGGATGATCCGCGACACGTTCCACAAGGTCCTCGGCGTGACGCTGCCCGATCCCTTCCCCCGCCTGTCCTGGCAGGAAGCCATGCAGCGCTTCGGTTCCGACAAGCCCGACCTGCGGGTGCCGCTGGAGCTCACCGAGCTGACCGACGTCATGCGGGATGTGGAATTCAAGGTCTTCGCCGGTCCCGCCAACACGCCGGGGGGGCGGGTGGCGGCCCTGTGCCTTCCCGGCGGCGGGCAGAAGCTTTCCCGCAGCGAGATCGACGCCGCCACCGAGTTCGTGAAAATCTATGGCGCCAAGGGCCTGGCCTGGATCAAGGTCAACGATAGGGCAAAGGGGCGCGAGGGACTGCAATCGCCCATCGTCAAGAACCTGCACGATCAAGCGATTGCCACCCTGCTCGCGCGCACCGGCGCCCAGGATGGCGACCTCATCTTCTTCGGCGCGGACAAGGCGAAAATCGTCAACGACGCGCTGGGGGCCCTGCGTACCAAACTGGGCCACGAGAAGGGCTACGCCCGCGACGAATGGAAGCCGCTGTGGGTGGTGGATTTCCCCGCCTTCGAATACGACGAGACGGAAAAACGCTGGGTAGCCCTGCACCATCCCTTCACCGCGCCCAAACCGGGTCATGAGGAGTGGCTAAAGAGCAATCCCGGTGCCTGTCTGTCCCGCGCCTACGACATGGTGATCAATGGCTGGGAGGTGGGCGGCGGTTCCATCCGCATCCACCGCGAGGAGGTGCAGGAAAAGGTTTTCGCCGCCCTGGGCCTCGACCTCGAGGCGCGGCGCAACAAGTTCGGCTTTCTCCTCGACGCCCTGCAATACGGCGCCCCGCCGCACGGGGGCCTGGCCTTCGGCCTCGACCGCCTGGTGGCGCTCATGGCCGGTGCCGACTCCATCCGCGACGTGATCGCCTTCCCCAAGACGCAGAAGGGCAACGATCTCATGACCCACGCCCCCAACACCGTGGATGAAAAACAGCTCGCCGAGCTGCACATCCGGCTGCGTCAGCTGGAGCATAAGAAAGCTTGAACCCGGTCTGATGCGGCATCTTGCGCCTTCGCGGTACCATGGAATGGCTCTACCTCTTCGCCGCCGGCCTGTTCGAGATCGTGTGGGCCACCAGCCAGAAATATTCCCAGGGCTTCACCCGGCCCCTTGCCACCCTCATCACCCTGGTCACTGCGACGGCAAGCTTCGTCCTGCTGGGCCTGGCGATGAAACATCTGCACCTGGGCACGGCCTACGCCATCTGGACCGGCATCGGCATCCTGGGGACCAGCGTGCTCGGCATCCTCCTCTTCGGTGAGCCGGTGACCCTGTTGCGGCTGTCCTTCATGGCGCTCATCCTCGTCGGTATCATCGGGCTCAAGCTCACCTACTGAAGTCGCCGTGACGAAAACCTACAAGCTTCCCGAATCGGTGCTGGTGGTCATCCACACCCCGGATGGCCAGGTGCTGCTTCTGGAACGCGCCGATCATCCCGGTTACTGGCAGTCGGTGACCGGCTCGCGCAACCCCGACGAGACCCTGCGTGAGGCCGCGCTGCGCGAGGTCGCCGAGGAGACGGGACTTGATGCAAGCCGGTTCCGCTTGACCGACTGGAACCTGGAGAACGTGTACGAAATCTATCCCGAATGGCGGCACCGCTATGCGCCGGGCGTCACCCACAACCGGGAACACGTGTTCGGACTGGAAGTGCCGGAACCGCTACCCATCCGCCTCGCCGAAAGGGAGCATCTGCGCTATGAGTGGCTGCCCTGGCAGGAAGCGGCGGAGAAATGCTTCTCCCCCAGCAATGCGGAGGCGATTCGCCGGCTGCTTGGAAGATGATGGACATCATCCACGTCACCACCTACAACATCCACAAGGGCTTTTCCCAGTTCAACCTGCGCATGGTGCTGCCGGAGCTCAAAGAAGAACTCCGGCGGGTACACACCGACATCGCCTTTCTGCAGGAAGTGGTGGGTGAGCACCGGCTGCATGCCGAGCGCCACAACTGGCCGACGCGCTCGCAGTATGAATTCCTCGCCGATTCCATCTGGCCCGAGTACGCCTACGGCAAGAATGCGGTGTATCCCGAAGGCCACCACGGCAATGCCATCCTCTCCCGCTTCCCCATCCTCAATTGGGAAAACGTCGATATCTCCGCCCATCCTCTGGAAAGCCGTGGCCTGCTCCACTGCGAGATCGCCGTGCCCGGCTGGGATGTGCCGCTGCATTGCATCAACGTGCATCTGGGGTTGGGCAGCCGGGGCCGGAAAAAACAAGCGGCCGCCATCCGCGACCGCATCGAGCGCGTGGTGCCCCACCACGCGCCCCTCATCATCGCCGGTGACTTCAACGACTGGCGGCGCACGGTGGGGGACTTCCTCGCCCGCACCCTGGGCGTGCAGGAGGTGTTCGAGCACGTGCATGGCGCGCCGGCGCGCACCTATCCCGCCTCACTGCCCCTTTTGCGCCTGGACCGCATCTATTTCCGCGGCCTCAAGGTGAAAGGCGCGCAGATCTACCACGGCCGACCCTGGTCGCGCATCTCCGATCACGCCGTGCTCACCGCGGCCATGAGCCGCGCCTGAGGGCCGCGGCATGAAGGGGTTCGTTCCCGGCAACCGCCTCACCCTGCTCAAGAACGGCACCCAGTATTTCCCCGCACTGGAGGCCGCCATCGATGCGGCACGCCACCACGTTTACCTGGAAACCTACATCTTCCGCGACGATACCGCCGGCCGCCGCATCGGCGCGGCGCTGCTGCGCGCGGCAAGCCGCGGCGTGGCCACCCACCTCATGCTCGACGGCTTCGGCTCCAGGCCCCTGCCCACTGCCCTCCTCCAGGAGCTGGCCAGCGGCGGCGTGCAGGTGTTGATCTACCGACCGGAAACCGCCCTCTGGCGACTGCGGCGACACCGCCTGAGACGTCTGCACCGCAAACTGGCGGTGGTGGACACGACGGTGGGCTTCGTCGGTGGCATCAACATCCTCGATGACGCCGACCCGAAAGACGGGCCCCCGCAGTACGACTACGCGGTGGCCGTGCAGGGACCGCTGGTGGCGGAAATCCTCATCGCCATGCGCAGGCTGTGGAATCTGGTGGCCTTCACCCAGTTCTCGGGCGTGCGCCGCCGGTCGCTGGAACCCATCGCCGTGCCACCGCCGGCGGGCAATGTGCGGGCGCGTTTCCTGCTGCGGGACAATCTGCGCCACCGGCGCGACATCGAACGCGCTTACCTGCGCGCCATCGGCAAGGCACGCCGGGAGATCCTCCTCGCCAACGCCTATTTCCTGCCCGGCACGCGCTTCCGTCATGCCCTGTTGCGGGCAGCGGCGCGGGGGGTACGGGTGCGGCTTCTGGTGCAGGGGCAGACCGATCACCCCTTCGTCCAATACGCCGCCCAGGCCCTTTACGGCCGGCTGCTCGCCGCTGGCGTGGAAATCCACGCCTACCAGAGGAGCCTGCTCCATGCCAAGGCCATGGTGGTGGATGGCCGCGTGGCCACTGTCGGCTCCTCCAACATCGACCCCTTCAGCCTGCTTTTGTCCCGGGAGGCGAACGTGTTGGTCCATGACCGGGAATTTGCGGCCGCGCTGCGGGAGGACATGCTGCAGGAGATGGAGACCCACGCTAATCCGGTTACGGCGCAAAGCTGGCGCCAGGTGCCCCTCTGGCGCCGCATGCTCATCTGGGTGAGTTACGGTGTGGCACGTCTGATGATGGGGCTGGTGAACTATCCCACGGACGACCCGCCGCCCCTCAGCGGCGGGCGAGAAGCCGCACCACCAAGACGTTGATGAGCCCCAGGATGGAGCCCGCCCACAGCGCAGCCCACAGCCACACATCGGGGCCGAGCAGCCGCGTGATGGGCTCCCGAGCGGCAAAGCCGGTGATCAGGGCCAGGGCAATCCAGGCGAGGAAGGCGATCAAGGCTTTGAGCGTGGTGGTGGACACGGCGTGCTGATGGTTCTTTTTGCCACCGGGTCATTCTACCCGGGGGAGTTCGTTTTTCAAACGAGCCTGCCGTGGCAATGCTTGTATTTCCTGCCCGAGCCGCAGGGACAGGGATCGTTGCGGCCGATCTTCTGCCCGGCACGGACGAAGGGCGTCTGGCCGCTCGCGGTCTGCTCCGGCTGGGCGAGCGCTTCGTCGTAATCGGCGTGGTGGTACTGCACATTGGCCGGCGCCGGGCGGCTGTCCACCACCTGCACCTCTTCGGGGCTGCGGATCTGCACCGACATGGTGATGCGCGTGACCTCGTGCTTGATCGTATCCAACATGAGGGAGAAGAGCTCGAAGGCTTCCCGCTTGTATTCCTGCTTGGGCTGTTTCTGCGCATAGGAACGCAGGTGGATGCCCTGGCGCAGATGATCGAGGGCGGCCAGATGTTCGCGCCAATGGGTATCCAGACTCTGCAGCAGGATGCCGCGCTCGAAATGCCGCATGGCCTCGGCCCCCACGGCATCCACCTTGGCCTGGTAGTGGGCGGCGGCCGCCTCCAGGATGCGGCCAAGCAGCCCTTCTGCATCCAGTTTGCTGTCCTCCTCCAGCCAGCGGCGCGCAGGCACGTCGAGGGTGAATTCCGCCTTCAACACCTTTTCCAGTCCCGCCACGTCCCATTGTTCCTCCACGCTCTCCGGCGGCAGGTGCTGGTAGAAGAGACTGCGGATCACGTCCTCGCGCATGGCGGCGATGGTGTCCGAGATGTCCTCGGCTTCCAGAATGGCATTGCGTTGTTCGTAGATCACCTTGCGCTGGTCGTTGGCGACATCGTCGTATTCCAGCAACTGCTTGCGGATATCGAAGTTGCGCGCCTCCACCTTGCGCTGGGCATTCTCGATGGCGCGGGTGACCCAGGGATGTTCAATGGCCTCCCCTTCCGGCATGTTGAGCCGCTGCATGATGGCCGCGACGCGGTCGGAAGCGAAGATCTTGAGCAGGGGATCCTCCAGGGAAAGATAGAAGCGGCTGGAACCGGGATCGCCCTGGCGGCCGGCCCGGCCCCGTAGCTGGTTGTCCACTCGGCGCGATTCGTGGCGTTCGGTGCCGATGATGTGCAGCCCGCCCTGGGCGATGACGAAATCGTGGGCCTTCTGCCATTCGGCGCGAATGGCATTGATGCGTTCCTCCTTCTGCGCCTCGCTCAGGGTATCGTCGTTGAGCACGGCATCGATCTCCGGCTGCGGGTTGCCGCCGAGGACGATGTCGGTGCCGCGGCCCGCCATGTTGGTGGCGATGGTGATCATGCCCGGCTTGCCCGCCTGGGCGACGATCTGCGCCTCCCGCGCATGGTGTTTGGCGTTGAGCACCTGGTGCGGCAGTTTTTCTTTTTTCAGGAGGCCCGACAGATACTCGTTGATCTCGATGGAGGTGGTGCCCACCAGCACCGGTTGGCCACGGCTGTGGCAATCGCGGATGTCTGCGATCACCGCCTTGTATTTTTCCGCCGCCGTGCGATAGACGAGATCGAGATAATCCTTGCGGATCATGGGCCGGTGGGTGGGGATCACCACCGTTTCCAGGCCATAAATCTGCTCGAACTCGTAGGCCTCCGTTTCCGCGGTCCCGGTCATGCCGGCAAGCTTCTCGTACATGCGGAAATAGTTCTGGAAAGTGATGGAGGCCAGGGTCTGATTCTCTTTCTGGATGGGCACCCCTTCCTTCGCCTCCACCGCCTGGTGCAGGCCGTCGGACCAGCGACGCCCCGGCATGAGGCGACCGGTGAATTCATCGACGATGATCACCTCGTTGTTCTGCACCACGTAGTGTTGGTCCCGGTGATAGAGGGCATGGGCACGCAGGGCGGCATAGAGGTGATGCATGAGGGCGATGTTGGCCGGCTCGTACAGGCTGCTGCCGGGCGGCAGCAGCCCGGCCTCGGCGAGCAGCCGTTCCGCCTTTTCGTGACCTGCCTCGGTGAGGATC
>Ga0272446_1005219_pt1 | contig 14535 bp, 13 predicted proteins | sample YNPCB0061_FD_194587 | JGI IMG/M metagenome (GOLD analysis project Ga0272446, IMG submission 194587) | Hot spring microbial mat communities from Yellowstone National Park, WY, United States - YNP-CB-006-1 | ecosystem: Environmental > Aquatic > Thermal springs > Hot (42-90C) > Sediment | place...
TCTTCGATGAGGCGCCGCGCCTGCCTGCCGCCGAAGCCCAGCCGGTGCCCGGGGAACCAGTCCAGCGCCCGCGCCACGCCCGCGGCCACCTGCGTGCCCACCAGCACGCCCACGTTGGACGGGAAGCCCCACGCGCGCCAGTGCACGGTGCCCGACGCCACCAGCACCAGCTTCGTGCCCGCAGCCGCGCGCGACGCGAAGTGCACCACCGTCAGCTGCCCGCCGAGGCTGTGCCCGCCCACGTGCAGCGGAACGCCCGGCGCGCGCGCCGCGAGTGACGCCATCGCCTGCGCGTGGTCGTCGATGAGCTCGCCCAGCCCATAGTCCACGCCGCGCGCGGCCTGCACGTCGCTCGCTTCGCCGCCGCGCCACTCGCTCACCAGCGTCGCCACGCCCCGCGCCGCCAGCGCCACGCCGAAGCCGTCGTAGGCCCGGGCGGACACGCCCATTGCGGGCATCCACGCCAGCGCCGCCCGCGCCCCGCCCGACGGCACGAAGAGCCGCGCCCGCGCGGTCGCGCCGTCACGGCCAGTCACCTCGAGAAGCTCCGGGCCTGCCACGCGCCGCACTGTAACGGCCCGCGGAGCGCGCTGGCCCTGTTTCAAAACGCGCGCGCGTCGCGTTTCAGAGTGCACAATCTGCGTGGCGCGGATCAGGCCCTTGCGGCCCGCGCGTGTCGAATCAGCACGTTGTCGCGTGGTGCGTCCGCATGATCTGGCACAAACCGTGCCTGCATCAGATCAACCATGCTCGAAAACCCGGTCCATGAGTGCAGCGACTGCCCGCTCAACGGTGGAGGGCGGTGCCCCTTCGTCAACCGTCGCATCCCGGCGGGGACGACGCTGTGGAGCCAGGGCGACGTGCCGCGCGAGCTGGTGCTGGTGAAGGACGGGCTGGTCAGCCTCACCTCCAACGACGCCACCGGGCACGAGGTGATGTCGGCGGTGCGCGGGCCGCGCTCGCTGCTGGGCTTCGAGGCCTTGCGCAACCAGCCGGCGCGCGGGGCCGTGGACGCGCTCACCGACGTGCAGGTGTGCTCGGCCGAGCCGACGACGGTGCGCCACTGGGTGGGCCTGGCGGACGGCGCCGCGGCACCACCCGCGCGCGACGTGTCGGCGTCGGCAACCACCATCCTCAACCTGGCGCTGGACGAGCTCGACCGCACCACGCGCGACATCGACCTGCGCAGCGGCCCGGCGCTCTCGCGCGTCGCGCGCTTCCTGCTCGCGTCGTCCAAGCTCATCGACGCTGGCCGGCAGGCGCCGTTCTCCAAGCAGCACGTCGCGCAGCTTCTGGGCATTCGCGCCGAGACGATGTCGCGGTGCCTCAAGAAGCTGCAGACCGCCGGCCTCATCGAGTCCGGCCGGACGGTGAAGATCCGCGACGCCGAGCGCCTGGCCGAAGTGGCGCGCGGGCAGAACTGAGCCGGCTTCGCGTCAGTTGAACGCCTGCAGGCACTCCGTCGACACCTTCGGCGTGCCGGTGGACGTGTCGAACAGCTTCGCCGCGCAGGCGATGGTGGCGTCGACCGAGGCCTTCTCGTTGCCGGCGGTGCACGCGGGCACGCCCTCGATGCAGCCGAGCCACTCGTTGACGATGGCCGTGTCCGCCGAGCCGCACTTCGAGAGGCTCGCCTCGCACTGGCTCACCGAGGACTGGTCGATGCTGACGGAAAGCGTGCTGCCGCCCTCGGTGTATTCGCACTTCGTCTTCGTGCCGAAGATGCGCGTCTTCTGGTCGCCGACGCGCGTGCAGACGGACGAGCCGCAGGCGGAGAAGGCGAGGAGGGCGGCGGCGAGGGCGAGGGGCGTGCGCATGGCGAGGGGCTCCGGGGAAGAGGGCCGGACGGTATTCGCGCGCCGCGGCGCCTGTCACCCGAAGACGTCGTCCCAGTCGGGGCGCGGGTCGAAGCCGGCGGGCTTCACGTCGCCCAGCTTGAGCCCGCGCGCCAGCTGCGCGTCGAGCCACCGGCGCTGGCCCTGCGTGGTGCGCCGCGCCGTCACCGGGCCCAGCTGCCCCAGCTCGCGGCAGTAGCGGTAATGGAGCTCCTCCGACAGCCGCTGCTCCACCGCCGCGGCGCGCGCGGCCAGCGCGTCGTCGTCCAGCTCTGCCTCGAGGTACAGGACGTAGCGGGGCGGCTCCGTGGCCAGCGTCGGCGCGAGGAAGGCGAAGCGCGCGTCGTCGCAGGTCTCGCGCACCGCGGCCTCGGCGCGCACGGCGTTCAGCTTCTCGCCGCGCAAGTCGGCGGTGCGGTCGAGGCGGCCCTCGAAGCGCACCAGCGGCAGCGCGCGGAAGTGGCCCACGCAGCGCACCACGTCGGGCAGGCGGTAGCGGGCGAAGCCGCCGCGCGTCGTCAGGAGCGGCGCGTAGCGGGCACCCACGCGGAGCTCGTGCACGCCGCGCGCGGGCCGACCGGCGTCGTCGAGCGCCTCGAACTCGAGGAAGTGGCTGGTGACGGCGGCCACCGGCGCCTCGAGGCCCACCAGCGGGAAGGACACCACGCCCTCGGTGGCCAGCAGCCCCTTCCCCTGCAGCGGCGTGCGCGGGAAGTAGCGCCGCAGCGGGGGCACGGCGCGCGCGGCCCACCCGTCAGTCCAGCACGAGACGAGCTGCAGCCGGGGCCACAGCGCTTCGCCGGTGAAGGCGCCGGCGCGGTCGAGGCGGGCGGCCACGGCGGCGTGGCGCCGCGGCGAGAGCCATGTCTGCACCTCGGCCCAGCGCGCCTCGAGCTGCTCCAGCAGCAGCGTGAGGAAGGACGGGTTCCATACCGAGACGAAGCCGAGGTCTTCCGCCTGGGCCAGCGCGCGCAGCGTCGTGTCGCGCCAGGCGTCGAGGCTGCGCAGGCGCGCCGCGCGGCCGTCCAGCACCAGCAGGTGCTTCATGGCCCAGCGCGTGGGCGCGTCGAAGTACTCGGAGTCGTCCTCGAGGCCGACGCGCAGGCCGCCCGGCGTCACCTCGGGAGGGCGCGCGGCGGGCGAGACGCTCCAGTACTGCCGGGAGGCGAAGAGGGCGGGCCACGCGCGGAACACGTCGTCGAGCCATGGGCCCGTCGCCGCGCCGAAGTCCGCGAGCAACCCGGCGGTGTACGGGATGTGCTTGGGGCCCTTCGCCGAGCCGCTGGTGCGCTCCAGCACGCGCACCGGCTCGCGCGTCAGCACCTCGCGCTCGCCGGCCTCGATGCGCGTGACCCAGGGGACCAGCTCGTCCCAGCCCACCACGGGCACCCGGCGGCGGAAGTCGTCGACGGCGGACACCTCGGCGTAGCGGTGCGCGCGGCCGTAGGCGGTGCCGGCGTTGTCTGCGAGGAACGTCTTGAGCCACGCGGCCTGCGCGCGCTCGGGGGCGCGGCTCGCGGCGTCGAAGCGGCGCGCCGACGCGCGGCGGCTCACCGCCCACGCGGCGTTCAACGCCGTCACGACGGCCCTCGGCGGCGGCGGGTGGACCAGGTCTCTCACGGCGGGCACGTCGGCGTAGCACGCCGCGCGTCACAGGAAGATGCGCGTCGTCTTCTCAACGAAGGCGTCGTCGGCGCGCGCCAGGCAGCACAGCTCCTCGCCGGCGGCCCAGCGGGGGTTTCGCGCGAGGAAGAAGGCGACGTCGGGGTCCTCGCGGAGCCGCGCGGGCACGTCGGCCAGCTCGGCGGTGAGGCGCGCGGCCTCGCCGGCGAAGCGCAGGGTGCCCGTCTCGGGGCGCCACGCGTCGCCGAACTTCTTCCGGCACAGCGCGTCCAGCAGCGCCGCGACGTCGGGCGGCGTGGGCGCGTCGTGCCTCGGGAAGTGGTTGGGGAAGTAGCGAGAGAGCAGCAGGTACGTCCGGTAGCCCTTGGTGATGAGGAACCAGAACACCTCGGCGCCCGGGTGCTTGAGCCGCTGGGCCATGAGGTACCAGATGAAGGCGCGCTGCAGCGCCGTCTGGCCCCAGAAGCCCGGCGCGACGATGGTGTCGCCCGAGAAGACGACGCGCGCCCCCGCCTCCTCGAGGACGAGCAGCGTGGAGAAGCCCTGCACGCGGCGCTCCGCGTCCTTCAGCACGATGACGTGGTGCTTCTCCGAGAGGTCCTTCTCGAAGTCAGCCCGGCGCGCGCCGTCGTACGCGGCCGCGTACAGCGTCCACATGGCCTCGCGCTCGGCGCCGGTGAGGGACGCGACCTGGCGCACGCGCGGCGTGAGGCCCCGGCCCGGGCGGAAGAAGCCGCGCTGCCGGATGAGGCCCCGCGACACGGTGCGGTGGGTGTGCTGCCGCGACGTCACGCGCGCGACTGTACGCGGCCCGCGCGGGGGGCGCTGCGAGAGTTAGAGGCAGATGACGCCGCTGCAGGTGTTGACGGCGATGCAGCGCGACGGCTTCGGCTCGAAGCGACAGCGCGCGCAGGTGTCGGGGGGAATGGCGCACTGCGCGAAGCCCTGGGCCTCGTTCCAGCGGAGGACGCAGGGGTCGCCCGGGGCGAAGCCGCACAACTCGCGCCGGTCCTGCTCGGTGAGCGTGTCGAACGTCTCGCGCGAGATGGGCTGGTTGGCCAGCGCGAGCGCCGCCGGCGACAGGCGGCCCGCCGTCCACCGGTACACCGGCAGGTTGCCGACGGTGCGGCCGTCGAAGATGCGCGTGTCCGCCGGGCAGCTCCTCTCGTGCAACACGCAGCGGCCGGCCGCGTCGTCGGGCACGCACCGCAGCGGGCACTCCCCCGTGCAGCGCGACTCGATGACGGTGGTGCACTCGTCCGCCATGGCCCGGCACACCTCGGGTTGGCCGATGCCGGCGTTGCACCGCTGCTGCCGCGCGCAGGACGAGCAGCCCGGGAGCGCCAGCGCGACGGCCACCAACACGAGGAGCCTCATGCGCCCGAGTCTCTCACTCGCGCGCGCCGAAGGGCGCGCCTTCTGTGCGCGCGCCTCTCGCGAGTGCGCTACCGTCGGTCACGACGTCATGTTCGGCAACCGTCGCTTCGCGCGCTACCCCGTCAACCTTCGCCTGCGGCTGCAGTTGCCGGCGGGCGAGCTGGAGACGACGACGGAGGACGTCTCGCTGGCCGGCTTCAGCGCGCCGTGCGCCTCGCTGCCCGAGGTCGGCACCACCTTCGGCTTCGTGGTACACCTGCCCGACGGGCGCCTCGTCTCTGGCAGCGCCAGCGCGATGCGCGTGTCTCCCGACGGCCTGGCCGGCTTCTCGTGCGAGTTTCCCCCGGAGCAGCTCGCCACCTGGGAAGGTTTCCTGCAGCAGGAGCAGGCCTCGGGCGGCGTGTGGCGCATGCTGGCCCGCTACGCGCTCGCCGGCGGAGAGGATCGCGAGGCCGCGCGCTCGGTGCTGGAGAAGGGCCGCTTCGGCTTCCTCTTCCAGCGCCTCGGCGGCGAGAAGGACGAGCCCGCCCCCGACGCGCCGCCGCAGTCGGTGCGCCTGCACATGGTGGGGGAGAACGGCGAGGCGTACCGCATCGCGTTCGAGAAGCACGCCAGCGAGATGCCGGACGCGTCGGCCTTCGCCAGCGCGTCGCCGAAGGTGCTGGAGCTGGCCCGCCGCGCGGTGTCGCGCATTCTCACCCAGGACGTCTTCTTGAAGCGCTCGCCGCACGCGGTGGTGGAGCCGGTGCGCCTCGTGGAGCTGGCGAAGGGCGGCTTCGGCTACGTGGTGCAGCACCCGGGCGGCAAGCCGGGCCTCATGGGCCTGCACGGCAGCGAGCTCATCGCGGTCGAGGTGGACGGCAAGCCCGTCTTCCCGTTCTTCTCGCCCGAGGAGCTCGAGCGCATCGCCTGCGACACGTTCCGCCGGGAGCCCGAGGAGGCGAAGGACGCGAAGCCCGCCGCGCCCGTCGCGTCGGTGAGCGAGGAGCGCTTCTCGAGCGCCTACGTGCACAAGGTGGTGCACACCAAGGACACCGCGCGCACCACCGAGGACGAGCTGCGCCGCCTCATCGCCGCCAGCCAGCGCGTGCAGACGCGCACCTACGGCCAGCGCACGCTGCGGCTGTTCCCCGACGTGTGGCTCGAGGTGGAGCGCCCCCTGGCGTGGCCCGGGCCCGTGCGCGGCTTCACCATGGAAGATGGACCGGCGCTGTGCCTCTTCGCGCTCGAGGGCAAGGACGCGCCGCGCGTGGTGCGCCTCGAGCCCGGCGACGTGCTGTCGCTCATCCGCGCGGGCGGCGAGCGCTGACGCGTCAGCGGCCTTCGAAGAGGGCCGTCGCCTTCGCCGCCGCGTCGCGCCCCACCTGCTGCCCGAGGCGCCGGCCCACGAGGTCATCGGGCTCGACGTGAATGCCGCCCCACAGGCGCGACTGGCCGGCCTGGTCCGCCGCGTCGAAGTACGTCGCCCACTGGAGCCGCACGTCCACCGTCGGCCCGCGCTCGAACTGCAGGCCCACGTCGCGCGGCACGAGGTGCTGCGACAGCCCGCCGGGGAAGAAGTCGCTGCCGGTGAAGTCCGCCAGCACCTCGGCGGCGGCGCGGCTGAAGGTGCTGTGCCCCGAGATGAAGCCGGGGAAGGCCGGCGTCACGAAGGTGGTGCGCTGGTACGTCGTCCACGTGTCGGCCTCGCGCCAGTGCACGCCGCCCGCGCCGGTGACGCCGTCTCGCGCCGTCGGCTCCCACGCGCGCACCACCACCGCGCCCACCGGCAGGCCCGCGTGCCGCCGGACGCTGGACGCCGCGGTGACGACCTCGACGAGGCCGTCTTCCAGCGGTAGCCCGCGCGGCGCGTAGCGGACGCCCGCGTCGTCGCTCGACTGGCCCAGCTGGGCGGCGTAGCGCACCAGGGAGATGGGGCGCGCCGTGGTGAAGGCCCGCTTCACCTCCCACGCGGTGATGGCCGCGTCGTGCAGGGCGCCGTTGAGCGCGAGGTACACCTTCACGTCCCACTCCAGGCGGCCGAGCGCGTCGCCGGTGCCGTGGAGCCTGCGCGCGAAGCCGGGGCTGTCGGCCACTTCGTTGGCCAGCACGTTCCAGTGGCCCGGCGGCGTCTCGGACGTCGGCCCGTCGGCCCAGTACTCGGCGATGACGCGCCCGAAGTCGGCCAGTGGCACGACGTTGGCGGCGTACGGCGCGCCCGTCACCGGGTTGGCGGCGTGCCCCGTGCCCGCGTTGGTGCCGACGGGGTTGTTGCCCCAGGCGCCGGGCGAGACGTCGATGGTCTCTGGCAGGGCGGGGTCCAGCTTCGACTGGCGGCGCAGCACGTCGAGCAGCCAGCGCTTCATCTCCGGGTCGTCGACGGACGGCGCGAGCCCGGGCTCGTGGTACAGCGCGCCGCTGCGCTGCATCGCGAAGGGCCGCACGTTGCGCCAGTGCGCGCCCATGTACGGCTGCACGCCCGACGCCTGCTGGATGCCATTCTGCGTGAAGGCCTGTTCGAACTCGAGCGGCTGCCACGCGTTCGGGTCGAGCACGGTGGTGCCGCGCTGCCACACCTGCAGCGGCGGGTTCACCGCGTAGAAGCCGGTGGTGTCGGCGTAGTCGTGCGCCTCGTTCGCGCCGTCGTCCCGGCCCAGCTCCAACATGCGCGCGGCCACGCGGTTTCCCACGGACGACGGCGCGTCGCCCTGCGTGTCGGTGCGCGAGGCGTCGTAGCCGAGCCGCTCCATCGCCTCAGCCAGGCAGCCCACCGTCTGCGGTCCGCCAGTCGCCTGGCCGTAGCGCGCGAGCAGCACGCGGTACGCGGCGAAGGCGACGGCCTCTCGCCGCGCGGCCTCGACGTCGGCGGGCGCGCGGGCCCTGTCCTGCGAGTAGAGCCCGGAGGCCGTGGTGTCGTAGGCCGCCCACGCGTCGTACATCGCCGCGGAGAGGTGGAAGAGGTTGCGTGCGTGCACGGTGGGCACCGGCAGGTCTCGGCGGATGGCGTGGAGCGCGAGCTCGTCGAAGACGCGCGCGGTGGACGCCGTCGCCGTCCACGTCGCCCACGACGTCTCGGGCAGCGTGCAGGGCTCGGAAGGGAGCTGCGGGCAGCCGCAGAGGCCGACCAGAGACCAGGCGAGCGCGAGGCGAAGCGGCAAGGAGCGCGCCACTGAAGCAGCACGGCGGGTCGCCTGTCGACCCCGGGGCACGGCGGCGCGCGTCGCGGAAAACGCGTGCGGAGGCTGAAAACCGGCCTCGCCGACGGGTGCGTGCATTTTCTCGATCACCGCGCGCGCGCAACTCGCGAAGCCAACGCGCGTTCTCCGCGAGCGTGGATCTGGCCTCACAGAGGCCCTTGCGGCGAGCGCTCGCCATGCGCACGCTTATGGCTCTGGAGGCGATTACCCATGAAGACGATCAACGAAACGAAGGCGATGGACGAAGGCCGTGCCCAGCAGTTCGACGCGATGATGCGGCAGCTCGCGACGATGCAGGCCCGCTACAAGGGCGTGCGCGGCGAGCTGCTGGCGAAGGTGCGCGAGGAGCTGATGAAGCTGAAGCCCGAGCGCAGCGCGACGACGCTCAGCAGCGTGGCGCCGCCGGCGCCGACGCCGCCCGACAAGATCTACCCGTCGTGCCGCGCGTGCGGGCGCAGCATGAAGCCCAGCGGCGCCGACGGCACGCTGGTCTGCCAGAACGGCCACACGCGCCTGGTCGCCTGAGCCCACGGCGGAACCCTCCCGCCTTCTTCGCCCTCCACGGCGTTCAACCCGCCGCGCGCGCGGTTGCCCTGCTGGCGCGCCGTGCGGTGCGCGCTCGCTTGGAAGGCGCGAGCTCACGACGAGGTGGCCGCGGCGACGGACTCGGGCGCCGTGTCGACGACGAAGTCCTTCTGACGACAGGCTACTGCTCGCCCTGGATGGAGGTGAGCCAGGCCAGCACGTCGGTGAAGTCGGCGACCGCGAGGTTGTCCAGCGCGCCGTTCATCGCGTCGTCGCCCTTCTTCGTCTGTGCGTCCTTCTTCAGCGCCTGCATGCGCCGCAGCAGGTAGTCGGGGTACTGGCCCACCAGCAGCGGCGCGCCCTTGGTGTCGCGCCCACCACCCGTCTCGCCGTGGCACTTGGCGCACTTCGCCTGGTACGTGGCCTTGCCCTTCTCCACGTCGCCCTCGACGCGCGGCACGATGAGCACCTTCTCGAGCGCCAGCAGCCGGTCGAGCGCGCTGTCGGTGTCCTTGAACTCGGGCGCCTTCGATGGCAGCTCGATGGACGCGAGGTACTCGGCGACGTCCACCATGTCCTTCTCGGGCAGCTCGCGCGGCTCGGTGTACGGGAACATGGGGAGGTTGTGGCGCCGCCGCTCCTGGAAGGCCTTGAGCGACGCGATGGTGAAGGACGGAGGCTGTCCGGCGAGGCGCGGGTATTCGCCGCCCTTGCCACCTTCGCCGTTGGCGCCGTGGCACGCGGCGCAGGGGCCGTACACGTCCTTGCCGTTCTCCACGTTCTGCGCCCGCGCAGTCACCGCGGTGACGAGGGCGAGGCAGGCGAGCCAGCGGAGGGGGCGGTCGGGCTGAAGTCTCACGTGGGCGATCCTCTCTGCCGTCGCAGGTAGCAGCGACCGTGCGCCCGCTTCAAGAACGGCCGTCAACCGGAGCCAGCCGGCCGATTTCCGACGAATTCCCCGCTGTCCCACGCGCCAGCCCCGCGGAATGACGGGGCTGCCCGTTTTCCGCGGCGTGGTGTCTAAGGCCCCGTGGACGAATTTGTCGCCACGCCGGAGGACCTCTACCGCGTGTACGGCCCGCTGGTGCTTCGGCGGGCCCGGGCGATGCTGGCCGACGAGCACGCGGCGCGTGACGCGACACACGATGTCTTCGTGAAGGTGTTGGGCGCACTCGCGGACTTCCGCAACGAGGCGTCGCCGGTGACGTGGCTGTACCGCGCCACCACCAACCACTGTCTCAACGTGCTGCGTGCGAGGCTGCGGCGGCCGGAGGAGCTGACGCACGCGCAGGACGAGCACGGCGCCGCCGAGGCCGACGTGTCGGTGGACGAGCGGCTCACGCTGGCCGCGGTGTTGGAGCGCGTGCCCGAGCACCTGCGGGAGATCGCCGTGTATTACTACCTCGACCAGATGAGCCACGAGGAGATCGCCCGCGTGATGGGCGTCTCGCGGCGCACGGTCGGCAACCGCCTCGTCGAGTTCCACGCCGCCGCGCGCCTCGCCGCCGGGGAAGTCACCAGGAAGGTGGTGTCGTCATGACGGCCGTGCCCGTGTTGTCGCGCCGCAGCGTCGGCTGCATCTCGGACCTCACCATCGACCGCTGGCTGCTCGGCGAGTCGCCCGGCTCCGACGAGGCGCGCCGCGTGGAGGAGCACGTGAAGCGCTGTGCGTCGTGCGCGTCCCGCCTGGGCGCCCTGCGCGGCCTGTACTCGACGCAGGTGCCCGCCGCGCGCCATGAGCCCCCGGTGCCGCTCGACGCCGTGCCCGCGCTGGTGCCCGGGCAGTCCGGCGCGCTGCAGTTCGTCATTCTGCGCGACGGGCTGCTGGTCGGCACCGAGTTCTTCACGCCGGGCACGTACATGGTGGGCAGCGACCCGCGCGCCGACCTGCAGCTCGACGGCGTGCTGCCGCTGCACGCGCGCGTGTACTTCCGCGACGGGCGCGTGGCGCTGAAGGCCGAGCAGGGCGCGCTGTACGTCAACGGCTTCAAGGTGGACTCGTGCGAGGTGCGCGCCATCGACGAGGTGCTGGTGGGCCCGTACGTGCTGCGCAGCCGCGTCATTCGCGAGCGGTGGTCCGACGTGGAGCCGGGCCAGCGACGCGCGCCCGCGTCCGACGCCGAGCTGGTGGAGGACGTCGTGACGGCGCGCGTGGAGGCGCCGGAGATGACGGTGGTGGACCGGCCCTCGACGTCTTCGTCGAGTGCCGCGCCCACGCCGGGGGTCGAGCGCGAGGCGGCGGCGGAAGTGACGCCCCCTTGGAGAGGTGCGCTGCCGTCGCGCGTCCCGCCGCTGCCCAGCGTCGCCCGCGAGGCTGCGTCCAACTCGGCTCCGACACCTCCACCCGCGACCATGTCCCCGTCGCGCCGCGCGCCCGCCGGGCGCCCTGCTCGCGCGACGACGCGGCTGAGTGCCGAGCTCTGGTGGGGCGACACCCGGCAGGCGACGCAGAGCTTCGTGGCGGCCGTCACCGCGCGCGACTTCACGACGTGGGGCTTCGCCGTGCCCGACGACTTCGTGCTGGGCGAGCCCGAGGCTGATGGCGCGTGGCGCGTGCGCCTGCCGACGGACACCGCCCCCCGCGTCGTGCGGCGTGGCGAGGCCGTCGAGTGCCGGGCCGGCGCGCTGCGGCTCGTCTTCCGCGTGGACCCGGTGCTGGATCGCCTGCCTTCGGCGCCGCTCGTGTCATGGCCGCTCGCGGCGTCGACCGTTGCCCTGCTCGCGGCCTTCTTCACCACCATGGCGCTCGCGCCCGTCCCGGAGGAGGAGCGCTTCACCCCGCACGACTTCAAGCGCGAAGTCACGCTGCTGTTCCCCGCGCCAAAGCCGCCGCCCGCGCCGACGCCGGTGACGCCCGGCGAGCCGACGCCGTCGCGCAGCGCCGAGCCCCAGGTGAACCAACCGAAGCGCCGGCCGTCGACGCCGCCGCCCCCGAAGCCGCCGGACCGCTTCGCCACACTCAACGCGATGCTGAAGGGCGGCGCGATGAAGAGCCTGCTCGACCCCACGAAGGGCCCGAGCGCCGGCAGGCCCACCGCCGGGCGCGGACGTCCAGAGTTGCTCGCCGGCGTCGGCATGGGCGCGGGCGGCGCGAAGGGCTTCGAGTTCGGCATTCGCGGCGACGGCGGGGCGGGCATCGGCGCGGCCGGTGCGTCGAAGGCGGGCTCGATGACGGGCGGCGGCTTCGGCGTCGGACCCATCGGCGGGCGCGTCGTGCGGCCGGTCGCGACGGGCATCGCCACGGCGCCGGGCAGCCTGCACTCCATCGACACGGACGCGGTCGCGAAGGCCATCGCGTCGCACCTCGCCGAGGTGAGCGCCTGCTACGAGCGCTCGCTCCTCTCCAACGGGCACAGCGGCGGCCGGCTGCTGCTCGAGTGGACCATCACCACGGCGGGCGCTGTGTCGCAGGCGAAGGTGAAGTCGTCGACGCTGAAGGACGCGACCATCGCCAGCTGCGTGCTGAGCCGCCTGAAGACGTGGTCCTTCCCCAGGGCGCGCGGCGGCGCCGTCGTCGTCAGCTACCCGTTCGTCTTCCGGGCGTCGGACTTCTGAAGCGCTGAAAGGCCGCGCGTTCGCTGCTAGGACGCGCGCATGCCACGTATCGTCGAGTGCGTTCCCAACTTCTCCGAGGGCCGCGACGCTGGGAAGCTGAAGGCCATCACCTCCGCCGTCGAGTCCGTGAGCGGCGTGCAGTTGCTGAACGTCGAGCCCGGCGCCGACACCAACCGCACCGTCGTCACCTTCGTGGGCGAGCCCGAGGCAGTGCTGGAGGCCGCGTTCCAGGCCATCGCGAAGGCGGCGGCGCTCATCGATATGTCCACGCACCGCGGCGCGCACCCGCGCATGGGCGCCACCGACGTGTGCCCCTTCGTGCCGGTGGAAGGCGTGACGATGGCCGAGTGCGTGGCGCTGGCGAAGCGGCTCGGCGAGCGCGTCGGCAGGGAGCTCGGCATTCCCGTCTTTCTCTACGAAGAGGCCGCGTCGTCTCCGGCGCGGAAGAATCTCGCCGACATCCGCAAGGGTGAGTACGAGGGCCTCGCGAAGAAGCTCGGCGATCCCGCGTGGAAGCCCGACTTCGGGCCGGCGGCGTTCAACGCGAAGTCCGGCGCCACCGTCATCGGCGCGCGCGAGTTCCTCATCGCGTGGAACATCAACCTGAACTCCACCGACAAGAACCACGCGGCGGAGATCGCCTACGAGCTGCGCGAGCGCGGCCGCGTGGCGCGCACCGGCAACACGAAGCCCTTCTACTATCGCGGCAAGGAGCTCAAGTACGCGGCGGGCGCGTACCCGTGCGGCTCGTGCAGCGTGGTGGGCAAGGCGTACGCCGAGGTGAAGGCGCACTGCGCGGCTGAGCACGGCTACGACCTCGACGCGCTGCTGGTGCAGGCGGGCGTCGACCTCGCCGCGCTTGAGGGCCAGAAGGTGTACCGCCCCGGCAAGTTCAAGCACTGCAAGGCGATCGGCTGGTACGTCGAGGACTACAAGCGCGCGCAGATCAGCATCAACATGACCAACTACAAGGCGACGCCGCTGCACGTCGTCTACGACGAGGCGCGCAAGCTGGCCGCCGAGCGCGGGCTGGTGGTGACCGGCAGCGAGATCGTCGGGCTGGTGCCGTACCAGGCGCTGCTCGAGTCGGGCCGCCACTACCAGGCGCTGCAGGGCAAGACGGCCGGCGCGCCGGTGATGGACGTGCTGCGCTGCGCGGTGTCGTCGCTGGGCCTCAACGACGTGGCGCCCTTCGAGCTCGAGAAGAAGGTGCTGGGCCTGCCGAAGACGCCGGCCACCGCGCTGGTGTCGAAGACGGTGAAGGACTTCGCCGACGAGGTGTCGCGGGACACGCCGGCGCCGGGCGGCGGCTCCATCGCGGCGCTGGCCGGCAGCCTCGGCGCGGCGCTCGCGTCGATGGTGGCCACGCTGACGCACGGCAAGGAAGGCACCGAGGCGCGCGACGCCGAGCTGGCGCGCGTCGCCGCCGCGTCGCAGCGGGTGAAGGACTCGCTGCTCGCGCTGGTCGACGAGGACACCAACGCCTTCAACGGCTTCATGGAGGCGCGGCGCCTGCCCCAGGGGACGCCCGAAGAGAAGGCGCTGCGGAAGCAGAAGATGCAGGACGGGCTCAAGGCGGCCATCGACGTGCCGTGGCGCACCGCGGAGCTCGCGTTCGAGGCGATGCAGCTGGCGAAGGACGCGGCGGCCGTGGGCAACCCGAACTCGCTCACCGACGCGGCGGTGGGCACGCAGATGGCGTTCGCCGGCGTGCGCGGCGCGCTGTGGAACGTGGTCATCAACCTGAAGGACCTGGCGGACCCGCCCTACGTCGAAGCGATGCAGAAGAAGGCCGCCGAGCTGCTCACGAAGGCGCGCGCGCTGGCCGAGGAAGCCGGCGCCGCCGTCGACGCGAAGCTGCAGGAGATGATCGCGAAGAAGAAGGCGTAGTCCGCCAGCGCGCGTCGACCTGCACCCGCTCTGCGCCAGGGCGCGCCGTGCTTCGTCGAGCGGCGGTCGGTGCGCCGGCTCCCTGGCCGCGAAGTTGACGGACCCTGTCGCGCCCGTAACGTCCCTGTTCCACCCCGCGACTTGGAGCACCGAGGACCCTCGATGAAGAACGAGCAGCGCACCACGCAGCGCGAAGCACTCCCGGGCACGCCCATCGCCATCGTCGACGTCGAGAGCGGCGTCGAGTTCGAGGCGGCGGCGCGCGACGTGTCCAGCGACGGCCTGTGCTTCCTGTCCACGCTGGAGCCGCCGGTCGGTGCGGACATGCACGTGACGCTGGCGGGCGCGCGGCCGATGCGCGCCAGCCTGCACGTGCTGCGCGTGACGAAGGCCGCGCGCGGGTACGAAGTCGCCGGCCGCCTGTCGCGCCTGGGCTGAGCGCGCGGACATCGAGGATCCTCGCCAACCCCGCGTGCTCGGCTATCGTCCGCCGCGTCATGCGCCCGAACGCGTCGCTCGTCGCCCTCGTGGTGTTGTCCGGCTGCTGAGCCATC
>Ga0272446_1005220_pt1 | contig 14534 bp, 14 predicted proteins | sample YNPCB0061_FD_194587 | JGI IMG/M metagenome (GOLD analysis project Ga0272446, IMG submission 194587) | Hot spring microbial mat communities from Yellowstone National Park, WY, United States - YNP-CB-006-1 | ecosystem: Environmental > Aquatic > Thermal springs > Hot (42-90C) > Sediment | place...
TTTAAAAGGGTAGAGGGAGAACCCATCAGAAATGATACGGATAGGTGTCTCCTCTCTAAGAGCAACGAGTGTATTAGTGTCAAAGGTGTGAGCTGGCGCTACCCATGCCAATGGGGCTATACCTTTTTCTTGTAAGATTTTATAAGCTCTACGTATTTTCCCTTTTTGTTCATTGAGGGAAAGGTCTGTAAATTCAGTATAATAATTTAAAGGTATAACGCTGTTTTTAGATTGATGAAAGATATGATGTAAACCATGCAATGCAAAGGGGATTTGATGGAGTTGCCATGTTTTTACAAGGTCCCAAAAGTTTGGTATAAAGGGATAGTTGATAAGATCGGGGTCCTGACAGTCAGGGATAACCGCTACCAAGGGACGAATATTATAAGCTTTAAAAAGCGTAATAAGTCGATCCCAATTTTCCCATTTCCCGTAAGGACAAGCATCATCAAGACGGAATAAATAGTTTACATTACCCATTAGTCTATTATTTCCAATGTTTTTTTAAGATTTTCTGGATTAATTATGATGTTATCTTTGTGAGGATCTGTTTTTATACTATCATTTTTGCCAATGATGTAGTAATATTCAAAATCAAGGGCATTGGAAAGGGAGAAATAACAATTGTTAATTCCATCACCTGGAAAACGAAATTCTAAAATTTTAGAAGCAGGGGGCATAAATAGCATGTTCGTTAGTCCTGCTCCATGTAATGAAACGAGACGATTTGCTTTGCCAATAAGTTGTACTTGCTCTTTAAACGAAAGTTCTTCCATAATAACAGGTATATACCCATATTGTTTTAAAATAGGAATAATTTCATCTTCGTTTAAGACTTTTCGTTTAGGCGCCTTGGCTCGACTTATATATATTTTTTGATAAGAGGTAGTGAAGGTGTTTTTTTCCAATTTATAAAAAGAACGATATAGTGATTGTAATCCTTTCATGATATCTGGTCTGTAATTGCCGGTTGGAGCTATAGGTGAAAGACTAATAAGTTTTTCCAGTTTGGCATTCATATATGGTTCTAGTTGAAGTATAGAGGGAATATTAAAGGGTAATAAAGATTCAGAAATATAGGGTTCTTGCAAACAAAAAGAAGGAAGAATTAAGACATCAAAAGGAATATTGTAATGTTTTAAAACAAAAAGTCGTGGTAAAGCATCGCAGAACCAATGAAAGTAACCATTAGAAAAGTTATCGGTAATAGTAACTGTAGTTCCTGCAATATGTAGCTTCTTTTTAGGGGGAATTAAATATTTACATTCATTTTTTATACTGATAGTAACCGATAATTTTGATTGATATGAGAAAGGACTAATAGGTTTATAAGACCTTTCCTTAAATAACCCATAGGATGAATATACACAATGTGAAAGTTCAATCATTGTTACTTCTGGAATTGTCTTTGTAATTTCATCTTTAAAAAAAACATTTTGCGCTTCTGTAATATTTTGAGGTAATTTACGATAGACAGTTATTTCAGGTAAAATATTATTTTTTTTGTACATTATGGTACTTCCTTTTTCGAATATTATACAAAATATTTGAAGGTAAAATACCTTTTAAAAAGGTAAAAAGGGGGAGGCTTATTATTTTAAAAGTATAAAATAAATATAATGTAATTTTTTTTGAATCAAAGTATGAATGTACTATTGAACGTTTTTCTAATAGGTTTTTCTTAAAAAAAGAAGAGGAAAATCCAGTTGGTTCTACAATGCTTATCGGTGCTTCGTAGTAATAGAAAGTGTAATTTTTTTGATATATTTTGCAAATAAAATCGTAGTCTGCACAGACACGGTACTGTAAATTAAAAGGATGTTCTAATAACAAGAAACGTTTGCAGAGTATGCTTTGGTGGGAAGCAATCATCTGAAAAGGTAATCTTTGTAAAGGACTTGCTTTATCAAAGACATTGTACTCAGGATACTCCTGAATACAATCTCCATATATGATATCAGCATGGATTGTATTAAGTATATTAGCAATGTTTTCTAGTGTAGTAGAAGAATGTAGTTTGTCGCCAGCGTTTAAAAATAATATCCACTCTCCATGAGCTAGCCGCGTCCCTTTATTCATTGCATCATAAATACCGGAGTCAGATTCTGAGACCCATATATCAATATCATCGGTATGACTTATTATCCAATTTTTTGTACCGTCGGTAGAGCCGCCATCAATAATAAGATATTCTATGCTGTCGCGAACAGTTTGATTTTGTACAGATTCAAAGGTTTTTTGGATCCGTTCTAAACCGGGATTGTAGATGATAGTGATTATGGAAAATAAAGGGGGCATATTAGTTTCTTTTATATTTATTTAAGACTTTACAAATATACCTAATATCCTTTTCTTTGTGAAAAAAAGAGATAGGTAAACTTAAAGTGGTATTATGTATTTCTTCGCTAATAGGATAGGTACCAGTGATATATCCATCCATTGCTTTCTGTTTATTGGGAGGGCAAGGGTAATGAATTTCTGTTTTTATTTCATGTTTTAATAAATAATCTCTTATTTTATCACGCTCAGGATGACGAATGTTATATATGTGGTATACATCATAATAATCTTTATGAATAGAAGGTTTAATAAATTGATTGTCTAGTTCTTCATTGTAAATAGAGGCAAGTTTTCTTTTATGACTGTTAATATTATCTAAATTTTTTAATTTAATTGAAAGAAGTGCTGCTTGAATTTCATCAAGACGTGAATTATAGCCAATATAGTCATTATAATATTTAGTATATGAACCATAATTTCTAAGAGCTACTAATTTTTTAGCAAGATCTTCATTATCGGTAGTAATTGCCCCGGCATCCCCAAGGGCGCCTAAATTTTTAGTAGGATAAAAGCTGAAGCAACTAACTCCAAAAGTACCAACCATTTTGTTTTTATATTTAGCTCCATGAGCTTGAGCACAGTCTTCAATTAATTCTAGTTTATATTTATTACATACTGCTACTATAGGATCCATATCGCAGCTTTTACCATATAGATGAACAACCATAATTGCTTTAGTTTTTGCAGTGATCTTATCTTCAATCTTATTAGGATCAATGTTGTAAGTGGATATATCCGGTTCTACTAAAACTGGTATATGGCCGCATCGAATTATTGAAAGAATCGTTGCAATGTAGGTGTTTGCTGGTACAATTATTTCAGAACCCTTAGGAAAATCAAAAGCATCAAGAGCTAAAATAAGAGCATCGAGACCTGATGCAACACCTATACAGTATTTTACTCCTAGATATGCAGAAAAAGATTGTTCAAATTTTTTAACTTCATCTCCGAGAATGTACCAACCATTGTGTATGAAATATTTAAAAGCCCTTGAGTATTCTTTAAAGTAATATTTATTAGCCTTGCTTAAATTTTCATATTCTATCATATTTGATATTCCTCATCGACATAGTCATTAACGTCATAATGTTCGGAAGCTAATACTAATAGGATACAATTATTATTGAAATTGTCCATTGTATGCCAATCTTCTGGATTAATGATAAGTCCTTTATTAGGTCTATCTAATAAAAAAATATTTTTACTTTTTCCATCATTAACATAAATTTCACAACTTCCATTTAATGCGATAAGACATTGAATAGTTTTTTTGTGATGATGTCCTCCTCTTTTATGGTTTGCATTGTAAATATAATATACACGTTTGATTTCAAATGGTAAATAATTATCAATGACTGTCAAACTACCACGGATGTCTTTAAAAGTTGGAATATCTATAAAATAAGCCATTAGTCCTCCAAAATACGATTTAAATAAAAGATATTTCTGTTAAAGATAAGTTTTTTTAATAATGGTTGTAATGCAATTACTAATTTATTTTTATCAGAAATATTTTTTATATAAAAGTTTGCTAAATAGAAAAATAAATATTTAAAAATATAGTATCTTTGTATAATAGTTAAAAAATTATCAAACATTCTGTTTTTAATGATTTTATTTTCATGAAAATAACACATATATTTTGGCTTTAATTTTTTTTCAATATTATGTAGATGCTGAATATAGGGAAAATATAGTTTTTGTATTGCCCATTGTGGTAAAAGATATGTTCCAAAATCAATTTTGTTGTCATCTCTGAAACGTATATCATGAAAATGGAAGAATATTAGAGTATAACAACTTTTATCGTATTTATTCTGGAAATAATAATTTTGCAAATCTATTGGTTTATATTGTTGGATATTCCAAGGTGCAAAACCACCACCTTTGTTTTTCTGAATATGTATGTTAGAAAAACGAGATGGCCAATCATCTAAATATTTTTGGTCTCCGAATTTCCCATCTTCAAAACGGGCATAACACCAGTTGTTGCATGCATTTTTCCACCAATTTAGGGCTTCTAGACCAAAACGGTCATTTTTAAAAGTTAAATATTGGACACAGTAAATACCAGTAAGAGGGCTTTTATCGTAAACAGAAGTATACCAATGAGGAGAAAGAGAAACGGAATTTCCATTTAATTCATCAAAAAGGACTTTAGGATTTGAATAAAAATATAGATCCGCATCAATATAAGTACAGTGGGGTAAATTAAAATTTTTTATACAATAAAGTAGTAATGAAGGAGTACAAGTCCAACAGTATTCTGCAATGGTTCTGTTTTTTTTAATTGATATAAGTGTTTCATCTTCAAAATCAGAAAGTTTAATTGTAGTAGTATTTGCTAAAGAGAGATCTTTTAAGACATTGTATGTAATATCATTAAAAGCTAAAATATATAAATGAAAATCATCACAATGCCTCAGTAGAGATTCATACATTGCTAGTCCACGACTTAAATAATTGTTGTCAAATAAGGTACAATAATAAAGCATAATCTTATTTTCCTAATTTAAAAAAAATTAATTTCCTTATTCTATTTTGAATTCTTAAATGCTTGAAATATTTTATAAATGCTTTTTTTCCTTCAGATGATTCAACTACCTGTTGTTTGTAAATAGAGATATAATCAGTTAACGGTGAGTTATAAAAATCATTGTTTTCACAATGAACGCCACTATTATCCATTCCAATATTTTGAACTAAACTATAACGAGGATAGAGAGTAAGCATGTTATGAATAAATGCACTTGCATACCATCTGATTGCCCAAGAATTATTTAATCCTTGTATTTGTTCTTGTAACATCCTTGTATACGGATAAGTATTATTAAAATTAAATGATTTTTGTAATTTTTTCTTTTCTAATATGTAAAGCAACCTTGATCCATCTTTTTCAAAAAAATCCCACGCTCTTTTCCATGTTGCCCACCCCCAACAATCAGCGCCTTTAATAAAAAAGGTTTCAGGTAATTGCTTTGCCTTTTTTAATGGATACACATAGCCATGGATTGAAGCAACTTGTGGTTCGTTATTATAAATATGTAAGTACTCATTCATATATGTTAAAAAATAAGGAGAGGTCACGAGATCGTCTTCGAGAACAATAATTTTATTATATTTATTAACAATTGTAGTAACTCCATCAATAATGTTTTCTGCTAAGCCATAATTTTTCTCACGTTCAATAATTGTAATAGATTTAAATCCTTGTACTGTCTTTAAATACGAACGTAACTTATGAATTATGTCGGTATGTTCAACATTTTTAGGCCCATCACTATAAATAAAAAGATCACTTTGATTTGCTAACCTATTAGATTTTAGTGCCTCGAGAGTTTTTTGAGTGTGGTATAGGCGGTTATATACAAAAAGACAAATTGGGGCTAACATAAAAGATCATTTCGTTTTTTATTTATTTTATCTATCCAATAATCCATGAATAGAGCTGGATGATTAACAGCATAACGAGCTTGCTGAGCATATTGTAATCGTAATAATTCATCCATATGATAGAGTTCTTCCCAATCTTCAATTTGAACAAGAGGTAAATCTAAAGATGCAAAATAATCGGTTAAAATAGACTTTTTTACGATCGGTGCTACCCCAAGGTAAAGAGCTTCCCATGTACGATGGCAATCTTCACCATTGCCAGGGGGGCTGGCTACCAGACCAAACTGTCTAACATATCGTCGGTAGTAATAGCTATTCAGATACCCACTCGGATATGCACAATCGAGATTTTCTAAAACACGTAATGCCGGTTCTCGTTCTTTTTTATTGTTACCCACTGAAAAACCATAGAGGATATACGAATTTTCTGGGAGTAGTGTTTTTTTGCGAAGTTTGGTGAAATCTCCAATGTTTCCATGCCAATGTAATCGACGGTTTTCTAGTCCAATAGGAATAGGAGTAATTTTTTCATGTTTTACAAGGGTATTTTGTGCAAACCAGTGATATAAGGAGGAGGGGAGTAAATTTATAAAGGAATCATTAATATTTGTATCATCGTTTCCAGAAATAAGTATGAAGGAGTTAGATGATTGGTTTTTAAAGAGTTCGAAAAACTCACGAATATGATTAGTAGCTATATAGAGAAGCTCAGCATTTTGAATATCCTTTATTTGAAAATGGCAATGGGGTGTTTCGGCATCCCATGTTTTTGTGCAAAGGCTTCTAAAACTATCACCTGAAAGATAGGGGTATGAAGAGGGGTACTGTTTTGTAATTTTATAGAAATATTTAACACATTCACTAACAAAACGAATATAAGAGGCTTGTACTTTATAGCGTATGTTTTTTTTTTATAGGTGTAATCATATATTAAAAAATCCATTCGAGAAATCGTTCGGCTACTGCTTCAGGACTATAATATTTTAAAGCCCAATGACGCCCAATGTTGTTTAGTAAAAGAGAATCAATATATCTTTTTATATCAACTTTAGTAAATCTTTCAGAAAATGCAAGATAATCAATTTCTTCATTTGGTTGAACAGGTAATACACAGTGATAGTCATTAAAGTTTACATGGACTGTAATAGCGCCACTGGCTAAACTTTCCCAAAAACGCCAGCTGTCAAATTGTCCTACGGTATGTGTAGAAAGTTTTAATTTCTGAATCGCCTTATAATGTATTCTTCCTAATAATGTATTTGTAGCATATTGATATGAAGGCGCAAAATATCCACCAAAGGCTAAACATATTCGAGCTTGTTTAAGTCTATCAAAAAAAAGGGGATAATGTCTTCTTCCTGTTAACTGCCAATACAATTTATCTTTAGGCTCTTGAGGAATAGTTGTATCAATAGTAGTATCCAATATATAATCTGAAGGAGCTACTGTTTTAAACTTAGCCGTAAAATGGTCCCTAGCAGGATGACCGACTCTAAAATTACATAAAATACTTTTTTTTCTTTCTGATAAAGGTGGCGCATAATTAAATGCCTCTATTATACGATGAGTTAACCCAAATGCCCAGGGTTTAACTCTTTTATGATACCAATGATTTTTTATAAAATGAGTCCGTAACACAATATCCGCTGGCCAAGTATGGTCGATAATAGCCTCGGTTTTCCAACCATCTGAAGCGTCAATATATACTTTGCGAGGTTTTTGGGCCTTAACATATTCGGCAGGGAGCTTCCCGTATTTATGTAACCATTCATTTGAAATAATAAGAGCATCAAAATCTTCTACATTTTTATCACATTTTTTTATAAGCCATGAATTGCCTATAGGCCAATAGTTGGTATTTCCATATACTTCATGGCCTAACAATCTAAGCCCTTCTGCTAGCGAAACGATACAATGTTCATAGCCAGCATCTTCTGGTGAACCGTGGAAAACAGTAAAAAAGTAGAAATTCATAATTAATTATTTAGTACTCCATTATAAATATTAGCTAGCCGTTTAGCAATAGTTATTACAGAAAAATTATTCTTAAAATAATCGGATATTAAATAGTCGATCCCGAAATCTGTCAATATAGTTTATGCCAATTTTTAAGGGGAATAGCATTAAAATAATGGCTCTTCGCTATTTTATATGGGTAAGTAACCCAGTTTACCAGCGACCCGGTAAATAATAATATTTTGATGTTTTAAATTATTAAAATATTATCATTCATATTTAAAATATTAATTTTGTTGATTTAATTCTTAATATGTTCTTATATATTTTATTTATTAGTTTTTTATATATTTTATATAATAATTTCTGTAAATATTTAAAATTAATTTTTTTAATAACTATTGTTTTATTCATAGAATTAAATTTATTTTCATTTATTGTAGATGATATCGTTTCAGAAATAGATATTGAAACTAAATATGGAACAGATGAATATATAGTAACATAATGTTTATATATATTCCAAACATCTGCTGGATATGTTATTAATGGAAAAGCTTTTAAAAGTTTTATTATTGCAGATTTGTTAATGATATAACCTGTTGTATAATAACCATTATAAAAAGGATAAATATTTAAATATTCATGTTTAAAAAATATTTTATTAGAAACATATTCTGAAGGTGTTAATAATAAGATAAATGGATCTTTTAATGAATTTAAAAAAGCTTTAAGTTCTTTATACATCCTGTAAATGTTTCCAGAAATGAGTGCATCATCTTCAAGAATAAGGCCATAATCACTAGTATTTTGTTTTAAAATTTGTTCCCATGCTTTTCGATGAGATAAAGCACAACCTATTTCATTGAGTGATAGACTTCTTCCGAGTTTTTCATTAGAAAGTTCGTCATTATAATATTTTGAAAGAAAATCAGGCGATAAATGTTTACCAATCACAGGATCAATAAAATGAAAATTAAGAAATGAAAAAAGTTCAACCTGAGACTTAATAAAGTTAAACCGCTTAGTTTCAGTAGGAATAGAAATAATATAAGTTTCTATCATAATAATCGCCTCTCTATATTCCATTCTTACAACCATAATATATCGATTCTAATAAATAGGTGTCATTTGGACCATCGTATTCTTTAAGAATTTGTATATTTTTATCAAATAATTGGGCTGCTATACTTAATGTTATTTCTTCACAAACTCTAAATAATGTATTGGAAATAATAGAATCATCTTTTAATGATAACAGCTTATTAATAAAACTGGTACAGAATACTTTAAAATCATCAGAAAGTATTTTGGGACTAATAAAAACAAACCCAACATTAAAATGATAAAAATCTTTCCATTCAGGTTTATTTAAAATAGTTGTTATCAAATTGTTTTCATTACTATTTTCAGAAAACCTATTAATTCTAACTAAGAAAGTTGTATTTTCAAAAAAGAAATAATTAGAAATATCATCATGCCATATTGAATCTGCATCTACAAATGGGATATTTTTTTCAGAAAGTTCGAGAACAACCCGTAATTTTGTAAACTGCCATGGATCATTTTTGTTATCATTTATTAATTTCGTTATAACCTGTTCTGAGAAATCAAGCTTTTTTTTCCGTTTTTGGAAATATGCAAAGGTTATATCATCAAGATATAGATAAACCTTATTTTTTTTATTATAATAATGTAATGAATTAATACTTTTAATAGCTAAATCTACATAATCAACTCTACGAATTGCAAGCATTCCTATAGTGATAAAATTTGTATAATTATTGGAAACGAAGTGTTTTTTAAATTTTCTTTTAAAAAGGAATATATAAGAATATATCTTTTGAGCAATATCATCTTTTATAATATGGATTTGCTCTGATAGTCTATCGCCAAGAAAAGATTTTATAAAATGTTTTAAATTCACCTTAAAAACCTACTTTAATAATTTTTTAAAATAATCAATAGTCAATTTAAGACCTTCATCTAATGGAATTGTTGGTTGCCAACCTAATATGTTTTTTGCTTTTGTAATATCAGGTTTTCTTTGTTTTGGATCATCCGGTGGTAGTGATTTATGTATAATTTTAGAAGATGATCCAGTTAATAGGATAACTTTTTCTGCCAATTCAAGCATGGTGAATTCGCCAGGATTACCTAAATTTATTGGACCAGTAACGGTATCAGAGCTATTCATCAATTTAATAAGTCCGTCTACTAAATCTGAAACATAGCAAAAACTTCTTGTCTGATTACCATCTCCATATATAGTGATGTCTTCACCTTTTATTGCTTGAACGATAAAGTTACTTACTACGCGTCCATCATTAGGATGCATATTGGGCCCATACGTATTAAAAATACGAGCAACTTTTATTTTAAGATGATGTTGACGATGATAATCAAAGAACAAAGTTTCAGCACAACGTTTACCCTCATCATAACAGGCTCGAATTCCGATAGGGTTAACATTTCCCCAATACTCTTCAATCTGAGGATGTACCGAAGGGTCACCATATACCTCGGATGTACTGGCCTGTAATATTTTAATCTTAAGTCGTTTAGCAAGACCTAGCATGTTTATGGCGCCGTGAACTGATGTTTTAGTAGTTTGTACGGGATCAAATTGATAATGTGTCGGTGAAGCAGGGCATGCAAGATTGTAAATTTCATCGATCTCTGCATACAACGGAAAAGTAACATCGTGTCGGATGACTTCAAAATAAGGATTTGATAAAAGGTGTTCTATATTTCGTTTTGAACCGGTATAAAAATTATCAACACAGATAACTTCATTACCTTCTTGTAGTAAACGATTGCAAAGATGACTGCCTATAAAACCGGCACCACCAGTTACCATAATACGTTTTTTATAAGGACTGCTATAGGGCATAAGAACCTCCATTAAAAGTCTATTACTTCCATCCAATCAGCTATAATTCCTGGTGGATATTCAACTTCAGATTTAAAACCTAGCCAAAAGCGGGGTGCAATAACTTTTTTTCTATCTTTCATGAAATATGAACCCCACCAGGAAAAACTACTATTAGAAATTATACCATATTTGCAAAGGGACATCAGTGCTAAATCTGCATATTGGTCAAGTGTAGAAATAATCTTATTAGATATATTATGAAAACTTTGATTAATAAAATCTGGATCATCGGTTAAAAAAATAAAAAAAGGGTTTTCTACTAGTTTAATAATTATATTAATAGCTTTATAATAGTATGATAGTGGTAAGTCGGCACCTATCTTTCCTAAAACGTTATATTTAATATAATCCGTTTTACGGATATGAATAAACACTGGTTCTCTGTTATGAGGCAACGACTTATAAAACATTTCAGCTTTTTTAATATGATGTTCTTTAATTGAAAAAAATACATCAGTAATTAGATTTGCCTTTTGAAAATATAGAGTTGGTATCCAAATAAACGGTAAGAGTCCAGATTTAACTATATATTTTAATTCTTGTTTATAACCGTTCAAATAGTTATATTCACATTCTATTGAACCAATTAAGCGATATCTGTATAAGATGTTAAAAATATTATATAGATAGTAATCATATAATTTAACTAAAATTTTATTATTTATACATTTATATTTTATATTTAGTGCTTTTTTTATATCAGGCATGTTCAATAGAATAAAAATTCTTTTTTTAAAATTTTTTGTTATATTTTCAATTCCATTCAATTGGAAAAGTTGATTTCCTAGTCTACCGGTACCTACAAAAAAAATAAGCACTAAAATTTCCTTAAAATTGTTTTAATATATTTTTTTACTTTATTTTTAAACGTATTTTTTAACCAGCTTGCTTCCCAATAATGAATTGCATAACTTTCAGATTGTATATAGGTTTTCTTTATAGCTTCCAAGGGAAGATTTTTAGATAGATCATAATTGGGGTAAGGATAAAAATATACTGAAGGAAATAGAACCGCATTTTCATTAGATGTAAGATGTGCCATAAAAAGGCTGGTGAACAAACCCGGACCCGAATAATTAATAACTTTCATCCCATCATTAGAAAATAAAGGCTCTTTTGTTTTATCTAACAATTCTTCAAAAAAGATATTATAAGGTGAAGAACCGATAATGGCATTGATAATATTAATTTTAGGTCCATTACTATGTCCCGCAAAGAAGCTACAATTAGAAGTTATGGGGGTGAAATCCCTAAGACATTCAAAATCGGTGTCTACATAGATGCCACCAAAACGATACAAGATTTCATAGCGGGCTATATCACTTTTTATTCCAAAACTCGGAGATAAATTAAAAGCCTTTTTATTTTTAAGGTTTAGCTGTTTAATTTTTTTGTCATCCCAAAGGATATATTCCCAATCAGGATTATGCAGTTTCCAACTATTTATAAAGGTTTTGTATACATCTGGTACAGGAGAACCAATCCATATCTGATGAATAATTTTAGGAATTGGTTTAACCTCGCTTAGCCCATTATTTTGAAATGCGTTAAAACGGGAAGAGACTAATTCCCAAATTTCTGGTTCTACAAGGGGGTATGGTTTTTTATCTTCAAATAAACAAAGATCTATAAAATTATTCATGTTTAGTATGTTTTGTTGTGGAATCGAGATATTTTTGGAATGTTTTATTTGTAGCTTTTAATTCTTGATATGTACCTGAGGCAACAATAGTGCCTTTTTCTAAAAGATAAACCCTATCGCATTTTTGTATGGTACTTAAGCGGTGGGCTATAATAATAATTGTTTTTGAGTGTTGAAGTTCATCTATTGCTTCAAGTATTGCACCTTCTGTAATTGTATCGAGGGCACTGGTAGCTTCATCAAAAATAAGGATATCAGGGTTGTGATACAAGGCCCGGGCAATTCCAAGCCGTTGCCGTTGTCCTCCACTTAGGCGTATTCCTCGCTCGCCAATAACTGTGTCATACCCTTGTGGCAGCTCATTAACTATAAAGTCATGAATATGAGCCATTTTTGCGGCGGCTTCTACCGCTTGTGAATCAACTTCGGATGAAGAAAACCCAAAGGCTATATTATTGCGAACCGTATCATCACTGAGAAAAATAAATTGGGGCACATAACCAATATTACGACGCCATGCACGAATATTATTTAAAGTAAGCTTAATATCATCAACTCTTATACTACCTTGTTGTGGATAGAGTAGGCCAATTATAATATCTGCCAGGGTGCTTTTCCCAGATCCGGTCTTGCCAGCAATTCCAACATTGGTATGGGCTGGAATAATCAGATTGATGTTTTTAAAAAGATACTCATTACTCGATGTATATCTGAAGCTTATATTTTCTAATTCAATTTGCCGATGTAATGTTATTTTAGAAGGCTCTAATAATGTTGAAGGTACATTCACTTGCATTCTGAAATGATCTTTTAAAGTATCTACACTGGAAGTGAAATAATTAAGAGTTGCAATACCTCTGAATACACTTTGAATACTTGGCATGAGACGATAGCCGGCTAACGCAAAGAGGGTAAATGTTTGTAAAATGGTAGAAAAATCTTTAACAAGAATAAAATAAAAAGTTGCAAATATCACCATGAGCCCAAATATAAGTGTTTCAAGAATATATTTAGGCAAATCACTGAGCATTTCATTTATTGAATAATTTAATGCGTATTCTTTAGTGGGTACAGAAAAATTAGTGATAAAATATTCTTCCCGGCCAAGGATTTTTATATCCTTAATTCCGCCAAAGGATTCAAGTAAAGCCTTGGTACTATGACCTTCTATCTGTAATCGTTTTTGTCCAAGTTGTTCAATGGTACGACGGATCAATGTATACAGGATACTGTAAGAGACAATGATAATAAAGGCTGTTGCAAGGGCAATCCAGGGATTCACTATAAGCAGAAGTATGATAAGGAGGAATGCAATTATTCCTTTGGAAACAATATCCATAAATGGATTTAGTACATTACCCACCACATTATTCACTTCTTTTTGTATATTTCTGAGAAGTTCTGATGAATTATGGGTAACAAAAAACTCATAAGGAGCATAAAGATATTTAGTTAAAAGGGTTACACTAAGTTTGTGTATCCTGAGTAGGGTAAATTTCTTTGCAATGTATGTTATTAAGGCCTTACTTGCATTACTAATAAAAATAAACACAACAAAAACAATTCCAAGAAAGACGATAAATGAAGTTACAGACTTGAAGTGAAAGAACGTGAAAAGTGTATGTAACAAGGAATTGCTGTGTACACTTTCAGGGTTAGAAAGTATGGTAATGAAGGGTAATATAGAACCAATTCCTATGGTTTCTAAGATGGCAGAAAAGAACATTAAAAAAAAGATAATAACAAGTTTTACCTTGTCCTGCCGATCAAAGAAACTAAGAGTTGTTTTTATTACCTGTATAATTTTATTTATTTTTAGCACCGCAATAACCTATTCTTTCTCTCTTATTTCCCAACTGCAAAATAGGTGAAGCCTTTCGACTCTACTTCATCGCGTTTATAGACATTCCGTAGGTCAAAGAAATAGGGCGAGCGGAGTAGGGTGCGAACCCGATCCAGGTCCATGTTGCGGAACTGGTTCCATTCGGTTAACAGCACGAGAGCATCGGAGCCCTTTAGAGCTTCATACTCATCATTTGTATACACTATATTGTTTTTAATGGACTCTAGGCGCCACCGGGCTTCTTTCATCGCAGCGGGGTCAAAGGCTCGGAGCGTTGCGCCTCGATTAACCAAGCCCTCGCAGATGGTGATAGCCGGAGATTCCCGCATATCATCCGTATTAGGCTTAAAGGCAAGGCCCAGAATGGCAATTGTTTTTCCCTTTAATGCACCTGGACCGCCCAGGCCCATTTCAATTTTTTGTAC
>Ga0272446_1005221_pt1 | contig 14530 bp, 16 predicted proteins | sample YNPCB0061_FD_194587 | JGI IMG/M metagenome (GOLD analysis project Ga0272446, IMG submission 194587) | Hot spring microbial mat communities from Yellowstone National Park, WY, United States - YNP-CB-006-1 | ecosystem: Environmental > Aquatic > Thermal springs > Hot (42-90C) > Sediment | place...
CTGTGTCTTCTACGCTTCTTTTCCCTAAAATGATGTCCAAACTGTATGCTTTTGCTTCAAAGTAAGCGCGAAAAGGAGCAGGCAGAGGTAAAGCAAAAAGTAAAAAGAAAAGATAATAAGCACTAATAGGAAATAGAAAAGCAAGTACAACCAAGACTTGTGGGAAAAGGTATGCCAAAGCAAAGAGAGTGAAAGTAAGACGCTTTGTATCTAATAAGTGTACGGCTTCATGAGCCAAAATTTGCATTGCCTGCCTTGGGTATTGCTCTACAAACTCCTTACTCGTAAAATACACTGTATAACCAATTACTGTGGTATAGTCAGTCATAAAATTAGGGTTGAACCACTTGACTAAGAAATGCAGTAAATACATTTCCCAAGATTCATCTTTGTACTTGATTTTTAGAGGCACTTCTCGTTGGAGTAGAGAAATAAAATGTTGTAAATCGGACATTATAAAGTTTTTTCTCTAAAAATAGCAATAATTTCAGGAACAACTATTAATTTTAAATGCTAATTTTTTTAAATTGATTATAGTATATATCTCGTTTGTATTAGTATTATACGTTATTTGCAGAGTAAACAAAACATAACCCTATGAAAGTCAATTGCTTAGTTATTGATGATGACCCGATTAGCAGAACTATTGTTTGCAACTATATTAATCAAGTAGAAAGTTTGTACTTAGTGGCGAGCTGTGAGAATCCCGTGCAAGCAATGAACTACCTGCACAATAACCATATACAAATTGTATTTTCAGACATAGAAATGCCTATGCTCAATGGGTTAGAGTTTATCAAATCCTTAAAAGAGCCTCCTCTTTTTATTTTCATTACCTCGCACCAAGAGTACGCCTTAGAAGGTTTTGAGGTCAATGCAACAGATTTTTTAACCAAGCCTTTTACTTATGCTCGTTTTTTGAAAGCAGTGAATAAAGCATTAGAGTTAATTGCAGGCAACGAAAAAGAAGTCATTGATATCCAAAAAGATTATTTTTTTGTTAAATTAGACTCTAAACTTATCAAACTGTACTTTGATGAAGTGTTGTATGTAGAGGCTCAGAAAGACTATGTGAAAATATATACCAATACAGGCAAACCGCAGTTGGTATGGCTAAATCTCAAACATATAGAAGAGCAGTTCCCCTCTGACCTTTTTGTAAGAACTCATCGCTCCTATATCGTTAATATTTCAAAAGTAGATGTCATTCTCAATGAAGAAGTTATTATCGGCAATACAAGTATCCCTCTTGGAACTTCTTATAAAGAAAATGTGCTTAAACTCATAGACCCTAAACTCATCAAACGTTAATACTTTTCTAATTTATTTCTAATCTTATATTATATACTTATATACCTTTCTTTTACTAATTTTGTAGCAAGTTTTTAGGTGGATGCAATAGTAAGAAAACGCATGAGTGCTTCGTGTGCGGAGTAGTTATCCAGCTATGCTCATGCGTTTTTCTTTTTTAAAGCCCCGTAGCTATTGCCAACTCTCCTCTTTCTTCAACTAATTTCTTCCTTACTTCTAATTTTCTGAACAACCCCAACGGATTTATAGCCGCTCCGCTACGCCTCCTTGCCTCAGCCAATAGCGGTCTTACATCAGTTCTGAAAGCATTTTGGACAATCTCTTGTGCTTTTACTACATCATTTTGACGCTGTGCCTCCCAAAGCATTTCTCTATGAATAATCAACGCTTGCGTGTATGCTATCTTAATAGCCTCTACCGATTGCAGTAAATCTTCCAAAGGGTCTTTAACGTTATGGCTTGCATCTATCATCCAAGCGGGAACAGGGTTCTTTGTATTTTTATCTTCTATTCCCTCTACTAATTCATTGAAAATCAAGAAAAGTTGGTACGGCTTAATGCTGCCTACCGTCAGGTCATCATCTCCGTACTTGGAGTCATTAAAGTGAAAACCTCCCAATTTGCCCTCCATCATTAAGGTTGCTACTATCTGTTCTATATTGGTGTTAGGGAGGTGGTGCCCTAAATCCACCAAAGTAAATGCCTGACTCCCGAGTTTATTTGCTAATAAAAAAGAAGTTCCCCAATCCTGAATCACCGTAGAGTAAAAATTAGGCTCATACGGTTTATACTCTATAAACATTTTCCAATCCGTAGGTAAGTGAGCATAAATCTCTTGCAAAGATTCCAAAGTTCTTTGCAAGGCTTTTCTAAAATTCTGTTGGGCGGGGAAACATGAACCATCAGCGAGCCAAACAGTAAGAGCCTTAGAACCAAGCACTTCTCCATACTTTATTACCTCAATGTTGTGATGTATTGCTTGTTGTCTTACTTCTTTTTGAGTATGAGAAAGCGAACCAAATTTGTAAGAATAGTTTTGATTTTTTTGGTCTTGAAAAGTATTAGAATTGACCGCATCAAAAACAATATCATAACTCCCTGCCAATGATTTGATTGCATCAGCATTTTCAGGAATATCCCAAGGAATATGTAAAGAGATAGCCCCACTGGAACGGTTTAAGGCATGAAGTAAGCCGATGTCCTCTATTTTTTCTTCTAAACTACGAGGTTCTCCCGTTCCAGAGAATCTTCCAAAACGAGTTCCCCCTGTCCCTAATGCCCAAGAAGGTATAGCTATCTGAAAATCCATAAGTTTCTTAATAATAGCCTCTACGTCAATGCCTTCTTGCTGAAGCATTTCTGATAAAAAATCATATCGTTTTTTGTGTTGCCTTTCATTCAAAGAATTATGCTCGTCTATTTGATACTTTTCTACATTCATACTGCTATTTGTTTAAGTTATGTTAAGAAGATAAAATATCTTAGGTAAACTAATCGTTTCTAAGAATAAAATTAACTTTCCTATATCAATTAACTTTTTAATGTTTGAAAACTTTTAAAAACTTATATTACAGAAAATTGTAGAACTAAGATGCTAAAATTATCAATTTTTTTATAGTATTTTGTAGAACAATGTATATCAGTCATTTACTCCTAAAACTCTTATGAAGGTATCTGTGGTTATGTCCGTATATAATGGGGAAGATTTTTTAGTAGAGGCTATTGAAAGCGTGCTAAGTCAAACGTATAGAGATTTTGAGTTCATTATTGCAGACGATGGCTCTACTGATACTACTCCCCAAATTTTAGAAAAATACCAAGCACTTGACCAAAGAATAATTATAGACAGCCATGAGAACATGGGCTTAGCGAACTCGCTAAATCGTGCCATTGATAGCGCAAAAGGAGAGTGGATAGCACGCATAGACGGAGATGACATCATGCTATCTAATCGATTAGAAGAGCAAATAAAGTTCATAGAGGCTAATCCTAAGGTAGATGTAGTAGCCACTTGGGTATATCATATTGATGAAAACGGAAAAATTTTTAAGCTACTCGATTTCCCCAAAGACTTAGTTACTTGGGAAGATAATCAAAGATACTTCAAAGAAAATAAAGGAGTAGGAGTTATCCATCCCTCGGTTATGTATCGTAAATCATCTTTCCTGAAAACAGGCGGCTATAGAGATGTCAACCCAAGCCAAGACACGGATTTGTGGTTCAGAATGCAAGAGCAGGGGCTGATGTTTGCTGTAATGCACCAACCGCTCACCAAATACCGTGTAAGTCAAAATTCTATCGTTATCTCTCAAAAACTCCAGCAACGTTACAATTACCAATGGATAGTACATAATATGTTGCGAAGAAGGCAGGGACTCCCCGAAGTCAGTAGAAAAGAATTTATGCAACAACTACTATCAAATCCCTTTGGGAAAAATTTTAAAATTCATCAAGAAGTATTATCTCGACACTTTTCAAAAAAAGCTATCCTTGCACTAAGTAGAAAAAACAATGTATCGCTGATTTTTTACGCCTGTCTTTTATTTGCTGTCAATCCTATTAAAACTTTCAAAAAATTTCTACGGCAAATCAACAGAAAAAATAATGTAAAAGATGAAATTTTCTTATTAGAAAATTTTTAAAAACAAGAGCACTTACTACTTCAAATTACAAAATACTATCTCATGTACATAGGAGTCGACATAGGCACGAGTAGCGTAAAGGCTGTAAGTATTGATAATCAAGGAGAAATTACAAATACTCGACAAATTTCTTACCCCATTTTTTCCTCTTCGCCTGACTTTCAAGAGCAAGCCCCCGAAGAAATTTTTAATGCTACAATAAAGGTACTTAAAGACATATTAGCTGATAATGAGTACAGCAGAAATCAAATCAAAGCAATTTCATTTAGTGCTGCCATGCACAGCCTCATGGCAGTAGATACAGAAGGCACACCTCTTACCCCGCTTATTACTTGGGCGGACAATAGAGCCAAGCTAATAGCAGATAATTTGAGGAATATAGACTTAGGTAAGCAAATCTACATGCAAACAGGAACGGCTATCCATGCCATGTCCCCTCTTTGTAAACTATTGTGGTTCAAAGAGTATCAGCCAGAGTTACTTTCTAAGGCACATAAATTTATTGGTATTAAGGAATATGTGTTTTTTAAACTCTTTGGAGAATATGTCATAGATTTTTCGCTTGCCTCTGCCACAGGCTTGTTTGATATTTTTAACTTGAAATGGCATAAAAATAGCCTACAACTTATTGGAATAGAAGAAAATAAACTTTCCACTCCCGTTCCTACTACTGCTATTTTCCGAACTAAGAAGTTTTCTGAGTTTGCTCATCTCGATTTTGTGATTGGCGCAAGCGATGGTTGTTTAGCAAACTTAGGAGCAGGAGCAGTCCAAGAAGGGCAGATGGCTACGACTATTGGGACAAGCGGAGCAGTTCGCATGACTTCTGCTACTCCGCTGACCGATGAGCAGATGCGAACTTTTTGCTATTACACCGATGACAGACAGTATGTGATAGGTGGCGCTGTGAATAACGGAGGTATTATCTTGCAGTGGTTGCGGGAGTCTTTCTCTCCTGATGCAAGCATAGAAAGTATATTCCAATCTGCTGCCAATGTTTCTGTAGGAGCAGAAAATCTCCTATTTTTGCCCTATCTTTTAGGAGAACGCTCGCCTATTTGGGACTCCTCCGCCAAAGGAGTATTCTTTGGAATAAGAAAAAATCACACACAAGCACATTTTTATCGCGCTGTCTTAGAGGGGATTATATACGCACTCTACAGCGTAGGCAAAGTTTTTAAAGAAATGCAATCCACACAACAAGAGCCTTGTATTTATGCTACTGGTGGATTTACCAAGTCCGATTTTTGGGTACAAATGATGGCAGATGTTTTCAATCAAAAAATTCTCGTTCCTCATAGTTCTGAAAGCACTGCTATTGGGGCTTGTATTTTGGCAATGAAAGCATTAGGAGCGATAAGAAAATGGGAGGAGGCAAAAAAAATGATACTCATAGAGAAAGAATTTTTGCCTAATGAGGCAAATCATAAAGTTTATATGAAAAACTTTGCAGTATTTGAAAAATTATATTTTGCCTTAAAGCCGTTATTTCATCACAACAATTAATTTAGGGTTCACATTTCCTTAACCTTAAATTGACAACGCGATGGAGTGGTTTTTAAAACAAATCTGCATTTTTATTTATTGGCTTATCGGCTGGAAAGTACGTAATCAAATCGTTAATCGTCCTGAGAAATTTCTAATGATAGTTGCGCCCCACACAAGTAATTGGGACTTTATAGTAGCACTTTTTGCAAGGTACATTGCTGGTTACGGATTCAATACCAAGTTTTTAGGGAAACATACCCTTTTCAAACCTCCTTTCGGTTTTATTTTTTATGGACTTGGTGGCGTACCTGTCAACAGAAGTAGAAACAATAATTTGGTAGAGCAGGTGGTAGAGAAATACCAAGAAGCCAAAGGAGAGTTTGGCATCGTAATCGCTCCCGAAGGCACAAGAAAATACATAGAAGATTGGAAAAAAGGATTTTATCATATTGCAGTGAAAGCAGGTGTGCCTATTATTCCTGTGGGGTTAGATTATAAGAAAAAGGAAACCATTATTTTTGAAGTATTCTATCCCACAGGAGATATAGAGGCGGATTTGGTCAAGCTAAAAGCCCTTTTTAAGAATGTTACAGCCCGTTACCCAGAAAATTATAACTATAAAAATTGAATAACTATTTACTTTTGGGCTTTTTCTTATTTTTCAAGCCTATTTCATAGTTGCGGTACTGCTCTGGGGTAGTAATTGATTTGAGCCTCGACTCAAACTTTTGCTCATTGCGTAAGTGCTTGATTTTACGTTTTTCTGGGTCTGGCTCGCTTTCCTCTATTTCATCATACTTCTTGTAATACTCTTCCGAAGCAATCTTAATCATGCGGATTTGGTTTTGGTCGTATATTTTCAGGAATTTTACGATTTCGTCGGCTCGCTCTTCGCCTCTTTGTTTGGCATCCTGACCGTATCCTTGTAAGCAAACTGCGAAGAGGGCAAGGGTAAAAATAAAAAATAGTTTTTTCATATTCGTAAGATTATTTGAGTATATAACGGAAATAAGAGTAAGAATGATATATTCGGAAGAAGGTAAAATCTAAAAAATTAACTTTTCTTTATTGCTAAGTTTAAGTAATGTTCGTAAACAAACAAATAATGTAACGAAAATGTACATTTTTTACCTTTGGCTGTCTATTTTCATTTACATAAAACACTAATAATAAGTTAGTTATACATTTTGGTATTACTTTTGAAAAAGGAATATTATGTCAAATTAATTATATGAACTAAATTATTAAAAAATTATGAAAAGATTAAAATGGAATATTCGCAAAGTAGCTGTGCTGGCAATATGCTTAATAGGCATTTTGGTAAATGCTTCGTTTGCTAAAACGAGCGAAAAAGGCTTCAGGACAGTTGAGTCTAATGATAAAACTGAAAAGTACACTATTGTACGATTTTATGATGACAAGCAAAATCTTGTTTACGAGGAGAAAATAGCAGGCATAGTGCTTGCTCTAACAACGAAAAACAAGCAAATATTAGACAAAACACTAGCACTTTTTATAAAAAAACAGTTGATAACAGCCCAAGTACAGGCAAAGAAGTTAGTTGATAACTTGAATTAACACTGCAGAGGAAATATGTTAGCCTCAGCCTTATGGGTTTAAATTTGGAAAAACAAGCAAACCAACTTGTAAGGTATTTTGTTTAACTTTTTCTTGTTAAATTTACTTTTTTTTAATGAAATAATACAATTCCATACAACAAATAGAGTTTTTTTACGTTATTTGCATTGAAAGTTTAAAAGTGATACGCAGGCTTCCTATCATCCCTTGGATATAGGCAGCCTTTTTCATAATAAAATTTTCTTCAGAGTTTATCCTTTCTGTTTTCTTCATTTTTGTTTCAATTTTCTTAGCTTTGGGTAAAAAATATGCTCTATTCTCAAAACACCTAAATCTCAAAGTAAAGTATGAAACGCCGAGATTTTATCCAAACGCTGGCTATTGCAGGGAGTACCACTGCTGTTTTTGCACCCTCTATGCTTTCCTGCCAGCCTACCAAAGAAAAATTGGGCATTGCCTTAGTAGGTCTGGGATATTATAGTACCGACGTGTTAGCGCCAGCCTTTCAATATACTAAAAAGTGCTACTTAGCAGGCATAGTTACAGGAACACCTGCTAAGGCAGAACAGTGGAAAAAGAAGTACAATATTGCCGAGAAAAATATCTATAACTATGAAAACTTCGATAAGATTGCTAACAATTCTGACATAGATGTAGTCTATGTAGTACTTCCTCCTTCCATGCATCGGGAGTTTGTCATTAGAGCGGCAAAAGCAGGAAAACACGTTTTCTGTGAGAAGCCCATGGCACCTACGGTGGCTGATTGCGAGGCTATGATTAAAGCATGTCAAGACAATAAAGTAAAATTAGCTATTGGTTATCGCTGTCAGCATGACCCTAATACACAAGCCTATATGAAATTGGGGAGAGAAAAAATTTTGGGGAAAGTACAAATGATTAGCTGTGCCGCTGGCTACTTTGATGGAAGGTCAAGCCACTGGAAACAGCAAAAAGCTATGGGAGGTGGAGCGATGTACGACATGGGAGTGTATGCCCTGCAAGGAGCGCGCTTAGCCACAGGAGAAGAGCCTATTGCTGTTACAGCACAACACTTTACTACCCGACCAGATATTTATAAAGAGGTAGATGAAACTACACTTTTCCAACTCCAATTTCCAAGTGGGGCTGTAGCTTCCTGCCAAACAAGTTTTGGCATAAACATGAACTATTTGCAGGTAAATTGTGAAAAAGGCTGGATAAAGTTAGAACCTTTCTCTGCATATAACGGAAATAAAGGTAGTAGCTCTCAGGGAGTTATTAATTTCCCTATCGAGAATCAGCAAGCCAAACAAATGGACGAAGATGCAGAAGCAATCATGCAAAACAAACCGCTTTTAGTGCCGGGAGAGGAAGGGCTAAGAGATATAAAAGTAGTAGAAGCAATTTACGAAGCGGCAAGGACAGGTAAACAAATAAAGCTGTAAAAATCTATGCAATTAGCTCTTACTAAATTTGTAAATCTTGCGAGGATTTGAATATATTTGTTAATCGTACACTTAAAATTAAAAAATGATGAAAAAAATAAAATATTTTACCATTCAGTTTTTTTTAGTGCTAATAGCTGCTTTTTTAGCCTTCGCCTGCGGCTCAAACGAGCAGACCGCTTCCTCTGAAACAGCAGAGAATACCTCTATGACTAACGAAGCCCCCAAAGAAGAAGAAGATAAATCAAAGCGTCCAAGCCCACCGGCGAAAGCAGAGGGGAAAGTAGATGATATAAACATTGTTATTGATTACAGCCAACCAGCCACCAAAGGGAGAACAATTTTTGGTGATGTCGTCCCTTATGGAGAAATCTGGCGCACAGGAGCCAATGAAGCAACTACGATTTCTTTTGACAAAGACGTATTCATAGAAGGACAAAAACTTGTCGCTGGGACTTATTCTTTGTTTACTATCCCCAATGAAAAAGAATGGACAGTGATTTTCAATAAAAATCCTAAACTCTGGGGAGCTTTTGAGTATAAGCAGGAAGAAGACGCACTCAGGGTAAACGTAAAACCCTCTAAAGAAGCCGATTTGACAGAAAGATTTACCATTACAGTAGAAGAAGGTGGAGTAGTAACTATGAAATGGGAAAATACAAAAGTGTCTTTCAAGGTAACTAAAGCATAATTTTAAACATAAAAAGTCATTTAACTTAAAACTGATTGTAGAAATTCTATCTCTTCGGAAGCGGAGTTTCTACGTATTTTGATATACTTTTGCCTAACCACCACATAAAAACTTTTCCCCCTATGATAATACCTTCTGATACCGCTTGGTACACCATTTCGGAAGAACAAATCTCTGATATGCTCCGTACCTCTTTGCAAAATGGATTAACTACCGAAGAGGCTCAACGAAGAATCCAAGAATTTGGGAAAAACATCCTCGTACAGAAAAAAGCAGTTCACCCCTTCATTTTATTTTTACAACAGTTCAACCAGCCTTTGGTATATATGCTCTTAGGGGCGGTCATCATTACTGCTCTACTCAAAGAGTGGAGTGATTCCATAGTTATTTTTGGAGTAGTTTTCGTCAATGCTATCATAGGGTACGTACAGGAATCCAAAGCCTTACAAGCTATTGCTTCTCTGGCAAAATCTATGGTAAGTACCGCTAATGTCATAAGGAATGGAGAGCCTCAACTTATTTCTGCCGAAGAGCTGACTTTGGGAGATGTAGTAGTTTTGCGTGCAGGGGATAAAGTTCCCGCAGACTTACGACTAATACAGGTCAGGGAGTTGCAGATAGATGAATCTGCTCTTCAGGGGAATCTGTCCCAGTCCAAAAACAAACTACTCCTCTGCCCACTCAAACCCTTTTGGCAGAGCGGACAAACATGGCATACTCTTCTACCTTAGTAACTTACGGAACAGCAGTAGGAGTAGTAGTAGCTGTAGGCAATCATACAGAAGTAGGGAAAATCAATCAACTCATCGCCTCAGCAGATATTTTAGCTACTCCTCTGACTAAAAAAATTGCTAAGTTCAGTACTACCTTGCTATATATAATTTTAGGTTTGTCTTTGTTTACTTTCGTGGTAGGTCTGCTAAGGGGGTACGCTTTTATAGATATGTTCATGGCAGTAGTTGCCTTAGCAGTAGGGGCTATCCCCGAGGGACTACCCGCTGCGCTTACCATTACTCTGGCGATAGGAGTAGCCAAATTAGCCAAGAAAAATGCCATTATCCGTAAACTTCCTGCTGTCGAAACCTTGGGAAGTACCTCTGTAATATGTTCAGACAAAACGAGTACGCTTACTGAAAATCAAATGACAGTTGAGAAAATATTTGCCGATGAGCAGATATTTGAAGTAACAGGGGCAGGCTATGAACCCAAAGGACAAATTACTCATGAAGGAGAGCCTATCGCTATCAAAGAAAACTCCGCCTTATTAGAATGTCTGCTTTGTGGATTGCTTTGCAATGAAGCCAAGTTAGTTTTTGACGAAGGAGTATGGAAAATAGAAGGCGACCCTACCGAAGGAGCGATGCTTACCTTAGCAGAAAAAGCAGGACTTTCCAAAATACAAATGCAAACCCTCTATCCGCGCATAGATGCTATCCCTTTTGAGTCAGAATATCAATACATGGCGACTTTGCACCAACAAGCTGACGGTTCAAAAAAGATTTATCTGAAAGGTTCGGTAGAAAGCGTACTGGCAAGATGCCAGCAGAGATTGGATAGCAAGGGCAAAGCAAAAAATTTTGATATAGAATTTTATCATCAACAAGCCAATCAAATAGCAAATAGCGGCTTGCGAGTTTTAGCCTTTGCACTCAAAGAAGTCCCAGAGAGTCAAGAAAATATTAATCACGAAGATGTAGCTAATGACTTGATTTTCTTAGGATTGCAAGCTATGATAGACCCTCCAAGACCTGAAACCTACGAGGCAGTTGCTACTTGTCAAAGAGCAGGAATTACAGTAAAAATGATTACAGGCGACCATGCCCTGACCGCCTTAGCCATAGCACAAAAAATAGGCATTGTTTCTCCTCTCGTAGGTAAAGAAGCAGTACTGACTGGTAAAGAGATTACTCAACTCTCTGACAAAGAATTAGAGTATAAGGTCAGACACGTACATGTGTTTGCCAGAGTTTCGCCCAGTGATAAATTACGCATTGTCAAAGCCTTGCAATCCAATGATGCTGTAATTTCTATGACAGGCGACGGAGTAAATGACGCTCCCTCGCTGCGCCAAGCTAATATAGGGATTGCTATGGGAATAACAGGAACTGATGTAGCCAAAGAAACCGCAGACATGGTACTTACCGACGACAATTTCGCTACTATCAAGGCGGCAGTAGAAGAAGGCAGAGGCGTATATGACAATTTGATAAAATTTATTACATGGACGCTACCTACCAATTTGGGGGAGGGATTTGTTATTATAGTAGCTATTATCCTTGGCGTATCTCTCCCTATTCTTCCTATACAGATTCTTTGGATTAACATGACCACAGCAATACTCTTGGGGTTGATGCTTGCTTTCGAACCTAAAGAAAAGAAGATTATGCAAAGAAAACCACGAAAACCTAATGAGCCAATCTTATCTAAGCAGTTGGTTGTAAAGATTATTGTTGTAGGTATATTCCTTTGTGTAAGTGCATTTTGGCTCTATCATCATGCCTTACAAGAGGGTGCAAATGAGGATACAGCACGAACCTTAGCAGTAAATATCTTTGTCTTTGGCGAGATGTTCTATCTGTTTAACTGCCGTTCACTTAAAATCTCTGCTTTTAAGATAAACTTCTTTTCTAACAAATATCTCTTATTTGGAGTAGTCTTAATGATATTACTGCAATTACTTTTTACGTACCTCCCACTAATGAACCAAATTTTTCACACCGCCCCTATTAGCCTCACCTATTGGGGATACATCATCGGAGCAGGTCTTCTTATTTTTATCATTGTTGAGATAGAGAAAATGTTAGAAATAGACCGCAAAGTCAAATAAAATTTATCTGTTGGTTTACAAAACAATTATTTTTTAATTTTTATGTAAATTTGTAGAAATAGCAACGCAAAAAGAATATGTAATCTTATGCCTCTACCAATAGGATTTTACCAAAATAATCATAAAGCCCATCCAGCAGGAGAAATTTGGGAACTTTTAATTGAGAAAGACCAAGAAGATGACCTTATTTTCCAACTGCATACCTTTTCAGAAAATCCCAAAGGATATAGTGAGAGTTGGTGCGAGGGGAATATAGAAATCAAGTATGACTTTCTATTTTTCAGAGAAAAAATAGGATTTCATTGGACGTGGAAAGACCAAGACAACCAATATCATTTAGTAGAAATCAAAGATGGCTTCAAGGCTACTTACAGCCATCAAGCCCAAGAACTGCGTATAGGAAATGCTAACTTATTTATTTTAGAAACATTTGATTTGGAATCTATTAGAGAAAAATTTGCTGATGTGAAGCAACAGCTTAATGAACTATTAGTAATGAAAAATCTATATCCTACCGAGTTTTGGTAAAGATTATCTTTCGTATAATTCCAAAGGCAACCCATCGGGGTCAGCAAAAAAAGTAAATCGCTTACCTGTGAGCTCATCAACCCTAATAGGCTCTATATCAATGCCTTTGGCATGAAGAGTTTGGATAGCTTCTTCTAAATTTTCTACTTCAAAGGCTAAATGCCTGAGTCCCCTTGCCTCGGGGTGTGAAACTCGCAGAGGGGGATTAGGAAAAGAAAATAATTCAATTTGATAGTTTTCTCCCAAAGCCAAATCCAACTTATATGATTGCCTATCAGTACGATAAGTTTCTTTGAGAATAGTTAGTCCCAATATTTCAGTGTAGAAGTGTTTAGACTTGGCATAGTCCGAACAGATAATCGCAACGTGATGAATACGGTTAAGCATTTAAAAAATAATTAGAAAAATTAAATATATGCAATTCTAAGTGTTTAAAAAGCAATAATTTGTATAATTGCAAATATAGCTTTATTTTTGTTTGAATTGCTTAAAGCCATGAGAACGTTGAACCTATTTTTTTTATTTTTCAACCTTTTATTTTTTCCTGCACTTGGTCAAAACGCTTTTGAGGAGGAAATTCGTGCTTTTGAGAGACAAGACAGCATTAGCAAACCTGCGATAGGACAGATTCTTCTTTATGGAAGTTCCAGTTTTCGTCTTTGGGACAATTGGAAAGAAGACTTGGCGGGCTATCCAATCCTAAACCGCGGCTTTGGAGGCTCTCAACTTAGCGATGCCATTTATTTTTTTGATAGAATGGTGATTCCTTATCAGCCGAAAGTCATTCTACTCTACGAAGGAGACAACGACCTTGCTGCGGGCAAATCTCCCGAGCAGGTCTTAGCAGATTTCAAAATTTTTGCCCAAAAAGTAAAAGAACGACTACCTCAAACTAAACTTTATTTTGTAGCTATCAAACCCAGTCCTAAGCGTCTAAACTTAATCGAGAAACAAAAACAAGCTAACCAGCTTATTAAAACTTACTGCCGACAAAACCGCTCTTCTCTTGGATTTATAGATATTTTTACGCCTATGCTCAAAGATAGCAAAGTCCCTACTATGGAGCATTTCAAGGCGGATAGCCTGCATCTTAACCAAAAAGGCTATGATATATGGAAAAAAGAAATCAAAAAATATTTGAAAAAATAAAACAGCAATAAATTCATGAATTATAGTATTTCTGTTGTACCTTTTATAGAAAACTATCCTAATAGGTTAGAAAAAGCTCAAGAGATAATAGCTTGGCTTGCAGAAATCAAAGCAATAAAAAAAGAGAAAACTATTTGTACTCCTCACGGACAAGGTTACGCCATAGATGAAGGGGCTAAAAAATTGGTAGAGTTTCCCGAAGAATTGCCATATGATTTGCAAATATCTGGTTTAGAGGTTATTACACATAGTCATATTTTTACCTCTGGGGAGAAAGAGTTAGAAACTGTGCTGTGTCCTTCTTGCAAAGGAGAAATCAAAGAATACTTTGAAAATCAAATACATTTGTGGGAATCTACTAACGAATTTATCGTCCAATGTCCTCTCTGCCAAGCAAAGCACCCTATTCATGCCTTTCATTGCGAGCCAATTTGGGGCTTCTCTAATTTGGGTTTTAAGTTTTGGAATTGGACAGATTTTACCTACCAGTTTATTGAGGACTTCGAGCATCGTTTGGGTTGTGAAGTAAGGGTAGTTTATGAACATACTTAATATATTTCTTAAAATATAAATATGTTGTAAACTTATGCAACATTGTATTATTAATACTACCCCAAAATTAGTACTACACGCCAATATCGACTAATTTTTGATGCTAATATTTTCTATGTAAGGGACTTCAATCCTGACTGCACTAAGCGTTCCCTCTCCTGCCCATGTATTCATCAGTTTGACCTTCCATTGAATCAAAAAAGTCTTTCCCTTAAACTTAGGGTTAGTTAAGTCGCCATTTTCTTTTTCTACTTCTAAGGTCAAATCATAATCATCTATGCGGTTTACACCCTCAGAGTACCCGAAGTCCCACATACCATTCCCTTGTAACCCAAAAGGC
>Ga0272446_1005222_pt1 | contig 14529 bp, 15 predicted proteins | sample YNPCB0061_FD_194587 | JGI IMG/M metagenome (GOLD analysis project Ga0272446, IMG submission 194587) | Hot spring microbial mat communities from Yellowstone National Park, WY, United States - YNP-CB-006-1 | ecosystem: Environmental > Aquatic > Thermal springs > Hot (42-90C) > Sediment | place...
GAAGGGATTGAGATTGGCTGGAATAAATACCGGGGGACACTCGGAAATCAACGCCTCTGGACAGAACGACCGCTATCTGAGTCAAGCAATTGATTTGGACAAGTCGGCTGGATGAAGGAGGAACCCCGCGCTGTATGCGAAGCAACCCTGCGGGAAGCTAGCTACAGCGGCGGGAGGATGTCAGCTCATAGCCTATCAAACGTAGGTTCCCGCAGATGGGTGTATTGCTGTCGATCTCGATCACGAAAACTGCCAGGCTCAAAAAAATAAGCTGCAAGCCATCCGTTAGCCACAGGATTGATAACCAAAACGACCTGCACTCAGTACCAAAACATGGTTGACTGACAAATCTTTTCTCCCAGGCAGTTAAAACCGCAGCGAGGCCACCAAAACCCGCCTTCGCGGGTGACGAAACCCTGGATAGACCAAGCCCGCTTCAGCAAACTTCGGTGGTCTAGGCGCGGCTTTAGTCGCCAGCCGTGAGCACGAAGTATCAGGGGTTTCAGTAGTTTTGTCAGGCAATCAGCACCAAAACGCTCAGCGTCCCTTATTGGGGAACCTGCGCCGCTTGCTCTGGTCTGACAGCCACTTGCATTGACTGAATTAATTGGGCCAGGCCATACTCCAATTGTTCCCCCGGATCTAAGGCAACCCAGCCTTCTTCGGTCAGTTGACGAAACTCAAAATGCAGGTGTGGCCCTGTAGATAACCCCGTGCTACCAACCCGCCCAATCACTTCTCCCTGTTTTACCGCTTCCCCAGGTTTCACAAAAATCTCAGAAAGATGGGCATAAAGCGTTTCCTGCTGGCCATTGGCGTGTTCCAGCGTGACGGTGAGACCATAGCCGCCAAGAAAATCGGCGATCGCCACCCGCCCTGCCAAAGCCGCCAAAACAGGAGTGCCCAGGGGTGCCCCTAAATCTACCCCAGAGTGAAAGCGCGAATCACCAGTGATGGGATGAATTCGCCAGCCAAACAGGGAAGTAATAGGCGCTGGAATCGAGAGGGGAAACAACAGGCGCAGATTGCCATTACCCCGTCGGGCAGGGGGACGATAGGTGCGGTAGTCATCATCCCGCAGGGAAGACACAGTTCCCTGGATGGGGGAGGTCATGCCCCTGCTAGCAGGGGATGGCGCTAGAGCGACCGGTTGGGATGGGAACCGAGACAAGCCGGTTGCAGTCGTCCCACTGGTTGGTGAGACCGCAGGAGTTGGCACCGTTCCACAAAGATTTGTCAAACCCTGGCCTGTTTGTACGACCATTTCACAGCCCGTTGAGCGCTCTGAAAAAATAATGCTATCTGGAGCAGCATAGACCTCAGGAGAGGCGACTGGGGCTGGAGCGATCGCCGGAGCAGCAGGCATTTCTGGAAGGGGAGGGAAGGGTTCTGGTGCAGGCGCTTGAGCAGCAGCAGATGTCTCAGCAACGGAACCGGTCTCGATCATTTGGGTGGCAGCAAAGGCAGTAGGAGCAAGAGCCAGGCTGCTGGCAAAAACACCCATCCAACTGAACCAGCGAACCTTCATCGGGAACGAACTCCGCGTCCAGAAGGCATGGTAAGGAAATGCGCCTGTCGTTCGAGCCATACACTCCTCTTGACTGGGTTAAATGAACAAGCCAGATTGATTGTACCCGGCTTTCTCCCAATCTCAGCATGCATCTGTGCCGATTGAGTTTTGCTGATTGAGTTTGGCAGCAGCGGGCCAGGATACCAGGTTTTTGTCGCAATCCCCTGCAGGATTGTTCCCAGGAGAGGTGCTGCAACATTGGGAGCCAAGGTTAGGACGATACCTAGGGGGTTTACCCCTGGGCTGGGCAGAAGTCCCAACATTCCTCTTGGCTCAGACAGCCTAACGTACTGGCGTAGCTCTGTATTTCCTTTGGCAAGCTTGTGCCAGCCCAGACGGTTAGACGGTCTCTATGGATTTGGTTTTCTGGCAATGATATGAAACAGGTGCCAGTGCTTCAGCTCGTTCAAAGCGGTTACCTGATCCTTCTCCTCTTCTTGCAACAGCTCAACCTCGTAGGCTTGCAGCAGTGCCTCGACCTGGGTACGGCAGTGGTGCGTGTGAGTAGGAATGCCAGCCCAACTGTCGCGATCGCCAAACAATTGCCCAGCAAACCGCCCACCCGGTTCTAACGTCTGCCAGATGAGTTGCCAGAGCCGTGGAAACTCATCTGGGAAACAAAAGGGCAGCGAATAACTGGCATTGACTAACTGGGCGGGGGGTAAGGTCGTAAGGTCACCAAAACGGATGACTTGAGTTGTTAACTGCTCTGGGCAAGTCAGATCAGGCCGTTGGCGCAACTGCTCAATCCCCGCATCAGTGCCATCGATCGCTAAAACACGCCAACCCCGGCGCAGCAGTTCCACCGTATCACGGCCTTCACCGCAACCCAGATCAATGGCAAAACCAGGAGTGTCAAACCGTTCCAATACCTTTAACAAAGTGTCGCGGGGCGGTGTACCCGCCATCACTTCATAGTACTGAGGCCAGCGATCGGCAAAATTGAGGGGGGGCATGGCAGTCGATTACAGAGCCATCGGTTTTTCAGCAGAAGAAATCACAGGAAGCTTGCCGGTCACTGTAGCAACGCCTTTTTGAGGCGGCGAATCAGATTTGCGCGGCCAGAGATAAGAGCACGATCCTTGGTGATGTTGACATACACCTTACCCGAAAACAAACGACTGGGAAAGGCCCGCTGATAAACGGTAAACTCATCCAGTTGATCAACCGCAGTGTAACCGGCACTATATAGCATTTCCTGCAGGTTCTTAGCAAAACCGCCCTTATTTTTGACGGGAATTTCTAAGGTGTCGGTGCTGTTGTTGTAGCCGCCGAGTGCTCCTGCAACCACTCCCAGTGCGATCGCCACCTGGCTGGGGGCAACGTCGAGCTGGCTGCCCAACCCCCTGGATAGCACAAACAGAGCGATCGCGCTGGTACTAACAAAGTAGTAAAGAAAGGTCGGAACAAACCTGGGACCAAAATTATCCATGGGTTACTCTATTTTCTGAACAAAATCAAATAAATAGTGAGCCATCTGTAGCTTACTGCAAGGGGCGATCGCCTGCTGTCGGCCATTGCGGTCAATCAGAATTGCCTGGTTGGTATCGCTGCCAAAACCGCTCCCTACCTGGTCAATGGGATTCGCTGCGATCGCGTCTAAGTGTTTGCGCACGAGCTTTTCCTTGGCTGGCGTCACAATTTCCCCGGTTTGGGCCGCAAACCCAATTAACCGTTGGTGGGGCTGTTTAAGCTGCCCTAACTCAGCCGCAATATCAGGAACTGTCACCAGAGGGAGATGGTCTGGTAGAGCCGCCTTGGGTAACTTTTCGGCATGATAAGTAACCGGTCGGACATCAGCCACTGCCGCCGCCATAATCGTGTAATCGGCAGTGGCAAAGGCCGCTAGCAGGGCCTGACGCATTTCAGCGGCACTGGTGACCGCAACAGCCGGTATGGAGGGTGGCAACAGTTCTGGGGCGATCGGCCCATGAATGAGAGTAACCTGGGCACCCCGATGGGCCGCAGCTTGGGCCAAGGCAATGCCCATCTTGCCCGTTGAGGGGTTGCCAATAAACCGCACGGGGTCAAGATATTCGCGAGTTCCCCCTGTGCTGACCAATACCCGCTTGTCTTGCAAGTCGCGCTGGCCCATTGTGTGCAAAAGTGATTCCACCTGGGTGACGATTTCGGCAGGTTCGGCCAGGCGGCCAGAGCCGACGCGATCGCAGGCCAACCGACCGACCCCAGGGCCAACAGCATGAAACCGAGTCATTTGCTGGATCTGTTGCCAGTTACGTTGCACAATTTCTTGCTCCCACATATCCGTATTCATGGCCGGAGCTAACAAAATCGGACAAGTCGAAGCCAGCACAGTATTGGTCAAGAGGTTATCGGCCAATCCGTAGGTGAGTTTGGCGAGGGTATTTGCCGTTAGGGGGGCAATAACCAACACTTCGGCCCATTCCCCAAGTTCAATATGAAGGGGGCGACCGTGGCTGGGCTGCCAAAAGTCACGATCGCGATAGGCAGGGTGGCGGCAGAGCGTCGCGATCGTCAGAGGGGTGATAAATTGCTGTGCCGCTTCAGTCAAGATCGCTCGCACCTCAACGCCAGCCTTAGCCAGGGTTGAAATCACATCACAGACCTTGTAGGCGGCAATTCCGCCACCCACCCCCACTAAAACTCGGCGGTTTGGCATACGTTTCTCCCTGGCCCTCCTAACACTGCAAGACAAACCACTCCCAGTCCCCTTTCCAGCGCTCAGAAAGGTTTACCTAATCAGCAGACGAACTCAGATGGGGCCAGAGTGCAGAGAGGGAGTATGTCACCTTTGCGCCCTCACCCTAAATCCCTCTCCCAAGGTTAGGAGAGGGACTTGAAGCTTCGACTCCCCTTCTCCCAAGTTTGGGAGAAGGGGTTGGGGGATGAGGGCAAATGCAGAGACTTGCAAAACTGATATGCTCCCGTGCAGAGATGGAACCCCTGGCTAGGAGCAAAGCTCCCGATATTCTCCCCTTTAGCCAAGGATTCATGCGCTGGCATAGGGCTATACAAACTGACCTATCTAAACTGGAATCAGGTTTAAACTTAGCGCACACTGAAAAGATTCAGAGGAAGAACATTGTGGAGCAGGCAAAGACTAGGCAATTGTCGAAGGGGCTGCGCTATCTGGCGATCGCACTGTTAATCATTGGGGTTGTCTTTCGCTTCGTCAATCTCAACCACAAGGTTTTCTGGCATGATGAGGTCTACACGGTCTTCCGCGCCGCTGGTTATGTCCGCACCGACATTGATCAGGAGCTATTTCAAAATCGGGTGATGCCCATTGGCGACTTGCAACGCTTTCAGCAGATTAAGCCGGGTAGCACGGCAGCCGATACGGTGCGATCGCTGGTGATCGAAGACCCCCAACATCCACCCCTGTACTTTCTTCTGACCCGTTGGTGGATGCAAGTGTTAGGGCGGCCCCTGACAGCGATCTTTGGCAGTTCCTTAACAGTAACGCGATCACTGCCGCTGCTGATTAGCCTACTCGCTCTTCCGGCTGCCTATGCCCTGGCTTGGGAGCTGTTTCGTTCGCGGGATATTGGGCTGCTGGCGGCGATGTTGCTGGCTCTTTCTCCCTTTGATGTATTGTTTGCCCAAACGGCACGCCAATATAGCCTGCTGACGGTCATGGTGGTTGTGAGTCAATGGCTATTACTGCGGGCACTCCGCCTTACTTCCACCGCCCACGAGTCCTTCTCAACGAGTGCTCGCCGTGGCATTGGTTCAGCCTGGGCCTGGTATGGAGGAGCGGTTGCCATTGGCCTTTATACTCAGCCTTTTTTTGGTCTGACGTTAATTGCCCAGGGGGTGTTGATTGGCCTCCTCTGGTGGTTAGATTGGCATGCTTTAAGGCGACAAGACATTGCCGCTTTTGCGATCGCCGTTGGCGGGGCGATCCTGCTTTATTCTCCCTGGCTGCTGGTGATGGCAACCAATCGTCAGCGGGTAGCCGACACGACCCGTTGGACTCAAGCCGTCCTAGATTTGGGATATCTTTCCAAGTTATGGCTGCTGAGTTTCACGGCCCTTTTCTTTGATCTAGATTTTGGCTTTGATAACCCCCTGACCTTTGGGTTGCGCCTTCCCTTTCTGCTGATGATCATGGCTGCCCTGGCCGCTCTCTGGCAGTTTTGCGATCGTCGCCCCCGCCTGGCACTGCTGACTATGATTCTGGTTCCCTTTTTGCTACTGGTTGGCTCTGACCTTCTACTGCAGGGAAAGCGGTCAGCCGTCAGCCGCTACTTGGTTTCCAGTTTTCCTGGGGTGCAAATCGCCGTCGCCTATTGGCTAGGGCAACTCCTGGCAAAAAAATGGCCAGCCCCAAAATTCCCTACACTTGTTTCTAACCAGCGGAGAACCCTATCCCAAAGGGCTGATCCCTTCGGTTACCGGCTAGGCTGGGTTAGCTTTGTCTTAATTACCGTTGCAGCCATTGCCTCCTTAACCGTCAGCGCCACCGCCACGAGCTGGTGGAGTAAGGATCTGAGCTATCTCAATGACCAGGTCGCAACGGCTGTTAACCAAACGGAAAACCCAATTCTGATCAGCGAGGTAGGAGTTGAGTACACCAACACGGGAGATTTGATATCCCTCAGCTATATAGTCAAACCCGACACTCCCCTTTTAGGTCTTGATGAAACCTTTCACTTTGTCGATGAACCGGCATTTGACAACCTTCGACAAAACCGCACCGCTATTGTGTTTCGCCCTTCTCAGAGCCTCATAGTGCGGCTAGAGGCTCGCTACGGAAGCCTGATACCCTATTCTCCCCATGGAAACCTCTGGCGAATTCCCTCTGGTTAGGCACAACTGCTCGCTTCTAGAAGGTCAGTTGACACCTTTGAATAGTAGGGCGATCGCAGACTGACCCAAATCCTATAACGGCGAGAGGCACTAGAAATCATCACCTGGTTGCCTGCATTAGCTAATTTGCAACCAAGCTCATAAACCTTGGCCCGCTGAGATATATCAAAGTCCTCTAACTTACAATACAACTCGCCTGCATGGCAAGTGCCTTTATGCATCTTGCCACCAAAATAAAAAGAGAAAATACAAATTTGATGCTCAGGAACGAGGATTGGCAGCATGGGGCAATGTCTTATTCACTTGTTTAAATGTTAACGATCCTCCAGCCAGAAAAACTCCGCTGATTAGCGGATATCACCGACAAACTTAGGTAGTCTGATTCCTGAAAGGGTGGAGAATAACTAATCATTTCCGGAAGCTTTGCAGCAACAGTTCACCAGTTTGAGGTTATTTTTCTCCGTCTTTTACGTAAGGGCACTACCCAAATTTAGTTTTTTTGTATAGAAATCAGGTGTTTTTACGACGGATTGCCTTTCGACCCTGTTGTAATTTGTGTAATTTGAAAGCATCCGGTTTTTCCCCAACGGTTAAGAGAGCGTTTGAAACGTATCCGGCGGTTAAGTTTGAAAAAGGTTAGGCAGTTAAAACCACAACGACGCAAACCAAGTCCGCCGACGCAGACTCAAGCCAATCAGGGATTTCGATAATCTGCATCGGCAGGTTTTCTCCCGATAGCCGCGACTTCAGTCGCCAAGGTGACAAAGAGACAGGATTTTAAAACATCCTCTAAGGTGATGCCTCTGCCCGTGATGCGTCATTTGCCGACTTGTTCCCTAGGGCGTTACTGAGACTCCTCGCCAAAAGGCAACATAGCCTTTAATTTGCTTAGCCGCATCCTTCGGGCTGGGATAATACCAGGCGGCATCCGGGTTTTCTTGCCCATTCACAACAACGGTATAGTAGCTGGCGACCCCTTTCCAGGGACAGGTGGTGTGGGTATCACTTGGCTTGAAATATTCCTGGTTGAGTGAATCGGGTGGAAAGTATTGATTGCCTTCAACCACCACACATTGATCGCTCTCGGCTAGAACCGCACCATTCCACACTGCTTTTGGCATTTGTCAAAACCTCCTAAATAGGTAGTTGCATGATTTGGAAGACAAACTGAATGATATAGCTTTGATCAGAAAGCTGAGGACAAAACTCAGCACGCAAACATCGATACTGGGTAGGCTTCCAGAAAAATCTTGATGGGTCGCAAACCCTCAAAAAGCCCTAAGAGGGCGTTTGAAAAGGGTTCGGCGGTTAACACTGCAACGACGCCAACCAAGTCCGCCGACGCGGACTCAAGCCAATGAGGGATTTCTATCACCGGCATCGGCAGGTTTTCGCCCTACAGCCGCGACTTTAGTCGCTAGGGTAACAAAAAGACGGGCCTTTAAAGCATCCTCTAAAGTCGTTACTCCTAACATTGCGAAACGTTAGGGTCGCCATACTAAGCAAGCGGATCAATCACAGCGAGCAGTTGCTCGACACTGGCGTTGTGGTCTAGAAAAGAAAAGAGATGCTTGTAGCGCAGTCTTCCTTGGCGATCAAGGACAAATTGGGCTGGTAGAGGTGCCCCCAGAGATTGCCCTGTCCGATAGGCTCGGAACACCTGGCAGCGCTCGTCGCTGAGCAACGGCATTTTCAAGCCTAGATCCCTCACTACGACTTTACTCTGCCGGGCATCCGTACTGGTAATCATCAACAGTGTTACATTGCGACGACTAAAGGCCTCGTATTGTTCATTCAGTGCCTTGATATGGGGAAAACAGAAGGGACAGTACTGCTTCTCCGTAAAAATGCGGGTGAAAGCTAATACAACTGGGTTTTGCCCGCGATAGCTGGATAGCTTTACCATGCCGTCGTTGGTAATGTCTGGCAGCACAAAGTCTGGGGGTAACTGGCCCTTGACTAAATCGTTAGTTGCCGGAATGGGCAGCAGATTTTGCCAGAATCGCTGGTTGACAAGGCCATCAAAATCACTCGAAGAAAACATCGCTATGACCGAAGGTTGGCTAGATTGGTGGATAGTTGCAGGTTCTGTTTCCGAGAATAGCGCTGTAGCGCGATCGCCAACAGGCTAAGAAAGATAAATCCCATCACGCCGATCAAGGGGTTTTGATCAACCCCCGTAACCCAAGCAGGGACACGCCCAGTGTAAGTCACCAGTTGCCCCACATTCACCAGGTAATAGCCCCAAACCAAACCGCTATGCAACCCAATTGGGAGTGCCAGTCGATGGCGAATTTGCCCTTGTGAAGGGCAACCCCGGCTCCATTTAGCCCACACCAACATGGCCCCTAGTACCAGCAAGGAGGGCAGTTGCAACAAACGCAGATGGGCGATCGCAAATAAGGATGCATTGAGCCAGAGCGCCACAGAAGGGCGGTAGTCACGCTGTAGCTCATCCAGCAGCCAACCCCGAAAGAATAATTCCTCGGCAAAGCCAATTCCCAAGGCCGAAAATAACCCTTCCAGGGCAACTACAGCCATGTGCCCAGTCAGGGGCTGCCACTGCAACCAGCCCAACACCCCCTGCACCATAAACAGTAGGCTCAAGCTAAAAGCGCCCAGCCCAAACCCAATCATTAGCTCGCGTCTACTCTGGGGCGAGAAACTCAACCCATAGCGCCGGAGAGGACGGGGCACCTGGTAGAGGCGATCGCTCCAGACATGCACTAGCCCAATAAAAGCCACATACAAAATAATCAGGGAGATAATGCTCGCCTGATTCGCATCTCTAACCAGAGCGTGGGTTAACCCTAAGAAAGGTAACCAAAGAAGCGCCAGGAGCATCAAAAACACCAACACGCGCATTGGGGCGGGCCATCGAGCGCAATTGGCAATGGCAAACTTCAATCGGGTGCACCCGCTATTCATCTGGCTCAATTGTGCTGCTGAGGCCGTGTCCGCACAGGGCCTCACAGTAAAACTCTGCATGTTCCTGGGCACAGGTAATGACTAGCGCCACCCCGTTGGTATGGGCTTCCATCATGATATCAACCGCCTGGGGCTGGGTCAGGCTAGGAACCGTCTTCAGCAACACCTGAACCACATACTCCATAGCGTTGTAGTCATCGTTGTGCAACAACACGCGATAGCGAGGCGCGAGTTTTCGCACTGTTGAACGCTTTTCAAGGGTTTCAACTGCCACGTTTCTATCCTCTGCTCATCTATCAATCATCAGCGACCTGGCGAGTGAGCCATTTAACAAGTAAGCCACTCAACTCTAAAGAAACATTGCCCTGAGGTAACTACTCAGGCTATAAGTGGCCCTCATCCTCCAGCCCCTTCTCCCAAAAAGGAAGAAGGGGAGTTGAACCCTTTCAAAGTCCCTCTCCCTAATTGGGAGAGGGATTTAGGGTGAGGGCGGACTGAGTAGTTACGCCCTGAGATTAGCTTTGACTCAGGCAACCGTCACCGACTTCATCATCAGCAACGCTGCGATCGCAGTTTTCCAAAGATACCAAACCATTCAATCCGGCTACTTGGAAATCTGCCAACCTGGAATGCATCCCAGTTTTGCCAGCTTGCCCTCATTCCCCGCCCCTTCTCCCAACTCTAGGGGGAGTGAGCGGTTTGAAGTCCCTCTCTCAAGCTTGGGAGAGGGATTTAGGGTGAGGGTTACCAAACTAGGATATAACTCCTGTTGCTTTCCAGATTCCCTGCGGCTTAGCAGGAAACCCGAAGGAAACCAGTCAGGTTTACCAAAACCTCATAGGGCAGATTTTCTTCTCAAAGTTTATGTTTCTTCATCTAACTTATACCATCTTGCACCAGCCGGGGAGATCGCTCCCCAGTTTAAAAATTTCATTCTAATTTCCCAACGATGGGTCAACTTGGCTCCCTATCAGGTGAGGTTGTTAACGCTTCAGCCAATCATCCCTTCTAACTCAACGCTCCCAGTCACCAGAACCCTGACGCTAGCAAAGGAGTGCTGATTTTTACCCTTACCGACAACCAGTTGATAGTCTAGAAGATGAGCAAGGCGATGGGGGAGCCATCCGCCTGACGATGACGATTTAACGTTCTAGACGATCGCCTGGGTGTCGCGATCGCCATGAACAACATCGCAATCATTTCATTTTCTTTCCGAAAAGCAGAAGACAAGCGCGGTAATAGGAAGAAAACACCCATCGCAGGTTTTCGATTCTTCCCTACTTCTATCTTTTCTGAATATAGATGCCGATTACCTCTGCTCAGTCATTTTTGCTCAGTTTAGCAGCCACCTGCGCGATCGCGGGTAGCACAGTTCCGGTTGCGCTGGGCCAAACGCCCACACCCACGACCAGCCCTGCCGCCAAACCCGCACCCACTCTCATCGAGCGGCTAGGTAAGGAATTTGAAAAGTATCAAATCCCTACGATTATTGCTGTCGCCGCCGGATTAGGTTATCTCGGCGTACTCTGGCTCAAACCCTTGTGGCTGCTTAAGGTTCCCTCAGCTAGCCTGTCCCTACCGTGGACAAACTGGAAAGTGCCCCTGGGAGTTGTCAAACCACTGAAGTATCGCAATCGAGTGTTAGATGCCTGGGTGGAGTGCTATTGGAAAACAGCCAAAGAGGAGTTTCTTAGACTTCCAACCGTGGAGAAACGCTCAATTCACATCACCCTACCTGTAAGCCTTGATAAAGAACCGATCAACGAGTTAACTGAGGGATCGTTGCGACCTCTGTTCAAGAAAAAGTCTGCCGTGTTGCTAATTACGGGGGAAGGGGGAGCCGGAAAAACCAGCTTGGCCTGCCAAATTGCACGATGGGGGCTAGAGCAGAAGCTAGCGACTCATCGGATGTTACCCGTCTTGGTTGAGACTGAGTTGGATGATAAACAAACGCTGCTTGAAGTCATTCGGGGGCAACTAGGAAACCTAACCCACCAACCGGAAGCAATTTCTGTCGAACTGTTAGAAAAACTGCTCCAACAGCAACGAGTTTTGGTGATTGTCGATCACCTTTCGGAGATGAGCGAGCTAACTCGGAAGCAAATTAATCCTAAACTTGCTGATTTTCTCCCTAAAGCACTCGTGGTAACTTCTCGCCTGGAAGAAACAGACCTCTTGACTGGCGTTCCCAACGCGACGCTCTATCCACTCAAAATTGAGGGCGGTCGTCTTTCTCGCTTTATGGATCTCTATCTCGAACGGTGTCAAAAGCGAGAGCTGTTTGAAGATGAAGAATACTTTGAGGCGTGTCGTAATCTCTCTCGGATTGTGGGTCAACGGAATATCACTGTTCTACTAGCTCGCCTGTATGCCGATCAAATGATTGAGCAAAAAGCGGGAGCGGGTGATACACTACCAAGCTCAATTCCAGAATTGATGCTGAGCTATCTTAATCAAGTCAACCGCGCGATCGAGCCAGCCAATCAAAAACCCAACCTACATGTGCAACGAGACATGCAACTCATCGCTTGGGAATGTCTCAAGGAAACCTATCGTCCTACAGTCGCGAAACGGGATAGCATCACCACCGCGCTCAAAATTTCGGAAACAACTGAGCCAGGAGCGACTAAAGAGGTCGAAGACCGACTTACCTACTTAGAAAAGCGACTACGACTCATTCAAACCTTAGAACCTGGCGATAAAATTCGTGTGATTCTTGATCCGCTGGCAGAATATTTGGCGGCTAACTGCCTGGTTGATAGCTATCGCCATCACGACAATCCAGCTATTTGTTGGGAAGAATTTTTCACCTCTATCGATCAAAAGTTAGAGCAGGCGAATGAATCCGCCGAGGTAATGCAGGGATTTTTGTTAGCCGTGCGTGATTGTTGTCTGCTGAAGCAAAAAGAAGCCAATATTCCAGCGGATGTGCCCGATCGCTTGGCTCGTAAAGCAAATCTAGACCCTGAAGCATTACGTCAAGCCGAGAAAAAACGCCGGATTCGGTTGCTCATATCCGATTTGGCCGCCTCCGAATTGAAGTATCGTCTACGAGCAGCAGAAGATTTGAGCGCTATGGGAGCCGCCGCAATCATGGCGGAACCTAACTTGATTGGCATGTTAGAGAACCCCAATCAAGACTTTGAGGCACGGCAGGCAGCAGCGCAAGCTTTGGGTAAACTGGGCATTGGTAAGGCAACGCTGCTGAACCTGCTGACAAACGCTGAGGCAGAACCTACTTTGCGTCGAAGTGCGGCAGAGGCATTGGGGCTGATGAAAGCCGGAAAAGCTGAGCTATTGCGTATTTTAGAGAGTGACACAGAACCAGTTCCGGTACGCCAGGGCGCGGCAAGAGCGATCGGGCAGATTGGGGCAGGCAACGGTGAACCCGTACCGATGCTGGTTGCGAAGCTGGAAGACAACCAAATTATTGCTGAGGTGAGGTCGATTCCGGTTTGGCGAGAAGAATTATCAGGAGATATTGGGCTGAATCTGGTCAGCATCCCTGGTGGGGAGTTTTTGATGGGGTCGCCAGCAGATGAGGCAGACCGAGATTGGTACAAGTACTCATTGCCAGAATTAGAAGGGGTGGATGTGGAAGCCCAGCATCTTGTGAAGGTACCATCCTTTTTGATGAGCCAATATCCAATTACTCAAGTACAATGGCGGATAGTAGCAGGTCTACCAGCGATTAATCGAGAGCTTAACCCAGACCCTGCTAACTTCAAAGGCGATCACCGCCCCGTTGAACTGGTTTCATGGTATGACGCGGTGGAGTTTTGCGATCGCCTGTCTCAATACACAGGTAAAGCTTACCGCCTACCCAGTGGAGCCGAGTGGGAGTATGCCTGTCGTGCTGGCACAACGACCCCCTTTCACTTTGGTAAAACGCTCTCCACCGAAATTGCCAATTACAATGGTAACTATACCTACGGTACCGGCGAGAAGGGAGTCTATCGGCAAGCAACCACCGAGGTTGGCTATTTTGGAGTCGTGAATGCCTTCGGGTTATCTGACATGCATGGCACTGTTTGGGAGTGGTGTCTAGATCACTGGCATCCTTCCTATGAAAATGCACCGACCGATGGAAGTGCTTGGATAATCGGTGGCGACAGTCGCTATCGGCTGGTGCGTGGCGGCTCTTGGTACCTCAACCCTGGATTCTGCCGCTCTGCTGTCCGCAACCGGCTCACTCCGTCCAACCGGAACAATCTTTTTGGGTTTCGAGTGGTCTGTGTTTCCCCGTGGACTCAGTAACCCTTTACTCTTTAGTACTTTTGTACTCTACCCTTGTTCTCTCTTTTCTCTCTTGGCGCGTAGCGCCTTAAAAAATTTTTAAAAAATAGAGCTTGTCGGTTTTTGCGTTATTTAGTGTAGGTTACTCGTTTATTGAGTCTACTCACACTAAATAAAGGGTGTCTTATGGTCAAACCTGCTGCCTTCGACCTGCCTGTGATCCAAAAAACCTACGATCTGGTCAAGTGGTATATTCCCATTCTCAACCGCCTCCCCCGTGACCATCGCTTTACCTTGGGTGAGCGAATCATCCAGGGGCTTTACGACTTACTCGAAGGGTTGATTTTGGCTCGCTACAGCCAAGACAAACTAGAGCGGTTAGAGAGCCTCAACTTTCGACTCGATTTGCTGCGGCATCAGACACGCCTGCTGCTTGATTTTAACCTGATGCAAGCAGAACGGTACGAACATGTTGGCAAACTTTTGAACGAAATTGGCACAGAACTAGGCGGTTGGATCAAACAACAACGACGCCGCCAGGTGACCGTATGAAACGCTATGGTTACCTCTGGCAAGAGATTACAGATTTCACAAATTTGCTGGCGGCGGCACGACAAGCCCAACGCGGCAAACGCTTTCGCGAAAACATCCTGCGGTTTAACTATCACCTCGAAGACGAGTTAGTGCAGCTTCAGCAACAACTTTTGCATCAAACCTATCAACCGGGAATCTACAAAACGTTTCACGTCAAACAACCCAAACCTCGCCTGATCTCGGCAGCACCCTACAAAGACCGCGTGGTTCACCATGCCCTGTGTAACGTAATCATGCCAATCTTTGAGCGAACCTTTATTTACGACTCCTACGCCAATCGGGTTGGGTTTGGTAGTCATCGCGCCCTCAAACGATTTACAGAATTTGCTCGCAGCAGTCGCTATATCTTGCAGTGTGACGTGCGAAAATACTTTCCCTCAATTGATCACGAAATTCTCAAAGCCTTA
>Ga0272446_1005223_pt1 | contig 14528 bp, 7 predicted proteins | sample YNPCB0061_FD_194587 | JGI IMG/M metagenome (GOLD analysis project Ga0272446, IMG submission 194587) | Hot spring microbial mat communities from Yellowstone National Park, WY, United States - YNP-CB-006-1 | ecosystem: Environmental > Aquatic > Thermal springs > Hot (42-90C) > Sediment | place...
AAGCGCCCACCAGAGAATGTTGTGCGGAATCGGAGTCGTGTCCAGAATAAGTTTGACGATGGGAATCATCGTGATCGTAAAAGGAATGTTGTCGAGAAATCCTGAGACGATTCCGGAAACCCAGAGCACCGTCAGGACGATGACATAAGGATTGGATCCGACCTTCAGGAATACATTTCGAGCGATCCATTCGATCACGCCCTTTTCTTCCAGCACCCCGACCAGAACGAACAAGCCCGCAAAAAACAGAAGCGTGCTCCACTCCACTTCCACGAGCATGTGCTCGACATCGACCCGGGTAATCAGCAGCAGGATCATGCCGACCAAGAGGGCGACAACCCCCGGAGAAATCTTCGTGATCGTCTGCGTCACAAACAGAATCAAAGCAAGCGCAAGACAACCCAGCGCCTTTCCCAGGAAAACCTTGTCGAAGGAAATACCGATGAAGTCGTGCCGGATCTTTCGCAGCAGAAACTGCACCGAAAACAGCTTGACGAGATCGTTATCGATCGGTTGGAACTTCTCTCTGTCGGTCACCCAATAATACCCAATCATAGCGACCACGCAGACAGCGACCACGGGCGTCAGATTGAGAATGAAATCGTTGAAGGTGAGGGCCGTTTTCGAACCGATGATGATGTTGGGTGGATCCCCGATGAGGGTCGCCGTTCCGCCGATATTGGAAACCACCGCCTGGCTGATGACGTAAGGCTTGGGATCCAACCCCATGCCGCGGGTCAGTTCGATGACGATCGGAACGATGATCAGAACCGTTGTCACATTGTCAAGAAAGGCGGACACCGATGCCGTCACGATCGAGAAGAGCACGAGAATCTTCAGGGGCCTGCCTTCGGTCATTTCAGCGATCTTGACCGACATGATGGTGAAGAACCCCGATTTTCGAAGGATGGCGACGATGATCATCATGCCCATCAGGAGCATGATCGTCTCGAAGTCGATGAACTGAACCGCTTCATGCTCACTGACCGCATGGGTCAGAAGCAGCACCATCACGCCGAGCAAGGCCGCAACCGCCTTGTTGACCAGCTCGAAGGTAATGGCCAGGTAGACCAGCACAAAAACGATGACCGGGAAAACAGCACCTTCCATAAATGACTCACTCGCCGGTTTGGGAATTTTGCTTTGCTACATTGATCATATGTAAGCAATGACCTGAGCAGCCGATCCTATCACGAGGGCGCACTAATACGCTTGGTTACATCCGCTGTCAACAAAAAATAACCCGCCTATATCATAAAGAAATTAGATATCAGCGAAATGATTTGAAGCACTTTCAGCGAAAAAGTCGGGTTTGATCGTCGAGTGATTGCATAGCCGTTTGATTCGTTTCATTGACTCAACAGGAAAGCAAGGTGAGTCATGACGTTTACCGGCGGAGTTGGGGGTATAGAAGTTAGGAGGCAGAAGGCGATAAGCGGTAGGCTGCGGCGCGGTTTCGAAAATCGGCTGTTGCAAAGAGGGGATGGGAAAACAGGAGATCGCCCCCCCCTTGATCGACAGGGGGATGGGAAAGGAAATTCCGGAGATTCCGTTCGGGAACGTTCTACAACCGCCAGTAACGAATGCCTTTGTCGGCGGCTTCGGCCGGATCGAAGGCGGCCTTGACGTCGATCAGAATGGGAGAGCCGTTTCGGCAGAGCGCCGCAATCCGCTCGATGCCCATTTCGAGATAGCATCGGTGCTGAACCGCCAAAACGACGGCATCGACGCCATCGAGTTGCTTCGGGTCTCGAACGAGATCGATGCCGTAATATTTTCGAGCTTCCTCCGGATCGCCGAGCGGATCGTGCACCCGGACATCGACACCATAGTCCCGCAGCTCGTTGACGATATCCACGACTTTCGTATTGCGCAGGTCCGGAACGTTTTCCTTGAAAGTTAGCCCAAGAACCGCCACCTGCGCCCCACGCACCTGTTTCGATGCGGCAATCATCATCTTGACGGTCTTCTCCGCGATGTACTTTCCCATGTTGTCGTTGATCCGTCTTCCGGCCAGGATCATTTCGGGATGGTATCCGAGGGCTTCCGCCTTGAAGGTCAGGTAATACGGATCTACGCCAATGCAGTGTCCACCGACAAGCCCCGGCCGAAAAGGCAGAAAATTCCACTTGGTCCCGGCAGCATTGAGAACATCCATCGTGTCGATACCGATCCTGTCGAAGATCATGGCCAACTCGTTCATCAAGGCGATGTTGAGATCGCGCTGGGTATTTTCGATGACCTTGGCGGCTTCTGCCACCTTGATCGATGGCGCAGCATGGATGCCGGCAAGCGCCACCTTTCCGTAAACGGCGCAGAGCATGGCACAGGTCTTCGGATCCGAACCCGAAACGACCTTGACGATCCTGTCCACGCTGTGATCCCGATCCCCTGGGTTCATCCGCTCGGGCGAATAACCGAGGGTGAACTCCACCCCGAACCGCAGGCCGGAATGCCTTTCCAGAATCGGCAGGCACACCTCTTCGGTGGCTCCCGGATAAACCGTGGATTCATACACCACACAGCTTCCCTGCTGCAGATGCTTGCCGACGGTTTCGGAGGCTCCGATCAAGGGTCTGAAATCCGGTATCCGATAGGCGTCGATCGGCGTCGGAACGGCGACGATCACAAGTCTACACGCGGCGATGGCAGCCGGATCGTCCGTAAAATGGATGGATGCAGACCGCAGTTCTTCCGTCGTCACTTCGTTGGTCCGGTCGATGCCCTTACGCAGCTCTTCGATGCGCCTCGCTTTCAGGTCGTAGCCGGTGACATCGAAATGGCGGGACAGATGAACGGCCAAGGGGAGGCCGACATAGCCCAAACCGATGACAGCGATTCGGTCCTTTCTTTCCGACAGGGATTCAAACGTCACCATCGATGGCAATCTCCTCGTTCATTGCATGGACCTGCAGCGCAAGCCTTCTGCCGTCGGTCCGGATCGAAACGGCGCCGCGATCGGCAGTCGACAGCATTCGACAGCCGGCCCTTCGGTACCGCTCCAGCACATCGGGATGGGGAATGTACCGGCTATTGCCCGCCGAAAAAACGACGATATCGGGGCATACCGCATCGATAAAGGCCTGGGAGCTGGATGTCTTGCTCCCATGATGCGGAGCGACGAGAACCGTGCTCCTGAGACGCTCCCCCATCCGCGCCACAAGCCAGGATTCCGCCGGTTTTTCAATGTCCGCCGGAAACAGGAACCCTATTTCTCCCATTTGCAGGGAAAGTACAAGAGAAAAATTGTTGGTGTCCGGTACGCTTCTTGGCGGTTGCGGCGATGAAAACCCGGCTTCCGGATGGAGACGGCCGATTGTAATTCCTGCTTCGTTCACGACGGCAGGCACGGCTTCGCCTTCGATGAGCGGGATGTTTCTGCTGCGAACGATGTCCAGAAACCGTCCATAGGCCGGATCGGCGGACGGGCGGCCGTTGGTCCAGATCTCGCCGACGGAAAAATGGGAAAGAACATAGATCAGACCGTTCAGGTGATCGTTGTCTGGATGGGTGAGAACGACCCGGTCGATCGAGAGAATCTTGCGGGCGCACAAGGCAGGAGCGACGATGTGCCTGCCGACGTCGAAGGCAGCGCTATCCGGAAGCCCACCGCCGTCGATCAGCATCACCCGCCCACCGGGTTCTTCCACGAGGATGGATTGCCCCTGTCCGACATCGAGAACCGTTACCCGCAGCTCGGTATGCAGGAGGCGCTCGTTCAGCCAGAAACCGACGTCTGCAATCCCGATGACGATCACGAGCATCCAGATCCATCGAAAGAAACTCCTCATTTCTTCCGCGCCGGGGATGTCCGGATGAACGGCAGAAAAAAGGGCGTCTCCTTTCTGAACATCACTTCGACTCGGATGCGCTTTCCGTCGATTCGGCAAGCTCCGAAGAAGCGTTCGAACCGACAGCCACAGCAAGGCCCCGAACCAAGCCAGCTCAAACACCGTCGGCCGAATCGTGACGATGGACGCCCAAGGAACTGCGGCAAACCAGCGCACGAGAAGCAGCACGACATCCAGCAGACGGCAGGCCGTCTCGAAGCACAGAAAATCCCCCGGCAGATGCAGCACATGAAGCACAGCACCCACCAGCCCGACCGGTATGACGGCAAGGCTCATCATCGGAACCACGACGGCATTGGCCGCAAGCCCCACGATGGACATCCGCTGGAAATAAAACATGACGAGGGGAAGCGTTCCGAGGGTCGCACATGCGGAAACGAAGACCGGCAACAGAAGCTTTTGCCGCCAACCGAGCGGCTTGGATAGATGCGGCACCAGAAGCTTCGTTCCGGCGAGAATGGCCAGAACGGATGCGAAGGACAGTTGGAAAGAGATGGAATACAGAGCCGGTGGATGAACGATCAGAATCCCCCAAGCCGCCAGAGCCAGGGTATTGAACGGCTCATGGTCCCGCTCGACGAGCAGGGCGAGCAAAACGACCGATGCCATGAGAACGGCCCGCTGGGTGGAAGGGGACATTCCGGATAGAAGGCCGTAGCCGAACACCGGAAGGAGGGTCATCAGGGCAGCGGTCTTTTTTCCCCAGGCCCGCAAAAGAAGCGGCTTGAAATATGCAACGAGGCGGTAGAACACGAAGAAGGCGCAGGCCGCCACGATCCCCACATGGAGGCCGGAGATGGCCAACAAGTGACTAAGCCCCGTCGCAGAGAAGAGATCGTTCGTTTCGGGAGGAATGCCGCTTCGAGTGCCGATCAATACGGCCTTGAGGATCTGACGCGCCGCATCCGATCCCTCCGTCCGGTTGATCGAAGCCGCAATGGCGTTGCGCTGGGATTGTAGCATCCGAGAGAGCAGCGACGGGCGCCGCTCCAGAAGACAGATCGCTTCGGAACCCACGAAGGCCGTTCCGTCGATTCCGGAAAACCGCAAATATCGCCGCGCATCGAAGCCTCCCGGGTTTCGATGTGTCCTCACCGGGTAGAGTTTGGCGGTGAAGCGGATTCGGTCGCCTTCCTGAAGACTGCAGAAGCCCGCAACCGTCAGTCGGATGTTGCCTGAAACCGAATGATCGGCGACCCGCTCGACCCGAAGCCGGAATCTGGAACGTTCCCCGGACGGGGCTTCGGTTTCGGTGATCGTCCCGACGATGGGGGCCGGGGTTTCCAGAATGCGGTGCAGGAAATGATCGACCGGAAAGTGGGCGGTTGTCCAGGGATGAAGACTCAGGTATCCGAGAGCTGCAAAGAGCAGAAAGGGGGAGAAAAGGGCAGGCTGGCATGCCCTCCAGGCACGGAGCAGAACAGCGGCGGCAACGAAGGCTGCGGCTGCAGCCTCGTACACATGGTCAGGAAAAAAGTCGCAAACGGCCATCCCTGCAACAAAGCCGATGATGAGGGCCGCCATCGGCCTATCGTAGGGCTCAGAGCGCACCGAAATCCGCCACCTTCCGTTCCCTGTCTCTCGACTTCCGCCTTCCGTCTCCTTCCTCCCGTCGCTTCATCCCTGAACGAAAACCGCCGGTTCGGGATGACCATCGCAAAAAAGCCCGCCCTCCGGCTCGGCTCGCACGAAAAAGGCGGTTTCCGTTCAGGCAACTTCTCATCTTTCGATTGCCGACATGTCAATGTTTGAAGCTGCGCTGCCCCGTAAAGACCATGGCTGCGCCATATTCGTTGCAGGCTTCGATAGACTGGTAATCGTTCTCCGAGCCTCCCGGCTGTATGACGGCCGTCACCCCCTCCCGAAGCCCGACATCGATGCCGTCCCGGAAAGGGAAAAAAGCGTCGCTCACCATGGCAGCGCCCCGAAGCCCTCCGTGTTCTGCCTGGACCCGGGCATCGATTTCCCGGCGTTTGTCCTCATCCTTCATATCGTTGTAGGAAATGCCCCAGGCCTCGAAACAATAGCGGTCTGCCAGTTTCCGGTAGGCCTTGTCCCGTGCGATTTCGGCCACACCCACGCGATCCTGCTCACCGGTGCCGATGCCGACCGTGACCTGGTTTTTGACGTAAATGACGGAATTTGAGGTAATGCCGGATTCCACCAGCCACCCGAAGAGCATGTCATCGATTTCGGCAGGTGTCGGCTGGCGCTCGACTCGATACAGCCGTCCCTTGTAGGTGCATGCTGCGGGCATCAACTTTTCGGGGCTTCTTGCCTCCGGTACGAAGGACCACTGGGCAACGATGCCGCCGTCGATGAGGCTTTTGAAATCGACGACCCGCTCGCCGACAAAGGACTGAAGCCGCTCGATGTTTTGAATGCGGATCACCCGAAGATTCTTCTTCTTCCCGAAGATATCCATCACCCCATCCTCGAATTCCGGAGCCACCACCACCTCGGCGTACTGCCGAGAGATGGCTTCGGCAGTCGCGCGGTCAACGGCTCGGTTCAGGGCGATGCAACCACCGAAGGCCGCAATGCGATCGGCCATGTTCGCTTTTTCGTAGGCCTCGAGCAGGCTGCCGGCCCGGGCGACCCCGCAGGGGTTGTTGTGCTTGACGATGACAACCGTCGGCCTGTCGGCGAAATAGCGCAAGATGTTGAGGGCGTTGTCTGCATCGGTGAGGTTGGTCTTCCCGGGATGTTTTCCCGATTGGAGAAGATCCACGTCCGAGACGAGGTACCTACCCGGCTGAAGGGTCCGGGTGTCTCCCAGGACAAGGTTCCCGTTCACGAGGCGATAGAGAGCCGCCTCTTGACCGGGATTTTCTCCGTAACGAAGTCCTTTGCGCTCCCCGCCGATGTCCCAGGTCACCTTCTCGTAAAAGAGGGTCTGCCGGTTCGTTCCGTCCACGAAGGAGATTTCCATGGCCGGCGGGAAATGATCGGTTACGATCGTTCGGTACATTTGCTTGAGATCATCAGCCATCGTCGTTCCTCCTGAATGTTCATAGTGGGCAGTGGGAAGTCGGCAGTCGGCAGTAAACATCGGGCCTATTTTCATCCCAGGGGGTGGCGACAACCATGCCCCATCCGCCCGATACCGCCACGGCATTTTCATGGGCGGGAGCGGCCGTGACGACGGATGTGTCCCTAACGTCCCCCCGCCGCAACCTCCGGAATTAGATCGAGAACGATGGATCGAAGCGTCCCGGACGCCCGATCGGCGACTTCGATGATTTCTTCGAGACTGTGTCGCTTGGGATGATCGGGATCGTGCACATTGGTGATGACGGAAACACCGAGAACCTTCATGCCGCACTGGTTGGCCGCAATCACCTCCTGGACGGTGGAAAACCCCACGGCATCCGCTCCGATCGCCCGCAAAAACCGGATTTCCGCAGGTGTCTCGAGCGAAGGCCCCTTGAGCCCCACATACACGCCTTCGCGGTAGGCCGATCCACGAGCTTCGATGCACCTGGCCGCCAGGCGCCTCAGATCGGCTGCATAGGCCTCGCTCATGTCCGGAAACCGGTCTCCCCAGGCCGGATCGTGCGGTCCAATCAGTGGATTTTCACCGGTGAGGTTGATGTGATCCTTTAAAAAAAGCAGATCTCCGGGCCGAAGGCAAGGAGCGATTCCCCCTGCGGCATTCGAGACGATCAGATGCCGGATACCGATGGCCTGCATCACCCGAATGGGGAAAGTGACTTCCTGAGACGTGTAGCCTTCATACAGGTGAAACCGCCCCTCCAGCACCAGCACCGGAACCTCCCGGACCACGGCGCCGACCAGTCTTCCGGCATGGGTGGCGACGGTTGACAGCGGAAAATGCGGAATCTCCCGATAGCGGATGCACACCCGATGGTCCGACTCCGGAACGAGTCGTGAGAGCCCCGTTCCGGTAATGACGGCAACGATCGGGCGCAGATTTCGAATATCGCCCAAGGCGGAAAGGGCTTCCCGGATGGATCGGTTCATCCGGGCAATGGGATTTTCCAAAGGATCGATGTTCGTGTTCATGGGGGATCTATCGAAAACAAAAAATGCTTTTCAGGAAATCTCCTTGAAAAGCATCGGGTGAAGGCATATAGGGAAGCGTTTGGAGCCGGCGCGCGGATTCGAACCGCGGACCTGCTGATTACGAATCAGCTGCTCTACCTGCTGAGCTACGCCGGCCCTCCATTGAATGCGCTTGGATACTGTTTTTATGGATCAAAATCAAGAGAAAAATCGGATTACGGATATCTTCGACACCCTGAACCACGACCATTCCCTGATCGTCAAAGGGCTCGAAGGCTCTTCCCCCGCCTTTCTGCTCTCACGCATCGCGGCAGATCTGCATGCACCGATGCTGATCGTCGTTCCCACCCATGCGGATGCCGAACGCATCGCAAGAGACATGCAGACCTATTCCGACGAAACGCTCTCCATCGATCTTTTTCCGGCATACCCCTCGTTTTCCGGCAAAGTGCTCGCATCTACGGATACATCGGCCCAGAGGCTGAAGGTGCTCTATCACCTGCTCAGCGAAACCGGACCATCGATCGTCATCACCGGTGTCGAAGCCCTGATGCAGCGCTGCATCCCTCGCAAGGTTCTTTCCGAAAGCGCCGAGCTCGTTCAGGTGAACGAATCGATCGACCTCGAAGGCTTGATCGAACGGCTCGTCTCCTACGGGTACACCCGGAGCGTGATCGTGGAAGAACCTGGAGACCTCGCCGTACGGGGTGGCATCATCGATGTCTTTTCCCCTCTGTATCCCGACCCGGTTCGGATCGAGCTCTTCGGCGATCTGGTCGAATCCATCCGGTTCTTTTCGGCTTCCACCCAGAGAACCCTCTCCACGACCGAGGAGGCCGTCCTCATTCCTGCCAAGGAAACCCTCCTGAACCTTACCCAGGTGGACGCATGGCTGTATCGGCTTCGGGAGGAAATCGCCCTGCAGGAACTTCCCCTCGATGAACTGCGGTTGTGGACCGAGCGCATCCGAACGGAAGGCATCTTTCCAGGGATGGAATGCCTCATGCCGCTCATCTACACGAAACTCGACACCCTCCTCGAGATGATCTCCCGTAGAACCCTGCATGTCCTGGTGGAGCCTTCGGACGTGGCTCGATCGTCTCGGATGGTGTTCGAAAAGGCCTTGGCGCGACACGAAACGGCCCGCAGCGAAAAACGCCTTTCCTTGCATCCGTCGTCTCTGCTCGTCGACTGGGACAGTCTGAAAGAGACGCTTCAGCGCCAATGGTGCCTGAGCCTTCAAACCCTGCCCGAAATCGATTCCAAACCTGTCGGCATCGCCGATGTCATCGAAACCCGAACGGAAGAAACCGGCCATCTCTTCCAGGAACTCGCCCGACAGAAGGACAGGGAACATCCGCTTCTTCCTGTCGCATCCTTCCTTCGCAAGATACAGCACGAAGGATGCCGCACCTATGCCGTATGTGCCACCAGCGCCCAGGCCGATCGGCTGTACGCCCTGCTCAAGCCCTATGGCATTCTCTGTCAATCGGCAAGAGGGTTCACCGATGCGGCTGCCTCGGCGATCGACCGGCTTTGGATCACCATCGGCCGGATATCCGCCGGTTTCGTATGGCCCCAGATGGGAATGGCCGTCCTTTCGGAAGACGATATTTTCGGCAAGAAGTTTCATCGTCGTAAATTCCAGGGGCCCAAAATCCAGACCCGGGCCTTTTCCTTGAGCGAGCTTCAGACCGGAGATTTGGTCGTTCATCCCGAGCACGGCATCGGTCAATACGAGGGGCTCGTCCGGCTTCGGGTGGAAGGCTCTACCGACGAATACCTGCAGCTTGCCTATCGGGACGGCGACAAGCTCTATCTGCCCGTGGTTCGGATGAACGTCATCCAGAAATACCTCGGTGTGGAAGGGATGGTGCCGACCCTCGACAAGCTGGGTGGGAAAACCTGGGAAAAGGTCAAGCAGCAGGTCAAGGCTTCCGTCGAAAAGATGGCCGGTGAGCTGCTGCACCTGTACGCCAGTCGAAAAGTCGTTCAGGGCCACGCCTTTTCTGGAATCGACGAATATTACCGGGAATTCGAGGCGAGCTTCCCCTACGAGGAAACCCCGGATCAGCTGAAAGCCATTTCCGAGGTTCTCGAAGACATGCAATCGGAAACGCCCATGGATCGGCTGGTCTGTGGAGATGTGGGGTACGGAAAGACCGAGGTGGCCATTCGGGCGGCCTTCCTGGCCGTCAACAACGGAAAGCAGGTGGCTGTCCTGGTGCCGACGACCGTTCTTGCCGAACAACATTTCGCGACCTTTCGGGAACGATTCGCCAAACACCCGATCGTCGTGGAGAGCCTGAGTCGGTTTCGAACGAAGAAGGAACAGGCGCGCATCCTCCAAGGGCTCCAGGAAGGAAAAATCGACGTCGTGATCGGCACCCACCGGTTGCTTCAACCCGATGTGTCGTTTCGGGATCTGGGGCTTGTCGTTCTGGACGAAGAACACCGCTTCGGCGTCAAGGACAAAGAAGCCCTGAAGAAACTCCGTAAAACCGTCGACGTCCTCACCCTGTCGGCCACCCCGATTCCCCGAACCCTGCACATGTCGCTTCTCGGCATTCGGGACATTTCCATCATCGCCACCCCTCCCGAAGACCGACAGGCCATCGAAACCCAAATCTGCGAACGCAGCGACGAGATCATCGTCGAGGCGATCACCAACGAGCTCGAGCGGGGCGGTCAGGTCTTCTTCGTTCACAACAACACCTACTCGATTCAGGCCATGGCAGACCACGTGAGGACCCTGGTGCCGAAGGCCCGGGTCGGTGTCGCTCACGGCCAGATGGCCGCAAGAGACCTCGAAAAAGTCATGCTCGACTTCATGAACCGCACGATCGATGTCCTGGTTTGCACCACCATCATCGAAAGCGGGCTGGACATCGCCACGGCCAACACGATGATCGTCAACCGAGCGGATACCTTCGGTCTGGCCCAGCTCTACCAGCTGAGGGGACGCATCGGCCGATCTTCGGAAAAGGCCTATGCCTACCTCTTCGTTCCCCCCGAGGCCCATCTCGGAAAGACCGCCCTGAAACGGCTCAAGGTCCTGATGGAGCACAGCGACATCGGGGCCGGAATGGAAATCGCCATGAACGACCTGAAGATCCGGGGAGGGGGAACGATTCTGGGCGCTTCCCAGTCCGGCCATATCGCGGCTGTCGGCTACGACATGTTCCTCAAGCTCATGGAAGAGGCCGTAGCCAACCTCAAGGGCGAGCCGATGCCGGCGCCGATCGAACCCGACATCCACATTCCGGTGGATGCCTTCATTCCGGAGGATCTGGTCCCGGACATCGATCAGCGGATGGCCATTTACAGACAATTGAGCCGGATGCGGAGCCTTTCGGAAATCTCCGCCTACAAGGCGGAGCTGATCGATCGATTCGGGAAACTGCCGAAGGAGGTCAAGAACCTGCTGCTCAAGATCATGCTTCGGGTGCTCTGCATCGCCTGCGGGGTCAAACGCATCGATCTGGTCGGCCAAACGTTGATGCTGCGTTTCTCCGAAGCCCACCAGAAGAATCCCTTCGGTATCGTGGACATGATGCTCGCATCGAACGGAGCGATGAGCGTCACGCCGGATCATGTCCTGAAGGTGCAGCTTTCCGGACCGTCTCTGACGGAAATGTTGGCCGAAACCAAAAACATCTTGAAAGACATCCGACAGCGTGTTAACCAGTGAAAATATGGCTTCGTATCCACGGCATATGTCAAGCCGGTCGTGGGGGGGCTTCTGCCGGGACGATCCTGTGCGATCGTTCCTGATACGGTGATCATTTCATCATGGGAGTGTTGTGTGACGGATCATACCAGACGTATTCGCTCCATCCTGCTGTTGGGAATGGTGATGTGCCTTCTGACCTCCGTTCGGGATACCCATTCCGAAGTGGTGGACAGGGTCGTTGCCATCGTCAATGATGACATCATCACCCTTTCCGAGCTGAACGAGGCCATGCGGCCTTACGAGCAGAAAATCCTCGCATCCGGATATACGCCCGATCGGGAGCGACAAATGCTCTTCCGGGTCCGGGAAGACATCCTCAATCAGCTGATCGACCAGAAGCTGACGGATCAGGAAATCGCCCGCTACAAATTGAACGTCGGCGACAACGAAATCGATCAGGCCATCGAGCGGATCAAAAAGACCAATTCCCTGACGGACGAAGCCTTCCGCGCCGCCCTGGAGCGGGAAGGCATGACCATGGAAGCCTATCGCCAGAAGATGAAGGAACAGCTTCTTCGGGCGAATCTCCTGAACAAGGAAGTCAAGTCCAAGATCGTCATCACCCGTGAGGACGTCCGCAAGTACTATGACGAACATCCCGATCTGTACAAGGTTTCCCAGAGCTACGTGCTTGAAACCATCCTCTGCCGACCGGAACCCTCCAGAGCCGATATTTCCAACGCCGTTTGCCGAAACGCTCTCGAAACCCTGCTTCCCCTGCTTCGAAGCGGCAAGCCGTTTTCCGAAATCGCGCCCACCGTCCAGCAACCCGGACTCGATCTTCGTCGGATCGAACTCGGGGAATACCGCCTCGAGGTCATGGCTCCCGAAATCCGGGAGGCCGTTTCCAGATTGAAACCTGGGGAATATTCCGAAGTCATCGAGACGGATCAGGGATTTCAGGTCTTCCGGATCACCGAAATCCGAAAAAGCCAAGGCAAGACCCTCGAAGAAGCCACGACCGAAATCGAAGACAAACTCTATCGGGAAATCCTGGATGCCCGTTTCAACAAGTGGCTTCAGGAACTCCGCAAACAATCCGTCATCAAAATCGTTCAGTGATGGAATGTTTCGCGACACCCGCCATCGTGCTGAAGCGCATTCCATATGGGGATTCGGATTTGATCGTCACCTTCTGGAGCCTCGAGCGCGGGAAAACCACCCTGATCGCCAAAGGAGCCAAGAACAGTCGCAAGCGGTTCGCAGGTGTCCTCGAACCATTTACAGTGCTTCAAATCGTCGGCAAGCCCGGCAAGGGGCTTCCCTTGCTTGTGGAAGCCCAGGCGCTTGAAACCTTCCCGGAAATCCGTTCCCATGTGATGAAGACGGCCGTTGCCGGCTACTGGGCCGAAATCGTCCTTCTCTGGATGGAGGCGGATCATCCGCAGAAACGGGTCTATGCGTTGATGGCCGCCATGCTCCAGGAGCTCGACCGGTTTCAGGGATCCCTCGAACTGTTGAACATGTATTTTCAGATTCATTTTTTGGAACTCTGCGGCCTGGGTCCCGATTTCTTTCACTGCATCCACTGCAGAAACGAGATTGCCGCAAACGGCAGGCCCGTTCACGGCATGGATTTGGCCAAGGGCGGTTTTCTGTGCTCCGAATGCGCACCCGCCCCCTATGGCAGCGGGGATCTTTCGGCGCAGACCATCCGGTTGTTCCAGTGGATGCGGCGGGTGGACTGGGATCGGGCGATCCGACTCCGGGTGCCTGCAACCAGTATGAGAGAAGGAGAACGGTTTCTGGAAAAATTTCTGAGCTACCATCTGGGCCGGGAATTCCAAAGCCTCGGCGTCCTGCGACAGTTGAGACAGATGCCGGCGGCCCAACCCGGGCCCGGTGCCGCACCGGCAGCCGTTTCCAAAGCAGGCGGCAACCGACCTACAGAAACGATCCCCGGAGGTTGTGGATGTCCATCTTCCAGCGGATTCTGAAGCAAGGCCCCGTGATCGCTTCGGCGCCCTGTCGGATCGACTTCGGCGGGACCCTCGATATCCGGACCTTTCACTATCCGCTTCGCCCCTATCGTCCATGCACCTTCAACGTGGCTGTAGGCATGCGCACACGGGTGATGCTTCTGCCCGGAAACGAAGGAGAAATCCGCGTCGAATCGAAAGGCTTCGATCCTGCCGTGTTCCCCGTGCGGGGGGCGTCGCTGAAACATCCGCTGGGATTGTTTGCTGCGATCGCCCTTTTCTGGGGCATGGACGGGGTCGTCATTCGAATCGAATCGGCATCGCCTCCCAGAAGCGGTTTGGGCGGCTCTTCCGCTGCTGCGGTCGCCGTGATGGCTGCGTGCTGCAAGGCGGCAGAAGTCCATGGAAAAGGGGGGCATTCCCCGCGGGAAATCGTTTCTCTCGCGCATGCCGTCGAGGAAAGTATCGCCGGTGTTCCCTGCGGTCTGCAGGATCAGCTGGCTGCGGCCTATGGGGGCGTCAACCTGTGGAGTTGGCAGGACGGGGTCTGCACAGCGGCCTTTCGTAGACAGGTCATGATTCCGGTGCGAAAGGCCGTGCGGTTGAAAAAGCATTTGGCGCTGGCCTACTGCGGCATCCCCCATGAATCCAAGTCGGTCAATCACACATGGATTCAGCAGTTTCTGGAAGGCCGGTTTCACCGGGAATGGATCGAAATCATCCAATTGACCCGACAATTCGGCTCCGCCGTCGCCATTGAAGATGTGTCCGCAGCAGTGGCCCTCATGCAACGGGAACTCGAAATCCGCATGGACATGACACCGGATGTTCTCGACGATGTCGGTCGACAGTTGGTGGCGGAAGCGGAAAAAACCCATTGCGGTGCTCGGTTTACCGGTGCAGGCGCAGGTGGATGCATATGGGCCTATGGCAGGGAGGCAGACATCGAGCGTCTCCGGCGGACATGGGCAGAGATGCTGGAAACTGTGCCCAACGGGA
>Ga0272446_1005224_pt1 | contig 14524 bp, 11 predicted proteins | sample YNPCB0061_FD_194587 | JGI IMG/M metagenome (GOLD analysis project Ga0272446, IMG submission 194587) | Hot spring microbial mat communities from Yellowstone National Park, WY, United States - YNP-CB-006-1 | ecosystem: Environmental > Aquatic > Thermal springs > Hot (42-90C) > Sediment | place...
CTGCTCTCGCGCCCGGAGTTCGGCTACGACAGCCTCGATCCCCTGTCGATCGTGTTCCTCGACCCGCAGCTCATCTACACGCGCGCGCAGTCGCCCTTCCGGACGCTCGCCGAGGCGATGGCGGCCGCGCGGGCGAACCCGGGCCGCCAGAAATGAGGGGCGGCCAACCCCGCCTCGCTCGAGCGCATCGCGCTCGAGAGGCTGAACCGGCTGGTCGGCGCGCGGGCGGCGGTGGTGCCGCACGAGGGCGGCGGCGACCTCATGATCAACGTGCTGAACGGCACGCTCGACATCGGCATCGGCGAGATCCAGGAGATCGCAGCCCAGCTCGAGGCGGGCCGGATCCGCCTGCTCGGCGTGCTGACCGAGAGCCGGCTCGAGACGATCCCCGCGCTCGCGACCGCGCGCGAGCAGGGCATCGACCTCGTGGTGACGAAGTTCCGCGGCCTCGCCGGGCCGAAGGGCATGCCGGACGAGATCGCGGCCCAGTGGAGCGCCGCTCTTGCCACGGTTCTCGCGAGCCCCGCCTACCGCGAGGTCTACGCGAAGGAGAGCCTCGTCGCGACGCCGCAGCTCCTGCCGCGGCCCGCGGCACGCGCGTTCACCACCGCCTTCGCTGCCGACATCGCCACCTCGCTGCGCGAGCTCGGCGTGGTGCGATGAGCCGGGCGGCCGACCTCGCGCTCGGCGCCGGCGCGCTCGCGCTCGCCGGCGCCTATGGCGCGATGGCGGCGGCCATCCCGGTGAGCCTGCTGTCCGACGCTGTCGGCCCCGGGGGCGTTCCGCTGATGATCGCGGGGCTGATGGCCGGGGCGGGAGCGGTGCTGATCCTGCGCACCGCGCTCGTGGGCGCGGGCGAGGCGAAGGAGCGGCCCGACCATCTCCGTGCCGCCGGGCTGCTCGGGCTCATGGTGCTCTACGTCCTCGCCATCCCGTTGCTCGGCTACCCGCTGGCGCTCGGCCTGCTCGCCGCCGCCGTCGCCTGGTTCGGCGGTGCGCGCGGGCCGTCGCTTCCGTTCTTCGCCGCGGGGCTCGCCGGGTTCTTCTGGGTGATGTTCGTCGCCCTGCTCGGCATCCCGTTCCCGACCGGGGCCCTGTTCGGCGGCCACTGACGCAGCATGCACGTCCTCGCCGCCGATGCTCTGGTGACCATCCTGTTCGCCTTCGGCGGCTGCCTCTGGGGCATCCTCGGCGGGGCGCTGCCCGGCATCTCGCCCTCGATCGCCATGGCGCTGCTGCTTCCCTTCACCTACGGCATGGAGCCGATCCCGGCGATCGTGCTGCTGGCCTCGGTCTATGTCGGGGCGGAGTATGGCGGCTCGATCCCGGCGATCCTGATCCGCACGCCGGGGACGAACTCGGCGGCGGCGACAACGCTCGACGGGTTCGAGATGGCGCGGCAGGGCAAGGGCGGCGAGGCACTCGGCATCTCCCTCGTCTCGGGCCTGGTCGGCGGGCTGTTCGGGCTTGCCGTGCTCGTGCTCGCGACGGAGCCGCTCGCACGGCTCGCCCTCGCCTTCACGCCTGCGGCCTATTTCGCGCTCGCGGTGCTCGGGCTCTCGGTGATCGCCTCGCTCGCCGGCGGCTCGCTGACCAAGGGGCTGATCGGCGCCGGCCTCGGGCTGATGATCGCCACCGTCGGCACCGACCCCGTCTCGGGCGTGCCGCGCTTCACCTTCGCGAGCCCCGAGCTGCTCGCGGGGATCCGCCCGATCCTCGTGATGGTCGGGCTGTTCGCGGTGGCCGAGATGCTCGTGCAGATCGGCGAGCCGCCCTGGGCGAAGGCCGAGGCGCGCGACACGCGGCTGAAGCTGCCCGGCCTCGCGATGATGCGGCGGCTGTTCCCCGCCCAGGCGATCGGCTGCGGCATCGGCACCTTCGAGGGCGTGACGCCGGGAGCGGGCGGAACGATCGCCGCCTTCATGGCCTACAACGAGGCGCGCCGCTGGTCGAAGGACCCCGAGGCCTTCGGCAGGGGCGCTCCCGAGGGCGTGGCCGCGCCCGAGGCTGCCAACAACGTCGTCACCGCCACCGCGCTCGTGCCGCTGCTCTCGCTCGGCATCCCCGGCTCCAACTCGGCCGCCATCCTTCTCGGCGGTTTCATGGTGCACGGGCTCACGCCGGGGCCGCTCCTGTTCGAGAAGGCGCCCGACGTGGTGTGGGGTCTCTACGGCGGCCTGCTCGCTGCCAACATCGCCATGCTCCTGCTCGGCATGGTGATCCTCACCCCGGCGCTCTGGCTCGTGAACCGGCCGAAGCCCTACCTGCTCGCCGCCATCCTCTGCCTGATCGTCTCCGGCGTGTTCGCGATCGAGCAGAGCCTGTTCGACGTGGGCCTCGTTCTCGGCTTCGGCGTGCTCGGATACCTGCTGCGGCTCGCTGGCGTTCCGGTGCTGCCGCTCGTGCTCGGCGTGGTGCTCGGCTTCATGCTCGAGAGCAACTACCGCCGCAGCCTCGTCATCTCCGGCGGCGACCATGCCGTCTTCATCGAGGACCCCGTGGCGCTCGTCCTGCTTCTGCTCGCGGCAGGGCTGACGCTCTACTCGCTCTGGTCGGAGTTCAGGAGGAAGACATGACGATCGCCGAACGGCTGGCGGCGGCGGCGCTGGCGGCGCGGCCGTCGTCGGCGATGCGCGAGATGGCCGAGCGTCTCGTGCTCGACGCGGGCGGGCTCTGCGTCGGCGCCCGCCGGGAGGCCTACGTCGCCGCCGTGCTCGGCAGCGCAGAGGGCGAGGGCAGCTCGACCGCGCTCGGCCATGCCCGGGCGCTCACCGCCGCCGATGCCGCGCTCGTCAACGGCACGGCGGCGCATGGCGAGGACTATGACGACACCTTCGAGGGCGGGCCTGTGCATGCCGGCGCGGTGGTCATCCCCGCCGTGCTTGCGGTCGCGGAACGCTTCGGGCTTTCGGGGGCGGATGCCTTCGCCGGCATCGCCGCCGGGTCGGAGGCGACGTGCCGCCTCTCCACGGTCGTGCCCAAGGCGGTGCACAAGGCCGGTTTCCACCCCACCGCGGTGTTCGGCGCGGTGGGGGCGGCGCTGGGCGTGGGGGTCGCGCTCCGGCTCCCCGCGCCGGCGCTCGCGCACGCGCTCGGCATCGCGGGCTCCTTCGCCTCGGGCATCATCGAGTATCTCGCCGACGGGTCCTGGACCAAGCGCGTCCATCCCGGCTGGGCGGCGCAGGCGGGGGTGCGCGCGGCGCTGCTCGCGCGCGGCGGCTTCATCGGCCCGCGCACCGTGTTCGAGGGCAGGCACGGCCTCTTCAACGGCTTCGCGCACACCACCGATGGCGACTGGGCGTCCCTGCTCGACGGCTTCGGCGTCCGCTGGGTGGCGGAGACGATCGCCTTCAAGCCCTATGCCTGCGGCACGATGATCCACCCCTATTTCGACTGCGCCCGCCGCCTCGCCGCGCGCGGCATCGCGCCGGAGCGCATCGCCTCCGTCACCTGCGAGACGGCGGAGGGGATCCTGCATCGCCTCTGGGAGCCGCTCGACCTCAAGCGCGCCGTGCCGAACGCCTATGCGGCGAAGTTCTCCGTGCCCTACGGCATCGCTGCCGGCTTCATCCTCGACGGCGCCCACCTCGACGCCTTCACCGAGGAGCGCGTGGCCGATCCGCGTCTGCGCGCGCTCGCGGCGAAGGTGTCCTACGTGGTCGATCCGGCGAACCCCTACCCGCGCGCCTTCACCGGCCATGTGCGGCTCACGCTCGACGACGGAACGATCGTGGAGGAGCGGCAGCCGCATTTCCGCGGCGGCGCCTCCGAGCCGCTCACCCGCGCGGAGCTCGAGGCCAAGTGCATCGCCAACTGCCGCCATGGCGGCTGGAGCGAGGCGGAGGCGCGCGCGCTGCTCGCCCTCGCCGCCTCCGTGTTCGACGCCCCGCGCGTCGATCTCTCCTCCCTCCGTCACTGAGCAGGAGCGGCCATGACACGCGAGCTCGAAGGGCGCGTCGCCCTCGTCACCGGCGCCGGCCGCAACATCGGCGCGGCGATCGCCCGCGACCTCGCCGCGGGCGGCGCCGCGGTGGTGGTGAACGCGCGCAGCAACGCCGCGGAGGCCGGGGCGGTGGCCGAGGCGATCCGCGCCGGCGGGGGCAGGGCCGCGGTCGCGCTCGGAGACGTGGCTGACCCCGCTGCGGCCGAGGCGATGGTGCGCGCCGCGACCGACGCCTTCGGCAGGCTCGACATCCTCGTCAACAACGCCGCCATCCGCCGCGAGGTCGCCTTCGAGGAGATGGACTTCGCCGCCTGGCGCGCGGTGCTCGACGTGTGCCTCGACGGCGCGTTCCATGTCACCAGGGCGGCGCTCGCGGCGCTGAAGGCGTCAGGCAGCGCAACGATCGTCAACATCGGCGGGCTCACCGGCCACACCGGGGCGCCGCACCGCGCGCATGTCGTCACCGCCAAGGCGGGGCTTGCGGGCCTCACGCGCGCGCTCGCCCATGACCTCGCGGGCAGCGGCATCACCGTCAACCTGGTCGCGCCCGGGATGATCGACACCGCGCGAGGCCGCGGCGGCTCGGCCACGCCGCATGCGCCCGGCCATCGCGCCGGGCGCCGGACGCTGGTGGGCCGCGAGGGCACGGCGGAGGAGGTGGCCGCGGCGGTGCGCTATCTCTGCGGCCCCGGCGCGCGCTACATCACCGGCCAGTCGATCCACGTGAACGGCGGGGCGTTCCTCGGCGGCTGACGCGGCGATGCTCGAGCCATGGCAGTGGGCGGCGGCACTCGCGCTCGCGCTCGCCTCCGGAACGCTCTCGGGCCTCTCGGGGTTCGGCGCAGGGCTCATGATGTCGGCCTACCTGCTGCCGGTGCTCGGCGCGCGCGTGGCCGTTCCCGTGCTCGCGGTGGCGATGGTGCTGACCAACGCCGGCCGCATCTGGGCGTTCCGCCAGGGGCTCGAGCTGCGCCGCGCCCTGCCCGTCCTCGCGGGCGTGCTGCCGGGCTCGCTCGTCGGCGCTGGCGCCTTCGCCGCGCTCTCGGGGCCGATGGCCGACCTCGTGGTCGGCGCCTTCCTCGTCGTCACCGTGCCGCTCAGGCGCGCGCTCGCCGGCCGCGCGGTGATGGGCCACCCCGCGATGCTCGTGGGCGGCGGCGCCGTCACGGGCATCCTCTCGGGGATGACCACCGGCGCGGGCGTGCTGCTCGTGCCGCTGCTGCTCGGCGCCGGCCTCGCCGGCCCTGCCCTGCTCGCGACCGATGCGTTCGTGTCCGGCTCGATGCATGTCGTGCGCTGCGCCGGGTACGGCGCCACCGGCCTCCTGCCGCCCGATCTCGTGCTGCTCGGCCTCGCGCTGGGTGCGGCGACGGTGCCGGGATCGAAGCTCGCGGCGGTGATCGTCGCGCGGCTCGGCCCGGCGCGGCACACGCTCGTTCTCGAGGCGCTCGTGGTCCTCGTCGGCCTCGTGACGGTCGCGCTCGCGCTGCGTGACCTACAGGCGCCGTGCGGCTGAGACGGCAGCCGCAGACCCCGCGCCCACAAGCCGCGACCAGAGGCGCAGCGCCGCGTTGGGGGGCGCGTCGCCGAGGTCGCGCGCCTCGTCCCGGTGGTGCACCTCCTCGAGGCGGCAATGATCGAGCAGCGCGCGGATGTCGGGGTGGATGCCCTCGGCGTCGAGCCGGTCGATCTGCGCCTGGTAGTGATGGTCGACGAAGGTCTCGACCGCGTCGATCGTCGCATAGACCGCGCGCGGCCCGAACAGCGCGGGGATCGCGCCGGTGAGCCAGCCCGCGACGCGCCAGATCGGCAGCAGCCGGCTCCGCTGCGCCGGGGGCAGGACCGCCTCGAGCAGGTCGAGATGGCCCTGCTCCGTCGCCTTGTGGCGCTCGCTGAAGCTCCGCACGCCTGCATCGTGGCTGACGGCGAGGATGCCGCGGTAGATCATCACCGCTCCCGTCTCTCCGGCGTGGTCGGAGCGGAGCTCGTCGATCAGCCACGCGGGCAGGGAGGACGCCGGCGTGGTGACCCGCGGCAGGCTCGGCGCATGGCTGGCGGTGGCATGGGGGGCGATGGCATGGCCGGTGGTGGCGTTCATGGTCGTGTCCAATCCGTCGATCCTTTCGGCAGATGGCATGCGGCGGCGACCGCGCAAGCCTTGGCGACGGCGCGCCGCGCCCCATGTCGTTGCCATGGACAACGCCAGCAACGGGCCGACCGTGTATTATGACGGCGCGTGCCCGCTCTGCCGCCGCGAGATCGCGCACTACCGCGGCCGGGCGGGGGCGGAGGCGGTTTCTTGGGTCGATGTGTCCTCCTGTCCGCCGGAGGCGCTCGGGCCCGGCCTGACCCGCGAGGCGGCGCTCGCGCGCATGCATGTGCGCGCAGCCGACGGCTCCCTCGTCAGCGGTGCCCGCGCCTTCGCCGCGCTCTGGGCCGAATTGCCGGGCTTCCGCCGGCTCGGCCGCCTGATCGGCAGCCGCGCCGTCGCGCCGGTGGCGGAGTTCGGCTATCGCCTGTTCCTGCTGCTCCGTCGCGCGTGGCGCTGAGAGCCGGTCACGCCTCCGTGGGGTGAGCGCCCCGCTGCGTTGACCCGCCCGCGCACCCCTGGGCTAGTGTGCCGGGTGGAACGAGGAGCGGCAGCGTGCTGGAGAGGATCACGGCCGAGACCGGCGCCCGGCGTGGCGCGGCGCGCAAGGGCGCCATGATCGCGCCCGGCGGCGCCGATCCGCAGTGGTACAGGGACGCGGTCATCTACGAGGTGCACGTGAAGTCGTTCTTCGACGCCAACGGCGACGGGATCGGCGACTTCGAGGGGCTGATCGCGAAGCTCGACTACATCGCCTCGCTCGGCGTCACCGCCGTCTGGCTGCTGCCCTTCTACCCCTCGCCGCGGCGGGACGACGGCTACGACATCTCCGACTACGAGGCGGTGCACCCAGACTACGGCACGCTCAGGGACGCGCGGCGCTTCATCGCCGAGGCGCACCGGCGCGGCCTGCGCGTGATCACGGAGCTCGTGATCAACCACACCTCCGACCAGCACCCCTGGTTCCAGCGCGCCCGCCGCGCGCCCAAGGGCTCGTGGCAGCGCGACTTCTACGTCTGGCGCGACGACGATCGCGGCTTCGCCGGGACGCGCATCATCTTCATCGACACCGAGACGTCGAACTGGGCCTGGGACGACGTGGCGAAGGCCTACTACTGGCACAGGTTCTACAGCCATCAGCCCGACCTCAACTTCGACAATCCGCGCGTGCTGCGCGCGGTGATGCGGGCGATGCGCTTCTGGCTGCGCGCGGGCGTCGACGGGCTGCGGCTCGATGCGGTTCCCTACCTCGTCGAGCGGGAGGGCACGAACAACGAGAACCTGCCCGAGACGCACGCGGTGATCCGCCGCATCCGCGCCGAGCTCGATGCGCATTTCCCGGGCCGCATGCTGCTCGCTGAGGCGAACCAGTGGCCGGAGGACACGCAGCACTATTTCGGCGCCGGCGACGAATGCCACATGGCGTTCCACTTCCCGCTGATGCCGCGGATGTACATGGCGCTCGCGCTCGAGGACCGCTACCCGATCACCGACATCCTGCGCCAGACGCCGCCGATCCCCGAGACCTGCCAGTGGGCGATCTTCCTGCGCAACCACGACGAGCTGACCCTCGAGATGGTGACGGACGCGGAACGGGATGTGCTGTGGAACACCTACGCGGCCGATCCGCGGGCGCGGCTCAACCTCGGCATCCGCCGCCGCCTCGCTCCCCTGCTCGACCATGACCGCAGGCGCATCGAGCTCCTGAACTCGCTCCTGCTCTCGATGCCCGGCACGCCGGTGATCTACTACGGCGACGAGATCGGCATGGGCGACAACATCTTCCTCGGCGACCGTGACGGCGTGCGCACGCCGATGCAGTGGTCGCCCGACCGGTCGGGCGGCTTCAGCCGCGCCGACCCTGCGCGCCTGGTGCTGCCGCCGGTCATGGACCCGGTCTACGGCTACCAGGCGGTGAACGTTGAGGCGCAGTCGCGCGACCCCCACTCGCTGCTAAACTGGACGCGGCGGATGCTCTCGGTGCGCGGCGAGCGCGCCGCCACCTTCGGGCGCGGCACCTATCGCCAGCTCTATCCCGCCAACCGGACCATCCTCGCCTATCTGCGCCAGCATGCGGGCGACACGGTGCTCTGCGTCGCCAACCTCTCGCGCCGCGCCCAGGCGGTGGAACTCGACCTCGGCGAGTTCCGCGGCGCCGTGCCGGTCGAGATGCTCGGCCGCAGCCCCTTCCCGCCGATCGGCGCGCTGCCCTACCTGCTCACGCTGCCGCCCTACGGGTTCTTCTGGTTCACCCTGGCGCAGGAACAGGCCGCTCCCGCCTGGCACGTCACCTCGCCCTCGATGCTGCCCGAGTTCGTCACCTTCGTGCTGCGCGAGGATTTCCGCCCCGCCTTCGAGCGCGAGGCGCGGGCGATGTTCGAGGAACAGGTGCTGCCCTCCTACCTGCCGCTCCGCCCGTGGTACCGGCCGGGGCCGGGCCGGCACCGGGCGGTCCGCGTGGTCTCCGCGCCGGCGCTGCGCACGGCCGATGGCGACGTGCTGCTGGCCGAGCTCGCCGCCGACGGCGCCGCCGAGCACTACCTCCTGCCGCTCGCGCTCGTGTTCGAGCCGGAGGAGAAGGTCCCGCCTCTGTCGATGCAGCTCGCGCTCGCGCGCGCGCGCCGCGGCCGCCGCGTCGGCCTCGTCACCGACGGGTTCAGCCGCGACAGTTTCGCCCGCGCGATGCTGGCCGCTCTGCGCGAGGGGCGCGTGCTCGTCGACGAGGCGGGCGAGATCCGGTTCCGGCCCGCGCCGCGCCTCGCCTCCGTCGACTGCGGCGACGACGCCCCCGTCTGGCGCACCGGCCTCGAGGTGACGCAGTCCTCCCTCGTCGTGGGCGATGAGGTCGTGCTGAAGCTCGTGCGCCGGAGCCGCCCCGGCATCCACCCCGAGATCGCGATGATGCGCCACCTCACCGCGGCCGGATTCGCCGCCACGCCGGCCTTCCTCGGCGATGTGGTGCGCGTCTGCCCCGACGGCACCGAGCGCGTGCTCGCTTTCGCCCAGGCCTTCGTGCGCAACCAGGGCAACGGCTGGGAGTGGACCTCGGCCCAGCTCGCGCGGCTGTTCGACGACGCGCTGGTGGCCGATCCGCCGCTCTCGCCGGCAGCGCATCTCGCCGCCGCAGGGGCCGCCTCGCTCGGCTTCCTCGCCGCGCTCGGCCGTCACCTCGCCGAGATGCATGCCGCGCTCGCCGCACCCGCCGACGATCCGGCCTTCGCGCCGCTCGCGGCGACGGAGGAGCATCTCGGCCTCGTCCGCGCCGAGGCGAAGGCGCTGCTCGAGGAGGCGTTCGACGCGCTGGAGGACAGGCTCGCGGCGCGCGAGGAGCCTGCGCTCGCACCGGCGCGTGCGCTCATCGGCGCCCGCCGTGCCCTTGCCGGGCGCCTCCGCTCCGTTCCGGTCGCGGAGCGGGCGGGGATGCGGCTGCGCGTCCACGGCGCGCTCGGCCTGCACCAGTCGCTCGTTGTCGCGGGCGATGCGGCGATCGTCGGTTTCGGCGGCGATCCGTCCTGCGACGATGGGCTGCGCGCTGCCCGGTCGAGCCCCGCGCGCGACCTCGCGAGCCTGCTCGTCAGCCTCGATGGCGTGCTCGCCGCCGCGCGCGCGGCCCTGCCGCCGGCGCGGGCCGGGGCGGCTGATCCGCGGCCCGCTCTCGCTGAGGCCTGGGCTGTCGCGGCGCGGGCGGCGTTCCTCGCGGCCTACCGGGAGGCCGCCCCGGACGCTGCCTGGCTGCCGCGCCGTGCGGCCGACCTCGCGCGGCTGGTCGATCTCTTCTCCGTCGCCGAGGCGTGCCGGAAGCTCCGCCACGCGCTCGCCGCCGACGATCCCGCGGCCGCCCGGCTCGCGACCGCCTCGCTCGCGCGCCAGGTCGGCGTGGAGCTCGCCGCATGAGCGACGAAGACGCGCTCGCCGCCCTCGCCGCGGGCCGGCATGGCGATCCGTTCTCCCTGCTCGGCACGCACCAGGTGGAGGGCGGCTGGCGGCTGCGCGTGCTGGCGCCCGGCGCGCTCACGGTCGCCGCCCTCGCGGCCGATGGGCGCGTTCTCGCGGCGCTGGCGCCGACGCCGCACGAGGGCCTGTTCGAGGGCCTCATGCCCGTGCGCGCGCCATACCGCCTCCGCATCGAGTGGCCCGGCGGGCCGCAGGAGACGGCCGACCCCTACGCCTTCCGGCCTCTGCTCGGGCCGATGGACCTTCACCTGCTCGCCGAGGGAAGGCACCGCCGGCTCGGCGAGGCGCTCGGCGCGCATGCGATGGAGATCGAGGGCGTGGCCGGCACGCGCTTCGCCGTCTGGGCGCCGAACGCGCGGCGCGTCTCCGTGGTGGGCGACTTCAACACGTGGGACGGGCGGCGGCATCCGATGCGGCTCCGCATCGAGGCGGGCGTGTGGGAGATCTTCATCCCCGATGTCGGGCCCGGCGCGCGCTACAAGTACGAGATCATCGGGACCCATGGCGAACTGCTCCCGCTGAAGGCCGACCCTTGCGCCGGCGAGGCGGAGCATCCGCCCGCCACCGCCTCGGTGGTGCCGAGGCGCCTGCCGCCGCACGTCCGCACCGGCGGGCCGCCGATCGGGCCCGACGCGCCGCTCAGCATCTACGAGGTGCATGCGGGATCGTGGATGCGCGGGGCGGATGGCGGCGTGCTCGGCTGGGATGCGCTCGCCGGGCTTCTCGTTCCCTACGCGCGCGATCTCGGCTTCACCCATCTCGAGCTCCTGCCCATCACCGAGTACCCGTTCGACGGATCCTGGGGCTACCAGCCGATCGGGCTCTACGCGCCGACCGCGCGCTTCGGCCCTCCGGAGGCGTTCCGCCGCTTCGTCGATGCCGCGCATGCGGCCGGCCTCGGCGTGATCCTCGACTGGGTTCCGGCGCATTTCCCGACCGACGCGCACGGCCTCGCCCGGTTCGACGGCACCGCGCTCTACGAGCACGAGGACCCGCGCGAGGGCTTCCACCGCGACTGGAGCACGCTGATCTACAACCTCGGCCGGCACGAGGTGCGCGGCTTCCTGATCGGCTCGGCGCTGACCTGGCTGCGCGACTTCGGCTGCGATGGCTTGCGCGTCGATGCCGTCGCCTCGTTGCTGTATCGCGACTATTCGCGCCCCGAGGGGGAGTGGATCCCGAACGTCTACGGCGGGCGGGAGAACCTCGAGGCGATCGCGTTCCTGCGCGAGCTGAACGAGGCGGTGGCCGAGCATGCGCCGTGGGCGACCGTGATCGCCGAGGAATCGACCGCCTGGCCCGGCGTCACCGCCCCGGTCTCGCACGGGGGGCTTGGCTTCGGCTTCAAGTGGAACATGGGGTGGATGAACGACACCCTCGCCTACGTGTCGAAGGACCCGGTGCACCGGCGCTGGCATCACGACAAGCTCACCTTCGGCCTGCTCTATGCGTTCAGCGAGCGCTTCGTGCTGCCGCTCTCGCACGACGAGGTGGTGCACGGGAAGGGAAGCCTGCTCGGCCGCATGCCGGGCGACCGGTGGCAGCGCTTCGCCACGCTCCGGGCCTATCTCGGCTTCATGTGGGGGCATCCGGGCAAGAAGCTCCTGTTCATGGGCGGCGAGTTCGGCCAGCCGGACGAGTGGAACCACGCCGTCCCGCTGCCCTGGCACCTGCTCGACGACCCCATGCATGCTGGCGTGCGGCGCTGGGTGGGCGATCTCAATGCCGTGCTGCGGGGCACGCCGGCGCTTTACCGCAACGATACCCGGCCGGAGGGTTTCGCATGGTCGGTGGTCGATGACCGGGATCACAGCGTGTTCGCCTTCCTCCGCTACGGCGCCTGGGACGATGCGCCCGTGCTCGTCGTCTCGAACTTCACGCCGGTGCCGCGGCACGGCTACCGGATCGGCGTTCCCCATGGCGGGTGCTGGACCGAGCGGCTGAACAGCGACTCGGCGCTCTATGGCGGAGGGGATCTCGGCAACGCCGGCAGCGTGACGGCCGAGCCCGTGCCGATGCACGGCCATGCCCACTCGGTCGCGCTCACCGTGCCGCCGCTCGCCACGCTCTTCCTCGCCGGGCCGCGATGACCGCCCTGCCCGACAGGCTCGAGAGAGGATCGCCCTGGCCGCTCGGCGCGCGATGGGACGGCCTCGGCGTCAACATCGCGCTGTTCTCCGACAATGCGACGCGGGTCGTGCTCTGCCTGTTCGATGCGGAGGGGAAACGGGAACTTGCCCGGCTCGACCTGCCCGAGCGGACCGACGGCGTCTGGCACGGCTACCTTCCCGGCGCCGGCCCCGGCATGGTCTACGGCTTCCGCGTGCACGGCCCCTACGAGCCGCGGGCGGGACACCGGTTCAATCCCGCGAAGCTGCTGCTCGACCCCTATGCCCGCGCGCTCGTCGGCACGCTGAGGCATGGCGACGCGCTCCACGGCCACCGCCCCGGCACAGGGGGCGAGCACGTGGCGGACCGCCGCGACACCGCGGCGCTGATGCCGAAGGCGATGGTCGTCGCCTTCCCCGACCCCGAGCCCGAGCCCGATGCCGTGCCGCCGCCGCCCCGGACGGCCTGGCGCGACACGCTGATCTACGAGGCGCATCTGCGCGGGCTGACGATGCGCCATCCCGCCGTGCCGGAGGCGGAGCGGGGGTGCTTCGCCGCGCTCGCGAACCCTGCCGTGGTCGAGCACCTCCAGAGGATCGGCATCACCGCCGTCGAGCTTCTGCCGGTGCACGCCTTCGCCGACGAGCCGTTCCTCGTGCAGAAGGGCCTCTCCAACTACTGGGGCTACAACACGCTCGCCTTCTTCGCGCCGCACCCGCGCTATCTCGCGACCGGCTCGGCCGAGGAGGCCCGCACCGCCATCCGCGCGCTGCACGCCGCCGGCATCGAGGTGATCCTCGACGTCGTGTACAACCACACGGCCGAGGGCAGCGAGGAAGGCCTCACACTCTCCTTCCGCGGCATCGACAACGCGAGCTACTACAGGCTCGTCCCGGAGGACCGGCGTCGCTGCGTCAACGACACCGGCACCGGCAACACGCTCGACCTCTCCCACCCACGCGTCATCCAGCTCGTGATGGACAGCCTGCGCCACTGGGCCACCGCCTATGGGGTCGACGGCTTCCGCTTCGACCTCTCGACCGTGCTCGGCCGCGAGGCGCACGGCTTCGATGCAGGCGCGGGCTTCTTCGACGCGCTGCGACAGGACCCCGTGCTCGCCTCCCGCAAGCTGATCGCCGAGCCCTGGGACCTGGGCCCAGGCGGCTACCAGCTCGGCAACCACCCGCCGGGCTTCGCCGAGTGGAACGACCGGTTCCGCGACACCGTGCGGCTGTTCTGGCGCGGCGACGAGGGCATGCGCCCGGCGATGGCCGCACGCCTCGCCGGCTCGGCCGACCTCTTCGACCGTTCCGGGCGCCGCGCCTGGGCGAGCGTGAACTACGTCGCGAGCCATGACGGCTTCACCCTGCGCGACCTCGTCAGCTACGCCCGCAAGCACAACGAGGCGAACGGCGAGGACAACCGGGACGGCCACGGCGACAACCACAGCTGCAACTGGGGCGCCGAAGGCGAGACGAAGAACGCTGACATCCTGGCGAAGCGGCTGGCGGTCGCGCGCGCGATGCTCGCCACCGTGTTCGTCGCGCACGGCACGCCGATGCTCGCGATGGGCGACGAGGCCTGGCGCACCCAGGGCGGCAACAACAACGCCTACTGCCAGGACAACGAAACAGGCTGGTTCGACTGGGACCTCGCCGCCTCCGAGACCGGGGCGGCGATGACGCGCTTCGTCTCCCACCTCGCCGCGCTGTGGCGTGCCTATCCCGTCCTGCGCTCCGATCGTTTCCGGCACGGCGCGTTGGTCGCGCCGGGCCTGCCCGACCTCGCCTGGTTCGACCCCGACGGCACGCCGCTCGCGCCCGCGCGATGGAACGACCGTGCCGCGCGGGCCTTCGCGATGCAGCTCGCGGGCCCCGACGATGCGGGAGGGATCGACGTCGTGCGCGTGCTGATGAACCCGGGCGACGCGCCGGTGACCTTCGTGCTGCCCAAGCCGTTCCGCATCGAGCTCGATACCGCCCACCCGGATGCCGAGCCGGGGCAGCCCTGCGAGCAGGCGCGCGTCGCGGCGCATGGGCTCGCGGTCGTGGCACGGAAGCACGCCGCGCCATGACGGGCGCGGACGAGGCGCTGCTGCGGCTCGCCGCGCGGCACGCCATCGACACCACCTGGCACGACTACCGCGGCGAGCACCGCCATGTCGGGCTCGACGCGCTCCGCTCCCTCCTGCGCGCCGTGGGCGTCGATCCCACCCGGCCGGAGGCGGCGCTGGCGGAAGCCGAGGAGGCCGCGCGCGCAGGCACGCTGCCGGCGCTGCTGACCGGTACCGCCGGCGGAGTCGTCGAGGTGCCGCTCGGCGAGGCCGAGGCGCACGGCCCGGTCGCCTGGCGGATCGCCGCAGCGGACGGCACGGCGCATGAGGGCGTTGCCGAGCCGTTCCGGACCGAGAGCGGAACGGCCGCGTTCGC
>Ga0272446_1005225_pt1 | contig 14522 bp, 8 predicted proteins | sample YNPCB0061_FD_194587 | JGI IMG/M metagenome (GOLD analysis project Ga0272446, IMG submission 194587) | Hot spring microbial mat communities from Yellowstone National Park, WY, United States - YNP-CB-006-1 | ecosystem: Environmental > Aquatic > Thermal springs > Hot (42-90C) > Sediment | place...
AGGTAACATCAGCATTTGTAGAGTCGCCCCAGACGAAGCAGCCTGGATTGTTTGCTTTGGCGCGCCGCCCGGACGCGAAACTGTAGTTCCCTGCGGCAGTGTTTTCCCTCCCCCCGCCAACGGTGGCGTATTCTCCGCTGGCGATGTTGAGGTAGCCCCCGCCAACGGTGGCGTCGGATCCGCTGGCGGTGTTGTTGATGCCCCCGCCGACGGTGGCGTACTCTCCGCTGGCGATGTTGAGGTAGCCCCCGCCAACGGTGGCGGCGGATCCGCTGGCGGTGTTGTTGATGCCCCCGCCAACGGTGGCGGCGGATCCGCTGGCGGTGTTGTTGATGCCCCCGCCGACGGTGGCGTACTGTCCGCTGGCGGTGTTGAATATGCCCCCGCCAACAGTGGCGCCAGAACGGTCATTCACAGTTCCTGCATTGTTCCCGGCCTGATTGTTGCCTCCGCCCCCAACCGTGCCGTAGCTATCCGTCACACGGTTAGGGAAGCCGCTTTCGCCGCCACCGCCGATCGTGGCGCCGACCACGCCGCTGGTCACGCTGTTGCCGCTGAAGCCGCCGATCAGGTTGGGGCTGGTGGCGTTTTGCTGCGTCCACAGTCCCGGCAGCGCCAGCGCATACGGCGCTGCATGCAGCGCCTGCCGCGGGCTGAGCGTGGTGTACGATCCGCTCCCCGCCGGACAGCGCACGCCGATCTCAAGCCAGCGGGCGGCGCCGTTGAAGGCGCCGCCGCCAAAGTCAATCGCAACCGTGAACAGACCGTTCATGACGCTGACGTTCGTAGCGGGCTGCGTGCTCCCGATTTGGGTTCCGGCGCTGGCGGCATCGAAAAGACTGAACTGGAAGTCGCATTGCCCGTTGACCGGAGCGCCGCCGCTGGTCAATCGTCCCTGGTAGGTGAACGCCGATCCTGTGAGCGACTGGGGGATCATGACATCGTCGAGCGACGTGGGGGGCGCGACGTCGTCCGGTTCCGCATCCTGCGCCTGGACCCGCCAGGCGCCGACGCCAATCACGAGTGCGAGAACGAGACCGAGTGCGACCAGAGATGTGCGCTGCATTGGTGATCATCCTTTCTTTCGACGAAACTGATGCCTGAACGCGAATGACCGACGAGCAAGACCGGCGTGTCGTCCCCCCTGGTTCACCTCCTGGGCTGACTGCCACCGATGACCGTTCGACGCACGGCATGCGCCGCTGGTCTCCTGGGAAGCGGGTGATGGAGATGGAGCATTTATAGCAGTTCTCAGATATATCGACCCTTGTCCGGGTCTGCCTTGCCACGCGAGGCGCCCGCTTCCGGCGACGGGTGCAGCCCCGTCCAACCGGCCGTGTGAGCGCTGCGCTCCCGCTCTCCGCGCCTTCGCGCCTCCGCGTGAGCCGGTTCGATGCACGCGGAGACGCGGAGCACGCGGAGAGATGGCGCACAAGGCGTCTGCTTTCGATGGCGGGTGCAACCCTGTCCAACAAGACCGATCTTTGTGAGAACTGCTATCATCCGGTATGCGCCTCTTGCCGTCGGGCTGAAGCCCCCGGCCAGGCACGGCGAAGCCCGCCTACGCGGGCGAGAGCGGAATAATGACTCAAAGACCATAACCAGCGTGCGCGCGATGGTCGCCGTTTCCATGATTGAGTCCACTGCAAAAAGAGAATTTCACCGCAGAGACGCGGCGTTCGCAGAGGAGGATTCCCTTGCACACGCATGCTGCGCCGTGCATCCATCCATGGTTCGTTTTCAGGGTTCTCTGCGCCCTCGGCGTCTCTGCGGTGCGTTTTTGCAGCGGAGTCATGATTTGATGAGCGATGCGAAATCTATCCAGATTGGGCGCAGGAACGCACCGCGCGCATTTCCGCCGCAGCAGAATAATGACTGGCAATTCGGGCGCTCCTTCCTATCGTCGCAAAACCTTCAGCTCGCTGCGCAGGCCGGTGATACCCATATACGTCAGCGCACCACCTATTGCTATCATAATGATCAAGGGCATCAGAACATCCCACCACGAATCGATCACTGCCGACTGTGGAATGTGCGGGTCGTAGCGCACCCTCACCGTATCGCCGACACGGTACTCCGGTGGATTGCTGCCGCTGCTCCCCTGGAAGCGGATAACTTCCCCCTCGGCGGTGCGAAACTCCACGACCGGATAGAGATACGTCCTTGTCCGACCGTTCGACAATGTGGAGCGAGAAACAAAGTCAACCACTTCGCCGTGTGTCGAAAGCATCGCAGCGACCCGACTCTGGCGGGATGCGTACCACTGCCACCCCAGGAACAGGATGCCCAGTCCGACAACGGTGATCATCAACGCCCGCAGCACATTGCCGGGCAATGCGCCCCAGCCCCAGGACAGCGAAGCCGCCAGAGCATTGAAAACGCCGATGACGCCGATCAGCGCGGCAACGCCGCCGACCCCGATCAATGCGAGTGGAGGCGCCCAGAGTTTCCACGAATCGATCATTGCCGACTGTGGCGCTTGCGGGTCGTAGTACACCCTGACCGCATCGCCGACACGGTACTCCGGTGGATCGCCGCCCGTGCCGCTCTCGAAGCGAATCACCTCTCCGTCAGCCGTGCGAAACTCCACGACCGGATAGAATGAGGCGTCATACGCGGCGGTGGTGCGGGAAACGACGTCAACCACCCTGCCCTCTGCCGGAAGCATCGCGGCGATCTCGTTCTGAGTCCAGGTGCGCAACTGCAATCCGAAGAACAGGACGCCTGATCCGATAATGAGCATCATGATCCCACCCAGGAGACCGCCGATGCGAATGCGATTGGTGGAGCGTACTGTCGTGCTCATCGTATTCCTCCAGGGTGTGATACAGTGGCATCCGGCGCTCACACAAGAAACGCCTGTGGAAGAAACCGGTAAGGGCGGGGCGCGGCGGCGCTCTTACATGGAGCGTTTGTCGGGCGCCCAGGCATCGGTGTCAGGCGTTGTTGAAGTGCAACCGGCTTCTGCTCCGATACGGCTGCGCTACCCAATCGTTGGCAGGAGAACCGACGCTGCACCCCCTTCCTGGATTATTATCGCAACGGCAGAAATGGATGTCAACGCAGACTCACCGCCTCAGTGCGCCGCGATGGTGCGTGCTGGCGGGGCAGAGCGTCGGGATCGCGCTGGCGCAGTGCTGTGATAGGCCGGTGTTGTGGCAGCGCCGGCCGTCCATCGGCACAGTGTGAAATCCCTTCAGGAACAGGTTGTTTGGCAAGCCCCTGCGTCCTCTCTCCCGTTTCAGGCGTCAGGACGCTAAAACTCCCCCTTCTCCCCTTGTGGGAGAAGGGGGCAGGGGGGATGATTACAGGGGTAGGTTTTTTGGAAACCCCTGCGTGCCATCTCCCGTTTCAGGCAGCAGGACGCTAAAACTCCCCCTTCTCCCCTTGTGGGAGAAGGGGGCAGGGGGATGCTTACAGGGGTAGGTTTTCCGGGAAGCGCCTGCGCACCGTCTCCCGTTTCAGGCAGCAGGACGCTAAAACTCCCCCTTCTCCCCTTGTGGGAGAAGGGGGCAGGGGGGATGAGGGGCAAAAGCGCACGGGAATTGCGAAACGCTCCGCCTGTAAGTCGTCCCCGAGGATGCCACGCCGTCCAACAGCCCCGCAGGGGCTTTCATGTGCTCAGAAAGGGCTTAAGCCCGCCTGATCCGGCGCCCTCACCTGACCACCAGCGGCAGATACGTCCGCGACCCGGTGATGCCGCTCCAGAAACCGCCGGTGAGTGTGTAGCCGCCGCCGGAGAGCGCCTCCGCATCCGCCTGACCGACCGTGCCGCCGAGGGCATAACTCCCGCCGGTGCTGAACATTGCTCCCCCGCCGTCTATCGTGCTCCAGGTCAGGTCGTAGCCGCCGCCGGTCTGCATCGAGGCGGTCGTGCTGAGGACGCCAAAGAGCATCGTCAACACAATCACTTTGAGCCAGCGCTTCATTAGTCGCCTCCGGATTCGATCTCGTGCAGTGCAGCACGGTGCTGATAATCTACTCCCATCGTCTCCGGCTGGCCGTAGCCCTGCGGGTAGAGGTAGGAGCCCTTTTCGTTCGCTGGCTTGTCCACCTCGGCAACAGCCGGATAGTCGCGCAGGTATGGGTCGTTGCGGATGGCCGTCACCTCCCAGGAGACCTTCTGGCCGGGAGCGCCGCCGGCGATGCGGAAGGTGTTGCCCTGGATCTCCTGAGCAACGTGGAGGTTGGGCATCGGCGCACCGATAGCGGTAAGCTGATAGCGGAAGGGTCCGGTGTTGAGCGCTGAGAAGTACTCCGGCAGGGTCACAACCGCTCCACCGCTGGCATCCAGGGTGACCACGCCGTTATAGACGTTTTGCACCTCGGGCGCTTCCTGAGCGAAGTGGTAGAGGTAGCGGTTGGCCGGGTCGAGGGGGTGGTCTATCTTGAAGGATTTTGTGCCGGTGGCGGCAAAGTTGCCAAAGACATAAACGTTGCCATAGAAGTAACCGGCGTATCCCGATCCGGAACTCGTCCCCCTGCCATACACGCCTATGCCGCCAGAATCGGGCGCCGTGCCATACACGCCTATGCCGCCAGAACCGAACGCCTGGCCATGCACGCCTATGCCGCCCCCTGTCGCCTGGCCATATACCCCCCAGCCGCTGCCAGCCTGCGACCCCCAGACGCCAATGCCAGCGCCGCTGGTGCCGTTATTTATCCCACGCACGGCGGCGGAGTAGGAACCTGGAGATGTCGAAACGACCACGCCCAACACGCCGACGGCCTCACTTGCTGTCGAGTTCGTCTGGCCGTACACGCCCGGCGCGGTGCCGGCGCCAGCAGAGTGCAGACCATAGACGCCGGTGCCTTGTGCGCCATTGCTCTGTCCCCACACGCCGAAGTTGACCCCGGCGGTATTTGTATTTCGGGCGTTGAATATGCCTCCGGTTGAGCTCGCATAATCAGCCTGCACCAGAGCGCCTGGACGCAGCGCCAGGGCATACGGCGCGGGGGTGAGCGCCTGACGCGGGCTGAGCGTGGTGTACGATCCGCTTCCCGCCGGACAGCGCACGGCGATCTCGAGCCAGCGGGCTTCGCCGTTGAAGGCGCCGTCGCCAAGGTCGAGCGCAACGGTGAACAGCCCGTTCGTGACACTGATGGTTGCAGTCTGGGTGCTGCCGATTTGGGTTCCGGCGCTGGCGGCGTCGAAGAGGCTGAATTGCGCATCGCAATTTCCGTTGACCGGCGCGCCGCCGCTGGTGAGGCGTCCCTGATAGGTGAAGGCGGTACCGGGCGCCGCTTGTGGAGCGGCGACATCGTCCGGTTGCGGGGCTTGCGCTCGAACAAACCCGACACCGGCGATAATGATGAGGATGAGGGTGAGACTTGCTGCAACGAGAGACTTGTGCTGCATGGCGTACTCCTTTTGAGTGAACTGATGCCTGAACATACGTGACAGTCGTGATCGACGCTGCCTGACCGTCACGCGCTGGATGACCGATGCGTGCGAGACCGGCTGGTTCTGGAGCAGAGACTGGTTCGCTGTTCTCCTGGTTCACCTCCTGCGCTGACCGATGCAGACGACCCATTCGGCGCGCGGCATGATTGCCTAAGAACGCGCTACACACGTTTCCGCCGCAGCAGAATAATACCGAGCAATCCGATCAATCCACCCCATTTCAGCAGAACCGCCAGCGCGTTGAGGATGGTGAGGATGCCGATCAGCGCAAAAAAGCCTCCAACCCCGATGAAGATCCCTGACGGCAACCAGAGTTCCCACGAATCGATCACTGCCGACTGTGGCGTTTGCGGGTCGTAGCGCACTTTGACCGTATCGCCGACGCGATACGACGGCGGATTGGTGCCGGTCCTGCCCTGGAAGCGAATGGTTTGCCCCTCCGCCGTGCGAAACTCCACGATCGGATAAAACTGGGTACTGCCCTTGTTGGTGCGGGAAACCATCTGCACGACCCGACCCTCCGCCGGAAGCATCGTGGCGATCTCGTTCTGAGTCCAGGTGCGCAACTGCAATCCGAAGAACAGGACGCCTGATCCGATAATGAGTATCATGATCCCGCCCAGGAGACCGCCGATGCGATTGGTGGAGCGTACTCTCACATTCATTGTCTTCCTCCATGTGGTGATGCAGTGGCGGTTGCCACTCGTATAAAAAAGCCTGCGAAAAGAGCCGGTATGGGCCGGGGTGCGGCGGCGCCGCTGCCCCGGCAGAGCGTATTTACCTTACGATCAGCGGCAGGTTCACCCGGTAACTGACCTCTCCCAACAGCGTCAACCCCCAGCGCCCTGGCTCGTGCGCCACGCTGCCACGCGGCCACGCCGCACCCGGATCATGGGCGACCAGCATGCGCACCAGTTTGTTCCATCCGCATCTCTCGTTGTAGTACTGGCGTTCCTTTCAGTTCATACCGTGAATCTGCAACGATAAGGGTTTGGGTTGGGGTCATTTGCAAGAAACCCCTCCACGATAAGAGCAGTCCTTCAGTGCATCACAGCGTTCGTCTGGACATAACGATGCGCTGCGCTGTATCGCTGGTGCAGAGACGTATAGTGTACGCATCCTACCGGAGAGACGTCCACACAACGTCCACACAACGTCTACATCAGAGAACCCGGCAGGGCGTCATTACGATGGGGTGTCGTGATCCGGGCGGTTGGGGGGCGGCGCCGCTGCGCCTGTATGGACGACGGGTTCTGGCGGGGCTGCGCGTGCGCTGTCGGCGCATGATAAGGGACGAACGACGATGGAACGCTCCAGAAATCCAGGCACGGATCAACGTATCTGAGAACTGCTATAAATGCTCAATCTCAATTAGCCCAACGGGTATAGCGGATTACAGCAGTCCTCACAGAGATTGAACCCGGTGGACGGTGTTGAACGCTCCCGGAATCGCACGCTCCACGCGGCGACCGAAATGAATTTCGGTCTACACTCCGCCAGCGACGGGCGCCTTGTGCGACACGACGGATAGGCATAATGGTCAATTGTATCTGAGAACTGCTATAAGTTCTCGATCTCCATCTTGCCCTCGCAGACGCGACAAGCGCGGGACGCTCTCGCTCGCAAGCGCCTGGGTGCGCGGTTGGAACCCATCGTTTGGCGCATCAGCACACCATTGGGGGGCGGATTTGGAACCCGCCCCTACAATGCGGTGACGGGCATGATCGGCGAGACAACGGGGGGGGGCTGCTGGACCGGTGATTCAAACACGTATGCGCCATCCTTGAGGCGGTGCGAAGTTCCACGAACAGGCGGAAGGGGCGGTTTGCGAACCGCGCCTTCCGGTATGGAATCGTCGGGGGCACGACCGTGACGCCTCGACGCCAATTCGTTGCCCGACCAGAAATGTCCGATATCTATCGCGGTTTGATACGATGTGCGCCCGGAAGCCCACGTGCGTCGTCAACGCGACGAAGCGACCTGTCGGAGACAGGTCAATGCCCCTTTATGGGGTACGCACAATTATAGGCAGGGAAATCTTCGCCCGATGCTGCAATGCGAACGCCCCACCGTACCTGGTACCCGCATAGAGCATGGTCGAGTCAATCGCCAGGGCGTAGACATCGAGGTTGGTCAGTCCCGTGTTGAACGCGCTCCAGGTTGCGCCCCCATTCGTGCTCTTGCGAACCCCTGAGGATGTCCCGGCGTAGAGCGTATTCGTGTTTATCGGGTCAAGTGCAAGAGCGTAGCCACTCACACCGCTGAGAGATGCGCTCCAGTTCGCACCGCCGTCCGTGCTCTTGAACACGCCTCCATTCGCTCCGGCGTAGAGCGTGTTCGGGGCGGTCGGGTTGATCGCCAGGGCGTAGACATCGGGGTCGCTCAGGCCGGTGTTGACCGCGCTCCAGGTTGCGCCGCCATCCGTGCTCTTGAACGCGCCGCCATCCGTCCCGGCGTAGAGTGTGCTCGTGTTCAACGGGTCAATCGCCAGAGCATTGACATTGAGGTTGGTCAGGCCAGTGTTGACCGCGCTCCAGGTCGTGCCGCCGTCGGTGCTCTTGAAGACGCCGCCCCCCTGCGTCCCGGCGTAGAGTTTGTTGGAGTCCATCGGGTCTATCGCCAGGGCATTGACATTGGGGTTGGTCAGACCACTGCTCGATGCGCTCCAGGTTGCGCCGCCATCCGTGCTCTTGTACACGCCGTTCAAGGTTCCCGCATAAAGGGTGGGCGGGGTGGTCGGAGCGATGACCAGGGCATAGACAAAGCGACCGGTCGGACTATATAGACCGTTATTGACCGCACTCCAGGTCACGCCGCCGTTCGTGCTCTTGTACACGCCGTCGCCATCTATCGCGGCATAGAGTGTGTTCGGCGTCGCCGGGTCGAGCGCCAGAGCGCGAATATCCGTGGCGATCAGGCCGCTATTAGCGGCGCTCCAGGTCACGCCGCCGTTCGTGCTCTTGTACACGCCGCTATCAGTCCCGGCGTAGAGCGTGTCCGGCGCTGTCGGGTGAATCGCCAGAGACCAGACATAAATCGGGCCAGCGCCGGTTGCACTCCAGGTTGCGCCACCGTTGGCGCTCTTGAACACGCCGCCCCCATCCGTCCCGGCATAGAGCGTGTTTGGGGCGGTCGGTGCGATCGCCATGGCAAGAATGGCGGTATTCGCCAGTCCACTGTTGACTGCGCTCCAGGTTGCGCCGCCATTGATGCTCTTGAACACGCCGCCGCCATACGTTCCAGCGTAGAGCGTATTTGGGTTTGTCGGGTCAATTGCCAGAACACGAACGTTGAGGTTGGTCAAACTGGTATTGACCGCGCTCCAGGTCGCGCCGCCGTTGGCGCTCTTGAAGACGCCGCCTCCATTCGTCCCGGCGTAGAGTGTATTTGGGTTCGTCGGATCAACCGCCAGGGCGCGAATATTGAGGTTGGTCAGGCCCGTGTTGACCGCGCTCCAGTTCGTACCGCCGTTGGTGCTCTTGAACACGCCGCCGCCAAAATATGTCCCGGCGTAGAGCGTGTTGGAGTTCGTCGGGTCAATCGCCAGAGCAAAGACGGCGGTATTCGTCAGTCCATTATTGACTGCGCTCCAGGTCGCGCCGCCGTTGGCACTCTTGAACACGCCGCCGTAGGTCCCGACGTAGATCGTGTTCGTGTTTATCGGATCAATTGCGAGAGCCCAAACCTCCGCCAGTTCGCGTTCCAGCAACGCGGTGCAGACGGTAAACTGGCGAATGGCATCACTGCGACGACCGGTTTTTGCATAGAGCCACATCGCCTTGCGGTGCAGCATCTCAGAAAGCGGATCGAGAACGAGCGCATGTTCAACGGCAGCAATGGCGCGGTCAAAATCGCCCGTGCTCGCATAGCCATCGATCAGACGCAGCCATACGTCGAGGTGCATGCGCTCGAAGCGTTCGCGCTGCTGGAGGAGCCAGTGTTCGAACTCTGGCGACTCGTCGAGTTCCAGACCGCTCAGCAGTGGTCCGGCATAGAGTCGCGCCGCCTGCTCGGCAGCGCGTAAGCCGTCCGGATCGGGCAGCGTGCGCGCCTGACCGGATAAGCGCACGAACTCACGGGCATCGACCCGGCACATACTGGCATCGAAACGGATGACGCCACTGCCGATCCCGGCTTCACCGGTCAACAACCGGTCAGCCAGCGGACCGACCGACTGGCGCAGTTGTGAGAGTAGACGGCGTAACCGTTGACGTCCAACGGTCTGCGGTGAGTCGGGCCACAACAGGTACGTCAGTTCATCGCGGGTGACGAAACGTTCGCTGAGCGCCAGCACGGCCATAATTGCCAGCGGTTGTCGCCGGCGAAACGGCACGTCGTGCTGGTCGAGCAAAAGGCGCGGCGCGCCGAAAACCCGGAGTTCGAGCGATGGATGTGGATGATGCGAACCGATCATGACGATGCGCTTGCGATTCGGGCGGATTGAAACCGGATACTCTGCGTGTGATGGTATTATACCTGTTCAGGAATTGCTTTTGTCGCCTTGCGCTGTGCATCAACCGCAAAGCGACATTGATGTCGAGCGTTGCGTTTGCTGAAGATAACGCAATGCTGAATTGTTTTCTCGAATATCTGCATTCACTCAATCGTTGCGTCTCAGACGCACAGGAGACCTATGATCGAGATTTTTACCGATGGCGCCTGCCGCGGCAATCCCGGACCCGGCGGTTGGGCGGCAGTCATCGTTCAGAACGGCGACATGATCGAAATCGGCGGCGCCGAGGAGCGGACGACGAATAACCGCATGGAACTGCGCGCCGCAGTCGAGGCGTTGCGGCGGGTTCCGCCCGATGCGCCGGTGCGCCTGACGACCGATAGCGAGTACCTGCTGCACGGCGCGACGCGCTGGCTTCCGTTGTGGAAAAAGCGCAACTGGCTCACAAGCGAACAAACGCCGGTCGAACATTGCGATCTCTGGGAGGAACTGGACGCGCTTGCCGGTCAGCGTGTTACGTGGCAGTATGTGCGCGGGCATAGCGGCGATCAGTGGAACGAACGCGTCAACACGCTGGCTCAGGCGTATGCTGATGGACGTGCGACAGGTCAGTCCCAGGGGAAGGCACGCAGACACACGTCGTATCTGAGCCTGGTGCATGGCGTGCTGGCGCGCCACGAGACCTGGGAAGAGTGCCGTGCGCGGGTGCACGGCGTCTCCGGCGCGCGCTGGAAGAAATGCGCCTCACCGGAAGAAGAGCGCGAGACTGTCATCCGCTGGGGGGCGCCGGTCGAGGCGCTTGAGGAGTTGGATGACGGGGGGTAGGGATCCTGACAGAGGTAGGTTTTTGGGGAAGCCCTTGCATCCTTTTCTCATTCTGGGCTTCGGGAAGCCCAGACTCCCCCTTCTCCCCTTGTGGGAGAAGGGGGTTGCTTACAGGGGTAGGTTTTTGGGGAAGCCCCGGCATGCCATCTTCCGTTTCAGCCATCAGGACGCCCCAACTCCCCCTTCTCCCCTTGTGGGAGAAGGGGGGCGGGGGGATGAGGGGCAAAGGCGCGCGGGAATGCAGAACGTCGCTCATCTCTCCCAAAAACTCTACACTTGAGAGGAAGGGGGTTGGGGGCTCACAGGGGTAGGTTTTTTGGCAAGCCCCGGCATGCCATCTTCCGTTTCAGCCATCAGGACGCCCCAACTCCCCCTTCTCCCCTTGTGGGAGAAGGGGGGCGGGGGGATGAGGGGCAAAGGCGCGCGGGAATGCAGAACGTCGCTCATCTCTCCCAAAAACTCTACACTTGAGAGGAAGGGGGTTGGGGGGGATGAGGGGCAAAAGCGCACGGGAATGCAGCAAACCGCGCATCTCTCCCAGGAACTCTACACCTGAGAGGGGTAGGGATCAGGGGTAAGGGTTCCGACGTTGTGATTTCGGGGGCATCCATCCCCATCAAATCGTCGGCATGACCCGCAGTTCGATCATATCCTCAACCGGTGACGACTCGCGTTCCGCCGTTTTCGTCAGGCGAACTTTTTCCGCATGCATCGCAGTGAGCCACCGGTGCAGACTGCTCAACGCCTCCTGGTCATCGGGTTGATCGAGCAGACGCGCCAGGTCTTGCAGCGTGCGTTTGTTCATGCGTAGCAGCACGGTATTGAGACGCGCCGTTGTTTCTTCGTCGAGATCGCTCCACAGGGTGTAGAGCGCAATCAGCGCTTCGGTGCGGCGCGCAAAGAGCGCGCGCTCTTCGGCGCTGCCAGAGTAGTACGGCGGGCAGATGGGCAGCGTGTCGTCGTTCAGCGCAGCGTGCAGGAAGCCCGGATAGTCCGCCTGGCTATCGTCATACGCAGCGCGCATATCGCGGAGTTGTTGATCGATCTCCGAGAGGAGCACCACGAGGCGCACCCAGCGATGATCGTCGAATTTGAATCCGCCGCGTCGCCTGGCTGCCGCCTCCGGTTCCTGCGGCAACAGTGCGCGCCCGGCAAGTTGCCCCTTACGCACAATCGCCGCGATGGTCTGGCGTGGCATGCGCAGGTTGAGACCGCCTTCATCAGGTTTCAGCCGCACGCGCACCACGCGCTCGTTGTAACCCGGCAGCCGCGCCTGCGCCGTATCGCGGTAGTTCTGCGCTGTGCCGAAGATCGACCAGAAGAACGCCGGAAGGCTGCCGATTGTACGCCATTCGACATAATCATCGCCCGGTCCGGCAGGCGGCAGGTACACCTCACCTTGCGGATCGCTGAACGGTGTAGCGAAGCGCATTTGTGGAAGCGGTGTGGGCGCGGCAGCACGAAAGTCGGTGCGCCCAAGATGCGCCTGTTTGACAATAACGTCGGGTTGTACTGGTTCTCCTGCAGCTTCCGCAGCATCGCCGGCGAGGAGGGTCTGGAGAAACTGTTCGTTGTCGGCTTCATCGGCAGGGAGTTGCACCAGGTTGATGCCAAATGTCGGATGGGTCGGCAGCCAGCGGTCGAAGAAATGGATCGGGAAGTTGCTGGCAATGCCGCCATCGCTGAACATGTGACGCTGGATATGCCTGGCGTGGAGCGTCCGTCCAGCGCTCAATTCGCGCTGACCGGCGACGCTGATGGTGTAGAGCGGCACGGCGGCGATCAGGAGCGGGAAACTCAGGCTCATGCGCGCTCCCACAACGACCGGCAGGTCACGCCACGCGGGGAGCGGCAGCAACGTTTGCGAAGCGCCCCGCGCATCGGCAATGTGGTATGCGGCGCCAGCGCTGTGTATGCATAGATGTTCGACAACAACCTCGGGAAACAGGTGTGCCCACTCGTTCGGATCGAAGAGAAATCGCCCCAGGTCTTTCGGTAGCACATATGGCATATGCTCACTCAGGTTGCTGGTCATCGTGCGCAGCGTAATGCCTTTCCCTTCCAGATCGCCGAACGTCAACGGCGGCTGGCGCGCGTCGCGCCCTGCCAGCCCGTTGATGACCGCATGGAGCCAGTCGGTCAGCGCAGGAGGTCTGCCGCGCCCCTGATCGTCCCCCTGCGTCGGCGGCCATCCCGCCGGTGATGCGCCTGCAGCGTGACCGCTGCACAGCCCAAACAGGTTGCGCGGCAATTCGTACACTGCCAGCCAGACAAGATGCCCCGTACCTGCCAGGATGCCGCCAATCGCGCCGATCAGAACCGCAAGCGCCGTCCATCCGACGACGTGTATCGGAGAAGTGAAACCATCGTCGGGCGTTAAGATCAGGATCTGGAGGGCAAGAACGATCAACGCAACCGTCACGCCGACCCCCAGCGTCACCTGCGGATGATGGCGTATCAGCACTCGTGCGCTGCGAAGAAGCAGCGTCAGGGCGCGCCAGGCGAAGCGCATTCCAATCACAGGAATGCGGAGTGCGCCTGCGCCGGGCGCCTGCGTTGATGGACGCCCTGGAGTCTGGGATTGCGTTCTGGACGCGATAGTCAGGTCGAGCAGGACGTTGAACAAGGGTTTCATGTGGGGCAGCGGTTGAAACAGCCCGGGAATATGATCCTCGCGTTCGCCAGGCCAGACGCGCAACCGGTCAAGCCGCAGAAAACTGCTGCGATACCCGGCGTATGGCACATCGCGTCCATACTCTGCGGCGGCAGCGGCGGCAGCGGCAATCGCGCCAGCCGATGTGCCGCCGACGTTGACAAACCGGTAGCGCGTGGCAATCTCGATGATTGCGGGGGGGTATACGATACCGCTGGTGATCCCGCCCTTCATCACCAGGTCGCAGCGATGCAGATCGTCCTTGATGAAATCGGCGTCGGTGTAGACCGGAGTGCTGTCATGGCTCATACCGGTTTCCCTTCGTTCAGGTATGCGACATTCGTGACAGGGTGCGTCGAAGCAGTCTACCACAATCTGGTACAATGTTCAGTATGTTGAATGAACTGTTTTTAATCCGACATGCCGCGCCGGATCGCACAACCGGATTACCCTACACGGTGATGCCAGGCCCGCCATTGACGCTGCGCGGCGAGGAAGAGGCGGTGCAGGCAGGGCACTGGCTGCGCGATCGTGGCATCGAACGTCTGCTTTCGTCGCCGTTTACCCGCACTGTTGCGACGGCAACGGTGATCGGGCAACTGATCGGAATGACGCCGACCGTTATCGAGGCGCTGCGAGAAGTTGCACCGGGTGAGCAGCATTCAGAAGTGCGCGCCCGGATCGCCGATCTCATCAATCAACTCGACGACACGCCGTTGCAGCGTGTGGCGCTGGTGACCCATGGCGGCTGCATCCTGGCTGCGCTGCAACACACAACCGGCGACCGTATCGATCTGAGCGGGCATCGGTACGATAACGGCAACCACGCCCCGACCGCCGGAATCTGGCATGGCGTGCGCACCGATCAGGGGTGGCGCTGGTCGCTCGCGTTCCGCCCGGATATAGCGGTGGAGAGTTGAAGGTTGCGCGTTGAGGGTTGCACGTTGAAGGTTGCGCGTTGAAGGTTGCGCGTTGAAGGTTGCGCGTTGAAGGTTGCACGTTGAAGGTTGCGCGTTGAAGGTTGCGCGTTGAGGGTTGCGCGTTGAAGGTTGCGCGTTGAGGGTTGCGCGTTGAAGGTTGCGCGTTGAAGGTTGCGCGTTGAAGGCGGAAGGTGATCTCCCACCCCTATAGTGAAATGCAAAATGATTGAGCCACGCGCGTGCCGGGTGCGCGGGCGTCTCACCTGG
>Ga0272446_1005226_pt1 | contig 14521 bp, 13 predicted proteins | sample YNPCB0061_FD_194587 | JGI IMG/M metagenome (GOLD analysis project Ga0272446, IMG submission 194587) | Hot spring microbial mat communities from Yellowstone National Park, WY, United States - YNP-CB-006-1 | ecosystem: Environmental > Aquatic > Thermal springs > Hot (42-90C) > Sediment | place...
GTGCCGTCGAACTTGAGCAGGCTCTCCTTGACCATCCGGCGCATCAGGTCCGAGCAGTCGGCGCTGTGGACCCCGTCTCTGAACTTGCCCTCGAAGCGGTCGCCGTCCAGGAGCGCCATGAAGAGCTGGAAGTCGGCCTCCTTGCCGTTGTGGGGCGTGGCCGTCATCAGGAGGAAGTGCCGAGTCAAGGTCGAGAGCAACTGGCCCAGCCGGTAGCGCTTGGTGTACTTGACCTCCCCGCCGAAGACGGTGGCGGACAGCTTGTGGGCCTCGTCGCAGACCACCAGGTCCCAGCGGCAGTCGGGGGCCTGGAGCTTCTGCTGGACATCCTCGTTGCGCGAGAGCTTGTCCAGCCGTGCGATGGCGAGGTTGGTCTCCAGGAACCAGTTGCCGGTGCGCGCCGCCTCCAGCTTGTCGTTGGTGAGGATCTCGAAGGGCAGGTGGAAGCGGCGGTACAGCTCGTCCTGCCACTGCTCGGCGAGGCTGCCGGGGCACACGATGAGGCAGCGTTGCAGGTCGCCCCGGGCGACCAGCTCCTTGATGATGCCGCGGATGGCGGCGTTGGGCTGGAGCTGCTCGAGCCGCATCGGAGAGAGGGGCGCGTCCTTGTTCTTGATGTTTGCGAAAGTCTCGCACTAATCCCGGAGACCTGCACGGCGATAGGGCACAGAAATACAGGATGCGCCACCACTCACGTGCCTGCTTTGGGGGTCAAGTCGGGACCCTTCGGAAACCTAGGCGCACGATTGGGGACCAACGCCTGAGCTTCGTTGGCTGGGCTCAGCCCTCGCGCCTGCCAACCACGAGCCTTTGCACCATGGACGCGCCCGACAACACCCTCGATGACGCTCCTGCGCCCGGCAAGCGAGGGTCCGGCCAGTGGACAACTGCGTGGCAGCGCTCTTGAGTGCGCCATGGCGCACTGAATAACAGGCTGCTGATCAGTCGCTTGCGCTGACAGAACATAGGATAGGATAGCAGCAGGTCGCGGGTTCGAATCCGCCCGCCACTCCGAATCATCAATGCGCTGTGTGCCTTTTCCGGCTGAGCTCCGACGCCCGGCGCGATGCCCGCTCAGGGGCTCGACTCAATCGCCCTCCAGGGCACCCTCCAAGGCTTCGGCGTCGCGTCGGCACTTGTCGAGAAATTGGAGCCGGTGGACCGCGGTACGGGCCGCGGCGAGGTGCTCTGCGGTGGGATCTGAAAAGAGGCGCGTCAGCTCGGCACCGATGGCCTGCTCCGCCTGCCCGATGTGAGCCAGGACGCCAGTGATGGTGGCTTGGGGGTCCGGGGTCTCTCTGGCCTGGGCCAGTGTCTCGCGCAGCTCCATCTGCTCCACCAGGAAGGCGGTGTCGTGGGGGGTCGACTGGGGACCTGGGTCGGGGTGCAGGCTCAGCAGGTACAGGGCCCGCTGCAAGGGATCCTTGAGGGTCTGAAAGGCCTCGTTGACGTGGGTGGCCGCCTGCATGGACAGGCGCCGTTCCTGCTCCGTGGCACTCGCGAAGCGATCGGGGTGCACGGCGGATTGCAGCGCACGGTAGCGCTCGGCGAGCAGGTCCCGGTCGACTGCGTAGCCCACCGGGAGCCCGAAAAGGTCGAAGTAGCTTTGGGAAAAATCGAGCACGGCAGGCGCGGAGCAGACCGGGGCCCCAGCTCTTGTTCAGATGCTCAAGTGCTCAGACGTTGAAGCTCTCGCCGCAACCGCAGGCATCCTTGACGTTCGGATTGCGGAACTTGAACCCCTCGTTCAGCCCTTGCCGCGTGTAGTCGAGCTCGGTCCCATCGAGGTAGAGCAGGCTCTTGGGATCGACGATGACCTTCACCCCGTGGTCTTCGAAGACCAGGTCATCGGCCTGAAGGGTGTCGGCGAACTCCAGGACATAGGCCATGCCGGAGCAGCCAGAGGTCCGCACCCCCAGGCGGATGCCGAGCCCCTTGCCCCGGTTTGCGAGGAACTTGGATACGTGGCTCGCGGCGGCCTGTGTCAGCGTGATGCCCATGGCGCTCAGCCTTCGAGTTCCTGGTGCTAGCGAATCGGGCCGCTTGACGGCTGCCCAGTCCCGCTCAGCCGGCCTCGCCCTGCTTCTTGGTATAGTCGTGGATCGCGGCGCGGATGGCGTCCTCAGCCAAGACGGAGCAGTGCACCTTCACGGGGGGCAGGGCCAGCTCGTCAGCGATCTCCTGGTTCTTGATCTGACTCGCCTCCTCCAGGGTCTTGCCCTTGACCCACTCGGTGAGCAGGCTGCTGGAGGCGATGGCCGAGCCACAGCCGTAGGTCTTGAAGCGGGCGTCCTCGATGACGCCCTCCTCATTGACCTTGATCTGTAATCGCATCACGTCACCGCAGGCCGGGGCGCCAACCATGCCAGTGCCCACGCTCGGATCATTCGTGTCGAGGGTACCCACGTTGCGGGGGTTTTCGTAATGGTCCAACACCTTGTCGCTGTATGCCATATTCGCTCACCTCGAAGCGACCACCGTTGGGGTGGCCGCGGCTTGAGTCAATGGGCGACCCACTGCACGGATTTGAGGTCGATACCGTCCTTGTACATGTCCCACAGCGGGGACAGCTCACGCAGCCGGGCCACCTGCTCGCGGATCTTTGCCACAGCATAGTCCACCTCCTCGGCCGTGCTGAACCTCCCGAGGGTAAAGCGGATGGAGCTGTGGGCCAGCTCGTCCTCACGGCCCAGGGCACGCAGGACGTAGCTCGGCTCCAGACTGGCCGAGGTACAGGCGGAGCCGGAGGAGACCGCCAGGTCCTTCAACGCCATGATGAGCGACTCGCCCTCGACATAGGCGAAGCTCACGTTCAGGTTGCCGGCCACCCGGCGCTCTTCGTCACCGTTCAGGAAGACCTGATCGATCCCCTTGAGCCCATCCCACAGACGTTGCCGCAAGGCCCTGATGCGAACGTTCTCCGCATCCATCTCCTCGCGGGCGATGCGGAAGGCCTCGCCCATGCCAACGATCTGATGCACGGGCAGGGTGCCGGAGCGCAGGCCCCGCTCGTGCCCGCCACCGTGCATCTGCGCCTCCAGGCGCACCCTCGGCTTGCGCCTCACGTAGAGGGCGCCGATCCCCTTAGGGCCGTACGTCTTGTGGGCCGAAAAGGACATCAGGTCCACCGGCATGCGCTCGAGGTCGATGTGCACCTTGCCGGTGCTCTGGGCGGCGTCGACATGGAACAGGGTCTTGCGCTCCCGCGTGAGCTCACCAATGGCCGCGATGTCCTGGATGACCCCGATCTCGTTGTTGACGTGCATGATCGAGACCAGCACCGTGTCGTCCCGGATGGCGGCGTCGAGCTTGCGCAGGTCGATCAGGCCGTTGGGCTCAGGGTCCAGATAGGTGACCTCGAACCCCTCGCGCTCGAGCTGACGGCAGGTGTCGAGCACGGCCTTGTGCTCGGTCTTGCAGGTGACGATGTGCCGCCCGCGCTTCTGATAGAACTGGGCGGCACCCTTGATGGCAAGGTTGTCGGACTCGGTGGCGCCTGAGGTAAAGGCAATTTCTTTCGGGTCGGCATTCACCAGCTCGGCGACCTGTCGGCGGGCATTCTCAACCGCCTCCTCGGCCGCCCAGCCGAAGGCGTGGGAGCGAGAGGCCGGATTACCGAAGACCCCGTCAGGTGTCAGGTAGGCGCACATCTTTTCGGCGACCCGCGGGTCCACCGGCGTGGTCGCGGAATAGTCCATATAGATCGGAAGCTTCATCTCACACTCCAGCAGCCCTGTGGGGCCTACGCGGGACTCATACCGTCGCCGCGCCCTGACTAGCCCGCACCCGCTCGACCCGCACCTCGCGCTTGTTTGCCCGGCATCCGAGGTCATCGACCAGGCCCTTGCGGTCCACGAGGTCCTGCAGGCTGACGTGACTCAGGTAATCGTAGATGCGGTCGCTGAGGTCCTGCCATAGGTCGTGGGTCAGACAGCGACCGTCGTTGTGACAGTTGCCGGCGCCGCCGCAGCGCGTGGTGTCGAGGTTCTCATCCACGGCGGCGATGACCTCTGCGATGTGGATCGCGCTGCCGTCCCGCGCGAGGTTGTAGCCTCCGCCGGGCCCCCGCACGCTCGACACGAGCCCGCGCCGGCGTAAGCGGGCGAAAAGCTGCTCCAGGTAGGACAGCGAGATGCCCTGGCGGTGGGCGATGTCAGCGAGGGCCGTCGGTCCAGCGCCCTGATGCATCGCCAGATCCAGCATGGCCGTGACGGCGTAGCGGCCCTTGGTTGTAAGCCTCACCGGTTTGCTCCGAGCTGATTTCTGTAGATGGAGAGCATACATTAACCAACCATCTGGATCAACTATTCCCGGCCTTGCCCCGGACTTTGCGAGCCTGCGCCGGTGTGCCGCCGACCATCCTGGACCGGTGCAATGCAGCGCGGGACGGGTACAGAACCAGTTAATTATGCACTGAAGTACTCAAAATCGAACAGGCCCAACGCCCCGAGACCCAAGGCAACGAGGCCTAGCGTGGCGGCGACTCGCCGATGCCTGCATCCGCCCTGCCGGGAACCAGGACGCCAACCCGGGGTCTTTCGGTGCAGCCTTGCTGGCCGCGCGCGGCGTCTGTCAGAATGCCCGACCTTGCCGCACCTGCCTCGCTGGCGACCCGCCCTTGTCGCACATTGCCGCCCCTCCGGCGCGGCGCGGAGTACCCCATGATCAAACTGCTCGCACTCCTGGCCTTGTTGTCCCCGCTGGCGGCCCAGGCGGCCGCCAAGGTCCAGGAGCTCAGCCTCGACAATGGCCTCAAGGTGGTGGTCAAAGAGGACCGACGCGCCCCGGTCGTGACCTCCCAGGTCTGGTACCGCATCGGCTCGAGCTACGAGCACGGCGGCATTACGGGCGTATCTCACGTCCTCGAGCACATGATGTTCAAGGGGACAGAGAAACACCCGGCCGGCGAGTTCTCCCGCATCGTTGCCGAGAATGGGGGCGACGAGAATGCCTTCACTGGCCGGGACTACACCGCCTACTACCAGAACCTCGCCAAGGACCGCCTCGAGGTCGCCTTCGAGCTGGAGGCCGACCGCATGCGCAACCTGGCGCTGCCACCGGCCGAGTTCGAGAAGGAGCTGGCCGTGGTCCAGGAGGAGCGCCGCCTGCGCACCGACGACGACCCGGAGTCCCTGACCGACGAGCGGTTCAATGCCGTGGCCTACGCGGCCTCGCCCTACCGCAATCCGGTGATTGGCTGGGAGGGTGACCTCGCCGAGCTGAACATCGATGACCTGCGGAACTGGTACCGGCTGTGGTACGCACCGAACAATGCCACGCTCGTGGTCGTCGGCGACGTCGACGCCGAGGCCGTGTTCGCCCTCGCGCGCAAGCACTTCGGCCCGCTTAAGGCCGAGCAGATTGCCGCGGCCAAGCAGCGCCCCGAGCCCCCCCAGCTCGGCGAACGGCGCCTCCAGGTCAAGGCCCCGGCCAAGGAGCCTTATCTCATGATGGGCTACAAGGCGCCGGCCCTCCGTGAGGCGGGCGCCGAGGACTGGGAGCCCTATGCCCTGGAGATGCTCGCGTCGATCCTCGACGGTGGTAGCAGCACGCGGCTGAGCCGCGAGCTGGTGCGCGGGGCCCAGATCGCCGCCCAGGCGCAGGCGAGCTACAGTGCCTTCACCCGCCTGCCGGGAATGCTGGTCCTCGATGGCACCCCGGCCAAGGGACACACCGTCGCGGACCTGGAGCAGGCCCTCAAGGCGCAGGTCGAGCGCCTGAAGGACGAGCCCGTGGGCGAGGAGGAGCTCGAGCGCATCCGCACCCAGCTCATCGCCAACAAGGTCTTCGAGCTCGACTCCGTCTATGCCCAGGCCATGCAGATCGGCGTCCTGGAGTCCGTCGGGCTCGGATGGCCGTTGATCGATCAGTACGTCGAGCGCCTGAGCGAGATCACCCCCGCGCAGATCCAGGCCGTGGCGCGCAAGTACCTGACCGCGGACAACCTCACGGTCGCGGTGCTTGACCCCCAGCCCCTGGCCGGGGATGCCCCCACCCACACCGCCAAGGCAGGAGCCAGCCCTCATGTCCGTTAGCCGCAGCCGTCTTCTCTCCCTCGCGGCCCTCGCCCTCGGGTTGTCGCTCACCCAAGCGGCCAGCGCGCTGCCGCAGATCCAGTCCTGGCAGACGACCAAGGGGGCGCGGGTCCTGTTCGTCGAGGCGCCGGACCTGCCCATGCTGGACATCCGTGTGGTCTTCGACGCGGGCAGTGCCCGTGACGGGGGACACCCAGGGCTTGCGGCCATGACCGCGAACATGTTGCCCCAGGGCGCGGGAGACTGGGACGCCGACGAGGTGGCGGTGCGCATGGAATCGGTCGGGGCATCCTTGGTCGCCTCGGCCCTGCGCGACATGGCCTTTGTCTCGACCCGCACCCTGACCCGGGAGCCGGCCCTGGAGACCGCCTTGGAGACCCTGTCCAAGGTTCTGGCCGAGCCGCGCTTCGCGGGCCCCGACCTCGAACGCCTGCGCCAAAACACCCTGACCGGGCTGCGCCAGGAAGAGCAGGACCCTGGCACCGTGGCCCAGAAGGCCCTCTACCGCGAGATCTACGGCGACCACCCCTACGCGGGTGCCCCCAACGGTACCCCCGAAGGGGTGAGCGCCCTAACCCAGGAGGACCTGACGGCCTTCCACCGGCAGTACTACGTGGCCCGCAACGCCGTGGTGGCCCTGGTCGGGGCCATCACCAGGGCCCAGGCCGAGGCGATCGCCGAGCGAGTCACCGCCGGACTTGCGGCGGGGGAGCCGGCGCCACCCCCGCCCGAGGTGCCCGACCTGACCGGCCCCAAGACGCTGCGCATCGACTTCACGTCCACCCAGACCCATGTGCTCATCGGCCAGCCCGGAATGCGCCGCGGCGACCCAGACTACTTCCCCCTCTACGTGGGCAACCATGTGCTCGGCGGCAGTGGGCTGGTGTCGCTCTTGATGGACGAGGTGCGCGAGAAGCGCGGACTGTCCTACAGCGTCTACAGCTACTTCCTGCCGATGCGGGCGGACGGGCCCTTCCTCATGGGCCTGCAGACCAAGAACGACCAGGCAGATCAGGCCCGGGACGTGCTCATGGAGACGCTGCGGGACTTCATCCTCAAGGGCCCGACGGACGCACAGCTCGCCGCGGCCAAGAAGAACCTCACGGGAGGGTTCCCGCTGCGCATCGCGGGGAATGCAAAGGTCGTGGAGTACCTTGCCATGATCGGCTTCTACGGGCTGCCGCTGGACTACCTGGACCGTTTTACCGAGCGGGTCGAGGCGGTGACCGCCGAGCAGATCCGCGACGCCTTCGCCCGGCGCCTCCACCCGGATCGACTGGCGCTCGTGAAGGTCGGCCCCCAGCCTGGGGCAGTCGCCAAGCGGGGTGACTAGGGCGCCGCGCCGACCAGCCACTGGGCGTCCAGGCGGGCGTCCAGCGGGGCGTCTGCGGATCGTTGGCGGGACCTACCGCGGCCGCAAGCTCCCGGTACCCGATCACAAGGGGCTGCGCCCGACCAGCGACCGGGTGCGCGAGACCCTCTTCAACTGGCTGGCGCCGATCATGCCGGGGGCACGCTGTCTGGACTGCTTCGCCGGCAGCGGGGCCCTGGGGCTGGAGGCTGCCTCGCGCGGGGCGGGCGAGGTCGTGATGTTGGAGCTGGCCGCGCCGGTGGTGCGCCAGCTCCTCGCCAACGCGCAGACCCTCGGGGCACCCCAGGTCCAGGTGATCCAGGCCGACGCCCTGCGCTGGCTTGAGCGGCCAGGCCAACCCTTTGACATCGTCTTCCTCGATCCCCCCTTCGATGCCCGGCTCCTAGCCCCCGCCTGCACCTTGCTGGCCGCCAACGGTTGGGTCCAGGACGGCTCCCGGATCTACCTGGAGGCGCCGGCCCATCCGGGGCTGCCGACCCTGCCACCGGGCTGGCGAGTGCTGCGGGAGCAGCGCGCCGGGGCCGTGGCCTTCGGCTTGGCCCTGGTTGAGAGCCCCGCAGCCGTTCCCGTCGCCGACTGACTGCTCTGGTATGCTTGCCACCAGCCGGGGGGAGCCCCCCAGTCCAGGGACTCCAAAGGAGCCAACCGTGCGCAGCGTGGTCTATCCGGGGACCTTCGACCCCGTCACGAACGGGCACACTGACCTGATCTGCCGGGCCGCACGCCTGTTCGACCGGGTCGTGGTGGCGGTCGCAGCCGACACCAGCAAGGCGCCCGTCTTTCCCCTCGACCTGCGCGTCGACCTCGTCCGCGGGGCGATCGCCGACGCCCGCCTGCCGCATGTGGAGGTGGTCGCCTTCTCCGGGCTCCTGGTGGAGTTCGCCCGCGGCCTCGGCATCGCCGTGATCATGCGCGGGCTGCGGGCCGTCTCGGACTTCGAGTTTGAGTTCCAGCTCGCCGGCATGAACCGCCGCATGGCCCCGGACATCGAGACCCTGTTCCTGACGCCGTCGGAGAAATACGCCTATATCTCGTCCTCCCTGGTGCGCGAGATCGCCCGTCTCAAGGGGGACGTGTCCGCCTTTGTGTCGCCGGCGGTTCATGCTGCATTGCGTGAGCGGTTTGGATAAGATGCCGCTGTCCCCACCTCCCAGCCCATTCGGCCCCATCCGACCAGGAGCACAACCATGGCACTTTTGATCACCGACGAATGTATCAACTGCGACGTGTGCGAGCCGGAATGCCCCAACGGCGCCATCAGTCAGGGTGACGAGATCTATGTGATCGACCCAGACCTGTGCACGGAGTGCGTCGGCCACTACGAGACCTCCCAGTGCGTCGAGGTCTGCCCGGTGGACTGCATCATCAAAGACCCTGCGCACGAAGAGACCGAGGAAGAGCTCAAGGCCAAGTACGAGCGCATCACCGGCGAGAAGGCCTAAGCCACCCGCAACAGCCGCGCCAACCTCGCGGCGGCAGGCACGCGTCACCCTGCGACCCGCCGCCGCCCCCGCTCCGCGACCCCGCGGCTCGGTCCGTGCCGTGCCTAGGCCGACTGTCCTGCGATGACCATGGCACCTCCTGCGGGCCCCCGGATCAGCAACCCTACCGCGCTGGGAGCGACTGTCCAACCGCGGCCCCCAGGCGGGCCCTGGATTGGAGCCCTGTCCGTCGGCTGGCGGATTGTCTTACTGGCCGCGGCCCCCTTCCTGCTCCTTCCCTGGGGCCAAGCCCAGCCGAGGGAGCCATCCGCCCCGGCGCAAGCACCGCCCGCGGCAGCCATCGCATCGGCCCATCCCTTGGCCACCGCCGCGGGCTTCGAGATCCTCGACGCCGGCGGCAACGCCTTCGATGCCGCCGTCGCCGTGAGTGCCGCCCTGGCCGTCGTCGAGCCTTACAGCTCGGGCCTGGGCGGTGGTGGCTTCTGGCTCCTGCACCGGGCATCCGACGGCCTTCAGGTCATGGTCGACGGGCGCGAGCGGGCGCCCCTGGCGGCCCGCCGCGACCTCTTCCTCGACCCTGACGGGCGTCCCGTGCCGGGGGCCTCCCTGGACGGGGCCTTGGCGGCCGCCATCCCCGGGGCACCCGCCGCCCTGGCCCATCTCGCCAACACCTACGGCCGGCTGACCTTGGGTCAGAGCCTGGACCCGGCCATCCGCCTGGCCCGCCATGGGTTTGCGGTGGACGCCCTGTACCGCAGGCTGGCCGAGCGGCGTGCCGACGCCCTACGCCGCTCGCCGGCCGCGGCGGTCCAGTTCCTCGTGCACGGCGATGCCCCACCCGAAGGTCACCTGATCCGTCAGCCGGACCTGGCGACAACCCTCGAGGCCCTGGCGCGGGAGGGACGGGAGGGCTTCTACGCCGGGTCCGTGGCCGCTGCCCTGGTCGCCGGGGTGCGCGAGGCAGGCGGCATCTGGACCCTGGAGGACCTTCAGCAGTACCGGGCAGTCGAGCGTACCCCCGTGACCGCGCACTATCGCGGCTGGCGGCTCGTGAGCGCCGCCCCGCCGTCCTCCGGCGGGGTGCTGCTCGCCGAGATGCTGAACATGCTGAGCGGGTTCGACCTGGACCCCCTCGACCCCGTGGCGCGCACCCATCTCCTGGTCGAGGTCATGCGCCGCGCCTACCGCGACCGGGCCGTCTATCTCGGCGACCCCGACCTGGTGGAGGTCCCCACCGACCGGCTTATCCATCCCTTCTATGCCGCAGGCCTTGCGCGGGACATCGATCCGCAGCGCGCCACCCCCAGCTCCGGCTGTGACCCGGCGCCCGAGGGGCGCGACACCACCCACTTCTCCATCCTGGACGGGGAAGGCAACCGGGTCGCCGCCACCCTGAGCATCAACACGCCCTTCGGCTCCGGTCTGGTCCCGCCGGGGACAGGCGTCCTGCTCAACAACGAGATGGACGACTTCTCAATCAGCCCGGGCACCCCGAACGCCTACGGCCTGGTGGGCGGGGCGGCCAACGCCATCGCCCCTGGAAAACGCATGCTCTCCAGCATGAGTCCCAGCTTCCTGGAGTCCGAGCAGGGCATCGCGATCCTCGGCACGCCGGGCGGCAGCCGCATCATCACCATGGTGCTGCAGGCGATCTTGTCGGTCGTTGCCGGGGAGAGACCCGCCCAATGGGTTGCAAAGCCGCGGCTGCATCACCAATTCCTACCTGACCACATCGACTACGAGCCAGCCGCCCTGACCGCCGACCAGGCCGCTGCGCTCCAGGCCAAGGGTCACCGGCTGAGCGCGGTCGACCAAGGGTTCGGCAATATGCAGACCGTCTTCTGGGACCGCCTCGCGAACCGGGTCGAGGCGGCGAGCGACCCGCGCGGCCATGGAGCGGCAGAGGTCCGAGCGATCCCCGAGGCGATCCCCGAGGCGACCCCCGAGGCGACCCAAGACGGGAAACAAATCCTCCCCAGCGCGTCTAACCGCGGGGCCGATGTGCCGAGCAGGCTCGGCGAACAGGGCTGAGCAGAGCCCTCCGCCCCTGGCCACGCACCGGCCCGATCGAGTCCGAGGGTGCGCATTCCTCAAGGACCACCAACCTGCCAGATTCACCCACTGACGAGCAGAGCTGAGATGAAGAACATCCTGACCTTCGCCCTTGCCCTCATCACCGTCGCCTTCCTGAGCGTCCCCTCGGCCGAAGCCAAGCGCATGGGCGGCGGCGCCAACCTGGGGCGCCAGACCACCATGCCCAGACAGGCCCCTCCCCCCGCCGCGACCCCGGCTCAAACGCAGGTCCAGAGACCCAGCACGGCCCAGCCCGCCGCGGGCGGCGCCAGCCGCTGGCTCGGGCCACTGGCTGGCCTTGCCGCCGGCGGGCTGCTGGCCGCCCTGTTCTTCGGTGGGGCCTTCGATGGCCTGGCGCCCATGGACTTCCTGCTCATCATCGCGCTGGCGGTCGGCGGCTTCTTCCTGATACGGGCCATGCGCCGGCGTGCCCCGGCACCGGTCCCCGTGACCTCCGCCGGCCGGATGGCTGGCTACGGTGCCACGGGCGGCTTCGCGCCGGAGGAGCGCGAGAGCGTCCTGCCGACGGCGGGTGCGACCCCGAGCCAGGCCCCCGCCTGGTTCGACGGGCCCGCCTTCGCCGAGGGCGCCAAGAGCCACTTCATCCGCCTGCAGGCTGCGTGGGACCAGGCCGACTGGGACGACCTCCGAACCTACACCACGCCGGAGCTCCTCGCCGAGCTGCAGCGCGAGCATGCCCGCTCCGCGACCCCCGGCCAGTACACCGAGGTCGTCAGGCTCAATGCGGAGCTGCTCGAGGTCCAGCGCGACGGCGACCAGGTGGTGGCCAGCGTGCGCTTCTCCGGCCTGATTCGCGAGGAGGCCGACGGCCCCGCCCAGCCGTTCGACGAGGTCTGGCATGTGCAGCATGTCTGGGCGACCCGCGAGGGCGACTGGCTGATCTCCGGCATTCAGCAGGTCGGCGCCTAAACGCCCGGCGGGCCCGGGCTAGCCTTGCCCCCGGGTCCGTCCACCCCTAAGGTTGCAGGGAACGCAACCGTTCCCACCAGCGCGCCTTGATCCAGAACTTCACCCAGCTCAGCACCAAGAAGGTCATGCAGGCCCTGGAGCTGGCCGTGGCCGAGCTGGCCGGCATGCGCCAGAACCTGCTCACCCCCGATTACATTCTCCTGGCCCTGCTCGCCCAACCGGACAGTGAAGCCCACCAGATCCTGGCCAACCTGCTCTCCGACCCCGACGAGGCGGCCGAGCGCATCAAGGCCCAGGTCCGCCAGCGCTGCCAGGCCGCGCGGCCGGTCCAGGCCAGCCAGGTCGTGGTCACCCAGGAGCTGGTCGAGCTGTTTCGCACGGCCTATGAGGAGGCCAAGCAGCTTGGCGATGCCTACATCTCCACGGGCGCCCTGTTCGTCGCCCTGTTCGATCCGAAAAACGGACCAGCAGCGGATACCCTGCGCCAAACCGGGATCAACCAGGAGCAGGCCCGCAAGGCCCTGCGGGAGATCCGCGGCGGGCGCACCGTCAACGGCGAGGACGCCGAGAGCGAGCCCGATGCGCTGAGCCGCTACACCCGCGACCTCACGGAGCTGGCCCGTCACGGCGCCCTCGACCCGGTCATCGGGCGTGAGGAGGAGATCGCCCAGGTCATCCAGACCCTGTCCCGGCGGCGTAAGAACAACCCGGCCTTGATCGGCGAGGCCGGTGTTGGCAAGACAGCCATCGTCGAGGGCCTAGCCCAGCGCATCGCCGACGCGGATGTCCCCGATACCCTCCTGCACAAGCGCCTGCTCGCCCTCGACATGGGCGAGATCGTGGCCGGCGCCAAGATGCGCGGCGAGTTCGAGGAGCGCCTCAAGGCCGTGCGCGACGCCGTGATCGAGGCCAAGGGGGCGGTCATCCTGTTCCTCGACGAGCTGCACACCTTGGTGGGGGCTGGGGCTGGGGCGGGCGGCATGGACGCCCCCAGCCTGCTCAAGACGGCACTCGCCCAGGGGACGCTCCAGGTGATTGGCGCGGATACCCTGGACGAGTACCACCGCTTCGTCGAGAACGACAAGGCCCTGGAGCGGCGCTTCCACCCCATCCTCGTGCGCGAGCCCTCGGCCACCGACACCGTCCGCATCCTCGCCGGCATCGCCCCCCGCTACGAGCGCCATCACCAGGTCCACTACACGCCCGAGGCCATCGAGGCGGCTGCCCAGCTCGCCGAGCGTTACATCGCCGACCGCCGCCTGCCGGACAAGGCCGTGGACCTGCTCGATGAGGCTGGCGCGCACAAACACCTGCGGCTGATCTCCATCCCCCGGTCGCTCAAGGACCTGGAGCGGGAGCATCGTCGTCTGCTGCGGGACAAGACCCAGGCCTTTAACACCCAGGCCTTTGAGCGGGCCGCTCAGATCCAGATGGAGATCCTCAAGCTGGAGGAACGTCTGGCCGGCGCCCGCGCCGAGTGGGAGACGGCCCGCGCTCAGGAGGACCAGGACGTCCGTCCCGAGGACATCGCCCGGGTCGTCTCGCGTTGGACCGGCATCCCCGTGGCTCGCATGGTTGAGTCCGAGGCGGACAAGCTCGCGCGCATGGAGGAGAACCTGCACCGGCGCATCGTCGGGCAGGACGATGCGGTGCGGGCGGTCTCCGATGCCATCCGCCGCAATCGGGCGGGCATTGCCTCGGTCCGCCGGCCCATCGGCTCTTTCCTGTTCCTGGGGCCGACCGGGGTGGGCAAGACGGAGCTGGCCCGGGCGCTGGCCGCCTTCCTGCTGGATGACGAGTCGCGCATCGTGCGCCTGGACATGTCCGAGTACATGGAGCGCCACGAGGTGTCCAAAATGATCGGCGCACCCCCAGGTTATATTGGCTACGGCGAGGGCGGCCAGCTCACCGAGCGGGTCAGGCGCAACCCCTACACCGTGGTCCTGCTCGACGAGGTGGAGAAGGCCCACCCGGACGTCTTCAACATGCTGCTGCAGATCCTGGAGGACGGCCAGCTCACCGACGGTCAGGGCCATGCGGTGTCCTTCCGCAACACCATCCTCATCGGCACCTCGAACCTCGGCACCGATGCCCTCTCGCCCGACAAGAGGCCCATCGGCTTCATCCAATCGGCCACCCCGAGCTACAGCGAGGCCAAGGACCTGGTCCTGCACGAGGTCAGGCGCTTCTTCAAGCCCGAGTTCCTCAACCGCCTGGACGATGTCATCGTCTTTCGCTACCTGGAGCCGCCCCAGGTCCGCGCGATCGCCCAGATGTTCATCGACGGTCTGGTCCAGCGTCTCGCCCAGCGCCGCATCGCGGTGTCGGTCAGCGACCAGGTCCTCGACAAGCTCGCCGCCGACGGCTTCGACCCGGTCTACGGTGCCCGGCCGCTGCGCCGCGAGGTCGAGCGCCAGATCGAGAATCCGCTGGCCATGATGATCGTGACGGGGGCCTGCCCGGACGGCAGCCGGGTCCGGGTGGAGCTGGTCGAGGGGCACATCCGCTGCCGGGTCGAGACCCCAAGCCCTCCCGTGGCCAGCTAGGGAAGCGCTTATGTCTTGACACGCTCCCCCCTGGAGTGTGTTCTCCGGCTGATCCCCGGAGCGATGGATGGACAGGCTGTGGAAGCGCTGAGGTCATTCGAACCTGTGATTCAGATCAGCCGC
>Ga0272446_1005227_pt1 | contig 14508 bp, 13 predicted proteins | sample YNPCB0061_FD_194587 | JGI IMG/M metagenome (GOLD analysis project Ga0272446, IMG submission 194587) | Hot spring microbial mat communities from Yellowstone National Park, WY, United States - YNP-CB-006-1 | ecosystem: Environmental > Aquatic > Thermal springs > Hot (42-90C) > Sediment | place...
AGCCGGTTAAGCGTTAGGTAGTGCCCCAGCAGGCTGTAGCGTACCCCCTGGTTGTCGTTGGGGTTTAGCTCCAGCATCCGCTCGTAGATTCCTACTGCCTCGGGCAATCGCTGCGCTTGTTCATACAGTTGGCCTAGCGTTTGCAGCGCCCGCATGTAGGGCCGGGACTCGAGGTAGCCCCAGAATTGACCCTTGATCGCCTCCATGTTTTGCTTGCCTATGTCGCGTTCACCGGCCTGCACGATGCGTTCGTGAAGGGCAATTTGTTCTTCCAGGCTGCCCCCAATAAACCGGCACAGCACCAGCATTGGATCGGGGTTGTTGGGGTTGATGCGTATGGCCTTAATGCAACGCTTGATCACTGCATCCTCTCGGCTTAGCTCCATGGCCCCGTAGAAGAGCTCTTGAGAGTAATGTGCGGCCTCTGGGGTGGCTTGTTCGGCCTCGAGGTCGAGCGCTGCATGGAGCACCCGGCGGGCTTCGGCCCGCAAAGCGTCCCAACGGTTGGTAGGAGGGGACTTTTTTCTAGGCATGGCTGGCTCCTGCTACTACGGTGGCCTGAATCCTCAGGCTATAGGGGTCGCGCAGATCGCCTTCCAATATAACCAAATCGGCCCGCTGGCCCACCTCCAGGCTGCCCCGGTTGCCCTCGTCGCCCTGGGCCACTGCCCCGCCTACCGTGTAGGCCCACAGGGCGGGCTCGAGGCCCACCTGGTTGCCCGCCACCAGCGGTTCGCATATAGCCGCTTGCAAGCCCTTAATCGGCTCCACCTGCTCGACCACCGGCCCATCGGAGGAGAAGGCCACGCTGAGGCCTGCCTCGAACATGGCCCGCAGGTTGAAGCAGCGCGCTAGCCACTCGTCGGGCACGTAGCGCTGGTAGTTGGCCCGCAGCTCCCGCAGAAAGATGGGCTGGGGTACGGCGATTATCCCCAACTGGCGGGCTTTTTGCAGGTGTTCGGGGCCAGCCAGGCCAAAGTGCTCGATGCGGTGCTGGGGGCCGGGGGCCTCCTGATAGAGCCTTTGGTAGACCCGCAAGACCTGATCCAGCGCCCGGTCGCCGATGGCGTGGGTGCCGATGCGAAAGCCCGCACGGTGGGCTTCCTGGGCCAGCGCGTGCAGCTCTTCTTCCTCGAAGCGCAGAATGCCATAGCTGGGGCCCTCGAGGTTCTTGTAGGGCCTGGAGATGGCCGCCGTGGCCCCCGAGAGGCCCCCATCGGCAAAAAACTTGACCGAATCGCAGCGCAACCAGTCGGAAAGATGTTTTACTGGGAGCGGGAAGGTCTCGCTGCCCCCGTCGGGGCGGCGGATGTAGAGCAGATTGGCCCGGATGGGCAGCTCGCCGCACGCGTCCAGGGCCTGGTAGGCCGCGTAGAGGGGCGGGTCTACCGCGGGGTCGGTGGCGCTGGTGATGCCCAGGCTACGCAGGTACTCCATCCCTGCTTTGATCCACAGCTCGTACTGGGCCTGGCTGGGCTCGCCCATGGCCCTGAACACCAGCCCGTAGGCGGTCTCGTAGAGGATGCCCTGCTGGTAGTGAATCTCTCCGCCGGGCACCTGGGTCTGGGGGGTGATGCCGGCAAGCTGCAGGGCCTGGGAGTTGACCGCGTGGATGTGGGCGCAGGTGCGGGTCAGCAGCACCGGGTTGCGCGGGGCCAGTTGGTCGAGCGCGGCCTTGTCGGGCATGGCCTTTTCGGCCAGCAGGGCCTCGTTCCAGCCGCGCCCCCACAGCCACTCGCCGGGTTTGAGGGTCTGGGCGCGCTCTGCTACCCGCCGGTACAGCTCGGCCAGGCTTTTCACCCCGCGCAGGTCGAGCAGGGTGGTGCGAAGCTGCCCCACCTTCCAGATGTGGATGTGGGCGTCGTTGAAGCCCGGCAGCAGGGTGCGGCCTTCCAGGTGGATGCGCCGGGTATCGGGGCCGGCCAGGTTCTCCAGATCGGACAACCGGCCCACAGCGGCGATTCGGCCATCCTGGACGAAAAGGGCCTCGAGGGGCCTGAGGGTGTAGGCCGAACCTTCAAGGGTGGGGGAGAGGATGCTTCCGCCGAAGTAGAGGCTCGAGGGCATGGGGATATTGTATGGCGGGAAGGGGGGCTCGAGGTTTACCAATGGTTGGCTAGAAGCGCTTGCTGGGCGATTGTTACTGGGCACTCTCTGCCTCTACGATCCTTTTGATCGCTTGGTGGAGCAGGGGTATCTTGTTCGTCACAACATCCCAAACGATTTCGTAATCAACGCCAAAATAGCCATGTATCAATCGGTCACGCATACCGGCCATCGCTCGCCATTCCAGGTGAGGGTACTTTTGCTTGAACTCATCTGGTATCTGCTTCGATGCCTCACCAATGACCTCGAGACTACGCACAAACGCACGCTTCAACGTCGCATCGCGCATAAACTGATCGCGGGTTAGCCCCTGTGCGCGATCTATCAAAAATTCTGTCTCGTCCAAGATATGGCGCAAATACTCAATTGCCGAGAGGGACATATTCAACCTCCCGCAGGATATGTGGGCCAATGTAAGGACTCAGGGCCTCAGGTGTAATCAGTTCGACCCTCCGGTCGAACAGTTCCTCCAGAAACAAGGCAACCTGAATGAAGTTGTCGAAAGTCTTGCGACCCGATTCGAATTCCACCAAGACATCTACGTCGCTATCGCTGTCCTGTTGCCTACGGACAAAGGAGCCAAAAAGGCCTAGCTTCTTAACACCGAGGCTTCGGATTTGGCTCTGGTGCTCCTGGATAAGGGAAAGGATTTGCTCTTTGGTTTGTATGCTCATTTCAGCTACCCCTCTGTACAGGCATCCTCTGGGCACGGCTCGAGGGCATGGGGATATTGTAGGGCCTGAGGGGAGTTGCTTACGCAGCAGCGAAGCGTCACTCGCCAAGGGCAGAGATAAACTCCTCGACGGAGACTCCAGCTTGCCGGAGTACGCCGCTCAAGGTTCCTGTTTTGAGTTCCTGATGGTTGGGCACCACACACCCAACCGACCCACGCCGCATCACGATGTGGCTGCCCCGCTGCCGGGCCACAACAAACCCAAGCCGCTCGAGAGCGCGAACCACATCAGCACCCGAAACAACCGGAAGTTTAGGCACGCTCGGGTAGCTGGAAGGAGGTCAGCAGGGCACGCCCCACAACCTTGACAGGAAACTCCTCGAGATAAAGTTCCGTTGCCTCGCGCAAGTTGGCAAGCGCTTCCTCTATACTTTCACCCTGCGTGGTTGTTCCTGTTTCGGGATTGAAGGCCACATATCCACCTTCTGGTGCGGGTATGAGTACGGCGGAGAGTTCCATTGCAACCTCCTGGTGTTTAGACATTGTAGTGGATAGCGACCTGTTTCAAACACAACGCCTCGGTTTGTGCACTCATTTCAGCTACCTGTCTTAGCGCTTTGCAGACATCAACCGAGTGCAGCCCGAGGTATTTGACGTTATAAAGGATTGCGCCGAACATACGGTAATGTGTCTATTTTGAGACCACCCTCTGACTGCAGGCGACAATGCTAAAGCACTTCATTTGCGCTTTCATCATAGCAACCGCTCCGGATTCCGCCACACGATAAACACCCCGTAGTTGCCGCAACTGGGGTCCTCGAGGTAGTTGGGGATAATGCCCCAGACGTTGTAGCCGCGCTTGAGCTGCACCGAGAGCACCGGGTCGAACATCTCGCCCCGCACCACCTTTGCCACGTACTGCTCGATGTGCAGGCTGCGCTGGTGGGTGGCGTAGCCCTTGGGCATGGCCCCGGCCACGTGGCCCTTCAGGCCCAGGCGGCGCACCAGGTTCTGCCGGGCGGTGTAAAGCAGGGTCGAGAGGCCTAGCCCGCGAAAGGCGGGGTGTACCCCGATGTCGGCGCCATACAGCCAGTCGCCCTGGGGGTTGTGGGTGGTGAGCCAGTTGCCGCCCACCGCCTCCATGTAGCGGTGCTGGAAGTGGCTAAAGTCTACCTGGGTGCGGAGGTCGGTGGAGCAGGCGGCCACGGTATGGCTCTCGCGCTCAATCACCGCGTGCTGCCCTTCGGGGAATACCCGCATGTGGGCCCGGTAGTGCTCGGCGGTGATCAGTTCGTCTTTGGCTAGCGAAGGGAAAGAAGCCTGCTGGATGGCCTCGAGGGCCTCGGCCATCCAGGGCTCCGACTGCACCACGGCAAAACGGTGGTCTGGGCTGAGGAGGAGTTCTTTCATAGCAAGGCCCATCGTTTACAGCCGATAGCCAAACACCAAAGCTTTTGCTATCGGCTCTTGACGCGCGTCCAGGCCTCATCCAGGATGCGGTTGTTGTTGCCCTGGTCGAGGATGAACTCGAGCCCCTGCATCTGCGCTTCGGTGGGCCAGATGGCGGGGTTCTTGAGCATCTGGGGTTTCAAGAGCTTTTTGGCCGCGGCGTTGGGGGTAGCCGACTGCTGGTACTCGGCCAGGCGGGCCCCGATTTGGGCGTCCAGAATAAAGTTGATGAACTTGTGCGCGGCCTCGGGGTTGGGGGCTTTGGCCGGGATGGCCATATTGTCGATAAACAGGGTGCTGCCCTCGCGCGGGATGGTAAAGCCATAGCGGGGGTTGCCCTCGGCGGTGCGCAGGGCGTCCTGGTTGTAGACCACCGCCGCCACAATCTGGTTGGACAGAAGCATCTTGGTGGCCGAGACGCCGCCCTGGAAGCCCTTGAAGTTGCGGCTTTGCTTGGCCCTGAGCATGACCTCAATCACCCGCTTAACCTGGGCCGGGTCGGTGGTGTTAACCGACAGGCCCAAATAGCGCAGGCCGATGCCCAGCATCTCGCGCGGGGAGTCCATCAGGGTAAAAGGCCCCTTCTGCTGTCCAGGGTCGAAGAGCACGTTCCAGGAGGCGGGCGGGGTTTTGAAGATGTCGGTGCGGTACATCAGGCCCACCGTGCCCCACAGATACCCCACAGTGTAGCGGTTGCCGGGGTCGAAGGGGGGGTTGGCAAACTTGGGGTCGAGGTTTTTCAGGTTGGGGATTTTGCCCTTGTCCAAGGGTTGCAGCAGCTTCAGGTTAATCAGCACCGGCACAATAAAATCCGAGGGAACCACCAGGTCGAACTGGCTCACGCCCCCGGCCTGGAGTTTGGCCTGCATCTCCTCGTTGGACTCGTAGTAGGTGATGCGAACCTTGATGCCGGTGGCTTTTTCAAAGTCCTTGACGATGCTGGGGTCGATGTAGTCGGTCCAGGTGTAAAGCTGGAGGGTGCCGCCCTGCGCCATCGCCAGGGATAGCGCCGCTGCGATTGCGAGAAGGATTCGCATAATTCGCTCCTTTTTGCTGCTCAAGATACGCTTTTTTGCCGGGTTACTGCAAGATGGCCCGCAGGCTTTCCAGCCCGATGTTGGCCCCACACACCACCACCACCACCCGTTGCCCCCGGTACTGCTCGGCCCGCTGCAACAAAGCCGCCAGCGCCACCCCGGCGGCCCCCTCCAGAAGCTGATGATGGGTCTCGATAAAAAACCGCATGGCGGCCTTGATCTCTTCCTCGCTTACCGTAACCCAGTCGTCCACCAGGTTTCGGCACAGCTCAAAGGTGATGGCGCCGGGCTCGAGGCCGCCTGCGCTGCCGTCCGAGAGGGTGGGCCGTGCTGCAATGCTTACGATTCTTCCGGCCCGCACCGAGGCCAGCATGGTCGCGTCGTTTTGTGGCTGACAGCCGATAATTCGGGTTTGTGGGTAGGCCTGCTTAAGGTACGCAGCGATGCCGGAAATCAACCCCCCACCCCCCACCGTTACCAAGACCGCCTGAGGCGGCTCGGGCATCTGCTGGGCGATCTCCAGCCCGAGGGTGCCCTGCCCCGCGATGACGTCGGGGTCGTTGTAGGGCGAGATGTAGACCAGGCCGTGCTCCGCTGCGTAGGCCCTGGCGTAGACTTCGGTATCGTCGCCGTTGTGCCCGAAGACCCGTACCTCCGCGCCGTAGCGCCGGATGGCCTCGAGCTTGCTGGGGCTGGCCCCCTCCGGCACGAACACCAGGCCCTTCGCGCCCAGCCTGACCAGGCCAAAGGCCACCCCCGCCCCGTGGTTGCCGCTGCTGGCCGCTACCACGCCCTTTCGTAGCTGTTCCGGGGATAGCGAGAGCAGCTTGTTCAGGGCCCCCCGCACCTTAAAAGAGCCGGTATGCTGGAGGTTTTCCAGCTTCAAATAGACCTCGGCCCCGCTAATCTGGGAGAGGGCCAGCGAAAGCTCCAGCGGGGTCTCGCGCACATGGGGCCGCAGGCGGGTGTGGGCCTGCTGGATGCTCAGGAGCCAGTTCATCTAAGAAATCCGCTCGATTTGTTCTTATTTTGGGGCCCCTACCGCCAGGGTCTGGTAGGTCTCGCGGATGGCCCCCGCCACCACCCCCAAGGCCTCGCGCAGCATATCCTCGGGGATGTCGAGGGCGGGCAGGAAGCGGATGCAGTTGGTGTAGAGGCCGGCCCGAATCAGGATCACCCCCCGCCGGGAGGCCAGCTTAATGGTCTCCATGGCGAACTCCTGCCAGGGCGCTTTGCTCTTGGGGTCTTTGACGAACTCGAGCACCATCATGGCCCCCACCCCGCGCACGTCGCCCAGTACCGGGATTTCTTTTTGCAAGGGCTCGAAGGTCTCGCGGATGATGCGCTCGATATTCCTGGCCTGCTCGAGGAAGCCCGGCGACTCCAGAATGCGGATGGCCTCGAGGGCCGCCACACAGGCCAGCGGGTTGCCCCCGTAGGTGCTACCCACCCCGCCCACGTGGGGGCTGTCCAGAATCTCGGCCCGGCCCGTTACAGCGCTGATGGGCATCCCGGCCCCCAGGCTTTTGGCGCTGATGACGAGGTCGGGCACCACCCCGCTGTGCTCGATGGCCCAGAGCTTGCCGGTACGGCCCGAGCCGCTCTGGATTTCGTCGGCAATCATCACCGCCCCGGTCTGGTCGCAGATCTCGCGAATTTTGCGCAAAAACTTGTGCGGCACCGGGATAAAGCCCCCCTCGCCAATCACCGGCTCAATCACGATGGCCGCCAGGGCCGAGGGGTCAATGTGCGCGGTGAGGGCGTTTTCCAGGTTCCAGCAGGCCCAGTCTACGTACTCTTCCGGGGTCATGCCCTGGGGCGTGCGGTAGAGGTTGGGCACCGGCAGCCGGTAGACCTCGGGGGCAAAGGGGCCAAAGCCTTTTTTGAACAGGCCCCATTTGCTGGTCATGGCCATGGTCAGGTTGGTGCGCCCGTGGTAGGCCCCCTCGAAGACGATAATCCCGGGGCGTCCGGTGTAGCGGCGGGCGAACTTGACCGCGTTTTCCACCGCCTCGGCCCCCCCGTTCGCCAGCAGGGTCTTTTTGGGGAAATCGCCGGGGGTGATGCGGTTCAGGGCCTCGCAGACCGCCACATAGGGCTCGTAGTTGGCCACGATGCTGCACATGTGAATAAGCGTCTCGGCCTGGGCTTTGAGGGCCTCCACCACGCTTGGGGGGGTGTGTCCCACGGCCAGCACCCCGATGCCACCGGCCAGGTCAATAAGGGTATTGCCGTCTACGTCCTCCACCAGCGAGCTGTGGGCTTTTTTGACCGCGATGGGGTTGGCCTGGGCCAGCGCACCGGAGACGGCGGCGGCCCTTCTGGCCTGAAGTTCCTGGCTCTTGGGGCCAGGGATGGGGGTTTTGAGCTGGATATAGGGCATGGATTCCTCTGGTAAATGCCAGCCGACCGCTGCGGGTCGCTGGGTCGAAGCAGGGCTTGTTGAAGTTGTCGAAGCAAAGCCTACCGAAGTAGACGAGGGCTCGCCGAGCCTGCGGGGGGCGGAATGCACGCCTTCTGCACATCCATTTGCCTCTAGCTTAGCAGACCCTTCAGGGCGCTCAAAACCTGCTCTTCCCAGCGGGTATAGGCCGAGTAGAGGCCCTTGTGCTGGGCGGGGTCAGCGCCTTGCCCCCCAATGATGTAAACCAGGGCGTTCCCCGCCTCTGGATCGAACAGCAGCCCGCTTAGGAGGCCATAGGCATCGCCCAGATGCCCATACCAGGGCCGGGGCTGATGCCCTAATGGGCTGTCCAGGCCGGGGGTGTGGGTAAAGCGCCAGACCCCCAGGCCAAAGCTCAGGGCCTGGCCCTCCAGGGTGTCGCCGTTGTGGCCGTTCCAGATCCACTGGGGCTCGAGCATCCCTTGCAGCGTAGAGGCTTGCAAGATGGGCGGGGTCTTGCCCATGAACAGCAAAGCCACCTGGGCCAGCTCGAGGGCCGAGGCCCGCAAACCCCCTTGCGGCGAGAAGAAGGTGGCGTTGCTGCCGAGCTGGTAGCTGCTCAAATCCACGCCGATAAACTGCCCCTCCGGGGCGTCGGGGTCTGGCGTCAGGGGCCATGGGGGTACTGCTCCGTGGTAATCGTCCACCTGGGCCACCCAGGGGCCGCGGGGATTCCATACATCGCCGGTTTGCTTGCGGTACAGTACGGCTAAATTGCCCATCTGCTCAGGTGTAAACCGACTCACATTGAACCCGCCCCCCATCCCCAGTGGGTGCAGGACTTCTTGCTCCATGAACAGGTCAAAACGCTGGCCCGATACACCCTCAATCAGGGTGCCCAGCACGCCGGTATTAAGGTTGGAATACCGGGCATAGCTGCCGGGGGCGTGGTGGGGGTCGAAGTGGGCCCCCTCCTCAAAAAAACGCCCTTCTGGATCAAAAAAATCCTGCAGCGTATAGGGGCTGGGAATGGAATAGCACGAACCATCGCAGAGCGAGGAGGTGTGCGAAAGCAGGCTCCGAACCGGGATGGGCACCTGGGGAAAGGCCGGGTTGCGCAGGCCAAAGCCCAGGTACTCGCTCACATCGGCCTCGAGGTCGAGCTTTCCCTGCTCCACCAGCTTCATCGCCCCCAGCGCCACCACCAGCTTGGAAATCGAGGCCACCCGGAAGCGGGTCTGGTTGTTTACGGGCAGGTTTTTGCTGGAATCCTTGGGGTCAAAATAGCGATACCCAAACGACTGGGCGTAGACGATTTCTCCGCCCCGTACCACCGCCACCTGCAGGCTGGGAATAGCGTGTGGGGGTTCGTCGAGTAGTGATTGCAGTACGGTGGCTGGCCTCATGGGAGCGTAAAAAAGTGAGGACGCGGCTTCTTGCACCCTAAACCGCGTCCATACACCACAACCTAGATTTAGCGGCTCTTCACGGCGGTCCAGACCTCGTCGTACAGCCGGGTATCGCGGCCTAAGTCGAGCACGAACTCGAGCTTCTGCATGGTGGCGGCATCGGGGTAGATGGCCGGGTTCTTGCGGTCGGCGGCGTTGATGAAGGGCAGGGCGGCCTTGTTGGGGGTGGCGTAGCGGTTGTAGTTGGAAAGCTGGGCCCCAATTTTGGCGTCCAGGATGAAGTTGATGAACTGGTGGGCGGCCTGGGGGTTGGGGGCTTTGGCTGGAATGGCCATGTTGTCCAGGAACAAGGCAGCCCCTTCCCTGGGCACCACAAAGCCCACGTTCTTGTTCTCGTCGGCGGCTTTGAGGGCGTCGCCGTTGTAGACCACGGCGTAGGTGGCGGTGCCCGCTACCAGCCGGTTTTTGGCCCCTACCCCGCCTTCAAAGCCCAGGAAGCGGGGGTTCTTTTTGGCCTCGAGCAAAACCTTGCCGGCAGCCTGAACCTGCTTGGGGTCTTTGGAGTTGATGCTGTAGCCCAGGTAGCGCAAGGCGGCCCCCATCATCTCGCGGATGGAGTCCATCAGCACGAAGGGCTTGTCGGCCCCCGGCCCCAAAATCACGCTCCAGCTGGTGGGGGTGGGCACGCGGTCTTTGCGGTACATGATGCCCGACATGCCCCACTGGTAGGCCGCGCTGTAGCGGTTGCCGGGGTCGAAGGGGGGATTGGCAAACTTGGGGTCGAGGTTTTTCAGGTTGGGGATTTTGCTCTTGTCCAGCGGCTGGATCAGCTTGAGCTGGATCAGGGTGGGGACAATATAGTCGCCCGGCACGATCACGTCGTACTGCGAGACCCCCCCAGCCTGGAGCTTGGCCAGCATGTCCTCGTTGGACTCGTAGAGGTCGATACGCACCCGCAGGTTGAACTTTTGCTCAAAGGCCTTGATGATGGCCGGATCCATGTACTCCGACCAGATGAAAAGCCGCATCTCGCGGGGTTGGGCCAGGGCCAAAGGCAGCGCCAGCAGGCTGAGCAGGGCTAAAAGGCGTTTCATATTCCTCCTTGTGGGGTCAGTTTACTGCAGGATTTTACCGCCGGGTCAGGCGTTCGGAGAGCAGCACCAGCAGCACCGTAATCAGAAAAATCAGGGTGGAGAGGGCGTGAATTTCTGGCGTGACACCCCGCCGCACCGAGGCGTAGATGAGCAAAGGCAGGGTTTGCGAGGTGGGGCCGGCGGTGAAGAAGCTGATCACGAAGTCGTCGAGCGAGAGGGTGAAGGCCAGCATGGCCCCGGCCACGATGCCCGGGGTGAGCAAGGGCAACAAAACGCGGCGCACGTGGTAGCCGTAGCTGGCGTATAGGTCGCGGGCGGCCTCGTCGAGCTCGTGCCCCAGGATTTTGAGGCGGCTGCGTACCGTGAGGGCCACAAAGGCAATCTGGAAGGTCACGTGGCCCAGAATCATGGTGAAGAGGCCCGGCTCGAAGAGGCTCGAGACCGCCCTAAAAGCCCCAAAGGCCACCACCAAAGCCACCGCAAAGATGATGTCGGGCGTGACCACCGGCAAATAGAGCAGGTTCTCCAGAAAGCCCTGGCTCTGCCGGGGCCAGGGGTAGCGTTCCAAGGCGATGGCAAAAAGCGTTCCCAGCACGGTAGCGACCAGGGTAGAGACCAGCGCCAGCACGAAGGTGTTGCGGGCGGCTTCCAGGATGTCCGGGTTGGAGAGCATCCGCAGGTACCAGTCCCAGGTGAAGCCCGACCACTGCATGCCGTAGCGGGTTTTGTTAAACGAAAGCACCGCCACCGCCAGCATGGGCAGGTACAAAAAGGCCAGGGTGGCCAGGGCCACGGTGCCAACCAGGGGATTCAGGCGCATGTGGGCCTCCAGTTCCCCCGCAGACCCTGCGCAGCGCAGCCGTGTGGCGCACGACCACCGGCTTCCCTGCGATGAGCTATGGGCCATAGGTGTTGCGCCGGGGTCATACCAGATCCACGTCCTTTCCCCGGCGGCGGTAGATCGCCAGACCGATCAGGGTCAGAATCATCAGGCCCAGGCTGACCGCGGCCCCGTAGGGCCAGTCGCGGCTGGCGTAGAACTGCTGCTGGATCAGGTTGCCCACCAGCAGGTACTTGGCCCCGCCCAGCAGGTCGGGGATGACGAACATGCCCATGGCGGGGATAAAGGTCAGGATGATGCCCACCGTGAGGCCCGGCAGGGTCTGGGGCCAGATGGCCTGAAAGAAGGTGCGGATGCGGTTGGCGTACAGATCCTGGGCGGCTTCCACCAGGCTCCAGTCCAGCCGCTCCACGCTGGAGAACAAGGGCATCACCACAAAGGGCAGAAAAGCCGTAATCATGCCGATGTAGACTGCCAGCGGGCTGGGGTAGAGGCCCGTGTCGGAGGGTAGCAACCCCAGGGCCTGGGCCAATCTGGCAAAGGGAAAGTCGGGGGCCAGGAGCATCTGCCAGGCGTAGGTGCGGATGACCAGGTTGGTCCAGAAGGGGATGATAACCAAGGCCAGCCAGAGGTAGCGGGTGCGGGGCGGGCGGCTGGCGATGAAGAAGGCCAGGGGGTAGGCCAGCACGATGCAGATGAGGGTGGTGACGAAGGCTACCCAGAGGCTTCGCAGCAGGATCAGGATGGTGTCGGGGCTCCAGCCGAAGATGCCGTAGCCCAGCAGGCGGGCGTAGTTCTCCAGATTGAAGTTCCAGACCACCTCGCCGTACTGCCCCCGCTCGGCAAAGGAAAGGGCCACCAGCGAGAGCCCCGGAATCACCAGCAGCACCAGAATCCAGAGCACTGCAGGTAGCAAGAACCACAAGCCCCGGCGGTAGAGCTGGGCAGGGGTGGTGAGTTCGCCGAACCAGACTATAAGCCTATTCATCCAGCACCACCAGCGCGTCTGCGGGTAGCTCGGCCCAGAGCTCCTGCCCGGCCCCCAGGGTAGGGTGGGGGGCAGTGCGGACGCGGATATCACAAGGCTCGAGCGAAGACGAGGCCATTGCACTGCTCGATGAATTTTCCCGCAATTCATCGGATGCTCGCGCCCTCCGGGCCTCGAGCCATACCTCCTGATAGGCCCCACGGTAGACCGCCTCGCGCACCCGCACCCGCAGGCCGTTCTGCTGGGGTTCCACCTCGGATAGCCGCACCCGTTCGGGCCGGATGGCCACATACCCCTCGTCCCAGGGTGGGGTCTGGCGCAGGGCCAGCTTGCCAAAGGCGGTCTCGAAGCCCAGGGGAAGCCTTTGGCCCTTAATCAGGTTGGCCGCCCCCAGGAACTCGGCGGCGTAGCGGGTGCGGGGCCGCTCGTAGACCTCGTCGGGGGTGCCGACCTGCTCGAGCTGGCCCATTCGCATCAGGGCGATGCGATCCGAGACGGCCATGGCCTCGTCCTGGTCGTGCGTAACCAGGATAAAGGTCAGGCCCAGTTGCTGCTGCAAGCGCCGAAGTTGCACCTGCACCTCGGCCCGCAGCTTGGCATCGAGGGCGCTCATGGGCTCGTCGAGCAAAAGCACCTGGGGTTCATTCACTAGCGCCCTGGCCAGGGCCACCCGCTGCTTCTGGCCGCCCGAGAGCTGGTGGGGCAGCCGCTCGGCGAAGCGCTCGAGCTGCAACATCTCCAGCCCATACCGCACCCGCCGCTCCACCTCGGCCTGGCTCATGCGGCGGCTCTTGAGGCCAAAGGCGATGTTTTCCCGCACCGACAGGTGGGGAAAAAGGGCGTAGCTTTGAAACACGGTATTGACCGGGCGCTGGTTGGCGGGCAGGGGGGTGATGTCTTTGCCCATCAGCACAACCCGGCCCTCGGTGGGCACCTCGAGGCCGGCGATAATCCGCAGCAGGGTGGTTTTGCCACAGCCCGAAGGCCCCAAAAGGGTGAAGAACTCACCCATGGGAACCTCGAGGCTTACCCCCCCCAGCGCGGTAAAGTCACCGAATTTTTTGACCACGTTCTGTATGGAAAGGGATTCCCCCGTGACTGGGGGCCGTGCGGCGGCGATCATGGTTGGCGCATAGACTACCAAAAGACACCGCACTTTTGAACCGTTCTGGGATAGGTGTGCAGTTACCTAAGCAAGACACCCAAGGGCAGAAGCCCCTACCTTAGAGAAAGGTCAGGAAGAGTAAAGGATGCCCTTGTAGTAGTGCCAGGGAGCGTTTGGCACAAATGACTGTGGTGCTGCATAGCGGCTTGGTCTAGGAAGCAATAAATTTTTACTTAATATAAACAAAATATTAGCTATTGACTTAATTTAAAACACTACTCTACCATGATCCTGGCTACCCCAAAAATGTAGCCTGGACTATGGAGGTGAATTCAGCTATGCGTTTTTCATCTTTTGGTCGTTTGTCGTTTGTCGTTTGTCGTTGGTCGTTGGTCGTTGGTCGTTGGTCGTTGGGCTAACCCTATTGCTGGTGGCGTGTGGGTCGCAACAAGCAAGCCGTGCGCAGGACACTTTGACCTATGAAGCGGTTCCGGCACACATCGGACAAGCACTCGCTGTAAATGCTTCGAAAGACGACCTGGACTTGACCCCCCAAACCGCTCAGAACAAATGGGTTGTGTCCACCCTTATTCATGATCCGCTTATGCGTCCGGCTTTTTGGGCTAACTTGATAGTGGACGGTGAGCGCCCAAGCAGCTTTTGGCGATCTGTAAGCGCGGCAAAAAACGGCAATGTGGTTTACTTGACGGGCGCTGCAACCAATCGAACCTTCCATGGCAGCCTCTTTCCAGTCGAGGTCTTCAAATCTGTTCAGCAAACCTGTGGCGAATGCCGGTTGGTCAAGTACGGCGATGGCCTGTATGCAGTTAGGGGTCAGGAATGGTTGGACGCCAGAGGAAACCGCCTCTCTGCGGACGAAACCGATGCGATCAAAAAAGCCTTTGCGGCGATTGCCAATAGTGTAGAGCAGGGGGATATTCCAAGAGAAATGGCGAAACGTTGGAAGCGACTATTGGACGAGTCACCCAACGGCGTGCCCTGGCCTACGGCCTCGGGTGCCACCAACGATCCTGTCTTGCACATCGGCAGCCAATTTTTCAAAGACGGCGTCAGTAGCCAGGTCACAACCAAAAACGATTGCGTGAGTCATTTTGCGTGGTGGTGTACGGTTAACGTCGTAGAAGGTGAATTGAGTAATCTCAGGGATCTCGATTTTGGAAATTACCAGCAGATAACGAATGACATCGGTTGGCGAGCAAATCCAAACCAGAACTACAGCAACCCGCTGGCCGCGCCCAGCCAACAAGGGACGGGCGTGTGGGGCGATTACGACTACCCCAGCCCAGTTTCCCGGGGCCTGATCACGGGTGACCAGTACGTGGGTGGACAATATCTTGTAGGCTGCGGAGCCATGTCGGTGGCCCGGTTGTTGGACTGGAACAGGGCCGCGGGCAGATTTGGG
>Ga0272446_1005228_pt1 | contig 14503 bp, 12 predicted proteins | sample YNPCB0061_FD_194587 | JGI IMG/M metagenome (GOLD analysis project Ga0272446, IMG submission 194587) | Hot spring microbial mat communities from Yellowstone National Park, WY, United States - YNP-CB-006-1 | ecosystem: Environmental > Aquatic > Thermal springs > Hot (42-90C) > Sediment | place...
CTCGAGCGCCTTGCGCTCGTGCGATTCCAAGTGAACGCGTGCGGCCGGCCGCATGCTCCCCGTCTGCCAGCAGTCGATTCATCGGGCCAAGTTTTCGGTGCCACTTTCCGGATGGTGTACTAGTTCCTCGCCACGCTCCGGGCGTTCTGGCGAGGCTGAAGACGTCGCGCGCCACCCGGCGGATCCCTCTATCCACGTGGGGCATGCTGTACCAGCCCACCGGCCGTGGGCGGAACCCTTACCTGGCAATCCAGCCCGCCCGGCTCACGTCCCGCCGTCGGGCGTGACCACCGATCCGCTGGCGCAATCCTGAAGCTTCTGCACCTCGGTCTCGCACCCGGTCACTGCCGACTTGCCGTCGCTGTCGCATGAGAACGACCCGCGATCTGCCGCGCAGGTGTAGGCGATGAGGCTCTCGTCCGGGCAAACCAGGCCCAGGATCTGGTGGCATTGCGACTCGCACGTAGCCTGGTCCATGCCCGATGGCACACAGGGAAGGGCGAGGTACTTCTGGCAGTACCCGGTACATGCAAACTCGCTGGCCACCTCCATGCACGTGTCCACGTCGCCCCGCTCCTGCGCGCACCCGGTGACGTCGATGTGGCCCAAGGGATCGCACGCGATGGTTCCCGAGGCCGCGACGCAGGCCAGGGCTGTGACGAGCTTTGCAGTGCAAGAGGGCACGCCCGTGCCTAGATCGAGGCAATCTGCGCTGCATTCGGGCACGTCCACGCACGCCAATCCAGAGCCCTTGCTGCAATAGGTCGAGCAGGCCTCGGCGAGCGCCGCGTTCGACGCCCCGCCCCCCCCGGCAGCCCCGCCGCCGCTGCCGTCGGACGAGCAAGCCTGGACGCCCCCGAGCAACCCGATCGCAATCCAGAGCACGACGTGCCGCTTTGTCTTGACCATATCCGACCTCCCTGGAAAAACGGCGGAAGCATGATACCACGGCTTCACCGCCGCCGACATCCTGATCGTCTGGTCGGCTGCAGCTTGATCCGATCCGCCGGGTACGGCGGCCTGGGAGTGACGCCGGCGTGCTGATCGCCCGAGGATAGCGCGGTGCAATCGGAGTTTGCCAACGCTCGGGGACGCAACATCGCGGCCAACGGATCGCGTCGCGTGGGTCGCATGGCCGATAGGAAATTCGAACGGCCTTCGCATTCCACGACCCATCGCTCAAGCGGCTGCCACGCCGACTCGGCGGCGCGAACAACTCGTCGGCGGAGCTGAATGCCGAACGATGGACAGACGGGTGCGTCCACGCCGCACGACGGCGCGTGGATGCGCGAGGCGGCGAAGACGCGAGGAAATTGCATCGGCTCCAGCAACAGGTGCGTACGCGAGGGGCTGCGCGGATAGTTGACGAGGTAGCCGATGCGGCCGTCGCTGGTCCAGCTCATGCGCTCCAGGCTCAGGGCGTGTCGCAGCACGTAGCGACAGAGCCGCTCGCGGCCTTCGGTGTCGCCCGCCGCAATCGTTACACCCGCGTGCAGACTCCAGCCGTGGTAGTCGGCCGTGTGGCTGGCGCGCCTCGCGCCGCAGCTCGGACACACGCCGCGTGTCTTGCAGGAGAACGCCACGAGCATCGACGCTCCGCACGCCGAGCAGCACGCACGCGCGAAGCCACAAGCGAGGATTGCGCAGTCCAGGTAGCGCCGCAGCTCGTTGTGCACGTAGCGCGGAAGACCGCCGGCATAGGACTCGGCAGCGGCTTCGAGGAACGTCTCGAGCCGGCCGTGCACCGCTTGCTAGAGCACAGTGGTCTGGGGCTCGCGTCGCTGATAGCGCGCGCGCAGCTTCGCGTTCGCGGGCACCACGTCCGGTGCGCACGCCGGTTGGGCAGGATTCGATGGCACGAGCCGACGCGCACAGCCAGGGCCGTGCCGTCACGCAAACGGCTTGATTACTCGCACTTGGCGAATCGGCGCAGGTGGCGGTCCGCCAGCCTGCAAGTCAGCTCGCGCGGCCGATGGGCATCTCGCGCTGCTGCAAGCCAAGCGCGTTCCGCACGAAGTGGCGACCGCCAGCCCCGAAGTGGCGGCCGCCACCCGTCGCGTCGGGACGTGCCCGAGCCGCGTCGGGCGAGGTGCCGCAACGCTCGGCTACGACGTTCCGGTCCTGGTGGGCTTCCCACACACCCCGGGTCGAGCGGCGACGACGGGCTCAGCGGGCTTGCGGACAACGACTTCATCGGCTCGCCCACGGGCAAGACCGGCCTCAACGCCCTCGACCAGGTACTCGACGTCACGCTGATCGCCGTCGCCGGCCGCGCGACCCCGGCGGTCCACAACGCCATGGTCCGCTACTGCGAGGTCGACCGCGACGGCATGGCCTTCGCCGTGCTCGACCCGCCCGAGGGCCAGTCCGCCACCGGCATCGTCACCTACGTCGAGACCACCGCGGCACCGCTCGGCCCGTCCGAGTTCGGCGCCGTCTACTGGCCGAGAGTGAAGGCGCTCAACCCGGCCCGCTCCGTGTTCCGCACCGCGGATCAGATCGTGGTCCCTCCGTCGGGCATCGTCTGCGGGGTCTACGCCCGCACCGATGCGGCCCGTCCCGGAGGCGTCTACGACCCGCCCGCGGGCATCGACAAGGGCCGGATGCTCGGCGTGTTCGGCTTCGAGGCCGACGAGGTGCTGGAGGAGCGCAAGCGCGACCTCGATCGCCGCGGCCGATCACCGTCTTGGCCTCCTTCAGCGACAAGCTGCGTCCGAGCGGCTAGCCAGACAGGCTCACGAGTGCGCCCCGGGAGCGTGGCTGCTGTTTGTTTGCCTGTCGGAGCACCTCGTCCAGGCGAAAGGCCATGGTGTGCTCACCCGAGTCGGCGTCTCTTCGGCGCGAAGTCACGCGAGGGCTTTGGCACGACGCAGGCCGGGCGGGCAGCGACAGGCGCGCTGACCCGACACGCTTTCGGACGGAGAGCTGAGGAAACGGGAAGAGCAGCACCGACCCCTGCGGCTCAGCCGCGGCGCAGCATCGCGGGGCTGACGCGATGCGGCGGGCCGTGGTACTTGATGCACGACGACGGAAGCTCGCACAGCACGGGCGCGGCCTGCTGGGCGCCCTCCACCGCGTTCGCCAGGTACGCCGGAATCACGTAGATCCACATGAGCAACCCCACCTGCAACGGCGTGAGCCCGCAGTCCAACAGCACCGCCGCCACAGCGCAGACCACGTTCCTGGGAAGCTGCCGCCGCCCGGTCAAGGCCGCCTCGACTGCTATCGAGCATCGCCAGTAGCGCCCCGAGTCACGCCCTTCTTCCATCACGATGCGGTCGATGACGCTGACGCGCTCGTCGATCGCGCGAAAGGGGACGCCATAGCCGGGGAATCGATGGCCGAGCACGCGTCGCCGTTCCAGCTCGTCGGCCAGCTCGCCGCGCCCTTCATCCCAGAATCCCACGATGCTGCACAGGAACTCGGCAGCATGACGGGCGGCCAGCGGGCCGATCCTCGCCGCCTCCAAGAACACGTTCCCGGCACAAAAGCCTGCCATGATCCCGCCGTACGACGAGGCCAGGCGCGTGAGCTTGAGCGGCCAGATGCGCGGATCCGCGACGAGGTTGCAGCCCGCCAGGCGCTTGACGAGCTGCAGGTGCTCGAACGACGACGGGCCCGCGCCTATGGCGAGCAGCACGCTGCGCCAAAAAGCGCCGGCGTCGGTGAAGTTTCGCTCGACACGGAAGCCGAAGTAGTCGTTGCCACCTGCAATGGCCCGGCCCACGCGCGTTGGAAGCGAAAGCTCAGGTCTGTCGTCAACCATGGGAGTCCTCTTCGTACCGGAAATGGGGCAGGTCCATCGGGTAGCCGCGGAAGTCGCCGGGTGCCGCGGCAAACCCCTCTGCGGCCACGGCGGGAAGCCGGGCGACGACCAGCACGCTTACCCATTGGTGCGGCTCGCGCAGCCCACACGCGAACAGCGTGCACAACAGCGCAGCAACCAGGTTTGGATCCCGATCGAGTCCGGATACCTGTCCTGCGAACTCGCCGAGCGCCACGCGCAGGTTCTGCACCGCCGTCCGCTGCTCGTCGTCCGTTGCCTCGCAACCGGCCGGGAGCACGCTGTCCGGCGACTCCAGCCATCGACGCAGTGGCTCGTGCTCGCGAACCAACGATGCGGCCTGCTCAGCGAGCGTGATCACGCCTGCCTGCAGCACGCCGGCAGCCTGCGCCCCGCAGATGCGCGCAATCACCGCCGCGTGCGACGGCGCCTCGGCGACCGAGCAAGGAGCCAGAAACACCATGGCCGCCTGCAAGGCTCGTGACGCCTGCGGCGAGGGAAGCTCCCCAGTGAGTGAAAGCGCGAGCAGATCGGAGAACGAGTAGCAGAGGGCTAGATCCCGCTGCACGTCATACCCCTGCAAGCGCGGCTGCGCGCCAGCTTGTACCACCCGCGCGGTCAGCTGCTCGGGCCACGGAAACGCCTCGACCGGCCCGGCTACCGACAATGTGTCGTCGTCGTTCATGATTCTTGTCCCTTGAACCCGGCGATCGTCTTTGCCCGATCGCCCAACGGCGGAGCAATTCTCTCGTCGATACGAACCTCGATGAGCGCCGGCATCCGTTCCCTCAACGCCTCCCGGAGAACGTCCTGCATCATCCCCGGTCGATCGACCACCCACGCCTTGAGCCCCATCGCGCGCGCAATCGACGCGATCTCCACCGCCCGCCGGAACACGACGGACTGCATGGGTCGCCCGCTGCCCACCATCTTGCTGCCGTGCCAGGTGATGCCGTGCATCTGGTTGTTCTCCACGACCCAGACGACCGGGATCTCGTACTCGGCCGCCGTGAGCACCTCCATGCCGTTCATGGTGAAGCAGCCGTCGCCCACGATGGCGATGACCGGTCGCGAGGGGCACGCAAGGGCCGCCCCGATGGGCGCCGCCACCCCGTGCCCCATCGAGCCGAATCCCATGTTGATGAAGAACCGCTGATCGCGGCGGATGCACAGGTGGTGCAGGTTGAACAGCATGTGGCCGCCGATGTCGGAGAACACCAGCGCGTCGCCGGGCAGCGCCTCCTGCAGATCGACGCGCCAGCGTTGCGGTGTCAGCGGGTGGGCGCCGGAGGTGCGCAGCTCCGGGTCGAGGTAACGCGTGTGGCCCTTGTCGAGAGGCGGCGCCACGTTCCACACCGACGCGGGCTTCGACGCGTCCCGGATCATGCGATGCGTTTGGTACAGCAGCTCGATGAGGATGGTCTGGGCGTCGCCCACCAAGGGCACATCCACCGGGTAGTTGCGGCCGATTCGGTCGGCGTCGATGTCCAGCTGGATGAGCGAGCCCGAGGGAACCAGGCCAGGGTGCCAGTTGAAGGTCGTGGTCTCGTTGAGAGACGCGCCCACCGTGAAGAGCACGTCGACCTCGCCTCCCAGCAGCAGCTCGCGGGCCTCGCGGTGACCGGCGAACCCGAAGACGCCAAGCGACAGCCAGTGGTCCTCCGGAAACAGCCCCTTGCCGCGCGGCGTGGTCGCCACCCTCGCGGGCAGGAACTCGGCCAGGGCGCGCAGATGCTCCTCGGCCCCCGCTGCACCAACGCCCGAGCCGACCAGCAGCACGGGACGCCGCGCAGTCATCAGCGCCTCCGCCGCCCGCCGAACCGCGTTTCGATCGAAAACGTGCGTCGAAGGACGGTAGGTGGATGGGTCGAACCAGCGCTCGTCGACATGGTGTCCCCACAAGTCGACCGGCACATTCAGGTGCACCGGCCCGGGCCGTCCGGTCAGCGCGAGGCGCAGCGCTCGACGGAGGTGGTGGGTGAGCGTGCCGGGCGAGGTGATCATCGTCGAGTACTTGGTCACAGGCCGAAACATGCCGACGACATCCATGTCCTCGGGCGGAGTCTCTTGCGCCGCGCCTTTGCCGAGCGTGCCGGACGGCGCTTGGCCGGTCACCACGAGCATGGGCACACCGTCTGCGAACGCGCAGGAAACCCCCGTGAGCAGGTTGGTCGCGCCCGGTCCCGACGTTCCCGCACACACCGCGAGCTTGCGCGCCACCCGCGCAAAGCCGTCGGCCATGAACGCGGCCCCCTCTTCGTGACGCGTGACCACGAGCTGAATATCCGGGTCGTTCTCTATGGCCTCGAAGAACGGGTGGAGCAGCCCGCCGGGGATCCCGAAGACCACCTTTGCCCCTTCGGCCTTGAGGTACTTCAGGAACACATCGACGAATCTCGAGTCTCCTCGCGCGTCTTGGCCGTGTGCCTCTTTCACATCGCCTCCCGAATCCGGATGATGCGGCGCAGCATCTGCTCCATCGGCTCCTCCTCGCCGACGCTCCCGCTCTCCGGCGGCGGATCTACCGGCAAGTAAAGCCAGAACGTCGTGCCTTGTCCCGGTCGCGACATCACTTCGAGCCGGCCCTTGAGCTGCGCCAGAGTGCGCACGACGACGGATAGTCCCAGCCCGAGGCTCGTGCCGACGTTTGGCGAAATGTCGGGCGAGCTCCCTCCGAAAACGCCTTCCAGACGGTCAGGGGCCATGCCTCGGCCAGTGTCTGAAACGCGGACACACAGCTGCCCCGGCGTGCCGTCGAACTCGACCAGGATGCTGCCCCGGTCGGTGTACTTCGCGGCGTTGGTCAGCAAGTTGTCCAGCACGCGGTCGAGCAGAATGGCGTCGACCCGGATCTCGGTCGGCGACTCCCTGGTCTGAAACACCGTGGGGCGGATGTCCCTGCCCAGCACGAGCGCGTTCAGCCGCCTGCGGACGGAGGCCGCGAGGGTGGCGACGTCAACGCTCTCGAACCGCGGCGAGCCGGGCGTCTGCTCGATGGAAGCGGCGCGTGCGAGATCGGCCAGAAGCCTTTCCATGCGCGCGGATGCTTCGTCGAGGTCGACCAGCACCTGCTCCACGTTCGGCGGTACGGGAGATAGCTCGTCGCGAATGAAGTCGGACGTGTACTTGATGATCGTCAGGGGGTTGCGAAGGTCGTGGGACAGGCTGCGGACCCGCGTGCTCTGCATCTGCCCGAGCTTGCGGAGTCTTCCGACGACCATCTCGATCGTGGCGGTGCGCTCCGCCACCAGGGTCTCGAGCTCCTGGTTCCACGCTTGCTGGCGGCGGTGCAGCTCGATGAGCTCGCGAGTCGCCTCCTGGTGCGAGACCGCAAGCTCGATCATCGCGTGGTTCGTCTCACTCGCCGCGCGCTCGTTCTCCGCTACCACGCGCCGGGCCTCGAGCAGCCAGCCGACGCCCCAGCCGAGCAACGCGAGCGCACCCGGAGCCCATGGACTCGCGCCCAGCGCGAAGACACCGACAAGCCCAAGGCTGCCCGCAGCCAACGCCGCCGCCGCCGCCAACGACCATCGCACCGGCTCTTGCCACGTCAGCCGCTAGCGACAGTCGGCATCGCCGCGTGAGATGCAGCTCTCTTCCTCGATCGTGGGCGGCGGCACGCCCCACCACATACTCGGCGTGGCCTGATTTTGAGCCTGGCGCGACAGGCACATCAGCCGGCTCTCCGGCCGGGTCGACGTGTATCGGATGTGCACGCACCCACGTCCGCCGTCGGTCACTTCGAACTTGCTGATTCTGGACACCAAGTGCGAGGTGGACGCGAACAGGCGGTAGACGCTCTTGACGCTCGACATGCGCAGGATCAGCGCGAAGGGCCCGTAAGACTCGCGGAGCTTGTAGGCGGACGCGGTCATGAACTCTTCGTCGGAGCGCAACTGTCGGTGCACGCCTTCGAGCACCCGCTCGAACAAGGCGTGCGAGATCCAGCCGTAGGGCGGCTCGAATAACGCAGGGTCGCCCCCGGCGTCGCGCAGGACTTGTTCTACCCGCTCTGGCCCGAACTGGTCCCGAAGGTAGGCCAGCGGACACACCAGAATTCGCGTGTTCAGATCGCCGGTGTCGTCCGCAGCCGCGGGTTCGTCTCCTCTTAGCGCCCGAAGTCTGGTCGAGCTCGGATGGTGCCGCAAATCGTCCTCCCTCGCACGCCCCCCGGCCGTCCCGTCCGGCGGGTCAGAGGGTGGTCGCGACGACGGCGCGCGCGACGCGGGCGGTGTCGAGCGATAGATCGCCACGGAAGCAACAGACTACGATCGCCGTCGACTGGACGCAACGCTCCGGGTGCATTGCGTCGGCCCAGGTTCCTGCCCTTTCCCCTGCCCCTTCGCTTTCCCGACGCACCGGCAAGGGTGCGGCTAGCCGGGCTGGCTGCGTCGTGTCTTACGGGGCGCGCGGTTCTTGAGGTTCTGCACCATCCGGCTCAGCATCCGCACGGTGGCGAATCCCTGCTCGCGTCCCAGCTCGGCTGTTGGACCGTCGGCCACACCAAGCGCGGTGCTTGCGTCAATGATCGCGGCACACTCGGTGGCCGATCGAAGCGCCATCCGATAGAAGAGGGCTTTCTCGCTCGGGTTGAGCTCGCCGGCGCCCTCAGCCAGGTTCAATACGATCGACAGCGCTGAGATCGACGACGACCCCCAGTGCTCCGCCTTCGTCGACCGCGCGGATAGGCGGGGCGACCCATGCGCCTACGGCGTTCTTGTCGGACGTGAGCTTGTGGCCCGTTTCCCAGACGTGTTGTCTGGCATGCTGGATGTCGAGAGCGGGCACCAGGGGTTGGTCTTGGAACAGCTCTGCGCTTCGATCGATGAAGTAGCCAACGCCGGGCTGTGCTCCTGGCCTTGGGCTCCACGCCCCAGAGCTTGTCGAGCTCTTCGATTCCCCAAGCATAGCCGAGCCGGCAGACCAAACGCTCGGTGGCCTCCCGCAGCCGACAGGAAATTCGAACGGCCTTCGCATTCCATGCCCCATCGCTCAAGCGGATGCTACGCCGACTCGGCGGCGCGAACAACTCGCCGGCGGAGCTGAATGCCGAACGATGGACAGACGGGTGCGTCCACGCCGCACGACGGCGCGTGGATGCGCGAGGCGGCGAAGACGCGAGGAAATTGCATCGGCTCCAGCAACAGGTGCGTGCGCGAGGGGCTGCGCGGATAGTTGACGAGGTAGCCGGTGCGGCCGTCGCTGGTCCAGCTCATGCGCTCCAGGCTCAGGGCGTGTCGCAGCACGTAGCGACAGAGCCGCTCGCGGCCTTCGGTGTCGCCCGCCGCAATCGTTACACCCGCGTGCAGACTCCAGCCGTGGTAGTCGGCCGTGTGGCTGGCGCGCCTCGCGCCGCAGCTCGGACACACGCCGCGTGTCTTGCAGGAGAACGCCACGAGCATCGACGCTCCGCACGCCGAGCAGCACGCACGCGCGAAGTCACAAGCGAGGATTGCGCAGTCCAGCTAGCGCCGCAGCTCGTTGTGCACGTAGCGCGGAAGACCCCCAGCATAACACTCGGCAGCGGCTTCGAGCAACGTCTCGATCCAGCCGTGCACCGCCCCGGTGACGAGAGCGAGCCGCCTGCCCCGGCGTTGTACCCCGTCGCGCGCGTGAGCTGCCGCCAGGAACGAATGGCGTAACGAGCGCGGTGCAGTTGGTCGGACCGGGCGCTGCCATCAACGGAAAACAACGAGCATGCGGCCGCCGCCCGGGCTCGGGCCTGGCTGGCACACGCGAAGCTCTTTCAAGCGCCGTTGCGCAGCGACGGCCAGCTACGCGGCGGGCGGAAGGGCCGCTTGAACGGCGGGCCCTCGACGACCATGTCCAGATCCTCCACGCGTCCACTTGGCAGCAGCGTGCCGCCCAGCGCCTGCTGGATCATGGGGATGCGCGATGGGTCGAAGCCGATGGTCCGCGCAACGACCCAATCGACCAGGGCCGGGTCTCGTCCGGCGATGAGCAGCCCGGACTGCACCGGCGAGGCTCCAAGCGGGCCTTCGCCCTCGCCTGCGATGATGCCGTCGACGAGCGCCAGGTAGCGGCGTTGGGGCACCTCGCGCAACCATCCATTCCGGTCCGCGAACAGGATCGCCTGGTTCAGGTCCAGGATCGTTCGCCAGAGCGTCTGGTTCCCCTCCCAGCTCCCGTCGATGACTTTCGGCGTCGATGGCAAGGCGGGCGCCCTCGCGACCAAGGAGTGTCCGCCAGGCAAGGGGACGCGGCTCAGCAGGTTTTCGACCCGATCCGAGGCGCGCTGTGCGCGATCGTATTCGTCGCCGCCCACGCCCGGATGCCCCGCTGTGAAGTGCGGCAGCCAGTACTTCTCATGGCTCAGGCCGATGAACGACTTGAGTGCCAGGGTTACCCCGGTCTTCTTGTGTGTCTTGAGCTTGGGAATGTTGATGATGACGTCGGCATCCAGCACGGTGCCCGGAATCCCGTACTGGTGCTTGCCGCGGGCGTGATGATCGCGCGGCGTGGCCCGGTGGCTCCGGTGGAAACACAGCCTGTCCAGCGGCGCCACGTGCGTCTCGAAACGGCTGCGCTCGCCGACGTCGACCATGCGGTATCCACGTGGATCGCCCGCCAGCTTCTCGCGCACGAGCATGCCGAGGTTCCACGAGCGGCCAGCCCACCGCACGTCGTCGAGCAGGAAGCGCGGCGCGAGGCGGAAGTAGCGCAGGTCGATGAAGTCGACGTCGTGCCCCTTCGAACGCAGGTGCGAGATGAGGGCGCGCACGCCCAGGGGGCCCACGACCTTATCGATCTCGCAGCCCTCCACCGGGGTATCGACGACACGGACGCATCCGCGCGGCCCTGCAGCGCGCAGGGCGTAGTCGAGGATTGGGCGGAGCAGGGAGCCATGGGTGGATGATGCCTGGAGGCGTGCGCCCTCGATTTTCTCGTGCAGGTTGCGCGAGGACACGAAGTTGGGCTTGACGATGACGCGGTCGCCGGGCTGGATGATGTCACCCAGGGGATTCCACTCGGGCGATCCGGCGCGCGCGTGGTCCAATCCGAGCGACCGGAGCAAGGACTCGACCGCGCCATACACGGGGTTGGGCGGGTCGAAGGGCGGAGGTTCGAAGTACACAAGTCCGGGTGCGTGGTGCAAAGCAACCCGAGCTGCGTTGTCTGGATGCGTGGTCATCGAGTCAGAAAGCACTGTGACGGCACGCCGCCAAGAGCGCAATCGTGTCGAGCCCGTTCGCGGCACCGACTCCGTGAAACAAGCCGCGCCGCGATGACCGCCCGCGTGACCGGAGACCGGCAGGCCGTCGTCGCTCTGGCGTGCGGGAGGGGCAAGCGCGCATACGCTCCCCCCGGGTTTCGACGACGCGGCAACCGCGGGTTCATCGATCGAAACGCGCCTGGCACACCGCCATGGGAGGCGTGCGCGTGCGAGTCCCGCGGTGGGGGGGCTCGTTTGCAAGGCTGTCTGGCGGAACGCACCCACGGTGCGAGCCCGAAGTGACGCAGCACCCCATCGTGTGATACGCACGCGCCATGATTCCTCGCTACACGCCCGCCGAGTTCGCGAAGCTGTGGTCCAGCGAAAGCCGGTACGCCGCCTGGCTCGAGGTGGAGCTGGCGGCATGCGAGGCGATGGAGGCCGCGGGTCTGGTTCCCGGAGGCACCGCACGATCCATCCGCGCCATGAACCTGAAACTCGACGCGGCACGCATCGAGGAGATCGAGCTTACCACTCGTCACGATGTGATCGCGTTCCTGACGCATGTGGAGGAGCTCGCGGGGCCCCCGGCCAGGTGGCTTCATCGCGGGATGACGTCGAGCGACGTGCTGGACACGAGCTTCGCTATGCTGCTGGCGCGGGCAGCGGACCTGTTGCTGGCAGGGTTCGACAAGCTGATCGCGGCGCTTGCCCGCCGCGCGGACGAGCACCGGCACACGGTGATGATCGGTCGGTCGCACGGCATGCGTGCGGAGCCGGTGACGTTCGGCCTGGTGATGGCGGGGCACCATGCGGAGGTGTGCAGGGCGCGGGACCGTCTGGCGGCTGTGCGAAGGGAAGTCGCCGTGGGCAAGATCGCCGGGGCTGTGGGAACCTACGCTCACCTGGACCCCGAAGTGGAGCGCAAGGCGCTCGCATCGCTCGGTCTCGAGCCCGAAACGGTGTCGACACAGGTGGTGGCCAGGGACCGGCACGCCGCCTTCTTCAGCGTGCTGGCGCTGGGCGCCACGGCGATCGAGCGAATCGCCGTCAACATCCGTCACTGGCAGCGCAGCGAGGTCGGCGAGGCAGAAGAGAGGTTTGCAAAGGGCCAGAAAGGCTCGAGCGCGATGCCTCACAAGCGCAACCCGATCCTCAGCGAGAACCTGTGCGGTCTGGCACGGGTGGTTCGAGCGGCCGTGGTGCCTGCCCTGGAGAACGTACCCCTGTGGCACGAGCGCGACATCTCGCACTCGTCGGTCGAGCGCATGATCGCGCCGGACGCAACCGCCACGCTCGGATTCATGCTCGAGCGTGCGGCCCGTCTCGTCGACGATCTCGTCGTGTATCCCGAACGCATGCGGTTGAACCTGGAGCGAACCGGTGGTCTGTGCTTCAGCGAGGCGGTGCTGCTCGCCCTGGTCGATAAGGGCCAGCCTCGGCAGGCCGCCTACGTGATGGTGCAGCGAAACGCCATGAAGGCCATCGAGGGCAACGGAACGTTCCGCGAGAACCTCGAGCGAGACCAGGAGGTCGTGGGGTTGATCGGGCACGACGGCATCGACCGGTGCTTCGATCTGCGCCATGCGCTGCGGCATGTGGACACGATCATCGACCGCAGCCTGCGCGCGTGATGGATCGACGGACAGCCTCCAGCTTCACCGTCCCGCCCCAGCGTCGCTTTGCGCTGGCCGTCCGCGCCGTCGCACTCGCCACGCTCCTCGCGCGATGAGACAGAGGATGACGCCGACGTGGCGGAGCTTCAGCTCGCTCGTCTCGCCGGCGTAGACCGGGCGAACGACGACGTCTGTGCAGCGCAGGTGTCGCGCCGTGAGCTGGGCGAGCAGGTCGTTGGGGTAGCCGAAGCGGGGCCAGAGATGGTCGATGTCGAGTTGCGCAAGCGCCCGGCGTGAAATGGCGGTGTAGCCGCACTGGCTGTCGGACAGCGACTGCATGCCGAGCGCGACCCGGGTCAGCTTGCCCAGCACGAGCGTGCCCAGACGGCGTGACAGCGGCATGCACGTCTTGGCGTCCGGATGGGAGAGACGGTCGCCCTTCGCGTAGTCCGCGGCGCCGTCAATCACCGGTCGCAACAGAGCGGGCAGGTCGCGTGGGTCCATCTGGTCGTCGCCCGCCATCACCACCACCACATCAGCGCCGTCGGCGAGCGCGCGGCGATAACCCGTCGCGATGGCCGCCCCCACGCCCCGATTCGCGGCATGCTCGATGACCTGCACCCTGCTGTCGCCAACGTCGCGAGCCCGCTCGCTCGTGCCGTCGTCGCTGGCGTCGTCGACCACGATGATGCGATCGACGAAGGCAGGGACACGGCGCAGCATGCGTCCGACGAGACGCTGCTCGTTGTGAGCGGGCACGACGACGAAGACACGAGCACCGTCGAGCATGGGCGGGACCGATGCGCGCGCGGACGGGAGAGCGTGCGTGGGCGGCAGGGAGCGGGGCTACTGCCCTTCTTTCTCCTTGTCGGCTTCCTTGTCGGGGAGACGCGCGGCCTGCGGCTCTTCGAGCGCTTCGTGCTCCTCCGAGGAACGCTTGCTCGTGAACAGGCCGATGACGCGACCGATCAGGTCCGGCACCTGGTCGAAGAGCTGGCCGAGCATCTGCTCGGGCTCGCCGTCGACGGCCAACAGGCGGGGGCGGCCGTCTTTCGAGACAGCAACGACCGCGATGGGCTCGATCTGGACGCCGCCGCCGACGCCGCGGCCGCCGTAGTGACCTTCCCCGGTGTCGCCGTGCCCGCCGGCGCCGACGGTGGCCGCGCCGAAGCCCATCCTGATGCGGTGGATGGGGACGAGCATGGCGTCGCCCGCCTGGAGGGGTTCGCCGACCACGGTCTCGATCTTGGAGATCTGGTGCATGCCATCGATCAGATTGTCCACAACGCTTTCGAGCTTACCGGCCATGTTGGGCCTCCATGTGCAATGTACGCGCAGGCGGCGCCTTGGGGGGCCTGGGCTTGCGCAGCTTGATGTTCTTGACCATGAATACCAGAGCGGACAGCAGGAATCGAACGGGCAGCACGCGCAGGTCGACCTCGACCCGGCCTTGCCCCCGCGTGACCTCCTCCCACTTCGGCTCGATGCGGAAGGTGCCGACTGGCGAGAGCAACCCCGCGATCGTGTACAGCACGCCCAGCGTCATCCCGGTCCACGCGAAGTCCGACAAGCTGTAGACCAGCTCGCCCTCGAAACGATCGACCCAAATGAAGCGATCGAGCCGGAGCGCGAAGGCACGCAGCGCCTTCCAGTCGAACCATCGTTGCACCTTGTCGCGCCAGCGCGCGAGCTTGTCGAGGAAGCCGTCCTTGTCGTGCAAAAGCTCGTCGTGCATGCGGTCCGCGATCTGTTCCTGCATGCGCGGCGTGATGTTTCGGTGCAGCAGCTTGTGGTCGAGCAGATACACCTGCACGAACGGCTGAATGCCGTGCGCTGCGGCGAAGGCAATCGTGATCGAGTCGAGGATCTCCAAGGCGCCCGCGGCAAACCAGCTCTTGCCGAGCTCGCCGCGGACCTTCAGATTGCCGC
>Ga0272446_1005229_pt1 | contig 14500 bp, 12 predicted proteins | sample YNPCB0061_FD_194587 | JGI IMG/M metagenome (GOLD analysis project Ga0272446, IMG submission 194587) | Hot spring microbial mat communities from Yellowstone National Park, WY, United States - YNP-CB-006-1 | ecosystem: Environmental > Aquatic > Thermal springs > Hot (42-90C) > Sediment | place...
CAATGATAATTGATAATTGATAATTGAACACTGATATGTTTAAATCGGGTTTTGTAAATATCATTGGCAAGCCCAATGCGGGCAAATCTACCTTGATGAACGTCTTGGTAGGCGAAAAACTATCTATTATTACGCCCAAAGCACAAACAACACGCCACAGAATTATGGGTATCATTACGGGTGAAGATTTCCAGATAGTTTATTCCGATACACCGGGCATCATAGAACCTAAGTACTCTTTGCAGAAAGCAATGATGAATTTCGTGCAACAATCCTTGGAAGATGCCGATATTCTGCTTTGGGTAATTGACGTATGCGATACCAAATTGCTCGATTTGGTAGTCGAGAAACTGCAAAAAACAAATACACCACTCGTTATTGCTCTCAACAAGGTAGATTTGCTTTCGCAAGATGAAGTGTTGGCTCTTGTTGAAAAGTTTTGCAAAGATTTTCCAAAAGCTCAAATTGTGCCTATTTCAGCTTTAAACAGCTTCAACATAAATTTGCTCTTAGAAAAAATAAAAACTCTTTTACCCGAACACCCACCTTATTTTGACGAAGACAGTCTCACCGACAAACCCGAACGTTTTTTTTCCGCCGAGATTATCAGAGAAAAAATTTTTTTAAATTATGAGCAAGAAATTCCTTATTGTTGTGAGGTGCAAATAGTTTCTTTCAAGGAAGCTGAAAATATTATTCGTATTGAGGCTGAAATTATTGTGGAGCGAGAGTCGCAAAAGGGTATTATTATCGGCAAAGGTGGCAATGCTCTCAAAAAAGTAGGCATTGAGGCTCGTAAAGATATGGAAGCCTTTTTTGGCAAACAAGTATATCTGCAACAAAGCGTAAAAGTAGCCAAAGACTGGCGAAAACAAGAACGTCAACTAAGCAGATTTGGCTACATTCTTAATGGTTGATTAAAATATTTTGCTGATGCAAACTAATACGCAAGAACTCAAAAACTTTGAATTTGGAAACGCAACTGATGCGGGTTGTGTGCGTCCTAATAACGAAGACTATTTAGGCTACTTTCAAACCCAAAATGGACATTTATTTGTGGTTTGCGATGGTATGGGCGGACACAATGCAGGCGAAAAAGCCTCACAATTGAGCGTAGAGGTTTTCAAAAATTTCTTTAATGAAACTTATTATCATAGCCCCCAAGAAGCCCTTTATCAAGCGGCTCTGAAAGCCAACCAAGTAGTTTATGAAACGGCTCAAAAGTATGCGGATTTTTCGGGTATGGGAACAACTTTGGTCGCAGCACTTATCCGAGATAATGCCGTTTTTTATGTCCATATAGGCGATAGTCGTTTGTATTATTACGAACATCATACCCAAACTTTACACCGAATTACAAAAGACCATTCATTTGTACAAGAATTGGTTGATGCGGGGATTATTACAGACACCGAAGCCGAAAGCCACCCTCGTAAAAACGAAATCAAAAGAGCCGTAGGTATCCACCCCGAAGTTGAGCCAGAGGTATGTTTATTCCCTCTGCAACCAGCCGATAATGACCTGATGCTCCTCTGCTCCGATGGACTAAATAGTATGATTTCAGACCAAGCAATCCGAGAAATCATTGCAGATAGCTCTTTGAAAATAATGCAAAAAACTCAAAAACTTGTAGAAGCCGCCAAAAATGCAGGTGGCTACGACAATATCACCGTTCAATTGCTGAGGTTTTATGCACAAAACAGACAGAAAGCCGTATTGCCCATAAAAAATAACACTTTTGAAAGTGCTAAGAAAGGCGGGCAGGTCAAAAAAAATTATACTTATTACTTTTTAGGAGGCGGGGTGGTATTTGCACTTTTGTTCGGATATTGGCTGTTTGACTATTACAATAATAACAAAAAAAACAAAATGCCGAAAGATACACTACAAAACATAATGGAAGAGAATATCGGTGCAACTAAGCCGATGACTGATAGTCTGCCCCGAAAAGATACCAATAAAAAAACACTTAGCCCCAAGAACATCAATAGCAAAAAAACTCCAAAAACCACAAAGTGAATTTGACAGAAATTCTGTTACGGCTCATTCTTTTACAGCTAATTTGCACGGCTTAAAAGTTTTTCGGTGGTATGCTGTCAAGCCGTATAGTTTTAGGGCTTCTTTGTGTTTGGGGGTAGGATAACCTACGTTTTTGCCCCAGTCGTACTGCGGATATTGTAAAGCCAATTCGTGCATTTGGGCATCTCGGTAATTTTTAGCAAGAACCGAGGCGGCGGCAATGGCATAGAATTTGGCATCTCCTTGTACGATACACTGATACGGAACGGCTTGTATAGTATCTTTCGGAATGTATGGCTTAAATTTGTTACCATCAACTAAAATTAGCTCGGGCAAGATGATTTTTTGAGCAAAAATTTTATCTAAGGCTCGGTGCATCGCCAAAATAGAGGCATTGAGAATATTGTAACTATCAATTTCTTCTACACTGGCTTCGGCAATAGCCCAAGCTAAGGCTTGCTGTTTGATTTCTAATTCTACGTTTTGGCGTTCTTGCCAACTCAACTTTTTAGAATCTGTAAGAATGGTGTGCGTGAAATTTAGTGGCAGTATCACGGCGGCGGCGACTACATTTCCTGCAAGACAGCCCCTGCCTACCTCGTCCAAACCTACTTCTACATATTTGTTGCTGAATGATGCAAACATTTTTTACACAATAAACTTGTTGTTTTGCACGAAATCAAACTTGTTTTTTTGCAAAATTGAAAATAAAATTTTAATTTGTAACGCTTTTACAAAATTCTTGGTATAAAAAATTTTGGATATGAAAAAAAATATACTTGTAGCATTTGCGTGGTTTGTGTGTTTTTTGGCACAAGGACAGGTACTTATACCCGATTTCACAATGTCTTCAACAAGTATTTGTGTAGGACAAAGCGTAACTTTTACTGATGCTTCTACGGCTATTTCTACACCATCTATTAATTCTTGGAATTGGAACTTTGACTTCACAAGTATCGGTGGGGCAAGCCCCAGTACCGCTAATACCGAAGGACCGCATACGGTTACTTTCAATAATACAGGAACTTATGTTATTCGTCTCACGGTAAGTAATGGAACACTCACCGAAAGTGTCAATAAAACTTTAAGTGTTTCCGTAGGAGTTGCTTTGCCCATATCGCAAGATTTTGAAGGTACTTTTCCTTCGGGTGGCTGGACTGTAAGTAATCAAAATAGCTCACCAACACAAAATTGGCAACAAAATAACTCTGTTGGTTACAGCAGTAGTAAATGTGCTTGGTACAACCTCTGCAACTTAAATATCGGCACGAATGCTTTATATTTGAATTTCCCTCGTGTCAATTTGGTAGGAGCAGTAGCGGCGGCGGTGGAGTTTCGTTTGGCTTATCGGGCTTGGAGTGCATCAAGTTTTGCCACGCTTACCTTGCAGGCAAGTACCAATTGTGGAGTAACTTATACCGATGTCTGGACGCAATCGGGTGAGCCGTTGGCTACCGTAAGTCCTTGGTTTTCTACTACTTGTTTTACGCCTACCAGTACTTCCGACTGGGGCTATCGTATCATAGATGTTAGCAGTTTAGCAGGAAATCCATCGGTAGATTTTCGTCTGAAACTTACTGATATTTGGAGTAATAATATCTACATAGATAACATTTTGGTACAAGCCTATTCTACGCCACCACCTGCCCCCACAAGTCTAACGGCTACGGCTCCGTTTTTCAATCAAGTAAATCTTTCTTGGACCGATAACGCCACAGGCGAACAAGGCTACAAAGTAGAACGCTCACCTGATGGCATTACTTTCAACGAAATAGTTGGAAATTTACCCCCAAATACAACTTCTTACACCGATAACACCGTTAGTCCTTCCACTCTGTATTACTATCGTGTAAGAGCTTACTTTTTGAGTTTAAATTCGGCATACAGCAATGTAGCCTCGGTTACTACGCCCAATGTAGTGCTTTCAGCTCCCAGTTCGCTCACGGCAACGGCAGTATCTTCGTCGCGTATCAATCTTTCTTGGACAGATAACGAAATCAACGAGGCAGGCTACAAAGTAGAACGCTCGCCCGATGGCATCACTTTCACCGAGATTACCAGCAGTTTGCCTGCCAATAGTACCACTTATTCGGACTTGGGTTTATCGCCGGGAACGCAGTATTACTATCGTGTTCGTTGTTTTTTGGGTTCAGTTGATTCGCCTTACAGCAATGTTGCCGATGCGACTACCTTTATTGTAGTGGCTACCCCTACTGCACTTACCGCAACGGCTGCCTCACCTTCTCAAATTAACCTTGCTTGGACCGACAACGCCACCAACGAAGCAGGCTACAAAGTAGAACGCTCGCCCGACGGCTCTACTTTCACCGAAATAGCTGATTTACCCGCCAATACGACTACTTTTGCCAATACAGGTTTGCCTTCGGGAACGCTCTATTTCTATCGCGTAAGAGCCTACAATGGTAGCATCTTTTCGGCTTACAGCAATGTTGCCCAAGCCACTACACAAGTTGTTATCAACCCACCTACAAATTTGGTAGCAACAGCCGTTTCGCCCAATCAAATTGATTTGAATTGGACTGATAACGCTACCAATGAGGCAGGTTACAAAGTAGAACGCTCTACCGATGGCTCTACCTTCACCGAAATTAGTGGAACAGGCTTAGGAGCAGATGTTACGACCTATGCCGATGCTCCTCTTACGCCCAATACCACCTACTACTATCGCGTAAGAGCCTTTAACGGACCTTTTATCGTTTCTGCATATAGCAATGTAGCCCAAGCTACTACGCCTTTGCCTACGGCTCTTGAAATAGCTACCGATAAAGCTATCAAAGTCTATCCGAACCCTTCGCAAGGAAATTTATTTGTAAATTTAGCAGATGCTAACCTCCACGACTGCAAACTGCTATTATACAACACCACAGGAACAAAAATTATTGAAACAAATCAAGCTAATCAATCGCAGGTATATTTAGACCTAAACAATACCCCCAAAGGCGTGTATGTCTTGCATATTGTTTCCGAGAAAGGAAGGTTTTACCGAAAAATAGTTTTGCAGTAAAATCTTAGAAAAATTGCAAAAGACGTAGAGAAGTGTAAATTTGCACAGACTAAGGCTCTACGTCTTTTTTGTTTTTAGTCAAATCCTTATCCAAAACAAAAATGTCTGTTCATTCCGAAATCAAGAAAGTTACTACGCACAAACTGCTCGAAATGAAGCATAAAGGCGAAAAAATCTCTATGCTCACTGCCTACGATTATTCTATGGCTAAAATCGTTGATGGGGCAGGTATTGATATAATTTTGGTGGGCGATAGTGCCTCAAACGTAATGGCAGGACACGAAACTACCTTGCCGATTACCTTAGACCAAATGATTTATCACGCCTCGGCAGTAGTGAGGGCTGTTAAGAGAGCTTTGGTAGTAGTAGATTTGCCTTTTGGTTCGTATCAGGGAAACTCCAAAGAGGCTTTGCAATCGGCAATACGCATTATGAAAGAATCGGGCGGACACGCTATCAAAATGGAAGGTGGGGCAGAAATTGCCGAGTCCGTTACTCGCATACTGAGTGCAGGTGTGCCTGTAATGGGACATCTGGGACTTACCCCACAATCTATCTACAAATTTGGTACTTACAACGTTAGAGCCAAAGAAGAAGCCGAAGCTAAAAAACTTCTTGAAGATGCTCATTTACTTGACAAATTAGGTTGTTTTGCTTTGGTTCTGGAAAAAATCCCCGCTCAACTTGCCAAACAAGTAACCGAAAGTGTAAGTATCCCTGTCATTGGGATTGGGGCAGGTGGAGAAGTTGATGGTCAGGTATTAGTGCTTCACGATATGCTCGGTATCAACAAAGATTTTAGCCCACGTTTTTTGCGTAGATACGCTGATTTGCACACGATTATGACCGAAGGCATTATGCAATACATCAAAGATGTAAAAAGTAAGGATTTTCCCAACGAAAAAGAATCATACTAAGCAATGATGAATGAAAAATTACTTGTTTTTCAAGATTTTAGGCTATTTTTGGTTTTTTTCTTTTTCTTTGCTGATGGTTTTTTCTTTTTTTCGTGAAAAGCACCCTTGAATTCAGGATTTTCTTTGCGTTTTTGGGCATCAATTTCTCGGGCAATGGCTTGCCGTTCTTCAAAAGGTGTTTCGTAGATTTTCACTTCCGCAGGAATTTGCCCAACAGGAATCTGCATACGAATAATTTGCTCAATTTTAGCGATATGATACATCTCAGCTTCATTGGCAAAAGTAATAGCTACACCTGTATTTTTGGCTCTGCCTGTTCTGCCTATTCTATGCACATATTCTTCGTACAAAATAGGGACATCAAAATTGATAACGTGGCTCACGTGGCTTACGTCGATGCCTCGGGCGGCTACGTCGGTAGCAACTAAAATGCGTAAATCAGAATTTTTGAAAGTTTCCATAGCATTGAGGCGGGCGTTCTGGTCTTTGTTGGCGTGAATGACTTTTACTTTATCCTCTCCAAACTTTCGGCTGATGAATTTATAGATGTTATTGGCATTTTCTTTGGTTTTGGTGAAAATTATCACTTTTGTAAATTCTTTTTTGGCAAGCAGATAGCTCAAAAATTCAATTTTTGTTTTCAGATTAGGAACTTTGTAGAGAATTTGCTCAATAGTTTCGGCAGTGGTGGCTTGGGGGCTGACTTCTACACGCATCGGAAACGCCAAGAAATCTTCGGTAAGTTTTACAACTTTTTCGGGCATAGTAGCCGAAAAAAGTAGATTTTGGCGTTTTTTAGCAGGAACAACCTCCAAAATTCTATGAATTTGGGGCATAAAACCCATATCCATCATTTTATCGGCTTCATCAAGCACGAGCATCTGGATTTGCTTGGTGGGCACTTCGCCTGTAAGGTAAATATCCATAAATCTGCCCGGTGTAGCTACCAAAATATCTACCCCTTTCTTTACCTCTTCTACTTGTGCTTTTATTCCTTTTCCACCAAAAACGGCTACGATACGCAAATCGGTATATTTAGCAAGTTTTGAGATATTTTCAGCAATTTGCAGGCAAAGCTCACGTGTAGGGGCAAGCACTAAGGCTCGTGGGCTTTCGCCTTGTGCATATTTTACTTTCATAATCAATGGGATAGCATAGGCGGCGGTTTTGCCTGTGCCAGTTTGGGCGATACCGAGCAGGTCGTGTCCTGCAAGTATCAGGGGAATAACTTTTTCTTGTATTTCTGTAGCTTGCTTGTAGCCTAAGTCTGCAATAGCATTGAGCAACTGCCTATTTAGTTTGAATTTCTCAAAACTTTCCATCAGAATAATCTGTTTTCTGACAAAGATAGTTTATTTTGCATTTTTGAAAACAAAAATTTTGCTACTCAAAAGCAAATTCATAAATTGAGGCAGTCTGTTTTTACGATTTTGTTGTATGTTTGTTAAAATCTCTTGCTTGCTCTTGTTATCATTTTTTGCTTTTTGGGCAAAAGCACAGCAGTATTCTACTCAAAATAAAGCGGCTATCAGGTATTACGAGCAAGCCTTAGCCGAACTGAATAGCCAAGTGAAAATTTATCCGAAAAGAAATGAAATCAGAAAGCAAAATCGCTACGACGAAGCAATGGAGCTACTTGAAAAAGCTATCAAGAAAGACCCCAAATTTACCGAAGCCCATTTAGCCCTTGCCAAAAACTACGAGATTTTTCAGAAGTACCAAGACAAAATGATTTATCACTACGAACAAGCCATCAAAAGCAATCCTAACAGCCGAAAAGTGCTAGAAGCCTACCTGATAGTAGCCAAAGACAAACTCAATTTAGGCAAATACAAAGAAGCCAAGCAATATGCCGAAAAATTTTTGACTTTTGAAGAAACTGGCGAAAATAACACCCAAGAAGCCCGTAGAATAGTTGCCAGTGCCGATTTTGCCCAAGAAAAAATAGCAAGCCCCTTGCCTTTTAGCCCCAAACCTGTTAGTTCCAAAATCAATAGGAAAGAATACGTGCAAGATTTCCCTGCTCTTACAGCAGACCAAAATACTATGTTTTTTACGGCTGTTCCTAAGAAACAGATTGAAAACCGAACAGGTGAAGATATTTTTGTAAGTTTCAAGCAAGGTGGCGAATGGGGCGAGCCAATGCCTCTATCCATCAATACACAAGCCAATGAAGGCACTTGCACTATCTCTGCCGACGGCAAAGTATTGGTTTTTACCTCTTGCCAAGGCAGAAAGTCATTTGGTAGTTGTGATTTGTATATTACCGAACATATCGGAGATAAATGGGCTGAGCCTACAAATATGGGTGAAAATATCAATAGCCCCTACTGGGACTCGCAACCCTCTCTTTCGGCAGATGGTAGAACACTTTATTTTGTCTCAAATAGAGGCAAAAAAAACAATCACGATATTTTCGTGAGCTATCGCACCCCACAAGGCGACTGGACACCCGCCCAACCTTTACCTCCCCCTATCAATACCCCCAAAGATGAGTTTTCGCCTTTTATCCACGCCAATGGAAAAACCCTTTTCTTTGCTTCCGAAGGGCATATCGGTATGGGAGGCTTAGATTTATATTCATCTGATTTTGAAAACAATCAATGGACAACACCCAAAAACTTAGGTTATCCTATCAACAACCACCTTGACCAAGTTTCTATCTTCGTAACTGCCGATGGCAAAAAAGGCTATTACGGTGATAGAAAAGTGAAAAATAACATAGAAGAAGCCGTCATTATGGAATTTGAAATGCCCGAAGCCATTACCGTGCAAATCAAAACACAATACTTGAAGGGAAGAGTGCTTGATGCCAAAACCAAAGAAGCCTTAGAAGCCGAAATTGAACTTATCAATCTGAACAACAACAAAATAGAAAATGCTATCAAATCGGATAAAGTTAATGGCGAGTATCTTTTGGTACTCAATGAACAAACGGAATATGCCTTAGAAGTGCGAAAAAAGGGCTATGCTTTCAAAAGTATGCGATTCGATTTTTCTGATAAGAAGGCAGAAGACCTCAAACCAATAGAAATGGATATTTTACTTGACCCTATTGCCAAAGGTACAACTTTCGTGCTGAACAACATCTTTTTTGATACAGGCAAATGGGAATTGAGAGAAAAATCCAAAACCGAACTCAACGAACTCATACGTTTTATGCAAGATAATCCACAAGTACGTGGCGAAATTTCGGGGCATACCGATAACGTAGGCGAGAAAAAAGCTAATCAAGAACTTTCACTCAAAAGAGCCAAATCTGTGTATGATTATTTGGTGCAAAATGGCATTGAACCTCAAAGACTTACCTACAAAGGTTATGGAGATACGCAACCCGCCGCCCCGAACGACACCGAAGAAAATAGACAACGCAACCGCAGAATTGAGTTTAAAATTTTGTGAATGTTTAGAGAAAAGACATCAAACACAAGACTTTCATCAAACTTTTGCTACACATAAATATCTGCTTAATTTTGTATGCTTACCAAGTCATTCAATAAAATTAAACATTTTTTGCTGATAAATGCTAAAAAGCGTTTATTGGACTTGCACAAAAGTTTATGAAATGGAGGAAATCAGTTATTTTGGGTTTTTGAGCGTACTTCGAAAGGCTCAGCACAAGTAGCTGAAACGCCCAAAATTGGGACTTCGGCTTTGCTCAGTCGCCAATTTTTACTATTTTGCGAAAGCCCTAATTTATTCAAGTTCAGAAATTCAATTCAAAACTTAACTCCTTTACTTTTCAAGTATTCTATGATTTCGGATTTTGCCGAAGGGTATGTTTTGTAAGCATCTACAATCCGAACAAGGCTTCCATTGGTATTTTTTGCAGTTTGGTTAAGATTTATTCCATTATCTACCAATATCTTAATTATTTCCAATATAGTTACCAAACTGCGTAACCTTAAAGTCTGTATAAGTTTGATTTGCCATTGTTTCAGCATTTTTGTTGGCAGTGAGCATCAATATCTTAGAAATTTTTAGCATTTCTAAACCTTTCTCTTTTCTAAAATCGTTGATAGCCTGCAAAACATTTTTTTCCAGACTAGTGATACAAACCTCTTGGGCGAAAAGAGGACGCGTAAAAGCAAATAATACAATAAAAAGAAAAAATTTATTCATAAATAACAAGTGTTTTTTGTCTAACTTTTTGACTTATAATTGTTTTCGTGACCACATTTTTTACAACGATAGGTGTCTTTATGTTTAAAACGAATCTTGATTGTTCCACCTCCTAAGGTTTGTTCTAATAGACTACCTGTATTGATTGTTTTACTTTTGGTGTCCCTCTTGATATGCTCCATGCTAAGCGAGTGGCACTTAGGGCAATAACTCACCCATAACCAAGCCAGAAAGAGATAAAGAGGAATCCCTAAGCCAATAATGAGAAATACATACAAAAGTATTCCTTTGAATAAATCTTGCCAATGAAAGTCTTTTTGATGCGAATCTGTATAATATACAGTAATCTGATTATTGGAAGTAAATACAGCAAATTGTTTTTTAGAGTCTCCGTAATACCAATATCCTTCTTTTTTATTTTCGTCAATTTTGCCGTTGGCATCAATTTGAGTCTTTAAAACTTCTTTTAGTTTGTCCCAATGTGTGGCATCCAAAAATATTTTCCAACTAAAAAGTCTATCTTTATAGAAAAATAACTCTGCTTTTTTACTTTCCAATCCGAAAAAAATTACTTTTTCGTTGAGAAGAAAAGCTTTTTCATCTAAATCATTTGGGTTAGAAATATCAGTGAGTTGTTTGTCTTGCCATTTTTTTACAGAACTACCCATTTGCAGTGCTTGCCAATCTGTTTGAGAAAAACCGATAGAACTTACTAAAAAGAACCCAAAAAGTAGTAAGAAAAAACGCGTACCGATGATGTTAGTGAACAGAAGTTTTACAGAAAATTCTTTATGAATATTTTAAGGAATTTTAGGAGGTGCTTTCTTAATAGTTGGCTCTGACTGAGCAATATTGGGCTCAGGGCTTTTGCTTTTATCGAGAGCTAAAAGAACTCCTACAACAATACCTATAAAAATGCCTGCCATCGTGAAGTAGGCAGTAGTATCGCCACTGATGTCCTTATCAACAACAGTTTTTTCTTTATACTGCTTCCTTTTCTGGTCATACTTAAGTACGGTTTCGGTGGAACGGGTTTCTGCCTCAAAAAATAAACCTATCCCAAAAAATAAAATGCCTGATAAAATACCCGTTACAACACTGTAACCTATTATTTTTAGAAGATGAGCAATCATACTTTTCAGAATAAAAAATGAAGCACTTGCATTGAAGAATAATAGTACAAAAACTTTTTGAATTTTTGTACTATTATGTCAGAAAATTACGGTTTAATATTCTGGGGCGGAATGTACTCTGTTCCTAGACTTTTATGAATGCCAATACTAGGAGCCCACTTTCCAGCAATAAAATCTTGCTTTAAATCGTAAGTGGCTGTTAGGTATTCGCCTTCTGGATTTTTGTAGGCAACAGTTACGCGAGAAAGTCGGTAGGCAACTTGACCAAAAGCATCTCTATAAATCTCCATTTTACTAAATCTGTGAGCTAGCCCTACATATTGCTTTTTTACGGCGGCAACAAAATCGGCTTCGGGCAACGAATTTCCCTGAAAAGTTCTTCCGTATTTTTTGGCAACGGCATCTCTATCGGGAATGGCAATATTCACTTCTATTTCATTTTCGCCAAGTAGGGTTGCTTCGTCTAAAGGTACGGCTCCAACAGGCAGCCTATATTGTACTTTAATTTTATGTTTCCCTGCGGGTAGGATAGAGGTAACGTACACAAAAGTTTCAGTAATTTTATCTTGATTGTCTGCGGGTGTATTGGGAATAAACGTAAGTCCCCAAGAGGTTTTTTTCAAGCCATCTTCTCTACTGATGTTGTCATCTACTACATAAGTTTTTCCGTTTACACGATAAACCATTGTTAAACCTGTACCACCAAAGTCTTTTCCATTTCCATCATTGGCTAGCATATTGCGTACAGATTCTTTGAGATAGACACGTCCGTAGATACCAGCAGAAAGATTGGCAAAACTGGTTTTGACTTTGCTGGCATCGGCAAAATTTGCATCTATTTTGTTGTTGGCAAATACAATTTTATGGAGGTTGTTTTTGTGGAAATCGTTGCTGATACCATCATCAGGGAGTTTTTCAAATCTTTCTTTGTCATAAAAATTCATCCCGCCAATCAGTTTTTTCTTGTTTTCAGGGGTGATGTTATAGGTAAAAACACCACTACCGCCTTCAGCCATATCATCACTATTGGCTTTTTTATAGAAGAAGAAGATTGTCCACTGGTATTTTTTAGGGGTAAATTTTGCAGCTTCTTGTGCCCACAGAAGTTTTACATCTCCCTTGGACATGGTTTGTACAGAGTTGAAAGGCACTTTGCCATCCATTTCGTCGCTTAATTTCTCTAATTTTTCATCATCTATTTGAAGTGTAATCGCAAACTGATTATCTTTGTTGTATCGGTTCGGGAAAAAAGCGTATTGGGTAACAACAATAGGATTTTCATCATCTGCATCTTTGCCGATGGCAATTGCCATAGCACCACTCAAAGGTATATCAGACAACTTGAAAGCATCTTTGAACATCTCACCCATAGGCTTAGGAGTAACAAGTCTTACGAAAATACTCTCACCGGGTTCAAAATCTGTTTTTTTATTCTTGAAAGTGTAATCTGTGGCAAATTCTACGGTGGGCTTGCTTACATTGGGCGTTGCGTAACTTGCCGAAGTAACGGTCTTATCTACGTTGTCGATGTTAATTTTGCTATTTTCGTTTGTTTTATCGGCTACTTTATCTTTTTTAGAGCCAATATTGCTGGTAGCCTTATCGGCTTTTTCTTTAAGTTTGCCTAATTGAGCATATGATACGCTCACTACTCCACAAAATAGGAGAATTGCGAAAATCTTGATGATTGATTTCATAAGGGTAAAATTTTGAAGTTTTGGAATGATTTGCTATTTTTTATTTTTACTTGATTTGACGCAAACGTTTTACATCAACGTATTCGTCCCAGTTGCTATCCCAGCCATCGTAGCTGATTTTGTACTTGCCTTCGGCATTTTTATCGGCAATGATTTTTCCTTTGTACCAAGTGCCATTCCACAAAATTTCTACTTTATCACCTACTTTCCATTCTTTAACAGCTTTTTTCTCTTGGGTAGTTTCGGTTTTGGCAGTAGCTCCTGTTTCGTTCTTTATTTCGCGTAAGCGTCTTACATCAACGTATTCGTCCCAGTTGCTATCCCAGCCATCGTAGCTGATTTTGTACTTGCCTTCGGCATTTTTATCGGCAATGATTTTTCCTTTGTACCAAGTGCCATTCCACAAAATTTCTACTTTATCACCTACTTTCCATTCTTTAACAGCTTTTTTCTCTTGGGTAGTTTCGGTTTTGGCAGTAGCTCCTGTTTCGTTCTTTATTTCGCGTAAGCGTCTTACATCAACGTATTCGTCCCAGTTGCTATCCCAGCCATCGTAGCTGATTTTGTACTTGCCTTCGGCATTTTTATCGGCAATGATTTTTCCTTTGTACCAAGTATCTTTCCAATATATTTCGGCTTTATCACCTACTTTCCAATCTTTTTTCAATTTGCTTTCGTCAATACCTTCGGGAATTTCGGCAACGGGCTTTGCATTAGCTCGATTAGCTTTTTCTTTTTCTTCAAATTCTTTGGCTTTTCCCTCAAATTTTGATTTTTCTAAGTAGATATGCTTAGTATTATCCGATTTTCTGATAAGCACTAATTGTTCGTTGGTTAGTTCCTTGATAGTATATTCTACGGGTTCTTTTTCTTTACCAGCTTGGCTGTCCCATTCTTTCATAACGATTGTTTTATCGTTGTCTTTGAGTTCCCACCAGCCTACTACGCTTGTGGAGAGCAGTCCTTGTCCGTATTTTTTTTCATAGGCAACTTTATTGTTTTTGGTGTCTTCGTAGAAGGTGAGTGTTTCGGAGGCGAAGTCAGCGATTTTTTTCAGGTCCCCGCCCAGTTGAATGTCGGCTTTGATACCTGTTGCATTTTCGGCAGTTTGGCTATCCTCAGAAAGATTAGCATTGGTATCGTATTTCCAAACATTAGCCATAAGTTTTTTGGCTGTTTCGGAAAGTTCTTGCTTTTTCTTACAAGATGCCCCTACCAACAACGATAAGGTGAGCATCAAAACGAGTTGGGTGTTTGGCTTTTTCATAAAATTATTAGTTTTAATTTTATGCGAAAGCTATCCTAAAAAAAATTATTACGCCTAAAAATATGATGAAAGGAATAAAAGAGATGATGAATGGCAATTAGGTAGAGATAAGTGAATTTTTTAGTTTTATACTCAAAATAATTTGGTTTTGTTTTTCTTGTGCGTTTCGGCTCATTTCGGCTCATTTCGGCTTCGCTCAATGAACACGCTCAATGAACACGCTCAATGAACACGCTCAACGCACAAGAAAAATAGGTTTTTTTAAAGAAATTTTTGAAAAACCACTTTTGTTCAGGTATAATTTTTTGAGGTGAATTACA